>Ga0209068_10001354_pt1 | contig 12252 bp, 11 predicted proteins | sample ColStrG_CSR_2012_FD_187200 | JGI IMG/M metagenome (GOLD analysis project Ga0209068, IMG submission 187200) | Freshwater sediment microbial communities in response to fracking from Pennsylvania, USA - Cold Stream Run_MetaG_CSR_2012 (SPAdes)... | ecosystem: Environmental > Aquatic > Freshwater >... | reverse complement strand
GCCTCAGCGGCCGCCGGCGTCGCCGGCGGCCGCTGCGATTCCGATGATCCCGGCCAGGGACGCCGTCGCCGCGGCGGTCCGATCGCTCGACCTCGACGCGCTCGCCGGGCGTCGCTGGTACGCGTCCAAGGGCGAGGTGCCGGATTCGGCCCGGGCGGCGGAATACCCGGCGGTCGGGGTGGTCTTCCCGGCGGGTTCCCGGGGGGGTTGGCAACCGGTGCTGGCGGGTTCCCGGGGGGAAGTCCTCCAAACGTTCCCGGCGGGATTCCGGGCGGAGGTCCGACAACACCAGGTGGCGCGGCATCAGCTGGCGGCACGGTCACCCTCCCGAAGGGAATGACTCTCCCGAACGGGACCAAGTTGCCTCGAGCGGTGACGTTGCCGGCGGGCTTCGCCTCGGGTATCCGAGGGGCCGGTGGGCAAGGATGGGCCGGACGTATCGGCGGTGCTGGAGGTGCTGGAGGCCTACTCCGTGCGTCCAGTCCCGGCAAGAAGCTCACTGCGCTCTTGGCGTCGAACGCCTCCGGATACACCTGGGTGGCCGCCACCACCGGATCGAATTCGGCAGCCGGCTACCAACTCGCTACCGGTGATCCCGTCATGTCGATCGGCGGATTCAACGGAACCGACCCGGCACCGACCCTGACACAGTTCGAACGCTACGTGGCAGCAAGATCGATCCACTTCTACATCAGTGGGGGAGACATGGGTCCCGGACTCTCGACCGGCTCGACTACCTCGTACTCGTCGTCCATTGCCGCATGGGTCACGGCCCATTTCACCGCTGTGACGGTCGACGGCGTCACCGTCTACGACCTCACCGCCAAGGCCCACTGAGGGAGCGGCTCCCCCTTTTGCCCGGTGGGGCCATCCGACCTGGCGGCTGCCGATCTAGCGGGCGGGGCGGGTCATGGTGAACAGTGCCGGCCCACCCGGACTGGGCGTCAACCGCTCCGTCTCCTCGAAGCCGAACCGGTGGTAGTAGGCCAGGTTCTCCTCCTTCTGGGTCTCGAGGTAACAGGGCAGTCCGTCCTCGTCGATCGCTTCGAGGCTCGGCTCCATCAGTGCAGTTCCTATCCCCCGGCGCCACGCCATCGGGTCGGCGGCCAAGAGGCACAGATACCAGTGATCGTGGCGGGGACGGGCCTTCTCCATCGCCATCGTGTAGCGGAGTCCCGTCAGGACGGATGGAGGGCGCGGGATGAGGGCCCAGAGCGCACCGCCCATCTCGCGGGTCTGGGCGGCAATGGAGAGTGGGTGCGTTCCGGGACGCTGCCACACGCAGATTCCCACCAGGGTGCCGGACCCGTCGCGTGCACCGGTGGCCACCGCTGTTTCACCCAGGGCAGCCAGGTGCGACCTCATGTAGATGGCCAGGCCACGTGTCCGCAACATCGGCTCAGCCGAGATGTGCATGAAGAATGGATCGTCGTAAAAACTTCGGGACCCGAGGACAGCGGCCTCGTTGCGCGTGTGCCGGTCGAGCGTGATCGGCGAGTAGGTGACGGTGGCAGGAGGCATGACGCGCAGAGTAGCCCCGCCGGCATCCTTCTGGCGTGCCAGGTGCACAGTCCCGCTGATCAGCCGGGGATGCCGGATTCGCCCCTGCCATCGACAGGGTCGTCAACTACGATTGGCGTCGTGAACGCGCCCAAGGTCAACCAAACACGTCGAATCATCACGGATCTGCCCGGACCCAAGTCGAAAGCACTCGATGCACGGCGGTCGGTTGCCGTCGCTCAAGGAGTCAGCTCGGTCTTCCCGCTCTACATCGACCGGGCCGAAGGGGCCATCCTCGTCGACGTGGACGGCAACTCCCTCATCGACATGGGCTCCGGAATCGCCGTGGTCAGCGTCGGCCATGCCGCTCCCTCCGTAGTCGAAGCCGTGCAGGACCAGATCGCCAAGTTCGCCCACACCTGCTTCATGGTCAGCCCCTACGAGCAGTATGTGGCCGTGTGCGAGGAGCTCAACGCCCGCACCCCCGGCGATCACGAGAAGCGCTCGGCGCTGTTCAACTCCGGAGCCGAGGCCGTCGAGAACGCCGTCAAGATCGCCCGCCACGCCACCGGACGGGACGGCGTGATCGCCTTCGACCACGCCTACCACGGGCGTACCAATCTGACCATGGCGCTGACCGCCAAGAACATGCCGTACCGCCACCGATTCGGTCCGTTCGCCCCCGAGGTGTACCGGGTGTCGATGTCGTACCCCTACCGCGACCCTGAAGGCATGACGGGCGCCGAAGCGGCCGACCGGGCCATCGAACAGATGGAGCGCCAGGTCGGTAAGGCAAACGCCGGGTGTGTCGTCATCGAGCCGATCCAGGGCGAAGGGGGGTTCATCGTTCCGGCACCCGGATTCCTCCCGGCCATCGCCGAATGGTGCTCGTCCAACGACGTCCTGTTGATCGCCGACGAGATCCAGACCGGGTTCTGCCGTACCGGCGAGTGGTTCGCCTGTGACCACGAAGGTGTGGTCCCGGACCTCATCACGACGGCCAAGGCGATGGCCGGTGGCATGCCGCTGGCTGCGGTAACCGGCCGGGCCGACCTCGTCGACGAGGTCCACGTAGGTGGCCTGGGTGGCACCTACGGCGGCAATCCCGTGTCGTGTGCAGCTGCCCTGGCCTCCATCCAGACCATGGTCGATCAGGATCTGGCTGGCGCCGCCGTCAAGATCGGTGCCGCCATCTCCCAGCGGTTCGCGGAGCTGCAGGAATCCCATCCCGGTATCGGCGACATCCGTGGCCGTGGCGCCATGATGGCCGTGGAGTTGGTCAAGCCCCACACCATGGAACCTGATGCCGATGCCGCCAAGCGGATCGTGACCGCCTGCCACAGAGCCGGCGTGGTGACTCTGTCGTGCGGCAGCTACGGCAACGTGCTGCGGCTACTTCCCCCGCTGGTGATCGAGCCCGAACTGCTCGACGACGGACTCGATGTCCTAGCTGAGGTGATCGCTGCCGAACTGGGGCACTCCCGATGAGCGCATCGAGGCCAGCCCGGCGTCGAGCAGCGAAAGTTCGTGGCCTGCGTCTTCGGTGAGTTCCCGGATCCGTTGACCACTGGCCTCGCCGGCTGACGTCATGGCGGCCTGCTGGATGTCGGTTGCCGCCCGCAGCACCTTGTCGATGTCGACCGAGGCAGCCTGCAGGCGACGGCACAGCGACGGAAGTTCGGCCGTCGGCCCGCCCAACTCGTCGGCGGCCCGCACTGCCGCGGTGGCCCGGTCGACCGACCGCCACATCTCCTTGCCCACACGCGCCGCCGACCACTGTTGCAGTTCGGCCGCGGTGACATCGGCGCCCGAACGGTTCCATCGGTTCGACGCAGCCACATCCCACAGCGCGGTGGCACCGATGACGGCTCCGTGCGACCGGAAGGACCGGATCTTGCGCCGACCGTAGCGCCACAAGAGGAAGCCGCCAGTCAGAAGAGCAACGGTGAGCAGCCCGGCCAGGAGGACGAAGCCGAGAAGCAGGGATTCGAGGATCGACCCGTTCATCCCCCCATCCTAGGACCGGGGTCCGATCTCCGGACCGCGGCAACATGGCGGGGTTCCCGTGGGCAGTGTGGCGGGGTTCCCGTGGGCAGTGTGGCGGGAACCCGCTGCGGGCTGGCGCACCGTCGACCAGGACCTTCTCCCGTCAGGCGCCCGGCCCGAGCATCAGGTCGGTCATCCGGTCGAGCACATCGGCGGGAACGCCGGCGTCGAGCGCCCACGCTCGGGCACCGCCATACCGGGCCAGCAGTTGGTCGAGGAAACGCTCCATCGTCGATGCCTCGACACTGAACCGCGAGGCCGGCACCTTGGCCATCCGCTCGGCGAACCCAGGATCGGCGAGCCACCGCTCCATGATGAACCGGAGCCGCTCCGCCGTTATCACGTAGTCGGCCACGATCACCTGTTGTTCGACGCCGAGGATCGACAGGACAAGAGCGGCCAGCACCCCGGTCCGGTCCTTGCCGGCGGCGCAGTGGAACGCCAGTGGGTAGTGCTCCTCGCCACCCAGCAACGTCAGGGCCTCGACCAGCGATGTTCGCCCGACATGGAGATACCAGAGATACCGTTCGGCCAGATCATCGCCGGCGGGGGCGGGAGCGGCCACCGACTCGCCATCGCCGGCCCGATCGGAAGTGCCGTCTCCCCGCACGCCCTCCCTCACGACAGCGAGGTGACGGAATGCCAGATCCTCGTGCTCGAGTAGGCCGCGCCCGCTGGCTGCCAACTCGCGTTCCGTCCGCAGATCCACGATCGTGCGCAGACCTAGATGGCGGAGCTGGCCGACATCGGCGGGTGTCAGCTCATGGAGGGCGTCGGCCCGGTACAAACGACCCCAGCGGGTCACCCGGCCCCCGCTGCCCCGGTAGCCGCCCAGATCACGGAAATTGAACGAACCCTGGAGCGGGACCAGACGAGCTTCGGTGTCCATCCGCCCATCTTGACCGACCGGCGGCACCGGGCGTTTCGAGCAGTGCGCGTCGATGAGGGAGAATGGCAGGGCGATCCGACTGTTGGCCTGCACCGCATCCCTCCGGTTCAGTCCCCGCCTTCCCCCGGGCGGTCGACGGTTCGCCCGGTACCACCCCCACTGCCGAACAGGAGTCACACCCCATGAAATCCCTCGCCACCTGGTGCGTCCGTCACCGACTCGTCGTGGTGCTGCTCTGGCTTGCCGCGCTGCTGACAATGTCGCTTCTGTCCAAAACGGTAGGCACCGACTACTTCAATGGGTTCACGCTGCCCAACACCGAGTCGACCCAGGCCCTCAACCTGCTCCAGAAGGCGGCGCCGAAGCAGGCCGGTGACCAGGAGCGCATCGTCTTCCACACCACCAATGGCACCTCGGTGACCGACCCCCAGGTCCAGGCCTCCATCGAGACGATGCTGGACAAGGTGGCCAAGCTGCCCCACGTGAGCACGGTGCAGAGCCCTTACTCGCCCCTCGGTGCCCACCAGATCAGCGCCGACAAGCAGACGGCATTCGTAAACGTCACCTTCGACGTCCAGACCGTGCCGACCCAGCAGGCCAAGGACTTCGTCAACACGGCCCTCACCGCACAAGGGGCCAACATCCAGGTAGCGGTATCCGGTCAGTTCGCCGAACTGGCCGACCGCCAGTCGCTGGGCGGCACGCTTCCCGGAATCATCCTGGCGGCCATCGTCCTCCTACTGGTGTTCGGATCGCTCTTCGCCATGGCCCTGCCACTGCTGTCGGCCATGGCCTCGCTCGGTACGGCCATCGGAACGATCGGCCTCCTCAGCAACGTGCTCAAGATGCCGGTCTTCTCCACCGAACTCGTCCTACTCATCGGGCTCGGCGTCGGAGTCGACTACGCCCTGTTCATCGTGACCCGGCACCGCCAGGGCCTGATTGCCGGCGGCAGTGTGGAGGAGTCGATCGTCACCGCGGTCAATACCTCAGGTCGGGCCGTGCTGTTCGCCGGGATCATCGTCTGTATCGCACTGCTCGGGATGTTCGCCCTGGGGGTGGCCTTCTTGTACGGATTGGCCATCGCCGCCGCCATCGGCGTGCTGTTCACCATGATCGCCGCCCTCACCCTGCTCCCTGCCCTGCTCAGCTACATCGGACCCAAGGTGCTCAGCCGCAAGCAGAAGCGGGACCTGGCCGCCAACGGCCCCCGCATCGTCGGCGCCGGCAGCAAGGGCTTCTGGCCCAAGTGGGCGGACTTCATCCAACGGCGGCCCATCGTTCCGGCCGTGATCGCCCTGATCATCGTCGTCTTCTTCACCCTGCCGTTCTTCTCGATTCGGCTGGGCGCCGCCGACCAGGGCAACGACCCGGCCGCCACCACCACCCGCCAGGCCTACGACCTGCTGTCGGCCGGGTTCGGACCGGGGTTCAACGGTCCGCTGCAGTTGGTGGCGCAACAGAAGGGTCAGATCGATACCCAGGCTGTCGACAAATTGGCCGCCGAGGTGGCCAAACAGCCGGGGGTGGCGACAGTGGTACCACCGATCGTCCTTCCGGCCCACGGAGGTGAGCAGATCGCCCTGATCAACGTTTACCCGACCACGTCACCCCAGGCCAGTGGGACGAGCGACCTCATCGGTCATCTCCGACAATCGACGATCCCCGAAGCGACCGCAGGCACCGGAGTGACCGTCTATCTCGGCGGGTTCACCGCGATCATCGTCGACTTCACCAAGGTGCTGGCCTCCAAACTTCCCCTGTTCATCGGATTGGTGGTGATCCTCTCGTTCCTCCTGCTGGCGATCGTCTTCCGCAGCCTGTTGATCCCCTTGACAGCCGCAGTCATGAACCTGCTGTCGATCGGCGCCGCCTTCGGCATCTTGGTTGCCGTCTTCCAGTGGGGCTGGCTCGGTTCCCTGTTCCAGGTGAGCCGAAGCGGTCCGATCGAGGTCTTCCTACCCGTGATGATGTTCGCCATCCTGTTCGGGCTCTCGATGGACTACGAGGTATTCCTGATCACCCGGATCCAAGAGGAGTACCTCAAGTCCGGCGACAACAGCACCGCAGTGCGCAATGGACTGGCGGCCACCGGCAAGACGATCACGGCGGCCGCCCTGATCATGATCCTGGTGTTCGGGGCCTTCATCTTCGGCGGGATCCGGGTCATCAAGGAGTTCGGGCTCGGTCTGGCCGGTGGCGTACTCGTCGACGCCGTGGTCATCCGCATGGCCATCGTGCCGTCGTTGATGCTCCTGATGGGCAAAGCCAACTGGTGGTTCCCGAAGTGGTTGGAGTGGTTGCCCCACGTGGCCGTCGATCCCGAAGCCGCCGCTGCCAACCTTCCGCCGACCCCACCTGCGGCCCAGCAGGAGGTGCCGGTCTCCGTCTGAAGCCGGACGGTGCGGTTCGGACCCGGTCGGGCTGCTACCCGGGTTTCCGCCTCGGAATCAGGTCCGGTTGGCACCTGGATCCCGGAGACCCGTGAAATCGTTTGGCCTCCGGTGTAGGTTCGATTGGGTACACGTTCGCACTCCAGGGGGATTTCCATGTCCGATTTCGTCATGACCATCGGGGGCGACACCGTCCCGGCCGCCGACTCGTTCGGGGTAGTCAACCCGGCCAACGGCGAAGTGTTCGCTCATGCGCCGGACTGCACACGGGAACAGCTCGATGCAGCGTTCGACTCGGCTGCCAAAGCCCAGCGGGACTGGAAGCTCGACGAGGCCGCCCGACGCACAACCGTCCTTGCCATGGCGGACGTCCTCATGGCGTCCGCCGAGGAGCTGGCGCCGATCTTGACCGCCGAGCAGGGCAAGCCCCTCGCCGACGCCACCATGGAGATCTACGCGTCGGCCATGTGGTGCCAGTACTTCGCCAATTTGGAGACGCCGCCCCAGGTCATCCAGGACGACGAGCAGGCCTACGTCGAAGTCGTCCGTCGGCCGATCGGCGTGGTGGCCGCCATCACCCCCTGGAACTTCCCGGTGCTGCTCGGTTTCTGGAAGATCGCACCAGCCCTGGTGGCCGGCAACACGCTCGTCCTCAAGCCGTCGCCGTTCACGCCGCTCTCCACACTGAAAGCAGTCGAACTGCTGCGCGACGTGGTGCCCGCCGGCGTGCTCAACGTGGTCAGCGGAGGCGACCAGCTCGGCGCCTGGATGACCGGCCATCCGGTCCCTCGCAAGGTGAGCTTCACCGGTTCGATCGAGACAGGCAAGAAGGTGGCCATGTCGGCTGCTCCCGACCTCAAGCGTGTCACCCTGGAGCTGGGCGGCAACGATCCGGCCATCGTCCTCGATGACGCTGATCCGGCCAAAGTGAGCCGGGCCATCTTCGCTGCCGCATTCAACAACAACGGGCAGGTCTGCTCGGCCATCAAGCGGGTCTACGTGCCCGAATCGCTGTACGCCGAGGTGCTCGACGGACTGACGGCCGAGGCAGCGGCCATCACGGTCGGTGACGGCACACTTCCCGACTCCAAGCTCGGCCCGGTCAACAACGCACCGCAGTTCGAACGGGTCAAGGAGTTGGTAGCCGACGCCCTCTCCCATGGTGCGACGGCAACGACCGGAGGTGCCGCCCGGGAAGGGGCCGGCTACTTCTTCGAGCCGACCATCCTCACCGACATCGCCGACGGAACGCGGATCGTCGACGAAGAGCAGTTCGGGCCCGCCCTCCCGGTCATCCCCTACCGGAACCTCGACGAGGTCGTGGAGCGGGCCAACGCCACCCACTTCGGACTTTCGGGTTCGGTGTGGGGCACCGATGCCGACCGGGCCGCCGACGTGGCCGGTCAGCTCGAGTGCGGCACGGCCTGGGTCAACACCCACCTGGCTCTGGGCCCGTCCCAACCCTTCGGTGGCTTCAAATGGAGCGGCATCGGGATCGAGAACGGCCCGTGGGGCCTTTCGGAGTTCAGCGAGCTCCAGGCGGTGCACCGCTCGCGGACACCTGACGGGCTGCATATCGGCACGGCCGGGATCTACTCATAGGGTCAGGTAGCGCCAGTCAGGATTCGACGGTCGGGTTCCGACGGAATAGGGGCTAGGGAACAGCGCCGACGACGCGGCCATGACCAAGATGATGGTGCTTCGGACTTCCTCCTGGTGGAGGTCCTGACCGTGTGCCTTACCGGTTGATCCGTCGAGACCGAGGAGGCACCCAACCAACTGGAGGACCACTTGGCCGCCGTCCACGCTCCCGGAGGTCTGAAGAACGAGGTCGATCGATGATCGGTGGCAGTCCTGGCACCGGTGGCGTCGGCACGGTTGCTGTCCACTGCGGCCGGTGGGGTGCGCTCCTGCTCGATGCGCTGCGCCGGGGCCTTCCGGACACCGATCTCGTGGCCTCCGGTACCGCCGAAGCGGCTTCGGCCGATGTGTTGGTGACCCTGGTCGACGACGGAACCGCCCTGTCCGGTGCCCTCGCCGGGGCTCTCACCCCGTCGGTGCGGTGGGTGCACATCCTCGGCGCAGGAGCCGACGGCTTCCCGTTCGAAATATTGGGTGACCGGGTTCTGACCTGCTCGCGCGGCGCTGGATCCGTGGCCATCGCCGAATTCGTGTTGGCCACGATGCTGGCATTCGAGAAGGACTTCCCCGACTCGTGGATCACCGAGCCGCCCGACGCGTGGAACACCGCTCAACTGGGCAGGCTCGAAGGCCGGTCGCTCGGACTGGTGGGCCTGGGGGCGATCGGCACCGCGGTGGCGCGGCGTGCACTCGCCTTCGACATGGATGTGGCCGCTGTGCGCCGGACGTCCGCCCCCTCGCCGATCGACGGGGTCGTCGTCGCTCCCGACCTCGCCACCCTGCTCGGTGGATCCGACCATGTCGTCGTTGTCGCACCGTCCACGACGGCCACCAACCACCTGTTCGACGACACCGCGTTCGCGGCGTTCCGGCCCGGGGCGCATCTGGTCAACGTGGCCCGCGGATCACTGATCGACCAGGACGCTCTTCTACGCGCCCTCGATGACGGACAGGTGGCCCGGGCGTCCCTCGACGTCGTCGACCCCGAGCCACTTCCGACGGGACACCCCTTCTACTCCCACCCCGGGGTGCGGCTGTCTCCCCATATCTCGTGGTCGTCCCCCCTTACCGGGGCCCGGACCATCTCGCTGTTCGCCGACAATCTCGCCCGCTTCCGTGGTGGTGTGGAATTGCAAGGCATCGTCGACCGGGATGCTGGTTACTGATGGGACCGGACGACCTGGTCCTGTGCGCCGGCACCCTGCCGCGAGGTGTCCCTTTCGCCGAACGCCTGTCGGTCGCCGCCGACGCCGGATTCCGTCACATCTCGCTTTGGGGGCGCGACATAGCGGCGGCCCATTCCGAAGGGCACAGCGATGCCGACATGCGGTCGATGTTGGCGGACCACGGACTCGGGGTCGCCGAGGTGGACCCGGCCTGGTGGTGGCTGCCGGGGGCCTCCGAGGTCCATATCGACCCGACGTTCGACACCGAGGAGGTCTTCCGGTTCGGCGAGGACGAACTTCTGTCCATGGCAGCAGCCGTCGGTGCACGGTCGCTCAACGCCGTCGACGTGTTCGGCGGCACCTGGAGTATCGACGACGCGGCCGAGGCGTTCGCCGCCCTGTGCCTACAGGCAGGTGAGCACGGCCTGCTGGTCCACATCGAGTGGCTCCCCTGGTCCCGTATCCCGGATCTGGCTACGGCGCTGGCCATCGTCACGACGGCCGGCGCGCCGAACGGCGGGCTGAACATCGACGCTTGGCACCTGGTCCGGGCCGGGGTCGAACTGACCGAATTGGCCGATGTGCCAGGCGACCTCATCCTCGGGATCCAGCTCGACGACGGCCCACAGGCCGCCGAGGCGAATCTGGTGGAGGCCACGCTCCACCACCGCCAGTTGCCCGGGCACGGCGAGTTCGACCTCGTTGGGCTCGTACGCACCTTGGCCGCCACCGGGACCACCGCTCCCCTCGGTGTCGAGGTGTTCAGCGACACGTTGCACGAGCTGGGACCACTCGAGGCCGCCCGGCGGGCCGCCACCGCCACCCGCACCATCCTGGAGGAGTGCACATGAACGGAGTCGTCGTATTCGGTACCGGGTTCGGCTGCGTGACCCACGTGCGTGCCCTGCGGGCCGCCGGGTTCGACGTGGTGGCCCTCGTGGGCCAGGACCCGGTGAAGACCGCGTTCCGGGCGGACCTGTTCGACATCCCGCTAGCGCTCACCTCGGTGGACGAGGCCCTCGCCCTCGAGGGGGTCGACGCCGTCACCATCGCCACGCCGCCCCACACCCACGCGGCGATCGTGCTCGCTGCCATCGCCGCCGGAAAACACGTCATCTGCGAGAAGCCCTTCGCCCGCGACGCCGCAGAAGGTCGGGTCATGCTGGCCGCCGCCGAAGCGGCTGGCGTGGTCCATCTACTCGGATGCGAATTCCGGTGGGACGCCGGGCAGGCCCTGCTGGCCCAGGCCGTGCGAGCGGGCGAGATCGGCGAACCCCTGATGGCCACCGTCGTACTCCATGTCCCCCTCTTGGCCGATCCGTCAGCCGTCGTGCCTGACTGGTGGGCCGATGTCGACCAGGGTGGCGGGTGGATGGCCGCCCACGGATCCCAGATCATCGACCAAATCCGCTGCACCTTGGGCGAGTTCGACCGGGTCAGCGCCTCGCTCCCCCGTATCGCGACGCGGGACGGGACGGCCGACGATGCATTCCTGGTCCACTTCACCATGCGATCCGGCGCCGTGGGGGTGCTCCAGAGCACATCGGGGGATTGGGGTCCGCCCATCATCCTCACCAGGGTGGTGGGCTCGACCGGGACGGCCTGGATCGAGGGAGTCGGCTCGACCGTCAAGGTCGCCGGCGCGACCGGCACCCGGACCCTCCCGGTACCCGAGGGCCTGCCTACCGGTACTGCTCCTCCGCTACCCGAGGGTTTGGTCACCACGGCCTACGAACGGATGATCTCGCACGGCATGGATCTCGCCCCCTACACCCGGCTCGCCGAGGTGCTGGCCTGCCGGATGGCGGGCCGACCTGACCCCTCGGGCCCGACAGCGGCATCCTTCGTCGACGGGGTGCGTGACATCGCCGTGCTCGACGCCATCAAGCGGTCGGCCACCGAAGGCGTGACCGTTGCGGTCGACGACGGGCTGGACTGAAACCATCGGCTGAACGGCCGGGCCGGGTCATTCGATACTCTAACTATGTGAATCCCGAAGGAACTCCCGCCGCCAGCGCCATCGCTGTCGACAACGGACGCCGGACCCTCGGCCGCACCGCGGCCTGGTTGGCCAAACAGGTGGAGATCGGTCTCGGGACGGTCGACCTGTCGCTCCCCCAGTACCGCATCCTCGGCATGCTCGACGAGAGCTCGGCCGTCTCCTCCGATCTGGCCCAGCTCCTGGCTGTCCGCCCACCCACCATCACCGCAGTGGTCGACGGACTCGTGGCAAGAGGACTGGTCGAGCGTCGCACCGTAGCGGGCGACCGCCGACGCGTCGACCACGTACTGACCGACCAGGGCCAACAGGTACTGGACGCGGCCGATGCCGCAGTCGATGTCCGACTCCACGAGATCACCGATGTGCTGGACGACCCGGCCGTGACCGAGGATGCGTTCCGCGGCCTGGCCGGGTGGCGCACCGCCCTGGTCGCCTACCGAACGGCGAGGTGGGGCCGGTGAGGACACCTACCCTGCGGCCCCGCTCCGCCGGCCGGCCCGAGCAGGGAACCGCGTTCGTGCCCATCGCCGAGGAGGCCCGCACGGAAGCGCCCCCGTCGGGCATCGACCCCGACACCACGTTGACCTGGTGGCGGCGGGCCCTGCCGATCATCCG
>Ga0209068_10001353_pt1 | contig 12253 bp, 10 predicted proteins | sample ColStrG_CSR_2012_FD_187200 | JGI IMG/M metagenome (GOLD analysis project Ga0209068, IMG submission 187200) | Freshwater sediment microbial communities in response to fracking from Pennsylvania, USA - Cold Stream Run_MetaG_CSR_2012 (SPAdes)... | ecosystem: Environmental > Aquatic > Freshwater >... | reverse complement strand
CGTACCTGGCACGCGTTCCGCTCGACGATGAACGCCGGCGATTGCGGATACTGCATTGGTTTTACGACTACGTTGGATTGCTCTGGATCCGTCTTTGCGGCGTCATTCGGGGTTCCGCTGCGCCGGTCGAATTGGGCGCGCTCGCCGGCATTCTGCAGGCCCGTCTTGAGGCGAGTTCCTCAGCCGGACTTTGAATTCCCGTAAACGTAGTCTTCGATCACCTTGTGAAAGTGCCGGATGCGCAGCTCTTGCGCACCGATCCAAAGCCCCGGAAATCCAGCCGAATGCATTCCCGCCTGAACGCCCGGAAGGTTGGCCGCATCCTGGTCCAGCACCAGACCAATTGATTTTTCGCCGTGCTTGTAGTGCGTGTGCGGCGGCCGCTCCGGCCTTCCGGCGCCCGCCGGCAACAACTCCAGCGTCCAAATGTCGTAGAACATCTTGTCAGGATCGCTCGGATGCGGGCGCTGCCGAAACAACATCAGGTCATCCGCATGCGTGTTCAGCGTGATGTTCGGAAAAATGAGGTAATGGTAATCGTCGGTCAGCTGGTCATCGTTCAACAGCGAGTAGTCCTTGCCCTGCGACGGCCCGTGCTTGCGCTTCCACAGCTGCACGTCGCGGCGGATGTTGTCGATGGGGTCATCGTAATCCGCCGGGTCCATGCCGGCCGCCTTCATGATGACCTTTATCGGCTCGGGGATCGTGTTGGGCTTGCGCACGCGCGGGCTGAGCGCGCCGAACGGAATCAGGTATCGATTGTGGCGTTCGTAGCAGTCGATCTGAATGTCGAGATCGTGCAGATACCACATCAATTGCGGATGTATCGCCTGCACGTGATAGCTTTCATTGAACGCATCGACGGACGTTTTCCAGTTGCAGTCCCATTCAACAGTGATGTCGCGCGTCAACACCATCTTGTCGAAGCGGTAGGGAGCGAGATGTTCGTGAACGGGATCCAGATATTGCTCCAGCGGTTCGACTTCCGGATTCAGGCTGAACCAGACGAACCCGCCCCAAGTCGCGCACGGCAGTTCCGTCAAACCGCGGCAGGGTGGTGCGCCTTGCGGGAACGTATCCAGGTCGGGAATGCGCTTGAAGCTGCCGTCCCAGTTGTATTCCCAGTGGTGATATTGGCATCTGAACGACTGTGCACCGCCGATGCCGGCCTCGCGCAGCCGGTTGCCGCGATGCATGCACACATTGTAGAACGCTCGAACGCGGCCGTCTGCCTGGCGCACGATCAGCACGGACTCGCGTCCGATTTCCGCGGCGATGTAATCGCCCGGTTCGATCAAATCGCTCATCAAGCCGCCGAGAAGCCAAACCTTCGTCCAGATGCGGTCCCACTCCAGGCGCATGAAGTCGTGCGAAACGTATCGCTCCTTCGGAATGAGCTTCGAACCCAGTTCAGGATCCGGCGCCTTGTCCGGCGGCGTGACCGGGCTGTCCTTGGGCGCGACGCGCCCGACTTTGCGATAGGCCGGTGTCAGCGAGGCGGCCAGGAGCGGATCTGATTTCGGATCCACGGCCATCGTCTTAACGCGTCAGGCCGGGCACGATATAGGCGCCCGTCACCAGACTCGCCGCGGGACTTGCGAGAAACGCGGCCGTTCGCGCAACTTCAGCGGCGGATCCGGATTTCGGCGACGGCGCCACCAGGTTCACCCGAGTGCCGTTCCGGCCAAGGAACTGAGACAGTTGCTTGGAGTAGGTGACGAGCCCGGCCTGCATCGCCGAATAAGCGGCAAGCTGGGGGTCCGCGTCCGTGGAACTTGCGCCGATGATGACGATCGCGCCGCCGCCTGCCGCTTTCAAATGCGGCATCAGGGCTTCGCAACCGCGCACCGTGTGCAGCACCTCGGTTTCGAAATCGTCCGACCACGAATGATTCTGATTCAGCCCGGAATCGAGGCCCGTATTGACGATGAATATGTCACAACCGCCCAATGCGGCGACGGTTTGCTCGAGCCAAAGCTTGAATTTTTCACCGTCGCGCACATCGACGCCGCCGCCGACGACTGCGACCCCCGCCGCTTTCAAGGCGGCTACGGCGGACTCGACGTCTGCAGCGCAGCCGCAAAAGCCGATGTCCGCGCCTTCGTTGGCCAGCAGTTCGGCGACCGCCCGCCCGGTACCGGCGGTTGCGCCGGTGAGGATGGCTTTCTTGCCGCGTAGGCCTAAATCCATGTATCTCTCCGCTTTATCTTACGGCAAACTACCGCGCGACGCGGCGACGGCCGTATTATACGAACCGGGGCTAGGTTAAGAAACAGTCATGACTGTTTTTTTCAACCCTTTACAGGTGGCTTAAGGAGGCCTAGATGGCGCGGATGACGGTAGTGGATCGCGACGGCAATGAACATGAGATCGAGGCGAAACCGGGTCTCAAGATCATGGAGATTTTGCGGGAACTCGATTACGGCGTTGCAGCGATCTGCGGCGGCCTATGCTCCTGCGCCACATGCCATATCTATGTCGATGAAGCCTGGGTCGATCGCCTCCCCAAGAAGCAAAGCGATGAACAAGAGTTGTTGAACGAGCTGTCCGATTATCGGCCCCAGACCTCGCGCTTGTCGTGCCAGGTCGAATTCACGGCTGAATTGAGCAATCTGAAGGTGGCGATCGCTCCGGATAGTTGAGAGTGATCGGATCACTGGATCGTCAGCGCGTTGTCGATGACGATTTCCGTTCCATTGATGAAACGGGATTCATCCGAGGCCAGGAAAAGCACCGTGTTGGCGACATCAGCCGGTTTGCCGAGGCCCCAGGGGGCGGATTCATACACGGAGTTGTCCATGCCCAGCGCCTTGTTCGCCTGGGCGATCATGTTGGTGTCGATCGCGCCCGGATGAAGCGAGTTGCATCGGATGTTGTACTTGTTCATCTGACAATGGACGGCAATCGACTTGGTCATCGCGCGCACGGCGCCTTTGGCGGCCGAATAGGCGAAGAAGACCGGATAGCCGAGGTGCGTCGCCGTGGAGCACATGTTGATGATCGATCCGCCGCCGCTCGCGTTCATCGCGGGTATCGCGTATTTGCATCCAAGAAACACGCTTTCCGACATGACCGCGTTGACGAGACGGAATTGTTCCAACGTCGTGCTTTCCGGGGTTGCCACGAGGACGATTCCCGCGTTGTTGACGAGCACATTCAAGCCGCCGAACCGCTTGACGGTAGCGCCGATGGCCGCGACCCATGCGGCTTCGTCGCGGACGTCGAGCTTCATGAACACCGTGGAATCCGGGATCTGCCGGTTGATCGCAGCGGCGGTTTGCCTGCCGGCCGCCTCATTGATGTCGGTTATGACCACTTTGGCGCCCTCGCGCGCCAGGACCAGTGCGTCTTCGTGACCCAAACCACCGGCCGCTCCCGTTACAATTGCAACTTTTCCAGCTACCCGGCCCATGACGAACTCCTCTTTTGAAGATACGCTAGCAGTCAAGGTTGCTGGTTTCAATCACCTTTGACTTTTTTTGGATCAGTCCGCATGCTTTTCAAACCTATGGCAAACCGCAGCACCCGGCGAATCGGCTCACGACACGAAGCTGCTGCCGATTCGGGCGACCAACCCACCGGCGCCGGCTGGCAGGCGCAAAAAAGCGCCTCCACCCGCAACCTGATCGTCGACGCCGCGATCAAGTGTTTCGTCGATCTGGGTTATGCACGCACGACCACAACCGCCATCGCCGAGAGGGCCGGGTTGTCGCGCGGTGCGATGCTTCACCACTTTCCGTCCAAGATCGACATCGTGCGCGCCGCCGTGGATCATCTTCACGCCAAACGGCTCAAAGCGCTGCGCAAGTCGATGATGCGCCCGTCGGGAGAGACCGATCGGGTGCGCCAGGGCGTCGATGCCTATTGGGCTCACGTCAAACATCCGATGTTCGTGGCTTTCTTCGAATTGTCCGTTGCTGCGCGCACGGACGCGGAGCTCGCGTCGATCCTGCGGCCGGCGCAGGAAGGGTTCGAGCGCGATTGGAACAAGACGACGCTCGATGTCTTTCCGGAATGGCACGGCAATCAGGAAGCATTCGAACTGGGCCTCGATTTGAGCCGATATCTGCTCGAGGGCATGGCCATCAGCTTTCTGACCCACAAGGAGACCGAACGCGACAAGCGCGTATTGCAATACCTCGAGGAAAAGCTGCGCGAACTGCGCGGCGTCGCTTCAGGTAAAACCTAAGGCAAGGACCATTTATGTACCCGACATTGAATCTCGACGTGCGCAACCGCGTCGCATATCTCGCGCTGAACCGTATCGAGGCGATGAACACGCTGAGCCTGCAGATGGGCAAGGATCTGCTGCAAGCCGCGATTGCAATCGAAGCGGACCAGGGCGTGCGCGCGGTGGTGATCACGGGTGCGGGCAAGGCATTCTGCGCGGGCGGCGACTTGCGCGGCATGAGTGAACAGGGCGATCGCATCGGGAATTACGTCCACGAGCTCACGATCCAATTGCATGCCGCCATCAATCTGTTCACGAAAATGGATGCGCCCGTGATCGCCGCGGTCAACGGCACGACTGCCGGAGCGGGCGTCGGTTTGGTCGCGATGGCGGATCTGGCACTCGCGGCGCAGAGCGCGAAGTTCACGTTGGCTTATACCGGCGTCGGCCTGACTCCCGACGGCAGCACCAGCTTCTTTTTGCCGCGCTTGATAGGATTGAAGCGCGCGGCGGAGTTGCTGCTGTTGAATCGCACTTTGAGTGCCGAGGAAGCGATGAATTGGGGATTGGTGAACCAGGTGGTCGCTGATGCGGACCTTGCGGAAGAGGCCGCGAAGCTCGCCGCGAAGCTCGCCGCCGGCCCCAAAGGCGCGTACGGAAAGGTCAAGCGTCTGCTGGCGGCCTCCTGCGGTGCGCTCGAATCGCAGCTCACCCTCGAGGGCCGCGAGATTTCCGCCCAATGCGTCGGCACGGAAGGACGCGAGGGAATCGCCGCGTTCCTTGGAAAGCGCAAACCGAATTACACCTGAAGGATACGAACATGCTCACGAAATTCATGCAGCGGCCGATTTTCCAGTATGCGTGGGTCGTCAATGATCTGGACGCCGCGGCGCACCGCTGGATCGATGCGTTCGGCGCGGGTCCTTTTTTCACGGCGCGCCACCACAAGGCGGAAGGGTACTACCGGTACCGGGGCAATCCGAAGGAATGCGACTTGAGCTACGCCTTCGGCTACTGCGGTCCCGTGCAGATTCAATTGATCGAGCTGCACGATGACACTCCTTCGATATTCCACGAGATGTTCCCGCGTTCCAAAGAGGGGTTTCATCACGTTGCGATTCTTGGGCACGATTTCGCCGCCGACCGCGACCATTTGTTAAAACAAGGGCTCGAGCTCGCCAACGAAATGTGGTCTGGCGCGGACGTCTGCTATTTCGATGCACGTCCTCAATTTGGAATGTTCGTCGAAATCCACGGAACTTCGCCCGCGGTGCTGGCCTTGTTCAAGGGCTGGCGCGACGCTCACGACAACTGGGACGGCGTAACGGCGCCAATCCGCGGGGCACACGAACTTCCGAAGCAAAACGGCTAATGCGTAATCGACGGTGGATCGTGGGCCGTCCGGATTCCGATCCCGGAGGACTTTGCCTGCGGCGTGGTCATTTCGTCGCCTCCGACGCAAGCGTGCCCGCGCCCGCCGAAGGACAAGTCCTGATCCGTGCGGTGTATTTTTCACCGGATCCTATGAATCATGCATGGGTCCGGGGCATGCCGGGAAAGTTCGATCCGCTCCCCATCGGCAGCGTGATGCGCGGTGGCGCCGCCGGAACCGTCATCGATTCCCGCCATCCCGATTGGAAGGCAGGCGATGCGGTGGCCGGATTTCTCGATTGGGCCGACTACTCGCTCTGCGACGGCATCGACCACATGGGCGTGGCGCTGCAACGCATTCCGGCCGGCGTGGATCTCGGCAGCGGACTGTCCGCATTGGGCATGACGGGTTTGTGCGCTTGGCTTGGCCTCGCTGATTTTGGCCGGCCGGGGCCTGGAGATACGGTACTCGTGTCGGGCGCATCGGGCGGCGTGGGTTCCATCGCCGGTCAGATTGCGAAGCTCTCAGGTGCCCGTGCCGTCGGGATTGCGGGCGGGCCGGACAAGTGCGCGTTCGTGGCAAACCTGGGCTTCGATGCGGTGGTCGATTACCGGCTGCCGGACCTTGCTGGGCAGATCGCCAGGGCATGTCCCGCCGGCGCCGATGTTTTTTTTGACAATGTCGGAGGATCGATCTTGGATGCGGCACTGCCGAACATGGCGAACCGCGGACGCATCGTCATTTGCGGCGCGGTGGCGCATTACGGCGCCCAACCCACGCCAATATTCAATCACATGCAGCTCGCTCTTCGCAGCCTGACGATGCAGGGCTTCTTCTACTTCAACCTGACCGGCCGATGGGCTGACGGACGGGCGCGTCTGACGCGGTGGCTCCAAGATGGCTCGATACGCGATGCGCTCGACATCGCGGACGGCTTTGACGTCGTTCCCGACGTCGCGATCGATCAGTTCGCGGGCGGCGCAAAAGGGCGCAAACTCATCCGGATCACTTCTTCTCCGTCTGCCGCTTGACCGCTTCCTGCGCCGCGGCGATTGCGTCCGCGTCGCCCAGGAACCGGCGCCCCTGCGGCTGAAGTTTCCCGTCCAATTCGTAAAGCATCGGAATGCCGGTGGGAATGTTGAATTCGACGATGTCGGCTTCGGACATTCGGTCGAGCATTTTCACCAGTGCGCGCAATGAATTGCCGTGCGCAACGACCAGAACGTCCTTGTTTGCCGCGAGTTCCGGCGCGATCCGTGCCTTCCAGAATGGCTGCACGCGTGCGAGCGTGTCCTTCAATGACTCCGTCGCTGGCAGCTGTTTGGGGTCGATGCCCGCATAGCGGCGGTCGAAGCGCGGATGACGCGGATCGTCCCATTCCAGCGGCGGCGGAGGAATGTCATAGCTGCGGCGCCAGATCTTTACCTGGGCTTCGCCGTGCTTCTCGACCGTCTGCGCCTTGTTCAGTCCCTGCAGGGCGCCGTAGTGGCGCTCGTTCAGGCGCCAATCGCGCTCCACCGGGAGCCACATGCGGTCGGTCGTGTCCAGAATGATCCACAGCGTCCGGATCGCGCGTTTAAGCACCGATGTAAAGGCGATTGCCGGTTCAAGATTCTCCTTCTGCAGCTCGAGCCCGGCCTGACGGGCTTCAATCCTGCCCTGCTCGGACAGATCCACATCGTGCCAACCCGTGAACAGGTTCTCGAGGTTCCAGGTGCTCTGGCCGTGTCTCACCAAAATCAATTTTCCGCTCACTGGTGCATCCTTCTATGGGTTGATCATTCTCCGCCGATGCGCCGCACCGACTGCAACGCAACGGACAGCGTCGCAAAGTCCGGGCTCGCTCCGGTGCGCATGTCAATCAATACGCGCTTCAAATAGCCGATCTCGCTCGAATGCCGGGTCGACCACTTTTCCAGGCGTCCGATCGCAGTGCTTCCCTTTTCGGCCACCGCGGACGCCGTCAGCTTGCGCTGCAGCGAGTAGAGATTGTTCGTCAAGGTTTCGCGTGCGACGGACTGCCACTGGCCATCCACGGTCAACGAATCGATTTGCTGTTTGAGCCAGCTCAACGCCAGCCGCTCGCCCATTTCGCAATAGATGCGCGCGGCGAACATGACCGGCACGTGCGCGGTGGTCGCTACGTCGACGACATCGAGGCCGGCGTGCAGAGCTTCGAGCGAGGCCAGACGGTTCGCGAGAGCGTCCGGCGCGCCCTGTTCCATCAGTAGTCTGCGGCGGTTCGCGAATTGCGCGGCCTCGCCGGCGCCGAGCACGCCGCTGAGCTCCCGCGACAGCTCGGCGATCCGTGGAGAATAGCGTTTGACGCTGGCGTCAATGTGCAGGTGATTCTTGTCGTTCGCGAGAAGCCAATAGGTCATATGGCGCAGCAAGCGCGAAATCTCGCCCATCGCGGCGTACTGCGCCTTCGCCGCCATATTGTTGTCGAGAGCTTCGATCTTGGTCCACAAATCGCGAACGTTGAATACTTCGCGCGCAATCGAATAGGCGCGGGCGAGCGCCGCCGGCGTCGCACCGGTTTCATCGAGCGCCTGGATCGCAAATACCGGTCCCATGCGATTGATCAGGCTGTTCGTGATCGCGGTCGCGATGATTTCCCGGCGCAGGCGGTGGCGCTTGATGCGCAAGCCGAATCGGCGCTGGACCGGCGCGGGGAAATAGCGGCTCAATTCGCCCGACAGGAACGGATCCTCGGGGACGTCGGACTGAATCAAGGCCCGGTACAGCCAGATCTTGCTGTAACTCAGGGTGATGGACAATTCCGGCCGGGTGAACCCTTCGCCTGCCTTGCGGCGCTCCGCAATTTCCTCATCCGAGGGCAGATACTCCAGCGCGCGGTTCAGATCGCCGGAGCGCTCCAGCGCGCGAATGACGAACGCATGTTCATTCAACCTCTCCACGGCGTGAGATTCCATTGCGCTGATGGCCTGGCTTTGCAGGTAGTTGTTGCGAAGCACGAGGCCTGCCACATCATCGGTCATTTGAGCCAGAAGACGGTCGCGGGCACCGCGCGTCAGATCCTTCGCTTGAACGGCCGCATTCAGCAGGATCTTCAGATTCACCTCGACGTCGGAACAGTTGACGCCGGCCGAGTTGTCGATGAAGTCGGTATTGAGCCTGCCGCCTGCGCGTGCGTATTCAACTCGCCCGAGTTGCGACAAGCCCAGATTGCCGCCCTCGCCGACCACCTTGCAGCGCAATTCGCGGCCATCGATGCGCACGGCGTCGTTGCTGCGGTCGCCGACTTCGCCGTTGTTTTCATGGCTGGCCTTTACATACGTGCCGATGCCGCCGTTCCACAGCAGATCGACGCGCATCTTCAGGATCGCCTTGATGACCTCGTTGGGCGTGCAGGTGGCGGCGAGTTCCAGCATCGACTGGCCCTCTTTTGACAAATTCAATGTCTTCGCGACGCGTGAATAAATGCCGCCGCCCTTGGAGATTAATTTCGCCGAGTAGTCCTCCCAGCTCGAGCGGGGAAGCTTGAACAGCCGTTCCCGCTCCACAAAGGACTTAGCTGCGTCGGGATTCGGGTCCAGAAAGATATGCTGGTGGTTGAAAGCCGCGAGCAGGCGGATGGTCCGGGATTGCAGCATGCCGTTGCCGAAGACATCGCCCGCCATGTCGCCGATGCCGGCGACGGTGAAATCCTGCGATTGGACATCGACGTTGATTTCGCGGAAATGGCGTTTGACGCATTCCCATGCGCCGCGTGCGGTGATCGCCATCTTCTTGTGGTCGTACCCAACGGAACCACCGGAAGCGAACGCATCGCCCAGCCAGAATCCGTAATCGGCGGATATCGCGTTGGCGATGTCCGAAAAGGTCGCCGTTCCCTTGTCCGCCGCGACGACGAGATACGGATCATTCTCATCGTGCCGCACTACGGACGGAGGCGGCGTGAGCTTGTCCTTCACAATGTTGTCCGTGATGTCGAGCAGTCCGCGGATCAGCGTCTGGTAGCAAGCGATGACCTCGCGTTGCTGCGCGTCGCGGTCGCCGGCGGGCATGCGTTTGACCACGAAGCCGCCCTTTGCACCGACCGGGACGATGACCGTGTTCTTGACGTTTTGAGCCTTCATCAACCCGAGAATTTCAGTGCGGAAGTCCTCGCGCCGATCCGACCAGCGGATCCCTCCGCGCGCCACCTTGCCCATGCGCAAGTGCACGCCTTCCATGCGCGGGGAAAATACGAAGACTTCGAACATCGGGCGCGGCAGCGGAAGTTCGGGAAGCTTCTGGCTCTCGATCTTGAACGATAAGTACTCCTTCACGTTTCCGTTCGCATCCGCCTGGAAACAATTCGTGCGCGCCGTCGCGCGCAGCGCGTTCCAATATCCGCGCAGAATGCGGTCCTCATCGGAGGCGGTGACGGCGTCAAGGCTGTCGTGTATGCGCTCGTTGAGCCGCTTCATCGCGGCCTGACGCGCCGGAGCGGGGGTGCCCGGCTTGAAGCGCGCCAAAAACAAATCGGCGAGCAGCCGCGTCGTCTTGGCCTGGTTCGCCAGCACCTGGGCGATGTAACCCTGGCTGAAGGGCAGGCCAGCCTGGAGCAGAAAGCGCGAGTATGCGCGGAATATGACCACTTCACGCCACGGCAGCCCCGCGCTCAAGGTCAATTGATTGAAGGAGTCATTGTCGGTCAGATGGGTCCAGACGGCTGTGACTGCCGACTTGATCTCGGGTTCGAGGCTTTCAAACTTCGATGATGCGCGTGACCGCAGTTCGATTTCCAGGTCCTGAATCCAGGCACGCCGCCCCGGGGCGAGTTCCAGTTCGTAGGGGCGCTCCGCGATCACCTTCAACCCCATATTTTCCAGCATTGGAAGCACGTCGGAGATTGGAATGGCGTCCTGTTTGCGAAATATCTTCAGGAAGAACTTGTCGTGGCGGCGCGTATCGAGTCGGTAGATGTCCAGATGCAATGCGTCAGGCTGATTCTCGAGCGCTTCGAGAAATCCGACGTCGCGCACGGCGACCGCCGCGTCGAAGTCCTCCGTGTATGCGGCGGGAAAAGTGTTTGCGTAGCGCCCGTAGAGCTGCAGTGCTTGCGCTTCCTCCCGATTCGCGAGCAGCGCGTCCTTGAACGTGTCGGACCAGGAGCGCACGGCGGCCTCGACCTTGCGCTCCAACTGCGGCAGGTTGATCTGCGTGTCGCCGCTGGGTAGGGTCCGTGCGACGAAATACACACGGGCAAGATTGGATTCGGCGATCTGCACCTGCGACTCGATGCTGGTTGCGGCGAGCGCCTCGCGAACAACGCGCTCAATTCTTTGCCGGACGAAGGTGTTGTATTTGTCCCGCGGCACGAACACGAGGCAGGCGTAAAAGCGCCGGAACGGGTCGCGCCGCAACAGGATGCGCACACGGGGACGTTCCTGCAGGCCGAACACGCCCGTGACCAGGCGTATCAGTTCCTCCAAGCCGGCTTGAAACAGCTCTTCGCGCGGAAAGTTCTCCACGATGTGCTGCAGAGCCTTGCCGTCATGGCTGTCGGGAGCGAGATCGAAATGCTCGATGACGCGCGTGACTTTGCGCCGCAGAACCGGGATGTCGCGCGGATTCGCGCTGTAGGCGGCCGAGGTCCAAAGACCGAGGAAGCGGCGTTCGCCGATCAGCTTGCCTTTTCGGTCGAAGTGTTTGATGCCAACGTAATCCAGATACCCGCGTCGGTGCACGGTGGAGATCGCGTTTGATTTGGTGACGAGCGCGATTTCCGGCGAATGTGCCTGGCGACGGATATCGCGCGCCGAAATCCGCCCGACCAATGCCGGCCGCGTCCGTCCCTTGCGCAGGAGTCCCAGTCCCGTCTCCTCCAGCGGAACGAGCGTTTCGCGGCCGCCGCGTCCTCGCAGCCGGTACTCGCGGTAGCCCATGAACGTGAAGTGCTTGTTTTCCATCCAACCCAGCAGCGTACGTGTTTCGTCGGCCTCGGTCGGGTCGATCCGCCCGCTGGGATTTTCGAAATCCGCTGCGACGGCCCGCGCTGAGGCGCGCATCGCCCCCCAATCGCCGCAAACCAAGCGCACGTCTTGCAGCGCGGACTCGATTTGAGAACACAATGAGCTAAGTTCGGCCGGATCGACCACGCGATCGACTTCCAGGTGTTGAAAGGATTCCGGGCGCTGCGCCGCCGGCTTCGCGACTTCGGGCCGCGGTGTGATCGCCTTCAACACGCCGTCGCGCCCGCGCTTGACGGCAAATATCGGATGCGCGAGGAAGTGCGTGTTCAATCCCCGCTGCGAGAGAACCATGCCCACCGAGTCGACCAGGAAGGGCATGTCGTCGGTGACAAGTTGGACGACCGTATGGAGCGATGCAAAGCCGTCCTGGGCGACGGTGGGGTTGAATACCCGCACCGAAGCACGCCCGCGGCGCTGGCGCGCGAATTTCAGGTGCGACAGTGCGAGGGCAGCCAGATCCGAAGGATTTCGCTCGGCGAGGTCCTGGGCGTCGACATTGGCGAAATAGGCCTGAAGATAAGCGCTCGAATCACGCGGCGGCTTCCACTTTCTCGCCGCCGCGAGCACGGCCGACAACAGGCCGCGATGAGAGGCCGAGAAGTTTTGATCCATGTGAATGCCACTCCCGAAGGCTTTATGATCACGACTTTGGCGCCAATTATGCCAGGGCCGCGTGGAGGCGAACACAAATGATCCTGTACACCTATTTCCGCAGCTCGGCCGCAT
>Ga0209068_10001352_pt1 | contig 12266 bp, 9 predicted proteins | sample ColStrG_CSR_2012_FD_187200 | JGI IMG/M metagenome (GOLD analysis project Ga0209068, IMG submission 187200) | Freshwater sediment microbial communities in response to fracking from Pennsylvania, USA - Cold Stream Run_MetaG_CSR_2012 (SPAdes)... | ecosystem: Environmental > Aquatic > Freshwater >... | reverse complement strand
GTGGATGGCGGAATCACAGCCGCTTGCAGCGCAAAACCCGCTGCCGCGGGTTCGTATAGATCGCGCCACGGAGCCCGCTGCGTGCCGTCTCCACCGCGAGTGCCGGGCGTGAGGGCGGGAGTCGCCGTCGGCTGCGCGTGGATCTCCGACAAGAACTGCGGAACCGGGCGAGCCTTCATCAGTGCCGCTCGCACTGCCTCGCGCACGAAATCGTGTACCACGCTCTGCTGTCTGAATCGCACCTCGGTCTTTGACGGATGCACATTCACGTCAACCTCAGCCATCGGCATTTCCAGAAACAGAAGCACTACTGGAAACACGGCCGGCGGCAGGATATTGCGATACGCCTCGGTCAGCGCATGTTGAATCAGGCGGTCGCGAATCAGCCGCCCATTTGCAAAAATGAAGATCGAGTTGCGGTTCAGCTTCTGAATCTCCGGCTTGGAGACAAACCCATGCAGCCGCAGTTCCCCGAAATCGTGTGAAGCAGCCTGGTGAGGCGCGGGCATTCCTGCCCGCGCAGGGTCTTCCAACAAACTTTCGGCGGAGCGAGCGGCGTCCTGTCGATCTAGCGCGTCCACCCGCCGCCAGGGCGGAGGCTGCGGCAATCCGACCCGTTCCAGCGGTTGCATCGCCGCCAGCGGAAGCAACTGGTCGAGTGTCTCGCGCCCAAACACCTGATACACGCGCTCGCGATGGTCGGCCACCGGGGGCGCGACCAGCAACGAATTCGTCGCCGAGTGCAACTCGAAGTGCTTTTCGGGATGAGCGAGCGCATAGTGCGTCACCAGCGACGCGATCTGCGACAATTCCGTGGATTCCGCCTTCAGAAATTTCTTGCGCGCCGGCGTGTTAAAGAAGAGATCGCGAATGGTGATTGAGGTTCCCAGAGGCAGGCCCGCTTCTTCCACCCGGATCATCTTCCCGCCGCTGATCTCAATCACCGTTCCGGCGGCTTCTTCTTCCGCTCGGGTTTCCAGATGTAGGCGCGCCACCGAAGCAATCGACGGCAGCGCCTCGCCGCGGAACCCCAACGTGGATATGCTCAGTAGGTCGTCCGTGTCTTTGATCTTCGAAGTCGCATGCCGCTCAAACGCCAGCATCGCGTCGTCGCGCACCATGCCACAGCCGTTGTCGGTGATCTGGATGAGCTTTTTTCCGCCCGCCTCGACCAGAATGCGAATGCGCGTGGAACCCGCGTCCAGCGCGTTCTCCAGCAGTTCCTTGACCACCGATGCCGGACGCTCCACCACTTCGCCCGCGGCGATTTGATTGGCAACTCGTTCAGCTAGGATGTGAATTTTACCCATGAGATCGGTGGTCAGCCGACAGTGTGACAGATCGGAACTGGGAACGTAAAGCCAGGTCGGGTAAGCTACTTGTGCCACGGAGGCCTCGAACCCTTGCATTCAACTTCGCGCCGCAGTTTCCTAATGCGCTCCGGAATGGCGGTTGCCGCCACCATGTTTTCGGTGAGTTCCCGCGGCTCAGACCCGAGCCATCTGCGCGCCCGGCTTGCTCACGATCCCCTGCGCCCGCAGTACCACCTCATGCCCGCCGCCAACTGGATGAACGATCCCAACGGCCCCATCTTCTACAAAGGCCTCTATCACATGTTTTTTCAGTACAACCCCAACGCGTCCGTCTGGGGAGATATGCATTGGGCACACTCCACCAGCCCCGACATGATTCACTGGAAGCACGAGCCTATTGCCATCGCCCCGACGCCCAGCGGGTGGGACCGCGACGGCGTCTTCAGTGGATGCATCGTGCTGGACGGCGACACTCCCACCGCCCTCTACACCGGCATTCTGCCGCCCGCCGAGCCCTCGGAGGCGACCATTAAAGATGCCGAGCATACCTGGCGTGAGGTGCAGTGCCTCGCCGTCTCACATGACGACAACCTGCGCGCGTGGCAGAAACTGCCTGACCCCATCATCGCGCATCCGCCGGCCGGACTCGCGGTCACCGGCTTCCGCGACCCTTGCGTTTGGCGCGAAGGTGCGGAATGGCGCATGGCTATTGGCTCTGGCATCGCTGGCAAAGGGGGCTCGGTCCTGCTCTACAATTCGCCCGACCTGCGCCACTGGACCTATCTCAACCCTCTTGTGGAAGGTCGCGGCACCGGGCAACCCCCCGTTGGCTCAGTCGAAAACGGCGATATGTGGGAGTGTCCCGACTTCTTCCCTCTGGGCGGCCGCCACGTGCTGCTCGTCTCGACCATGGGGAAGGTGTTTTGGAAGTCCGGCCACTACGATGGCAAACGCTTCACCCCCGAAAATGAAGGCGTGGTCGATTCCGGTGCTTACTACGCCGAGCGCAGCATGCTCGACCGCGACGGCAACCGCGTTCTATGGGGATGGATTCCTGAGCGCCGTCCCGAGGCCGAGCACCGTGCCGCCGGATGGGCGGGTGTCATGAGCTTGCCGCGTGTGCTCTCACTTAACAACGATGGAATGCTCGAGATGGTTCCAGCCCCTGCGGTCGAGATGCTGCGCGGGAAACGCGCGAGCCTCCGCGGCCCAGAAGCGGAGGCAAAAAAGAAGTTGGAGGCCCTGCGAATTCGCGATCTCGCCGCGGAACTGCACCTGGAGTGCGCCCCCGACCGGCCCTTCACTCTCGAACTGAAGTCCGAGGCAGGAACCTGCTTTGCCGAAGTTGCCTACGACCCTGCGGCCACCGGAAGTGAACTTAAAATTAACCACACGCGCGCTGCCGTGATCGCGCGAAAAATCGAAGCGCTCCATCTGCGCCTCTTCGTAGATGGGTCTGTCCTCGAAATCTTCGCCAACCGCACCACCGCGATCACCGAACGCATTTACGCCGCGCCGCCCGGGGCGCTCCACGTCTCAATTCCGGATGCGTCGTCGCTCCGCTCGCTCGACCTCTGGCCGATCAAGCCCATTTCCAAAGACCGCCTGACCAGCTGACAGCCCGTGAGTTTAAGTGATTTGTATCAGGGCATGCCTTGAGGGGAATGCCACGAATCTATCGGCATCGACGCGCCTTCAGGCGCTGGATTTCGAATTGGAGTTTTATGCGGCTATTTTTTTGGGTAGGCGCACCGTCAGAGAGCTTACGTCGAGATACCGGTCGGCGATTCGGCTGGAAGGAGACAGCAGCGTCGGCCAAATCATCGTTACGTTCAATTTCAACAGTGACAGCGAGCACCACAACTTCAGCCGCACCGCGCGTTGGACGACGTCGAGCCCCGCAGTCGCAGTTTCCGCGTCTGGATGAACGCTCATCGACCTTCCTATGGCAACCAGCTTGCCCGCGTTTTGTGAGATGACGGAGATGTAACTCGCCGCGGCCCGCAAGCGCATCCGCTGAACCCTTCTGAACTCCTTGGGCAACAAGTTGACTCGGAGGAAGTGCACCTCTTCGGGGTCGATCAGGTTCCGAAAAGCATCCAGATCCACCGGCAACAGATTCTCGATTTCTCCTGCCTGGCCGGATTGCCGCCACGCCTGGTAAGACAGAAAGAGTAAGAAAGCCACCGCTGCTGTGGCTAAAGCCATTACCGGAATCATGACCATATAGATCTCCCCACCTCCACCGCCCATTTACGAGCATCCGGGAAAGAAGCAACCGCGGAGCCCGAGGCGAACTCTTTGTGCCGTGCGCTCGCGAAGTACAACCAGATCAGTACCGCAAGGTGATAGGCCCCCATCGGCAGGAGATTCACGACTTTAGGATCCACTGCTTGAGAGTCCGTTAGAGCGTGCAGGAGAGGTTCAAGGCCTGCCACCAAACCCATGCCCAGCGCGATGCCAACGACAAAATCCTGCATCTTGAGGCCCAGATAGCGGTGCCACAGGAAAACGAGGGCAAGCAGACCGCATTGTAAGATGTTGAGCGTTTGGTTGATCGCGTAAGCGGGCACGATCATCTCGCGAAAGTTCCAGGAATACACCGATCCTATGAACACCAAAGCGAGCAAGGCGAGAACAACTGCGGTGTACCTAAGTACCCGAGCTATGGTCAGGCGCAAGCGTGCACAGCGCGCAACCGATGCCTCTAACATCTCCTGAATCATGCCAAACCGTAGCGCAATGCTGCCAGCGCGGCCGAGCAGGTCGATCTCCTGGTAGGTCGACGGCGACACGGACAAAAGACCACGGTACATGGCGAAGAGTGCGCAAAACTGCAAGATTTCGAACAGAACGTAAGCGAAGAAAACCGGGAAGTCTCTGTGCCGCCGGCGCCAAAGCATCACCGCCGCCACGACTGCGAGCAACAAGTGGGGGGCTACCCAGAGATAGAGCCGGAGGATGTGCTGCGAAATCATGCGCCCGAATGCTACCGTCTCAGGAATGTATCACCCGAGCCCGGTAGCGCTCAAGCAGATAGTTGCGCGCAGGCTAGATTTGCGGTATGCAGATCTTGCCGCCGGCGCAGATCGGGAGTGGGTTTCCGTCCGCCCTCAACTCCATGGGAATTGCAGTTAGGGTTGTAAGTACAAGCAGAAGTAGGATAATCTTTGCTGTTGCCTTGTTCATGGTGTCCTCTCAAAAGGGAAGTTTGGTTTGCGTAGTTTCGTGCAGAGGGTGCGATCGAGAGGGGAAGAACTGAACGGCTCTACCCTTACGGAAAATGTGCCGAAAGACAAAAAGGTGCGGAATATGACCCTTAAGTCTGCTTACGAAGATCTTCGTCAAAGAACGGTAGAGAGGATTCCCGGAACCTGGGGAAGATTGAAGTACGTTGCGGGACTGCGCTCCGCAGAAGGCTACGCGCACTGGGGATTCGAACGAGTGCACGGGCCTGCTGCCCAGGACGCTTTTGTGCAGGCCCACAAGGCGTTGCTCAGAACCATTCTGCGGACTCGATTGAGCATGTTGCGGTTGGACTTGGGGCAATCCAGCGCAGCCGAGGGGGTTACCCCGACGTCTTACGCCTCGACGCTGAACGGGAGTCTGCACCAACTGCTGCCCTCAGGCTGTCCAAAGGAGTCGCAGTTGCATCTGTTTTCGGTCCTGGAAACCTTAACGATTCTTGAGGCTCGACGGAACGCAAGTTCCCAATCCTCATCGCGGCGCCCACCACTTGCCCGATCACTTCGGCCTCCTGCGGATGTTTAAGAATTCGCACCGGCGTTGGAGACAGTGGGTGCGGTTGCAGAATCAGCGAGTTGAGCCGGAGTGAGCACCAGGAGCAAGTGAACCCTTCCCGAGTCTCTACAAAGTAGATGGGACGCTCATACTCCGACCGCCAATGGCGTTCCACGACCGCCCGTTTCGCCTCATCCACCTGAACAAATGACCCCGGCTGGAGGATCGGATACATGGTGAAGTCCTCGCTGCCAATGAAGGCGTAGGTGTAGTTCTGTGAAGCAAGATGGCTCAACAAAGTGAATGGGATCGTGCCCCACTGTTGCACCATGCGGCCCAAGTCAGAGGTCTCGCGCACATCGAATCCCGGATCCAGTTTGACGGGCATTCTGCACACGTCCCGCCCGCTCTCCAGAGTCACCAGATGGGAACTGGCTGGCCGCGACGCATCCCAATCGGCATTGGTTCCGTCCAACTCGATTCCATACAGCTGCAGCAGTTCCCCCACCGGTTTGTGATAGATCGCTGCCAGGCAATAGAAGCGGAATACGCTCGGCACAATTCCCTTAGTTTCTATGTCGGAGAGTCTGCTGGGGGGGATCAGGTATTCCTGGCTGGCGTGCCGCTGCGCTACCGTCGCGCTGGCATTCTCCACATCCCTCATGGTGAGGTTCAGGGAGTCGCGAATCTTGCGTAAAGCCCTTCCAGCGGCCAACACTTCATGCTCCTGGTAGCCGGGAGTGCACACCTGCGCCAATCGCCGTCGCCTCTAAGCGCGGATGCTCGGTCGATCCCTCCGCTCTGGATCGTCATCACCTAACATCGCGATCGTTTTGCGGCCGAGATTGCTTACTCCCAGTTACTTACCTGATACCAACTGACCGTGGGAGATCTCAACCCTTGTTCGGCTTTCGTAACAGAGGAGCATCCTCCCGGATCAGGCTTTCAAACTTGAATTCCAACGAGCTTCCGAACATCTGCAAGGTAGCTCGAAGAATTGCGGAGTTTTGGTTCCGGAATTCGTAAACTCCGGAACCGCTGCCCCCTAGAATCTTTCCCCATATTGTAGCTTACGTTTGGCTTTCTTGATGGCTAAACCGCACGGTGTCGACTTGGATAAACAAGGAACTGGCCCCCTTCCCGGACAAACTCAAATCGTGCTAGACCCCATGCAGTGGGCCCTCTGGGAACATAATCAAGACTGGTATCGCGACCTGGTGGAGCACAGCCGAGATTTGTTATGCATACACGATTTGCAGGGGCGTCTGCTCTCTGTGAATCCGGCACCGGCGCGCGTGCTCGGCTACAGCGTGGAAGAGCTCCTGCAGATTCCGATGCGGGAGATGATTGTTCCCGAGTTCCGCGACCAATTTGATTTGTATCTTCAGCAGATCGAGCGCGACGGCGAAGCGCACGGGTTCATGGCGGTGGTGGCGCGATCGGGAGAGCGGAGGATCTTGGAATTCCACAACACTCTGCGAATCAACGGGACCGAGCCCCCAATTGTCCGCGGGTTCGGCCACGACGTCACCGAACAGAAACGAACGGAAGCGAAGTTACGGGGATTGCTGGAGGCGGCTCCGGACGCCACGGTGGTCGCCGACTCGGGAGCGCGGATTGTTCTGGTGAACGCCCAAGCCGAACGCATGTTTGGCTATCGCCGCGCGGAATTGCTGGGCCAAAGAATCGAGATGCTCGTACCGGAACGGCTGCGGGAGCACCATTTCAAGCTACGCGACGAGTTTCTGCGCAAGCCGCATGAGATGGCCATGGGCGCTGAGCGGAAGTTGTTCGCGCTGCATAAAGACGGTCACGAGTTTGAAGTCGAGATCAATCTGAGCCCGCTGAAGACCGCGGAAGGATTGCTGGTGACGAGCGCGATCCGCGACATTACCGAGCGCAATCGGACGGAGCAGGCACTGCGCGACAGCGAAGCGCGGGAGCGTGCACATGCCAAGAAACTAGAGGCGGTGCTCGACGTGCTCCCCATTCCGGTGATCATTGCGCACGACGCGGAGTGCCGGCACATGACGGCAAATCGGATGGGACGCGAGTATTTGCGCCTCCAACCGGGTGCCAACGCGTCGATGAGCGCCCCGAGTAGCGAGAAGCCCCGACTGCGATTTCTGCGGGACGGAGTCGAAATTCCCGCGGATGAGTTACCTATGCAGCGTGCCGCGGCTACGGGACTTCCGGTGTACCAGATGCCAACCACGGTCGTCTTCGAAGACGGGACAGAACGGCACGAACTCGCCAATGCCGTGCCTCTGCTGGGCGAGGATGGAGAGGTGAGGGGGGCGGTTGGGGCGGCCATCGACGTCACCGAGCGCAAACGTGCGGAAGAGGACCTGCGCGCTAGCGAAGAACGGCTGCGGTTGGCGCAGGAGGCGGCCAAGATCGGCACCTTCGAGCGCAATCTCCAGACTGGAGAGTGCCGCTGGACACCCCAGATGGAAGCCATCTACGGTTTGCCTCCAGGAGGGTTTCCCAGGTCCATCGAGGCCTTTCTGGATATGGTTCACGGGAGCGACCGAGCCTCCGTGGCCCAGTTGGTCGAGCAATCGATACAGGTTGGGGATGCAGAGGGCGAGTGGCGCGTGGTCTGGCCCGACGGCAGTTTGCACTGGATTGCCGGGCGGTGCAGGCTCTTCAAGGACGACCAGGGACGCCCCATGCGGATCCTGGGCATAGATTTCGACATCACTGACCGCAAGCGGGCGGAAGACGCGCTGCGGGCGAGCGAGGAGCGGTTCCGGCTTTTCGTCGAGCACGCGCCGGCGGAGTTGGCGATGTTTGACCGCGAGATGCGCTACCTTCACGCGAGCCGTCGCTGGCGGACTGACTATGGCCTGGGCGACCGCGATCTTCGCGGCTTGTCGCACTACGAGGTCTTCCCGGAGGTTCCCGAGCGATGGAAGGAGGCCCATCGTCGCGGACTGGCGGGCGAGGTACTGCGGGGAGAAAATGACCGCTTTGACCGAGCCGACGGGAGTGTGCAGTGGATCCGGTGGGAAATACGGCCGTGGCATGACCGGACGGGCGCGATCGGCGGCATCTTAATCTTCACTGAAGACATCACCGCCGGCAAGCTGGCCGAGGAGGCGCTGCGGACCAGCGAAGAACGGTTCCGGGTCGCGCTCAAAAGTGCCCCTATCAACGTCTACAACCAGGACTGTGATCTGCGGTACACGTGGGTGTATAACCCTCCCGAAGGATGGAAGGAGAACGACTATTTGGGCAAGACCGACGATGAGGTTTTCGGACCGGAAATCGGCGCGCGGATGAAAGCTCTCAAGCAGCTCGCGTTGGACCGTTGTGAGAGTGCGCGCGACGAGGTTGCGCTGACCGTCCGCGGAAAAACGTTCCACTACGATATGACGGTTGAACCGCTTAGGGATACCCTCGGCAGAGTGGTGGGAGTCAACTGCGCCTGTGTCGACGTGACTCCCATGCGCCAAGTCATGGATGAACTGCGGATCGCCAAGGAGAAACTCGCTGAAGAAAAGTTCTACCTCGAGCAGGAAATCGATGCTGAGTGTGGGTTCGAGGAGATCGTCGGGCAGAGTGCGGCCCTAAAAGAGGTGATGGGGCAGGTCGGGCAGGTGGCCGCCAGCGACGCAACCGTGCTGCTGCTGGGTGAGACCGGAACGGGCAAAGAGCTGGTCGCACGCGCTCTCCACCGGTTGGGCCGGCGTGCGGGCAGCAGTTTTATCAAGATGAACTGTGCCGCAATTCCGTCCGGATTGCTGGAAAGCGAGTTGTTTGGGTACGAGAAAGGTGCGTTCACCGGAGCGGTCGGCAGGAAGCTGGGACGTCTGGAGTTGGCCGACAAGGGGACGCTGTTTCTCGACGAGATCGGCGAAATCCCCCTGACCTTGCAGCCGAAACTGCTGCGGGTCTTGCAGGACCAGGAGTTCGAGCGGCTGGGCGGAACGCAAACTTTGAAAGTGGATTTCCGGCTGATCGCGGCCACCAATCGCGACTTGGCCGAGAGCGTCCGCAAGAACGAGTTCCGCAGCGATCTGTATTACCGCTTGAACGTCTTTCCCGTGCGCGTGCCGCCGCTGCGCGAGCGGCGGGACGACGTCCGCCTGCTGGTGGAGCATTTTGTGCAGAAGTGCGCCAAGCGCATGAACAAGAAAATCACCAGCATCCCGAAGAGAACGATTGAGATGCTCATGCAGTGGGACTGGCCGGGAAATGTCCGCGAACTCGAAAACTTCGTCGAGCGTTCCGTGATTCTCACCCACGGCTCGGTGCTGGTGTCGCCGCTGAGCGAGCTGAGAATCGCCGCGGAGGCTGGCGTGAGCGGAACCCTGGAGGCGGCGGAACGTGAGCACATTCTCCGCGCGCTGCGCGAAAGCCACGGGCAGATTGGTGGGCCCAGAGGAGCTGCCGCTCGATTGGGCCTGAAAAGGACAACCCTGCAATCGAAGTTGAAGCACTTGGGGATTGACCGGCGTCCCCCGGCGGCCGGGCCATAGGCCGCCGCGCCGGCGAGGCCCACTCGTCGCATGCAGTGCGCCGAGTGGGCGCTCCACCGACTGGAAACAGGTGTTAGACAGCTTTGCGGATGGCGTGGTACGCGACCAGCACGACGATGGCCCCGATCACCGCCACCACCAGGCTGTAGAGATTCAGGCCCGTGACCCCCGACGCTCCGAACGTGCTGAACAGCCAGCCCCCGACCACGGAGCCAACAATGCCCAGAACGATGTCCAGGATAAAACCCTCTCCCGATTTGTTCACGATCTTACTTCCGATAAAGCCCGCCACCAGACCCAGTACTATCCACGCTAAGATTGACATTGTTCACCTACTCCTTTATGCGTCTATCTGCGGACGCTTCTGTTTAGAAAACGAGCGCTGAATATAGCAGAAACTTTGGGGTACGAGAATCGAGAGATCGCGGTCGAAATGCTGTTGTGCCCATTGGGCGGGTGCGTCTCACTGCTCGGGCTTGGCAGCCCCTTCGAATTCGCCGACCATCGCTTCGCGCTTGGTCATTCTCTCGCATTCCCGATCGAGCGCCGCATACTTGTCGGCGTGCTCTTGCTTGAAAGCATGGAAAGCCCCGCGAGAACTCCAGTAATCGATCGTGAGATAGCGACCCGAGCGCGTGATGTCGCGGACGAGTTTCGTGCCGAGAAAGTCCGGACTTCGCCGGAAGAGTTGAGTCCATGCCCCTTCCGCTCCGTAGATTTCCTCGAATCGCGCGCGGCACTCGGGTTGGACCTCGAATTCCCAGATGGCGAGATAGTTGTGGGTCGCGGCGCGCATCGGCGGTTTCACGCGCCATTATAAGCTTGCCAGCGCGCCGCCTTCGCCGGACTTCGGGTACAATCCTCGGCGCGCATGAACCGCGAATATAACAAGCACTTTAGCCACGAACTGCAACGCGACATGGAGGCTCTGGTCTATGGAGACGCCGGGCAGCCCCTGCTGGTCTTCCCGACTTCGAGGGGCCGCTTTTTCGAATATGAAGATGCCGGGATGATCCGCGCGCTGGTGGGCAAGATTGACGCCGGGCAGTTGCAGGTATTCTGCGTGGACGGCGTCGATGGCGAAAGCTGGTACAACAAAGGTGTCCATCCGGGCGCTCGCATCTGGCGCCACGTGCAATATGAGCGGTACGTCTTGCACGAATTCCTGCCCTTCTTGAAGTGGAAGAACTGGGCGCCGCAAATCGCGGTTACAGGATGCAGTTTCGGCGGATATCATGCGCTCAATTTTTCCATGAAGCACCCGGATCTGGTTTCCGCATGCGTGACCATGAGCGGTTCGTTCGATATCAAGAATTTTCTCGACGGGTATTACGACGACAATTGCTACTTCAACAATCCTCCGGACTACCTGCCGCGTGCCGGAGACGAGTGGTTCCTGAGCCGTTACCGGCAGATGAAGATCGTTCTCGGGTCGTCGGACTGGGATATGTGCCTGGATGCCAATGTGAGGATGGCGGCGATCCTGCATGAGCGCGGCATCCCGCACTGGCTCGATATCTGGAACGACAACAGCAAGCACGACTGGCCGCTATGGCAGCGCATGGCTGGGAAGTATTTCTAAACGTAGCGCCGCCGTCCCGGCGGCAACCGTGGGCCGGCAAGGATCTTCCTGAGCGGAGCCAAGGATGCCGGCGCTATCTTCAAGGAGAAGTCGCAGTGAAAAAAATCGGCATGCTCTTCGGTATGGAAAACACCTTTCCGCCAGCCTTGGTCGAGAAGATCAACTCGATGAAGGTCGACGGCGTCACAGCCGAGTTCGTAAAAATCGGCGGCATCCGCATGGATGAACACAAGAAATACGACGTCATCGTCGACCGCATCTCGCAAGACATTCCGTTCTACCGCGCTTATCTGAAGAACGCCGTGCTCCACGGGACCATCGTCATCAACAATCCGTTCTGGTGGACGGCTGACGACAAGTTCTTCAACTACGCGCTGGCGGACAAGTTGGGTGTAGCCATTCCGCCGACGGTGATCCTGCCGCATCAGAAGCATCCGCCCGACACCACCGACCAGTCCATGCGCAACCTGATGTTCCCGCTGAACTGGGAACAAGTGTTCGCTTATGTAGGGTTCCCCGCTTTTCTAAAGCCCTACGCCGGTGGCGGCTGGAAGCATGTCTACAAGGTCCACAATGCCGAGGAGTTTTTCCAGAGCTACAACCAGTCCGGAGATCTCTGCATGACGCTCCAGCACGGAGTGGAGTTCGAAGACTATTACCGCTGCTACGTCGTGGGGCAAGAGAGAGTGCACATCATGAAATACGATCCGAAAGCGCCGCACCACGAACGCTACGTGAAGGGGAATCCGCCGCCTGCGGCGAAGTTGAAGGAACGGATGGAGAAAGATGCGCTAACTTTGTGCCGCGCTCTCGGTTACGACTTGAATACGGTGGAGTTCGCCGTGGAAGCCGGCGTTCCCTACGCCATCGACTTCATGAATCCCGCGCCCGATGCGGAAATCACCTCGGTCGGCAGGGAAAATTTCGATTGGGTGGTAAACGCGGTCGCGGACATGACGGTGAAGAAGGCGCTTAGCGGGGAGAGTCCCGTCAAAGAGTTGCGATGGGCATCGTTTCTGAGCGGCTCGAAATAGGATGGTCATCTCGTAACAACGTGCAGGCTCTCTCTAATTTGTTTCGGGATGCCGATCGCTCACTCACTTGAGGTGCACCGCGTAGCAGTCCCGTGTAAAGTAACAATTCATG
>Ga0209068_10001351_pt1 | contig 12271 bp, 9 predicted proteins | sample ColStrG_CSR_2012_FD_187200 | JGI IMG/M metagenome (GOLD analysis project Ga0209068, IMG submission 187200) | Freshwater sediment microbial communities in response to fracking from Pennsylvania, USA - Cold Stream Run_MetaG_CSR_2012 (SPAdes)... | ecosystem: Environmental > Aquatic > Freshwater >... | reverse complement strand
GCGCTGCAGGGGCGTGTCAGTCTCGTCCGTCCAAATTCCCTGCAGATCCGGTTCACCCCAAGGGGTTCTCAGCATCGGAGCGGCCGCCGGAGATTTCACGGCAGCGGTGGCGGCCTGATTCTGGGCTGTCATCTGCGTCGGTCTCAAAAATACGACCACCGACACGAGCACCACCACCGATGCTCCGATCGACTTTCGAAGTCGAATGCGCATCTCACACCTCCTGCTGCAGGACGCCAGACGGAGGACCACGCTAGACAGTGCAATTATCATCAAGGACGGGGACACTGTCCAGCGGATCGCAAGACGTGCGAGCCGGCGTACGCCCTTGGCTCGTTACCTTATGTTGCTCCGGACCGGTCGCCGCGAACCGGCGGATCGGTTGTTTCAATCCCATGATCTACCGCGAAGTCTGCTTCTGCGGCGGATACCAGAATGCTTGATGGCAGCTCTCGCAGACATTCTCCATTCGGGCACCGATCTCCAACAGCAAGAGCGCATTTTGGGCGTCACTGGCCTGCAACGCTTCCAAGCCAAGAGCTTGCAGCGCCTCGGCGAATGCATCGAAGCTCTTTCGATCCTTTTCTATGAGCGCCGTGATCTGAGCGGGCTCCAACTCGACGCCCGGAGCCTCCGATTTGGTTCCGACAGGGGCCGCTTCGCGACCAGGAATCATCAGCAAGTTTCCCGCTTCGATTATCCGGACCGCGGCATGGCGCACAACGAGCCACTCCTCCGGCGTTTTGGGAAAGGACTCATGAATACCCGCATTATCCACAACGGTTCCCACTGCGCTCCATAGTGCGTCTGCAGACGGATCGATGATGGATTCCATGAGATCCTTGATGGAGGCATAGACTTGGCCAGCCCTTGCAGCATTGCCGGAGCCGGCCGCGGGGGTTGCCGGCGCGGCGGCAGGTTGAGCGGTTGCGCCGCCAGCGCGGCATCGAGCCACATAAATCTTCTTCGCCAGCCTATCGGCATGGTTTGCGGCCTTGTCGGCCTGCCACTCCTGCAGGCAAGCCTTTGCAGTTCTTTGTTGAGCGATGGCGAGCGAGGATGCCGCCATGACCCCGAAGGCCATAGAGCACAAGACAATCACGATTTGCCCTCTCATCTGGTCATCTCCTTCCACGCATAGTGCACATGGTGCCAGTCTGCGAACCTGATCAAAGGCTTCGCTCAGCAAGATACGTGTGAGAGCCCGACGCAGCAAAGCCTCGGCCACATCGAACCACATCGAATATGTGCGTTTTCACCTACGTTGGCGAACCGAGCCCGTACATAGCGACAAAAGAAGGAGGCTGCCCCCTGCGTTCCGAATGGTACGGTCGCACGTTCGGGCCAATTCCGCCGCATCCAACCCATGACAAAAATTATATGTGATCACGATACGTGATCACGCCTGATCGGATGGCGGCCGTGATTTGCGCACCGTGAAAATCCGATTCACTGAAACATTCCACATTGTTGAGTGTTTGTTGAGTGTTGAGCCGTCGATACCATCTTTCCGCACCGCACCAAATTGACTGCAGCATGTGTGCTCGCACTTGTTACCGACAGTGTTGATCGGGAAGCGCATCTCGACTTGCAAGGCGAGATGCATCAGCGTAGCTTACTCTTGTCATGCGAGTTGCTTTGGACGTGGGAGGGGCGAATGATTCGAACCCGAGCACTGGCCACAATAGGCATGGTACTTGCGGTCATCTTACTTCCGGGTTTTGTCATCGCAGGCGCGGTTCTCTTCCGCGCGGCAACGGCGCAGGCGGAAAATTCCGTCGCTGCGGCCGCGACGGCGCACAACGCGATATTTGATCAGCCGACCGTCTGGCGAACCTGGAAGATATATTGCGACACCTGCCATTTCGGTCCCAAGGCACGGGCGGGACTGAACCTGGAGGCCTTGGACCTCGCCAATCTCGACGACAAGGGCGCCGTCTGGGAGAAGCTGCTGCGCAAGCTGCGCAACCGCGAGATGCCGCCCCCCGGCATGCCGCGTCCCGACGCAGTCGCCTACGAGGCCCTCGTCAAGGCGATCGAGGCCGAACGCGATCGCGTGGCGGCCGTCAGGCCTAATCCTGGACATCCGACGCTGCATCGGCTCAACCGCGCGGAATACGCGAACGTCATCCGCGATTTGCTGGCGGTCGAGGTCGACGTTTCGGAGATGTTGCCGGCCGACGACACCGGCTACGGCTTCGACAACATCGGCGACGTGTTGCAGGTCTCGCCGTTGTTGATGGAGCGGTACCTTTCCGCCGCCGGCAAGATCAGCCGGCTGGCCGTGGGCGATACCGCGGCGTCGGTCTCCTATCAGACCTATGCGGTCTCGCACGGGCTCAATCAGGCCGATCGCATGGGCGAGACCATGCCGCTCGGCTCGCGCGGCGGCACCGCGGTTCGCCATCGTTTCCCGGTGGACGGCGAATACGAGATTTCGGTCGGCCTGGCGCGCGGCAAGGCCGATGAGTTCCTGGGCATGGGGCAGGAACGCAAGGTCGATCTGCGGCTCGACGATCAACGGCTCGGGCTGTTCACCGTTGCGGCCAGCAAGGGCGCAAGCAACAAAGATGCGGGCTATGGCGGCTTCGGCACCGGAAGCGATCCCGATGCACACATGAAAATCCGCCTGCCCGTCAAAGCCGGCACCCACACGCTGCTGGCGGCATTCCTAAAAGACACCGTGGTCTCCGAAGACATCGTTCCCAAGCGCGGCCGTGACGGGAACGACAAGGACTACTTCGAGGGCATCGGCAGCATATCCGTGGTCGGCCCGTACGATGTACAAGGGCCGGGCGTAACCGAGAGCCGCGACAAGATATTCCTCTGCCATCCGGCCGCGCCGGCCGAGGAACAGGCTTGCGCGGAGAAGATCCTCACCAACCTCGCGCACCGCGCCTATCGGCGGCCGATTGCGGCCGACGACCTGCCGCCATTGCTGGCGCTCTACCAGCAAGGCGCCAAGAACGCGGGCTTCGAGGCGGGCATCAGGTTGGCGTTGCAGAAGATCCTGGTCTCGCCTGAGTTCGTTTTCCGGATGGAGTTCGATCCGCCGGATGCGGCGCCCGGGAGCGTTCACAGGGTCAGCGACATCGAGCTGGCCTCGCGCTTGTCATTCTTCCTGTGGAGCAGCATGCCCGACGACGAGCTCTTGGCCGTGGCCGAGCGCGGTGGGCTCAGCGACACGTCGGTCATGGAGGCCCAGGTCCGACGCCTGCTGGCCGACGCGCGCTCGCAAGCGCTCGTCAAGAACTTCGTCGGCCAGTGGCTGTTCCTGCGCAATATCCCGAGGGTCCAGCCGGATTCGGGAGCCTTCCCGAACTTCGACGATAATTTGCGCCAGGCGCTCGAGCAGGAAACCGAGCTCCTGGTTGGAAGCACCTTGCGCGAGGACCGCAGCGTCACCGATCTGCTGACGACGAACTACACGTTCGTCAACCAGCGCCTGGCCGAGCATTATGGGATGAAGGGTATCTACGGCAACGAGTTCCGCCGCGTCCCGGTGGCCGACCAGAACCATCAGGGCCTGCTCGGACAAGCCAGCATCATGACGGTGACCTCCTATCCCAATCGGACGGCGCCGACGATACGCGGCAAGTGGGTGCTGGAGCAGCTCTTGGGCACGCCGCCGCCGCCGCCGCCGCCCAATGTTCCGGCCTTGAAGGACGATGGCGCCGTGAAGACGCTGACCATGCGCCAGCGCATGGAGGAGCACAGGGCCAGTCCCCAATGCGCGGTCTGCCACCGGCTCATGGACCCGATCGGCTTTGCGCTCGAGAACTACGACGGGATCGGCCGGTGGCGCGATTCCGCCGAAGAAGGCGGAAGCGGAGCGATCGATTCCTCGGGCGTCCTGCCTGACGGCACGGAATTCAACGGACCGGCAGGCTTGCGCGCGATCCTGGTCGCCAAGCGGGAAATGTTCGCGGAGACCTTCACCGAACGGCTCCTGACCTATGGGCTGGGTCGCGGCCTCGAAGAATACGACGCGCCCATTATTCGCAAGATCGTGCGCGACGCATCGGCGGCTGACCAGAAATGGTCATCCATTGTACTTGGTATCGTCAACAGCAACCCGTTTCAGATGAGGAGGGTAAGCAATGGTAATAACTAGAAAATCGATTCCCCGCCGCGCCTTCTTGCGTGGGACGGGTGCGGTCTTGGCCTTGCCCGTGCTGGATGCCATGACCCCGGCCTTCGCGGTCGACAAGGCACCGCCGATCCGCATGCAGTTCATCGAGGTTCCCAATGGGATCATGAACCTGAACGGCGAGTGGACTCCCAAGGTGGAGGGCCCCGACTTCGAGCTCTCCCCGACACTCCAGCCGCTCGCGTCATTCCGCGACCGCATGCTGGTGCTCACCGGGCTCGATCAGCAACAAAGCGCGGGCCTCGCATTCGAGGTGGGCGGCGATCATCCGCGCGCCTGCACCGCCTGGCTGACGGGAACGCACGCCAAGATGACGTCCGGCGCGGATTTGCACGCCGGGACCTCCGCCGACCAGATCGCGGCGAGGGAATTCGGCAAATATACCCAGCTCGCCTCGCTCGAGATCGGCCTGGAGACGCCCGAAGTGGTGGGCGCCTGCGAGTCCGCCTATGGCTGCGCCTATTACAACACGATCTCGTGGCGCAACGAGACCACGCCGCTGCCGATGGAGAACCGGCCGCGCGTCATATTCGAGCGTTTGTTCGGCGACTCCGGCACCACCGACCCGCAGATCCGCACGGCGCTGCGGCAGGAGGATCGCAGCATCCTCGATGCCGTCAACGCCGACGTGAAGCGGCTGCGCGGAAAGCTCGGCGGACCGGATCGCGGCAAGATCGACCAGTATCTGGACGCGGTACGCGACGTCGAGCGGCGCATGCAGCTCGCCGAGACGCAGCGCGATCGCGACCTGCCGCAGGTCACGGCCCCGGTCGGCATCCCGTCGGTCTTCTCGGACTACTACAAGCTGATGGCCGATCTCATGGTCCTGGCCTGGCAGACCGACATGACGCGCGTCGGCACCTTCCAGATGGGCCACGAGATGAGCGGGCGCGCCTATCCAGAGCTCGGATTCGGCGATTCCCATCACTCCGTGACGCATCACCACGGCGATCCCGAGAAGATCGCCAAGACCGCCCAGATCAATACCTTCCATACCAGGATGCTGTCGTATTATCTCGACAAGCTGCGCGCGACGCCGGACGGCGACGGCTCGCTGCTTGATCACTCAATGGTCCTTTATGGCGGCGCGCTGAACGACGGCAATCTGCACCTCTATACCAGCCTGCCGCTCCTGCTCGTCGCCGGCGGTGTCGCCGGCATCAAGGGCGGACAGCATATCCGCTATCCCAACCGCACCCCGATGACCAACCTGCTGCTCACTATGCTGGACAAGGCAAATGTTCCGCGCGTGGAGCGGCTGGGCGACAGCACCGGAAGGCTGGATCTGACGTACACCGCGCGGGCGGCGGACGCTCAACCAAAGGGAAAGACGCTCTAGAGCGTGTCCCGAAACGGTTCGCCTATCCGCCATTGTGGGTCGCCGGGCTTGACCCGGCGACCTCGGCCAGGAAGGCGCGCCTCTTCAAGACGCGAGTTCGGCACAATCACATTCGGCACATGATGGTTCGAGCCATGACGGTTCGACACCAACCCAAACCGCTCCGAATTGGAGAACACAGATGAGCATCAAGGCAAAGATTCTGGCGGGTGCGCTAGGCTTGCCGCTCCTTGCGGGCACTGCGTTTGCCGCCGAGACCAAGAATCCCTCACTTCAAGGCGCGGCTGCGCTGATCGCGGCGGCCGAGCGGAATGACGCGCAGACGATCGATCGTCTGTTGGACACAGGCGCCGACCCGAAGGCGGCCAACGAATACGGCGCGACGGCCCTCTATGCGGCCGCCGCGAACGCCGATCCGGCCATCGCCGTGAAGTTGTTGGCGGCAGGGGCCGATCCCAATGCGCACCTGCTGTCGGGCGAGACGCCCCTCATGGAGGCGGCGCGCCAGGGCAACCTCGCGACCGTGCGGGCGTTGCTGGCGGCCGGCGCAGACCCCAAGGCGCAGGAAGCAAATGGCGGGCAGACCGCCTTGATGTGGGCGGTATCACAGCACCAGTCGGCGGTGACCGAGGAACTGGTGCAGCACGGCGCCGACGTCAACGCCCGTTCGAAGACGGGTTTCACCGCGTTGATGTTTGCGGCCCAGCAGGGCGATACGGAGTCGGCTCGCATTCTGCTCAACGCCAACGAGAACCCGAACGAGGTCCTGCCGAAGTCCGGGGCGACGCCCCTGATCATCGCCAGTTCCATCGGCAATCCCGATGTGGCGACGCTGCTCCTCGACAAGGGCGCCAATCCCAATTTGGTCGATGCAAACGGCTTCACCGCTTTGCATCATGCGGTACGGGATTCGGATTACGGCATTGACTCGGGCACCAAGGCTACCGCGGTGACCGTCGTGAAGACGCTGCTTGCGCACGGCGCCAACCCGAATGCGCGGCTCAAGATCGACGAGGAAAAGGCCGCCGCCGAAAGGAAGGCGAACGCCGGCGGCGTAGGCGCACGCGCCAAGCGCACCGCCATGACCATCACCGAGATCGAGCTGAACGGGGCGACGCCGGTCGCGCTTGCGGCGGAAGTCAACAACCTCGAGGCCGTCAAGGCGCTGGTGGACGCCGGAGCGGACCCCCTCCTCGCCACCGAGACGGGCACGACGCCGTTGATGCTGGCGTCCGGGGCCGGCACCGACGTGCAAAGGGCGAGATCGCTCGAAGAGCGGGCGACCGCGGTCCAGACCGCGAGGTATCTCGTGGACCACGGCGCCGAAGTGAACGCGGCCGGTCAGTTCGGCTGGACCGCGCTGCACTCTGCCTCCTATCAGGGATTGAACGATGTCGTTGAATTCCTCGCCAGCAAGGGCGCCAAGCTCGATGCCATGGACGCCCTTGGGCAGACGCCCTTGAGCATCTCCCTCTCCGTCCTCACCAAGGACGCCGGGGCGCGCCGCCTCCAGGTCCCGCGCAGATACCGAGCGGAGACAGCCGATCTCCTGCTCAAATTGGGCGCCACCCCGCTCAACAAGTCCGGGGTCGTGGTTGTCCTCCAGCGCAACGGGGACTTGGTGGCTGGGGAATAAATAAATCGTGTCCTGCCGACCTCTCCTCGAGAGGTCGGCAGATCATCGCGGCGCCGGGGTTCCTCGGATCAGAAACCGCAATTCCTGCTTGCGAGACTTGGCCGGCGGAAGGGTTCGTGCGGCCAGAGGTGTGACTGCGGGGCGAGCAGGATACAGCGAAAACAAACCTACAAAAAACATACCCGTGAGCGTTAGTCCGGGGGCCGGGGGACTCTTGTATGCATGTGATTCCGCAGTCTTGGTCGCATTTGCACATACTGGTAAGCGTGTTTCCGTCCTTCGGACTGGTGTTTGTGCTCGGCTTCTACATCGCCGGCTTCCGCGCCGACAATGACGGCATCAGGCGAACCTGCCTCGTCCTGTTCGGCATGTTGGCGCTGCTGTCCGTTCCGACCTATCTCAGCGGCGACGGCGCGATGGCGGTGTTGTCCAAGGCTCCCCAGCTTTCCAAGGAGATGATGAAAACCCATTACGGATGGGGAATAGCGGCGCTCCTCGCCCTGGTGATGACCGGCATCGTCGCCTTGGTCGAGCTGTGGCGATCTCACCGCGCACGCCGCGCGTCCGGCGATCCATTCCATTTGGTGTCGGGTCTCGCCATTATCGCTCTGGGCCTGACGGCTTTGACGGGCGAGCAGGGCCTGGAGATACATCACCGCGAGCTGCAATCGACCATCGTCATTCCCGACGTCTCGACCTCGGCGGTTTGGCCGCATGTCCATTTGATCTTGAACCACGTCCCGACGACCGGGTTCGTGTTCGCGCTCATTTTCTATGTCATCGCGCTGGTCGCGAACAACGACGCCATGAAGCGGGGCAGCCTGATCCTCTTTGTCATCTGCAGCATCGTCGGCGTCCCGACCTATGTCACCGGCACCGCCGCGATGTGGGCTTTGACGCAGCCTCCGATCCCCGAGATTTCCAAGGCCGTGATCAATGCCCACCGCGACATGGCGCTTTGGACGCTGTTCGGCCTGGGCTTCACCGGTGCCGCCGCATGGATCGAGCTGTGGCGGTATCGGCATTTTGGACGCTTTTCCAAGCTCTCGCTCGCTTTGATTCTGCTGTTCGCGGCCGTCACGCTCGGCATCATGACCGAAACCGGTCACCGCGGCGGGCAGATCAATCACCCCGAGATCCGTCTGGCGGGCGAAATTCTGCCGACCGATGCCGCCGCCGGCATATCCGCCGCCGTCGAACCATTCATGAAAGAAATGATTTGGTTCATCCCCTGGCAGATCGTGCATTTCCTCGGCTACTGCCTGATATTCGGGGCGGTGTTCGCCGTCGGGCTGCGCGTGCTGGGGTTCTGGAAATCGGTGTCGTTTGCAGCCGTGCACCGCCTGCTCGCGCTGGGGTTTCTGGGCGTGCTCATGAATGTCTTCAGCGGAATGCTCATGATGCTTTCCGACAGCTATCGTTACGTCGTGACTGACACCATGTTCGCGCCGAAGATGGCGCTCATCCCGATCGGCGCGGCGGCGGTTCTGTATTTTTCGGTGTCGGAGCGACTTTGGAACGTCAAGGCCGGAGAGGATGCGCCGGCGGCGGCCAAGTGGGTTGCTGCCGTGGCGCTGCTGGCTTGGGCCGGCGTGATCGTCTGCGGCCGGCTACTGCCCTATCTTTGATCGGGAGGAATGGCCTCATTGGTGGGCTTAAATGCTGCTGGCGGTCATGGTGGTCGATGGGAGTGTTCTCGGCGTTGCCTTCCTTGCTGTGTACCAACTCAACAAGGCAGTGAGCCGATCCGGCCGGTAGCCGGTTCGCGCTCGGCGGTTTCAACAAGCGATGGAGGATGGCGCGGTGCTGGCTTGGCTGGAAGGTTCGCAATATTCGGTTTGGATGCGCGGCGAGCTATGGGGTTGGCCGCTCGCTCTGACAGTGCACGCATTCGGAACGGCGCTCGTCGTCGGCTTCATCGTCATCATTGATTTGCGACTGCTCGGATTGTTCGAGGCCATACCCTATACCTCGCTCAATCGGCTGTTTCCCGTCATCTGGGTTGCGCTCGTGATACAGTTCCTCAGCGGTTTCGCGCTGTGGATGACCAAGCCGACACAATATGTCACTGACGGCGCGTTCGTGCTGAAGTTCTCGCTGCTTGTCGTCGGCACCATTCTGACGTTGTACTTCCATGGAACAGTCAAGCGGGAGGCCGCCGCATGGGAAGCGGCCGGCGCCGTCTCTTCTCGCGGGCTCAAATTTGTCGCCGCGACCCTTCTGGTGTGGTGCAGCGTCCTCATTGCGGGGCGACTGACCGCACATCTGGGATCGATCTATATCGGCTGAACCGCGAGACCCGCCCTCACCGGCCGCGTCTGCGGCGAGGGGTCTTGCTAGGCTTGGCGGCCGTGCTGCACTCCCCGGTCTTGCAGATCGCAAGGCCTTGATGGAAAAATCGCCCTCTTCGGCGGGGAGGCTCCGCCCAAGGGAGCGCCATCGATGGCCAAGGTTGTCTTTACGGCCAACATCCAGCGTTATGTCCCCTGCCCGGAGGTCGAAGTCGCCGGACACACCGTGCGCGACGTTCTCGAGACTGTCTTCGCTGACAATCCGCGGGCGCGGGGCTACGTGCTCGACGACCAGTCGGCGCTGCGCAAGCACGTGACGGTCTTCGTCGACGGGACGATGATCCGCGATCGCGCGCGCCTCTCTGATGCCGTTTGCACCACGAGCACGGTTTACGTCTTTCAAGCACTGTCCGGAGGCTGACGATGAGCGACACGCTTCTCATCTCTACCCGCAAGGGCCTGTTCACGGTGTCGCGCAAGGCGGAACGGTGGGCGATCACGGCCGTCGATTTCCTGGGCGACAATGTCTCAATCGCGCTCGCCGACCCGCGCGACGGCTACCGCTACGCGGCGCTCGACCATGGTCATTTCGGGGTCAAGCTCCACCGCTCGATTAAGGATGGTTGGGAGGAGATCGCAGCGCCTGCCTATCCGCCCAAGCCAGATGGCTACGAGGAGAAGGATTTATGGGGCCGGCCGTTGGATTGGAGCACGGCGCGCATCTGGGCGCTCGAGGCCGGCGGCCCTGACGAACCGGGCACGATCTGGTGCGGAACGCTGCCGGGCGGCCTGTTCCGCTCGACCGATCACGGAACGAGCTGGGAGATGATCCGCACGCTTTGGGACCACCCCAAGCGCAAGGAATGGATGGGCGGGGGCGCGGATCTGCCAGGGATCCATTCGATCTGCGTGGACCCGCGCAATTCGAAGCGGGTGTGGGTCGCCGTCTCGACGGGAGGAATCTGGTTCACGCAGGACGCGGGCGCGAGCTGGGTGCAGCGCGGCGAGGGCATGCGCGCCGAATACGTGGCTCCGGAGCTGACCAACGATCCGGTCGCCCAGGATGTCCATCGCCTGGTGCAATGTCCGGCGGCCCCGCACCGCATGTGGGTCCAGCACCACAACGGCATCTTCGTCTCCTCCGACGAAGGTAAGACCTTCGCGGAGATCACGGGCGTCGAGCCATCGGTGTTCGGCTTCCCGGTGGTGGTGCATCCGCGCGAGCCCGACACGGCATGGTTCGTCCCCGAGATCAAGGATGAGAAGCGCATCCCGCGCGGCGGCAAGCTGGTGGTCACGCGCACCCGCGACCGCGGCAAGAGCTTCGATGTCCTCACCCGTGGCCTGCCGCAATCGCACGCCTACGACATCGTCTACCGCCACGCGCTCGCGCTCGATGCGGCCGGCAACCGGCTCGCCTTCGGCTCCACGACGGGCGGTCTTTGGGTGAGCGAGGATCAGGGCGACAGCTGGGCATGTGTGACGCACACGCTGCCTCCGGTTTACGCGGTGCAATTCGCATGAAACCAACCAGTGCGAACGCGTCATGCCGGTGATCGATGCCGATGGCTGCCCCTGTGGGTCGAGGTCGAAGGACCCGATCTGGCGATTGCCGACGGCCTGCGTCTCGCAAATTCGACTGGTGCGGGCTTTCCATGGGCGGGATGGAGGGCATGCGGCTCGCCGTGAATTCGCCCGGCCGCATCGACCGGCTCATTCTCTCCAACACGTCCTGCCACTATCCCGATCCGAGCTTCTGGAACGAGCGGATCGCGGCCATCCGGAAGAGCGGATCTTCATGCCAGAAGCGCGCCGATCGGGACTCACCCTACCGGTCCCTACAGGGTTCGCCCGAGGCATTCCGAGGGGTGAATCCCGCAGGAATTACCTCCCAAAAAATACCGCCGAGGAGTCGATCATCGATTCAGCAAGCGTTAGCAAGCGACGGTCTATCGAGCATGTCGCCCGCGGGACCAGAGGGGCACGCACACCATGATCATCGTTCGTTTGACCTATTTCAGCCGCAATCACGTCGACCGATTGGGTGGACCGGTTCAGGATCGGATCCACGACATCTTGATCGAATCGGTCGCCAACAACCGCCGCGACGACGTCACCGGCGCACTCATCCATGACGACAAGTGGTTTGCGCAGGCGCTCGAGGGACCCGAGACGAAGGTCTCGGCGACATTCGAGCGAATTCTGCGTGACGCGCGCCATTCCGACGTGCGGCTGATCAAGATGCAGCCGGTTCCGGCGCGGCGGTTCGCGGCCTGCTGGATGGCCTGCGTCACCCGCAACGACGACAACGCGGACCTGTTCCGGCACCACTGCGAGAGCGAGTGCTTCGATCCGCAGCTCATGCGGGCCGATCGGCTCGGCGATCTCATCGAGGCGGTCGTGGCCCGCATGCCGCGGCATCAAGGGAAAGCCGCATGGACGGGCGGCGGCGTCACCAACGCGGCATGAATCGGTGCCGCAACGCGCTGATCAAGCGGAACCCCACTCCGGAGCCTCATGCAGGCCCCGGGCCGCCGCGGGTGCTTGTATCGCCTCCGGCTGGCGCACAACCGCCGCGCCGCGCGTCGCGCGTGCTCGCGCGGAATCCTCGATATGGCGCTCGGTCATGATCACCGTGGCGGCGCCGACCAGGAGCAGGAACTGGGTCGCTTGCAGGCGGATGAGATCAGGATCGCCGAGCGTCAGGGTCGGCAGAATCCAGATGATGGCGGCCCCCAGAGCGAGCAGCAGCACGACATCGACGGTTTCGCGGTTGGGCTCCCGCTCCATGACGAGCGCGCGGGCGAACTCGATCAGATAGGCCACGAACGCGGCCGTGATCACCATTTTCAGGA
>Ga0209068_10001349_pt1 | contig 12294 bp, 9 predicted proteins | sample ColStrG_CSR_2012_FD_187200 | JGI IMG/M metagenome (GOLD analysis project Ga0209068, IMG submission 187200) | Freshwater sediment microbial communities in response to fracking from Pennsylvania, USA - Cold Stream Run_MetaG_CSR_2012 (SPAdes)... | ecosystem: Environmental > Aquatic > Freshwater >... | reverse complement strand
CCCGGAATGGTTCGATTTATCGCGCTTATATAGATCCCCGTAGCGAGATCAGAGAGTCTCTGGAGAGGCGAATTACGCGAGGTCGGCGGAAATCGAGCGAAAGTCTCTGGCTAGAAAATTCTGTTTCCTCGGCAATTCTCGCGACTGCGCGGAGACTCGCTGCACGTGCCATCCGCTTTCTGCGGACATGGCAATGTCCGCTAATGACCCAAAGGCCCGGGTGGCGAGATGCTCCCGGCCGTTTTCTCATTTCCGTGACTGAATTCCATATTTCTTGACGGCTCGCTTGAACCTGGGGTGCGACTTCATCTCTGCGAGCAAGGCGTTGTTTTCTTCTGCGACGCGCTTTATGAGCGTGGAAAAGTTGGGAATGAACTCGATCACCTTTAAGTCGATGTTCACGCCATACATCAACTCCATCAACTCAATCGCGATGCCAGATATCAGCAGCAGATCATTCTTTACGCGGAAGTCGTCCTCTTTATCAAAGAATGTCTGCTTGATCGCGTCGCCAGCGTCGTTGATGGTGAAGTTGGCCGCCGAATTCGCGACATTGGCGTGAGAAGATTGGTCATTGATCAGACCCTTCTTCTTTTTGATCAGATCCGACTGGCCGGGATAGTGCTTATGAAGCCAACGGTAGCGATCCTTGGCCAATTTCTGTGATGGTTCCAATATTCCTCGGTCGTCTATGTCAGCGAAGTGCCTCAGTTGAGGGTTGGCAAGAGCAAACGCAGCCGCAGCACCGGCCTCAAGGACTTGCCGTAGGTCCATCATCGCTTGAACCCTATGCAGGCGGACGACAGAGAGCAGCGCGAGCATGTGGTGGTTCTTCGTCAACGTGAAGAATCGCGAGAACATCAATCTGTCGTGGTCCACTTGTGTGATGCACTTCGACAGAAAGACTGAGCAGCTACGAGCGTGACGATAGTATCTTCCGTAACGCTGATCCGCCGTGAGCATTAGTTCGCGTTCACTCTCGACTATTTCTTCGAGAGCAGATTGTTTTGGTTCGGTCATAGGATTCGTCGGCGACAGCTTGGCGCGAACCCACTCGATTAGAGAACCTAAGCCCAACATAGAGGCCCTGCCATCTGCTGTAGGGAGGCTGCAGATTCACGGGCCCTGCCAGACATGACCCGGCCAACCCCAATCCATAGAATCAAACTCCGGCCCGGCATCCCCGTATTCTGTTGTCTGGTCAATACCGAAATAACATGAAAAATCGGCTGGTTGTTTAGCTGGATTTGCTCGCGAGAGACGCCTTTTATCTTTCCACGTATCGGCCGCGAGTAAGGGCCGCGACCGGTTTCGCTCTTCGCTGGTGGCGGCCCACTATTTTAATGTCCGCTTTTGGACAATAGCGGACAACTGTGGATTTTGGCCCGCGATGGTTTGTCCGCTAATGACCCAAAACGGACCCTTCCAATATGGTAATTTAAACTAGTACGATGGGCTGTCCTGCTTAGGGATCATTGTTCATGAGTGCGATCCCAAAGACTGGCGCTGCGAACCACTCTCGCCACGCGGACGCTTGGGCACCTGCGGCGCTTGCCTGCATGGGTATTGTCTTCGGCGACATTGGCACGAGCCCGCTCTATGCGCTCAGCGTGGCGGTAAAGGCCGCAAGCCCCGACGGTCAGATATCACCACACGCTGTGCTTGGGGTCGTATCGCTTATTTTTTGGTCGTTGATCGTCGTCATCTCTATCAAATACACGATTCTGATCATGCGTGCGGACAACCACGGCGAGGGCGGCATCTTAGCTCTGCTCGCGTTGGTCAGCCCGAGGCGCGCCAAGCAAAGCAGGTGGCGCGCGATCATGGTTGTGATCGGTCTCATCGGGGCGACCTTGCTCTATGGCGATGGCTGCATCACGCCGGCCATTTCCGTGTTGAGCGCGATCGAGGGCATCAAGGTCTACGCCCCGCATATGGAGCATGCGGTGGTCCCGCTAACGGTGGTGATCCTCGCACTTCTATTCTTAATTCAGCGCAACGGCACGGCTTGGATCGGCGGCATATTCGGACCGGTCATGCTGGTCTGGTTCGTGGTTATCGGCGTCCTCGGTATCGGGGGAGTTGTCACGACACCCGCCGTGCTCGCCGCATTGAGTCCGTTGCCCGCCATCACCTACCTTTGGCATGCAGGGCCACTGGCATTTGTTGTGATCGGCGGTGCTTTCCTAGCCGTGACCGGCGGAGAAGCTTTTTACGCCGATATGGGGCATTTCGGTCCATTTCCAATTCGAGTTGCCTGGTTCGGCGTGGCGCTACCTGCGCTAACTCTTAATTATTTCGGCCAAGGCGGCCTGCTGCTCGCCGATCCCAGCGCAATTGACAACCCGTTTTATCAGCTGGCTCCGTCATGGTCGCACTACGCTCTTGTCGCGCTGGCGACTGCCGCCACTGTAATTGCGTCCCAGGCAGTCATCTCAGGCGCTTATTCTCTGACACAGCAAGCAATTCAACTCGGTTTTCTGCCGCGTATGAACATCGTACATACCGCGGGTGAGGAGATTGGCCAGATCTATGTTCCATTCGTAAATTGGGCACTTGCCTTTGCCACGGTTGCTGCTGTCATTGGATTCGGCTCGTCGGACGCCCTAGCTGGTGCATACGGCATAGCTGTTTCGTTGCTGATGGCTATCACGACACTGATGGCCACATTCGTCGCACTGCATTGGAAGCACAATCCCATTCTCGTCTATGTAGTAAACGGCAGCTTGCTCATCCTCGACTTGCTCTTTTTTGCATCGACCTCCACAAAGCTGTTTGAAGGCGGCTGGTTCCCATTGCTCATCGCTTTGGTCATCGCATTTTTCATGCTCACGTGGCGCAAAGGCGAGGAGATAATGGACACCGTTCGGCTTGAGGTTCGCGAGCCGTCAAAGGAATTCATCAAACACCTCAACCAAGATCCCCCGTTTCGAATCCCGGGCACAGCGGTCGTACTCGGTCGCATGGCCAAGGGCGTGCCGCTCGCGCTATCGCATAACACCAAATGCAACCGCGTCCTGCACGAGAATGTACTGCTTGTCGCCGTGACGACGATGGAAACGCCGCGGGTGACGGATGAGGATCGGGTCGCCGTCACTCCGATCGCCGCGGGTATAACGCGCGTCGAACTGCGCTTCGGCTTTATGGAGCAGCCCAACGTGCCCAAAGGGCTTGAAATCGCGGTGGCGCGCGGGCAGATCGCAGAAATCGATCCCGCGCAGGTAATATATTTCACTGGCCACGAGACCATTATCCCGACCGGCCGGCGCTTAGGTCTCGCGCGCTGGCGCGAGGAGCTGTTCGCGTTCATGCATCATAACGCGCAGCGGCCTGGCGCATATTTCCAGATTCCGAGCGCCCAAATTATGGAAATTGGCATCGAGTTCGAGATTTGAGCAGACGCCGACGCCGGCATGATTCAGACCGAGCATCGCACGTTGGCGCAATCACTCTACTGGCGCATCGCGCAGACGGGGACGCCGAAGCGAACAAGGACTAGGCTGAACTTAAACGAGAAAAGGGGAGGAGACATGAGTGCGATTGCCAAGTCCATTCCTATTTCGAGTCCGGTCGAAGCTTCAGATCGCCGCTGATTTGTTGCCGGTCGACCTTGCGGCGAAGATGGAGCGTCGTAGCAGGTTCGCGAGAATTCACGAGATAGAGGGTTGTGGTCACGCACCGCCTTTGATGAGCGCCGAGCAGATCAAAATTGTTTCAGACTTCCTGTCAACGAAGGTGGTCTGAACACAGCGACACACAGGCCCAATTTTTCCGTGCCTTAAGACTGATGACTGATGAAACTCTACATAGGGTCGAGACTTCATTGAGCGGTTATGAGCTACTCAATGATCCGCTGCTCAATAAAGGTACAGCGTTCACCGAAGCCGAGCGAGACGAGTTCGACTTGCACGGACTACTGCCTCCGCATGTTGCACAGCTCGACTCTCAGGTGAAGCGCCGGCTTGACGCCTTTCGCAGTCTTCATACCGACATGCAAAAATATACGTTCCTGCGTGGCTTGCAGGACTCCAACGAAATCTTGTTCTACGCACTGTTAACGCGCAATATCGAAGAGATGATGCCGATCGTTTACACGCCGACGGTCGGGCTAGGCTGCCAGCATTTCAGCCACATTTTTCGTAAGCCTCGCGGGTTATTTCTAACTATTCCGCACAAGCACGACGTACGCCGAATCATCGGTCATCCTCGCTACGATCACATTGAGGTCATCGTCGTCAGTGACGGCGAGCGTATCCTCGGCCTCGGTGATCAGGGCGCTGGGGGAATGGGGATTCCAATCGGAAAACTGTCGCTTTACACCGCTTGCGCCGGCCTGCATCCCGCGACAACGCTGCCGATCATCCTGGATGTTGGCACCGACAACGAGAAACACCTCGTCGATCCGCTCTATATCGGCTGGCAGCACGGGCGGGTGCGAGGGCCCGAATATGATGGTTTTGTCGAGAGTTTTGTCGATGCGGTCCGTGAGCGATGGCCGCACGTACTTTTGCATTGGGAGGATTTCGCGATCGGTAACGCCAATCGGCTGCTTTCCAGATACCGTGATCAATTATGCACGTTCAACGACGACATTCAGGGAACAGCCGCTATCGCAGTTGGGACATTGCTCAGCGCGATAAACGTCACTGGCGTTCCCCTTACGGAGCAACGCGTGGCCGTATTTGGCGCAGGCTCGGCGGGAAGTGGCATTAGCGCGCTTGTCGCAAGCGCTATGATCGATGCCGGTTTGAGCGAGGCGGAAGCGTACCGCCGGTTCTACCTCGTTGACCGAGACGGATTGCTGGTCGAGGGCATGTCCGGATTGCAATCTTTTCAAGTACCATTTGCCCAGCGGCGTGATCACCTGTGCGATTGGAAACTTAAAACACCAACCCGCATCGGCCTTACCGATGTGATACGCAATGCGCATCCGACCACTTTGATTGGGGCGTCAGGACAGCCGAACGCCTTCACCGAAAGGATCGTGCGCGACATGGCACGCCATGTACGCCAGCCGATTATTTTCCCGCTCTCGAATCCCACTGAACGTAGTGAGGCGACGCCTGCAGAACTTGATAGCTGGACCCAGGGTCGCGCTGTCATTGGCACTGGTAGCCCATTTCCACCGCTGAAGCGCGGTGGCAAACTCTTCCGGGCCGATCAAACGAATAATGCCTACGTCTATCCTGGCATAGGGCTTGGGGCGATAGCGACAGGTTCGAGACGGATATCAGATGGCATGTTCCTCGCTGCCGCTCATGCGGTGGCGGCGAAAAGCCCAGCCATAGACGATCGGGGAGCCAATCTACTCCCACCGTTACGCCAAATCCGCGATCTCACTTTCCATGTTGCAGTTGCCGTAGGCAAACAGGCGCAGACCGAAGGCCTCACTCGCCCTATGTCCGATGAAGCGGTCGCCGCCGCGGTACGTGCTAAGATGTGGGAGCCACGCTACCCGTCGTACAAACGAGTCAATAAGTAGCGTTTCAAACGCCTCAGAAAGTTGGGACACAGGCTGTGTGTCAGTCACCCCGAAGACTGCCGGCAACAGCGTTGTTGTTGTACCAACGCGCCGCTCCAGCGTGAAACGGCAGGATCGTATTGCGCGTGAAATTGGCGGCAACGGTCTCTGCCGCTGCGGGATGAATCTGCATCATCTCGTCGTTGTTGGTGAAGACCGCCTGGACGATGGCATAAGCGAGACTCTCAGGCAGATCCGGGCGCGCGACCGCGAAATTATAGATTCCAAGAGTCTGATAATCGCGCCGTAGCGATGGGTAGGTGCCCGCAGCGATGAAAGAGGATGTCATCTCTGGGAGTGCCACGCGCACAGAGAGCTTCTGGCTCGGTGTCAAGGCCAGATAGCGAATGTTGCCTTTCTTCTCGAGCTCGGCGACCTCGGGAACGGGAGTACCGGCCACCACGACTAGCGCATCAAGTCTACGCGCGCTGAGTTGAGCAGCGAGATCAGCCCACGTTCCCGTGACGAATGGCGCGGTCATATTGAGGGCCTTAAACACGAGCGGTGTATAGACGCCGCCTGTGCCACCCTCCGGGCCGATCCCCACCCGTTTACCCGACAGATCGGTAATCGAATGGAGCGGAGACTCAAAAGTTACAATAAACTGGAACGGTGTATCGTACATTGGAAACAATGCCCGAGCGGTGCGGAATTGCCGGCCGCCAGTCCAATCTGCGGTGCCACTCCATCCCTGCTGTGCGATGCCGAGGGTGACAAATGCCAATTGGATCTCTCCACTTTCGAGCAGCTTGATGTTTTCTGCTGCTCCCTCGGTTGGACGCGCGATGACCGGCAGACCAAGCTTGCGGGTCAGCAACCGAGCGAGTCCCTCGCCATAACTGTAGTATGTACCGCCGGGCGACGCCGTGCCGATGGTGAGCGTTTCGGGCCAATCCGGTTCACCTGATCGACTGGCATTCGGCAAGGCGAAAACTACCATCGAGATTGCCGCGATCCAAAGCAGCGCGTTCTTCATATTGACTCCCTGCTATCGCTGAGGAGGCTCATGACATCGGCTCAGACGACCGCGTCCACTGATTATATCCTCACCGGCTTCGGCTTTCCTGCACCCGTAATCTCATCTTCGACCAGCACCAGCTCTGGCGTATCCGCTTCGGTATCGGTCTCTTTGTTCAGATGCGCGTGCATCCTGTCGACGTCGAGCGCCCCCTCCCATTTCGAGATCACGACCGTCGCTACGCCGTTGCCGATTAAATTGGTGAGTGCCCGGGCTTCGGACATGAAGCGGTCGACACCCAAAATCAGTGCAATGGAGGCAACGGGGATCGTGCCGACAGTAGCGAGCGTCGCGGCAAGGACAATAAAGCCAGAGCCAGTCACGCCAGCAGCGCCCTTCGATGTCAATAAAAGGATGCCCAGCATGCCAAGCTGCTGAAACAAACTAAGTTCTGTACCGGTCGCCTGCGCCAGAAAAATGGCGGCCATCGTCAAATAGATGCATGTCCCGTCCAGGTTAAACGAATACCCGGTCGGAATCACGAGGCCAACCACGGATTTTTCGCACCCGAGGTTTTCCAATTTTGCAATCATGCGTGGGAGCACCGATTCTGAGGAAGACGTGCCAAGCACGATCAGCAATTCTTCCTTGATATAGCGAATGAACTTGAAGATATTAAAACCCGCAAGCCGTGCGAAAAAACCAAGCACAAAAACGATAAAGATAATGCACGTCATGTAGACAGCAGCCATCAGTTTGGCGAGTGAGAAGAGCGTCCCCACTCCATATGTTCCGATCGTAAATGCCATGGCGCCGAATGCACCGATGGGCGCCACCTTCATGATGATTCCGACGATACCAAATAATGCGTATGACGCTTGGTCGATCACTCCGAGCAGCACTCTGCCGCGCTCGCCGAGTGCTTGCAGCGCGAAGGCAAACAGGACGGCAAAAAAAAGCACCTGCAGGATCTCACCCTGTGCGAATGCGCCGATCACCGTGTTGGGGATGATATCCATCAGGAACTGAATCGTGCTCTGTTCCTTGGACTTCACTACGAACCCTTGGATCGCCCTGGTATCGATCGATTTGACATCGACGTTTATGCCGGCCCCTGGCTGCACAGTATTCACGACGATAAGGCCGACAACCAACGCAATCGTCGTTAGGACTTCGAAGTAGATAAGCGCCTTGAGCCCGACGCGGCCAACTTTCTTCATGTCTTGCATGCTGGCGATGCCATGCACGACAGTGCAGAAGATGATTGGAGCGATGAGCATCTTGATCAACTTGATGAACGCGTCGCCGAGCGGTTTCATCTGCGCGCCAATTTGCGGATAGAAGTGCCCAAGGACGATGCCTATCAGAATGGCCGCCAGCACTTGCGCATAAAGGCTTTGGTAAAATGGCTTGCCGTGCGTTGTCACTGCAACCGCGGTTTTTGCGTGAGCCATATGATTTCCCCTATGTTTCGGCGCAATGCCCGTCGCTCGTTTGGCCAATTCTAGGCGGGGAGGCTGCCATCAGCCAAGGAGCATCGGAATCGGCCCCTTCGCGAACGGTTCTCGCTCCGCAGATCGAGCAATGAGTGACGTGGCCGATGTTTCCACCGCCAGTGTGCCGGTACAATTTCCGACGAAGTATGGGTTGGTCGTCAATCTCAAGACTGCGAAAGCACTTGGCCTTACCGGTGCCGCCGCCACTACTGACGCGCGCCGATGAAGCGATTGAATGAAGAGATGAATGTCCACTATTGGCACAAAGCAGACATTTCTGAACTGTCGATCAATGTCCGCTTTGGGGGATAAAGCGGACATCGCGCTGACTAGCCGTCATGTCTGCTTTTGACCCAAAGCGGACATCAGGTGACCTCTGATCGCGTACATCTCAAGCGAAAATAAAGGCCATATCAGGCTCGCCTCAAGGTTTCTCATCGCCTCACCATGTATGTACTGGTCTAAGCTTGTTTAACTTCGAACCAAACCATCGGAGCCGGAGATGTCGGTTGTATCTGAGCGGGCAACGGCAGCGGACACCGCATTCGCAGCCGTAAGAGAGTTCTACTTAAGCTCGCGATACGGAAAACGACGCGGCGATCCAAGTATCTGCGACCTTACATTTGGTAACCCCCACGAGATGCCGCTGGCCGGACTCGTCACGACCCTGCGTGAGCGAGCTATGCCAAAACACAAGGATTGGTTTGCTTACAAGACGAGCGAAGAGGAGCCGCAAGCCTTTCTCGCCCAACGGCTCCGGGGCGAATTAGCGCTACCGTTCGAGCCATCCGACATCGCTCTGACTACCGGGGCATTTGCGGCCATCATGGTGGCCTTCCACGTCGTGCTTAATACTGGCGACGAGGCGGTGATTTCCGAACCCGCATGGTTTTGTTACGAACCAATGCTCCTTGCTGCCGACGCAGTTCCTCGCAAAGTCAAACTGAAAGTCCCAAACTTTGATCTTGATCTTTCAGCCATTGAAGCCGCAATCGGTCCCAAGACCCGATTAGTGATTGTCAACACGCCACACAATCCGACAGGTCGGATTTACGATGACAATACACTGAAGGCATTGGCCGAACTTCTGGAACGCGCATCCGAGAGATACGGTCATCGCGTGTTTTTGCTCTCGGACGAACCATATCGTCGGCTGCGCTTTGACGGCCGCGGCTTTACAAGTCCGGCATCATTTTATCCGTGGACGCTGATTTCCTATAGCTACGGCAAAATCTTACTCGCGCCGGGTCAGCGAATTGGATATTTGGCGATTTCTCCGAGCATGCCTTTCAAGGAGCGTAAAGCGCTGTCGAACGTTATGTTCTCCACGCAGATGGCGCTCGGGTGGTGTTTTCCTAACGCGATCATGCAGTATGCCGTGCCCGACCTCGAAAGTCTGTCAATCGACCTGACGGCGCTTACGCGGCGACGAGATTTGCTCGCTGCAACGCTCACCAAAGCGGGCTACGAAGTTCTGCTGCCGGACGGGACCTTCTACCTTTGGGCCAAATGGCCAGAAGGCAATTCCGAGACCCATTGGAACAGACTTGCGGACCGCAACGTCTTTGTGCTGCCCGGTAGCGTTATGAATACGCCGGATTATTTTCGTATTAGCTTTACAGCATCGGACTCAATGATCGAGCGCGCACTGCCAGCTTTTTCGGAAGTAACCGCGGACCCGATCTCTTTACGCCCTGTCGAAACAATCATTGGCACTTAGCGGACAACGCAGCTGCTGCACAGTTTGTCCGCTTTTGGGTCCAACTCATTAGGCGCGAAAACGTAAAACAACCTGCACAATGCCCTTGTTGAGGGACACCGTCCCGTCAAGGGCAGGGCCGGGCGGGAACTTTAAAGGGGCTGCGTAAAATACTAGAATAACACTCGACGCTTAATCCGATTAAAGGGAGCAGAAATGAAATTCTCAACCGCAATCCAATCAACCGTTACTGCTCTGGCCCTCATTTGGTCCGTTACAGCTTTCGCCCAAACAGCTGATTTTGTTTTTGCGAACGGAAAAATTATTACCGTCAACGATCAGTTCACCACGGTGCAGGCACTGGCGATAAAAGGTGAGCGTATCATTGCAATAGGCACCGATGCCGACATTGAAAAGTTCAAGGGGCCTTCGACGCAACTGATCGACCTTCAACGTCGAACTGTCATTCCGGGCCTGATCGACAATCACGCACATTACATGCGCGCTGCGGAATACTGGCATCGCGAGGTTCGCCTTGACGGTGTGACATCGCACAAACGGGCGATGGAGCTGCTTCGCGAGAAAGTGCGTGAATCAAAACCCGATGAATGGGTGGTGGTGCTGGGAGGCTGGTCGGAAGAGCAGTTTATCGATGAGCCGCGGGGCTTCTCACGGCAGGAACTCGATGAGCTAGCGCCCAACAATCCGCTGGCGTTGCAGCTGTTTTATTTCCGCGTCTATGCCAACAGCGCGGCTCTAAAGGCCATGGGCATCGATGCGAATACGCCCGATCCCACCAACATTAAAATCGAGAAGGATGCGCAAGGACAACTCACCGGCGCGCTTAACGGCGGCCCCGCAATCGGACTGTTACGTTCAAAGCTTGGCGAGGTGGCGCGTGACAAGGCGGTGGAGAACGCCCGGATGCTCATGGTCGACCTCAACAAGATGGGAATTACCGCGTTCCAAGATCAAGGCGGCACAGGCGTAAATCAAAACCACATTAAAGCTTTTCAGCTGGCTCACGATTCCGGTCAAATGACCGTGCGCTCGTTCTACAATTACTACGAGGAGCCACGATCGGTCGCTGATGTCGAAGACCTGCTGGGGCGAATGCCGGGAATCAAACCATTTCAGGGAGATGATTGGTTCGATCTCACGGGTTATGGAGAAACGCTTTACTTCCCCATCCATGACGCACTGCTTGCCAAGGCTGCCAATCCATCGGCGGAAGCCCTGCAGCTATGGCAACGGCTCGGCCTAGGACTGGCTAAGAACGGTCTTCACCTCAACGTGCACGCACAGTTGCGCGGGAGTATCGAGGGCTTCCTGACGGCAATGGAGGCCATCAATAAGGAAAAGCCGATCAGGGGCCTTCGTTGGACCTTTTCCCATCTCGACCAGGCCCAACCGCAGGACCTCGAACGGATGAAGCGGCTCAACGTCTATGCCCAGATCCATAGTCGACCGACTATTCAGGGTGGGCTTATGTTCAAAGTCCATGGCGATCTCACCTACGACATGCCGCCGCTGCGCATGATTCAGGACAGCGGTGTTCCATGGGGCCTTGGGTCCGACGCAACTGCGGTGACGCCTAGCAACCCGTTCTACACACTGTGGTGGGCGGTCACTGGGAAGATGATTGGAGGCAAACAGGTACTCAAACAAACCATTAGCCGCGAGGAAGCGTTGATTGCCCACACGCGCGCCAATGCTCCCTTTTTGTTCCAAGAAGGCAATCTAGGTTCACTCGCGCCCGGAAAATACGCCGATCTGCTGGTGTTGGACCGCGACTATCTCACGGTGCCGGCGGATGAAATTAAAGATATAAAGCCGGTTCTCACAATGGTCGGAGGGAAGATTGTTTACGACGCAAATCGTAAATGAGCGTGCGAACAATCTTGTCATAATTGCGGAACGGGGTCGCTTAAGGAATCAAACGCCAATGGAATTCTTGAAGGTCTGACAATCCAAATTTCCTGCTGGAGATCGAAGCAATCGCAGCTGTGTGAAACGGTTTGAGGTTAAATCTGCACATGGGGTGTGGAGCATACGGACGAATAATGTTCGATCAAAAAGGGAGAGGTGCCATGAATAAGCTTTTAGGTGTCGGCTTGGTCGTATGCGTTTCCTGCTTTGCTCAATCGGTAACTGTTGCGCAAGAGCAACCGCAATTCAAAAAAGAGAATTTCAGTTACAATGAATGGACGAAAGGAAAATTTTCAGAAGTCGTCACGGTGACAAATCCAGGCAAGATCATCTTCTTGGCGGGAATTGGTCCTGAGCGAGAAGGCGACGGCAAGATAGTCGAAGAAGGTAGTTTCATTGGCCAGTGCAATTATGCTTATGGCAAGATCAAAAAATTGCTGGCACTTCAAGGCGCGACGATGAATGACGTTGTCCGTATAGTAACCTACATCACCGACATCAGATTTTTTCAGGACGCACTAAAATGCCGAAGAGACGCATTTGGTGATGCCCCAATTCCAGCGTCAACGCTGCTGAACGTGCCCCAACTCGCCTGGCCGTATATGATGATTGAAGTTGACGTGACGGCGATGCTGGCAAAATAAGCGACAACGAGTAACAAGTCAGGTTGCAGAGCAACAAGCCCTTTAGC
>Ga0209068_10001348_pt1 | contig 12294 bp, 19 predicted proteins | sample ColStrG_CSR_2012_FD_187200 | JGI IMG/M metagenome (GOLD analysis project Ga0209068, IMG submission 187200) | Freshwater sediment microbial communities in response to fracking from Pennsylvania, USA - Cold Stream Run_MetaG_CSR_2012 (SPAdes)... | ecosystem: Environmental > Aquatic > Freshwater >... | reverse complement strand
TGGTGCGCGCGCTCATGATTTTGCCCCCGCGTTTTCCGCCGCGATCGCGCGCACCAGGTCGGCCCGGCGCGTCACCACGTCCCCCGGCCACGGGCGGCGCCACACTTCAAAGCCGATCGCCTTAAACGCACCGGGGCCTTCGTCGTCGGCGTATTTTTTTTCGTGGTACACGATCGCCGTAGGCCACGAGGCAAGCTCGAATCTTTCGTACTCGCCCGAGGCGCGCAGCGCGCCAGGTCGCCGGGATGAACGCGCGCCCACCCTTTGCGCTCTAGGCCCGCGGCCCGCGCCTTTGCTAGTGCAATCTCCGTCCGATCACCTTCCCACTTCTGCGGCCGCTTGCTCATGACGCCCCCCCTCTGTGTGGATCGTTTGGTCGAAGCCTTCGGCTAGCTCGCTCACGTTGACGAGCACCGCCGCGCGGGTTTTCGTGAGCACCCAAAGGCACGTATCGCCGGCCTTCAGCCGCATGTGCCGCTGCACTTCTTTCGGCACGCTGAACATCACGCGCCCGCCGCTCCGCAATGCCTTGTTGAGAATGTTCGCTTCCGCCATTGGTCCCCCTTCCGTGGTTGTGATATGCCGCCCGCACTCGCAGCACTCGAATTCGACCACGGGCGACGTGCTCATTCCGGCGCGTTCGCCGCCGGCGCCCGAGTCGGCACCACGATCCGCGACGACTGCGCCTCGCGGATCGCGGCTTGACAGGTCCACAAGAGGCAGTCGTCCAGGTGCGTCAGCGCGAGCGAACGAGCGCGGCCGGGCGCGATCATGAGCAGAGCTTCCGCGCCGCGCATGAAGTGATTGCACGCCGCGACGAGCTTTTCATCTACGACAGAATTCCCCGTCGCCGGCAGCACGGGCAGCGCGTGCGCGTTTTTTTCATCGTCCATGAGAACCCCCGAGAGCAACCTTTTTCAAGAGCCGCGCGACGCGCGACGGCGGCAGCAACAGTTGCCGGCATCCCGCGTTCCAAAGCGGGAGCACGTCCGCGCAGCCGCTACAGACGCCGACGCCGGCGTCGCGGTCCACGGTCAACCATGAGCACGCGCCGCCGTTCGGCAACTGGCAAGCGTTGCGGTCGTCGCACCAGCATTTAATACACGTCGCCACGTCCGGCCGCCGCGGCATCGTGGCCGCGACGTGCCGGTCGATCGCTTCCGATCGCTTGCGCGCGTTCATGACAGACGCACCAGCAACCACCACACGAGGATAAGGAACGCGGCGAAGAGCGCGCCGCCGCGTCCCCCGGACATCGGCTGCCAGAATTGCCACCAGCGCGCCGGCTTCCACCACCACGCCGAAAGAGGGTTCCTCATGGCGCCGTGAACATCCCCGACGCGCGCATCGGGTCGTCCTCTGTGAACAGCCACCCGTTCCCGTTTTCGTGCGCGTCGTCGTCGTAGGCCGTGCCTTGGTGGTCGGGATCGTCGTCGGGCACGGGCACCCAAATAATCCGGCGCTTCGTGTCCGCGTTGAACGCCTTAATGACGTTGAGCACTTCGGGCGTGCGCGGATCGTCGGCCGCGAGCGGGATCACTTCGCCGCGGCGCTCTTGTATCGCCGCGATGATGTCGAAGTCGGATTGCTTGACGATTTTTTCGACGCGCTCGGGTTTGAACACGCGGAACACGCCCGGCTGATACTCGCCGTCGATCACACACGCCTTCGGGTGCGCGAGGAACACCCAAGTTTTCCCGACTTCAAGCTCGCGCGGCAGCGCCGACAGCCGGCGCGAGATTCCGAGGCGATCGGCTTCGGCGACGAAGTGCGACGGCGACGGGTAAAACTGCGAGCTGATCCACAACAGCCCCGCGCGCGCGCCGATCGCCTCGGCGATGTTGTTCATTGGGCAATGCGGCGCGAGCGGCGGCTCGGTGCAGTCGGCGAACGCGAACAACTTCGCCGGGTCGATCCACGTCCATCCCCGAGTCTGCTTGATGCCGCCCGAGCACGTCGGGCACGTTTTCAAGAGCGAAGGCAGCTTGCAACACGCGACGGCGATCCCCGACGACACGAGATACAGTCCGCCGACTTTCCTATAGCCGCAACCGCGGCGAGCTTCTACAGCCATGACACACCTCCTTAGAGAATTTCCCGGCGGGGCGTCCTCGTTCAGCACGAGCGCGGCGAGCGCGAACAGCCGGCCGTGGGCGCGCCAGGTCGAATCTGGTGCGGCGGCCGATCAGCAAGAGCCGCGGGTTATACGCGACGCGACGGCGCCCGCGTTTGCGTTTGCGCGCGCTCATGCTTCGCTCGGTTCATACGCGCCGACAAGCGGCACGATCGGCGCTAGCCCGTTCTTGATCCGGCTCGGGTTCACGCGGTCAACGCACGTCTGGCAAATAGGGCGCCGGTCGCCGTTGTAGTTCACGCTCGGCACTAGCTCCGGGTTGAACGTGAACAGCGCGCGACACCCAAAGCACGGCGCCGTTGCGAACACGTAGCCGCTCATGGCGTCACCTGCGGCGGCTCGGGCGGGAGCTTGTGGAGCTTTAGGATGCGGATCAGCGCGAAGGCGTGCCGCCCCGCGGCCGTGAGCTTGTAGCCGGTCAAGTTGTGCCGGTTGAAGGTTTCGACGAGCTTCCGCGCGACGAGGCCACGCGTCGCCCCGTAGTCGCCATATGCCGCGGCGCGGCGCGCGGAGACTTGCACGAGCGCCTTCACCTGCGCCGTGGTGAGTGTGAACACGATTTTTGCCATTGATCCCCCTTTCCCGCCGCGCCGGCCGCGCGATCGCGCGTCCTGGGCTAGCGGTTTGTCGATCGCGTACATGCTAGCGGTTTCCGCGGCCGCTGTAAAGGCTAGCGAGCTTCCGGCCGGAAGTAGTTGGCGGGTGCGGTCCACGCGATCCGCGCTAGCGGTAAGAACCCGCCGCTAGCGGATTCCCTCGAGCAAATGTGACTTAATGCACACGGCCGGCGTGATAAAAACACGCCCGCGGCCAGCCGAAGGGAGGAAACGGCGGGCGCGGGCGTTGCCCCAAACGGGGGCCGGAGAGTGGTTACAGGTACTCGCGCAGCGTCTTGACCACGGTACGAAGCACGGCCGACAGGTGACTGACGGCCAGGTGCGCGTTGCCGGCGATCGCGTGCCCCTCGGCGACGTTGATCGCCTCGTGGATTTCGTCGTAAGTGCTCGGCTCGGCGACGGCTGCCTTATGCTCGGGGGTTCAACGTGGCGTCGAGGCCAACTGCTAGCGCCTCGACGTCAAGCGTTTCGACGGCGGCCTTGCCGTCGAGCTTGGCAAGCTGCACGCGCAGCGCGGCGTGGATCGTGTCTTTGTTCAGGGTCATGGGGGTTTTCTCCTTTTGAGTTGGCGTGCCGGCGGCAGTTTAGCACCGGCGCCGGCGCGCCGTCATGCTTTCGTCGGCGGCCCGTTCATGCTCTGCGCGATCATGCGGGTTTGCGCGTGCGACTGCGAGCTTGAGCCGAAATGGAAGTTGAGCACGATCAGGAGCGCCGCGTTTAGCGTGGCGATCAGTTGCCCGAGGATCAAGTCGTTGATCGCCGGCTTGTCGCCAAAGAGCAGGTACGCTTGACTGCCGAGCGCGATGATTACCACCACCCAAGAGAGCACGGGCACGGTCCAGCTTCGCGTGCTCGTTTGCATCGCCCGCGCGCTTTGCCGATCGGCCGCGTCGGCTTCTTTTTCGCGCACGTCGAGCGCGCGCATTTCCTGCTCGTTCTGGAAGCCGAGAGCTTGAGCTTTTAACTTTAGCTCGTCGTCGGCCTTGCGGAGTTCAAGCAGCTGCTCGGGCGTCGCGCCGGCGATCGCCGCGTGGATCGCGTCCTCGTTCGCTTCGACAGGCTTCCCGAGCGCCTTCCCGACGGCATCGGCGGCGAGCGTCACGAGCGCCGGCACGTTGCCCGTGGCCGCCGCGCCGATCCACGGCAGCGCCTTCGTGACGAAGCCGGCGATGTTCCCGAGGATGTCGCTCATGCGACGGTCGCGCCGGCGTCGCTCAAGTAGGCGACGTAATTGTCGCCATACTGCGCGCGCAAGTCTTTGATCGCCACGCCGGGAAGTTGGAAGTGCGGCCAGTCCCATCCCCACGTCAGGCCGCCCGACATCAGGCCGAGCGATTGCCCAAGCTCGGCGAGTTGACGCCAGCGCGGATCGTCGGCCGGCGGCCAGGTCGGTTGACCAAGCACGCCGCGGAACACGATGTCGAACGCGACGCCCCAAGCGTGCGCCGTGTTGAGCGGGTCTTTCAACTTCGACGTGCCGGCCGCGATGTTTTTCTTTTCTTCTTCGGGATCGCGCCAGCCTTCCCAGAACATCACGTCGAGCCCTTGCGCCTGTGCGGCCGTCACCAGGTCTTGCGCCTTCGCCTTCGCGTCGGGCGTGAGCCGATCCCACCGCGGCCCGGTCATGCGGCTCGCCACGGCCGCCGCCAGTTTTTCAATCACGCCCGCGCCCGCCTCGGATTCGCTCTCGATCGGGAGCGCGGTGGCTGCCGGCTCGCGTGAGCGTAAGAAGAACCACCACGCCGCGAACCCGGCCGCGGCGAGTCCCGCCAGGATGAACGCGCCGCGCGCGCCGCGCCGCTTCACGAGGCATCGTAGCCGGTCATGGTGACGTTTTCTTGCGAGGCCACGCCCGCCGCGGCGTCGAATTCTAGAGTCATGGCCGTGTTCGCGCTGCCGACAATGGACAGCCCGCTAATTTGGATTTCCTCGCTGCCGGCGATCGCCACTTGCATGTTGCCCGCCCAAAGGATCGTGCCCACGCCTGCGGCTCCGTCGCGCAGGTACACTTTGCGGATGCCCGAGGCCACGGTCCCGCCCGAAAGGCTCGCCGAAATCGAGTTGCAAATATGGCGAACGCCGGCGCCGCCCGCGGCGCGCGTGACGGTCGCTTGCGCCGCCGCGGCCGGGTCGCTAAACCCTGTCCACTGTCCAGGCGCAACGACTATTTGCGAGCCGAGTCCCGAGAGCGCCGCGAGGTTCGCGGCCGATCCTGTGCGGAGCCTGTCCCACGTCGCGCCGTTAAATCCGGCGCCCCGAGCAAGGACGCCGGTCAGGCCGACAATGCCGGCGGCCGTGCCGTCGGCATTGTCCACGAGCGAGCGGAGACGATCAAACGTCAGGCCGTTCCAGATTTGCGGGCGGTTCACAAAGAGCGGAATGAGCGCGCCGAACACCGCTTGCGCGTCCGCGTTGTCGGCGGCGCTCGGCGCGGCTTGCGACGGCAGGCCGTTCGCGTCCTCGCCCACGAACGTTACGTAAAAGCGATTGCCTAGAATCGTCGGGCCGTTCATTTGCTCGCCACCTCTTGAGCGATCGGGAGCGACCGCGACGCGAGCAACACGCCGCTAATGATGCCCTCGAAGATCACCAAAGGATTCGCGGCCAGGCTGAACACTTCGGAGCGCAATTCGATCAGCGACTTCGGCGGGCAAACGATGTGCGTATCGAGTCCCTCTTTCGGCATCGTGATTTGCGACGAGAGCGTGAACGCCTCGGAGCCCGGCGGCTGCGAGAAGTTGAAGGCCGGCACGGCGGAGCCGTTCACAAAGAGCCAGAACCTCGTGGAGTTGGCAAACAGGATTTCAATATTGAGTTGAAACCACGCGTAAGCGACGTGGCGCACGATCGCCACGGTTTGATCAGGCACCTTAAACCAGGTGCTGCCGCGTTTGTTGGGTCCGGGGTTGTTCACCGTGTCAACGGTGCTATACCCGCTCATGAAGTCCTGCGCGTCAATCGGGCGGGTGTCGAACAAGCTCCGCACGAGTAGAGTGGTGTCCGGCGCCCTGAGCGGCAACCCCTCGGGGATCGCCGCTTGCTTCGCCAGCCCTGGAATTACGTCCCCGAGCGGCGGTTCGGCCGTTTCGCGGTCGGCGAATTCTCGGTTAGGGTTGCCGCCTATCGGGCGCTCGGCCATTTGCTTCCGTCCTACTCGTAGTAGATTTTCTCGCCGGTGAACACGAGCCGCAAATTGTAGATCGTGCCGGCGACGGCGAAACTGTTGACCGTCGCCTTCACCACGGAGTTTCCCGGAAAGAGCTTTTGCCGCGGGAGCAGAAACGGCAGTTGCCCGTCGCCCATCATGGCCGGGATAGGGATCGGGTCAACGGACAGATACCGCCCGGTCTTGTTGTCTTGGATTTGCACAGTCACGAGCGGGAGAACGCGCGTTGCCGACGTTTGCAGCGCGCCGGCGATGTCGGCGAAATACGAGAGCTTGACGAGCCGAAAGTCGGAGTCGGCGTCAACCTGGAAACTTCCGGGCGTCGGCACGCCGACGGCGAGCGCGAGGAAGTCGATGTGATGGAAGAAAGCGTCGGCCGCGATGATCTTGGGGCCGCCCCGTTGTTGCTGTTGCCTGTTGTCGTCCGGCATGGTCCCTCCGGTTGAGTGTTGGAAATGGCGGCGGCGCGGGCGCGTTGTCCCGCGCCGCCGTTGTCGAGTGCGCCTAGATGTCGCGCGCGAGTTGCCCGATGAACTTCGCTTGCACCTTGCCGGCGATCCCCGAGGGAAGCGGCACGGCCGCCTTCCAGTTGAGCGAGAGCGCGAAGGCTTGCGACGGCGCGATCGTAATCACCGGGTCGAGCACAAACGGCTTCCCGGCGGTCTGCGCGTAGATGTTCGACACGAGGTTCGGCGCGGCGAACGTGGCGCCGATGGAGCTTTCCGCGTAGAGGCGCGTCATGGGCGGGAAGATGCCGAGCGGCGCGTCGATCACGATGTCCTTCTGCGACACCTTGAAGTTGAGCCAGCCGTTTTCCGAGAACGTGAACACGTCGTTTAGGTACTGCTGCACCGCGACGGCCGCGGCCGTGGTGCTCGGGTTGACGCCCGGCGTGAAGCGCAGTTCGATGAACTTCGCGCGGAATATCCAGCCGGCTTGCACCTGCCCGGCCAGGTCCATGTTGGTGTCGTCGAAGAACTTCGTTCCGCCGATGGGCGTCTTGAAGAAGTTCAACTGCACCTGTCCGGCCGCGGCATAGACCAGCGTGTCGTACAGGGACCAGCGCAGCCCTTCTTTGTCGTCTTTCCGGGTCGCGCGGTAGTCGTCGAAACTTGCCTTGGTGAGTTTGCCGCCAGCCATGATTTACCCTCTCTCGTTGGGGTTGATGGGCCGAAACCGCTAGCAGCCGGCGAGATCCGCGCGGCGGCTAGCGGTTCCGGGTTTTAGAACGCGTCGTCCTCTTGACCGCCGATCCCGTCGCCGGGCCGCATGAACATCCCCATGCCGCCATCCCGCGACATAAATTCACTCATGCCAGGCTCCAGCCCCTCGCTCAACTGGCCGCTCATGCCCTCGGGGTTGTAGTCGTAGTCCTCGTCCGAGGCGTGGCCGCGCAACGTCTGCGAGGCGTTCCAGTACGCGAGCGCCGGGTACTCTTCGACTTCGCCGAGCGGGAGCGGCGCGTCCGGCTGCATCTTGATGAGAGCGAGGCGCAGCAAATTGTACCCGGCGACAGACAGGCCGCCCGCCGCCAGGTAGGCGCCGAGCTTCGGTTGACGGAACAGCGTGCCGACGAGCATCCCGAGCACGATCCCCGAGGCCGCCTCGATCGCGGGGCGCGCGACGCCGGTCTGTAGCTTCAACTGCAAGTCGGGGCGCGACTGCGAAGCGTACCCGATGAGCGCGTCCATGCCGAGCGCGGCGGCGCCGCCGGCGAGCGGCGTCACGAGCGCGGCGAACGTGTCGCCGAAGGGGTTGCGGCGGTAGCGCCGCTTGTGGTGCTTTTTGCCGCCGGACAGGAACCCGGCGAGCGCGGCCGGATTGTGGTGCCGCTTCTTCGCGTGGTGCTTCTTCTTCGCGTGGTGCGAGGGGTTGCGCTTGTATTTTTTCCCCTTGAGGAAGCGGCCTTTCGAGTCCCGGCCGTGCGGGTTGACGATCATCACTTCGGTTCCCGGTAGCATGGTGCGCGCGCTCCTATTTCGTGTCAACGATTCCATCGTTGCTCACCTTGTACGCTCCGCCGAGCAGAAACAGGTGACGCCCGTCAGACGATGAAACCAAGAGCGGCCGGGCCTTTCTACCAAACTCGTGCGCGTAGTCGAACGGCTTGCCGGCGCGCACGGTGCTATACCCTATCATGAGCACCCGGCCGAGCGCAAATACCACCTTGCCGGGCTGCGCCAGGCGCCCGCGATCCACGCGGCCGGGCGGCTGCGCCCGGAACCCGGTGAAGCGCGCGATCGCCTCGCGCAGCGCGTCGGCCGTCGCCGGCGCCGGGTTGCGCTTCGCCTTGTTGAAGCGGCGCGCGCCAGGGACCAAACGAGCGAGCATCCGGCCGCGCGGGTGCGCGCGGCGGTAGGCGTCGCGCGCCTCGCGGAAGGCGAGCGCGGCGGCCACGTCGGCCGGCTTTTTTTCCTTCTTCCGATAGAACGCGATCGCGCGCGAGATTTCCGCGCGCGAGTAGCCGAAGGGCGGGCGGCGCGGCTTGCGTTTGCGGTTCACGCGCGGCGGCTTTGCGGGAGCTTCGACACGAGCACGAGAACGCCGAGCGCCACGGCGCCGACGATCACCCATTTGCCGACGGTCAAGAAGCCGCCGGCCAGGTCCGCGGCGCCCTTCTCCACGTTCTGCGCGGCGGCGGTCGCGGCGCCGGTCATGATGTCGGCAATGCTCGGCGCCTCTTTCCCGACGGCGCGATATTCCTCTTGCACCGTGCCGGGGTGCAATAGCTCGAAGATTTCCGCGCCGAAAGACGCGCTCGGGTCGAAGGCGTCGAGTCCGCGGCGCCGCGCTTCACGCGCGAGAATGTGCGCGCGCGCCAGGTCGCGCTTGGAGAGTCGGCCGACGACACGGCCGCGCGGGTCGTATACGCGGCCGTCGCTGCGGATCGTGTTCACGATCGCGCGCGGCTACATATACCGGCGATGATGTCCGGCGCCGCGTTTGGCGAACGCCGCAATACCGATGCCGCCGGCGCCGGGTTGCGCTTCGCCTTGTTGAAGCGGCGCGCGCCAGGGACCAAACGAGCGAGCATCCGGCCGCGCGGGTGCGCGCGGCGGTAGGCGTCGCGCGCCTCGCGGAAGGCGAGCGCGGCGGCCACGTCGGCCGGCTTTTTTTCCTTCTTCCGATAGAACGCGATCGCGCGCGAGATTTCCGCGCGCGAGTAGCCGAAGGGCGGGCGGCGCGGCTTGCGTTTGCGGTTCACGCGCGGCGGCTTTGCGGGAGCTTCGACACGAGCACGAGAACGCCGAGCGCCACGGCGCCGACGATCACCCATTTGCCGACGGTCAAGAAGCCGCCGGCCAGGTCCGCGGCGCCCTTCTCCACGTTCTGCGCGGCGGCGGTCGCGGCGCCGGTCATGATGTCGGCAATGCTCGGCGCCTCTTTCCCGACGGCGCGATATTCCTCTTGCACCGTGCCGGGGTGCAATAGCTCGAAGATTTCCGCGCCGAAAGACGCGCTCGGGTCGAAGGCGTCGAGTCCGCGGCGCCGCGCTTCACGCGCGAGAATGTGCGCGCGCGCCAGGTCGCGCTTGGAGAGTCGGCCGACGACACGGCCGCGCGGGTCGTATACGCGGCCGTCGCTGCGGATCGTGTTCACGATCGCGCGCGGCTACATATACCGGCGATGATGTCCGGCGCCGCGTTTGGCGAACGCCGCAATACCGATGCCGCCGGCGAGCAGCACGCCGGCGCCGACGGCGAAGTAAGTCAACATCTTCCGGGTTTGTGGGTCGAGTCCGACAGTCGCGGCGGCGCGCACCGGCTGCACCATCGCGGCGGTTTGCTGCGGCGTGAGCGGCGGCTTTCCCTGCTGCGCGCGTTGCAGATTCGCCTTAAAGAGGTTTTGATTTTGGATCAGTTGCAGCACGCCAGAGCCGGCCGTTACGGCGTTGTTGATGATGCCGCCCCAGTCGATCCCGGCCGAGCCGCCGGCCGCCGCGTCGATCAAGTCGTCTTGCGCGAGGCCGTGCATGCCGGCGCCGCTTTTGTGGACGGCGACGGCGGCAGCCGGAACAAGTCGAACGATCGCAGACCACGCGCGCGGCTCGTGCTGCTTGAGGTACGCGAGCAGTTGCACGCCGGCGGCGGGTTCGACCGCTTTCCCGTTGCTGCGCGGCGCCGCGCCCAACTGCGGCGGCTTCACAAACTGCCGCATGCGGCCGTCGGGGCCGACACGCAGCGCGACGCGGCGCTTCCACCCGCGGCGCTTCCCGCGGCGCAACCCGAGTCCCGACAACGCGGCGCGCGTGGGTGGAACACCGAATTGCTGCTTGCTTTGGTCGAAGAACATAGCGTCACTCCTTCCGAGTTCTAGTGTATCACCCGAGCCGCGCGACCGCCTGATGGAGCTTTTGCATAAACGTCGGGCGCACCGACGCGGGGATCGTCGCGCGCGTCGCCGGCTGCTCGTCGCTCGGGCCGCCGGGCGGCGGCGCGACGACTTCGCCGCGGTAAATGGCCGGCATCGCTACGACGGCGGGCGACGCCGGGATCGTCGTCGCGTCGATGATTTGATCGGGCGTCAACGACGCGCCGGGCGCGGGCGGCGGCCCGCCGGCGGGCGGCCCGATCGCGGCGAGCGCCTTGTCCGGCTGCATGCCGGACTTCAAGTTAGCAATCGCCTGATCGGCTTGCGCGTCGCTGTAGCCGGCCGCGAGCAACTGCGCGCGGATGTCGCGCTCACCTTGCGCCGCCGCGGCGTCCGCCTCGGGATCGCTCACGCCGGAACGTTGGTTCCGCATTTTGAGCACGAGACTTGCGATGCCGGTCACTAGCGACGGGTTCGCCGCTACCCAAGCGAGCGCCGTCCCGAAACTAAAATACACAATGACGGCGATCACCACGGCTCGCAGGATTTTCCGAAAGCGCGGCGAGTGGACGAGCTTTTTAGCGAGGTAGTGCGTTTTCTCCAGGGGGTTGATGAGCGTGGCGACGGCAAACTTTTCGTGGGCTTCGATCAGTTTTTCCGTCGGCCGGATCACTGTCGCCTGAACAATTTTTCGCAGGGGCTTCGGCGTAATTTTCATCGCCAGTTTAAGCGGCTTCTTCGCAAAGCTCGTCACGCGCGAGGCGAGCCGCTTCAGTCGAGATTTCCCGAGCGCGCCGAGCTGGACGATGCCGTCGTCGGCGCCGTTGCGCGCCGTGATGCCGTTCAGGAACATAGACGCCCTTTCAAATGTGTTCGACCATGCGCGAGACTACGCCGCTCGGCGCCCACCCGGCCGCGTGCGGCTCGGTCGCGTCGAGCGGTATCCAACTGTCGCGCAGCTTCGCTTCAACGTAAACGTGCGAGAACCGATCGGGCTGCATGCCGACGGCGACGAAGCGCGTAGGGTAGCCGATGATTTCCGCGAGCGCGGACAGGAGCATCGCCTTGTCGTCGCAGTCGCCGGCGCCGAGTTGCAGCGTTTCGAGCGGCGTCTGTAGTGTCTCGATGCCGCGCGCGTCGCCGAGGTAGCGGATGCGCCGCTGCACGAAGTCGAACAGCGCGCGCAGTTCGCCGCCGCGGTCTTTTTGCGACAGCCGGCGCGTGAGGCCGGCGACGAGCCGGCGCAGCGCCGGGAATTGCTTTTCGTCGCGCAGCGCCCGCCGTACAAGTTGCTGCATGAGGCGAAGCGTCGCGCGCGTTCCGTTCGCGGCGCCGTCAGGTAGGCGCCCGAGTGTCGCCGTCGCTCTCTGCCGCGGTCCCGTGTTCAGTAGCATAGTGCCCCTTCAAGAGCGTAAGAATTTCCTCGAACCATTGCCGGTGAAGGGCGACGCGCGGGTCGAGCCCCGCGAGTTCGCCGACGGGATCGGGCCGCGCGACGAAGCCGCGCAATTCGTCCTCGGGCATGATGTCCACGAGCGCCGCCGCCCAAAGGTCCGGGTCGGCGTCGTCCTCGGCGCGATTCACGAGCAACTGTAAGAAGCCGGCCAGGCTAGTTTTGGACGCGGCCGCCGGGCCGCGCGCGGCGCGCTCCGCAAGCGCCGGCGTGCGCGAGCCGTTGACCGATTCGGCCGCGGGCGCCGCGACGACGCGCGAAAGGAGCGCCTTCACCGGGTCGGCGATCGTGTCCACCGCGCGCGCGAGGATTTGCCACGGGTCGCCTTCGCCGCCGGACACTTCCCGCCCGAATTCGATCCCGCTCTTGATGAGTTCGAGCGCCTTGTCGGGCGCGAGCGCCGACGGCGCCGGCGCGAACAGGTCGCGCAGCGTCCGCAATTCCTCGGCGCGCGCGGCGAGCGTCGGCTCCGGGCGCGCGTGCGCGAGCGCAGCCGTGAAGGCGCGCGTCTGTTCGGCGAGCGCGTCGCGGATCACCTGCGCCAGGTCCGGCGAAGTGCTAGCGGTTCCCCGATCGGCGGCCGGCTTCGGCGCCTCGGGTGTTTTGGAAACAC
>Ga0209068_10001345_pt1 | contig 12302 bp, 13 predicted proteins | sample ColStrG_CSR_2012_FD_187200 | JGI IMG/M metagenome (GOLD analysis project Ga0209068, IMG submission 187200) | Freshwater sediment microbial communities in response to fracking from Pennsylvania, USA - Cold Stream Run_MetaG_CSR_2012 (SPAdes)... | ecosystem: Environmental > Aquatic > Freshwater >... | reverse complement strand
CGGCAGTCCCGGACGTAGTCAGCGTTCGCGGGGTTGTTCGTCCATCCGAGCCCGTACGGGGAGCCGTCATTGAGGTTGGCATGGACACCGGTGTTGTAGGCCCAGATGGCGAAATACCAGTTCTCGACGAACGTTGAATCGGCGACGTTGCCGGCCTTGGGGTTGGCGTAGAGGCGCATAGCCGAGAGCTGGTTCCATTTGTCTGACAGCACCCTTGCCGTCGCGGTGATGTTGGCTGCGAAGTCGGTGGCCGCCGCCTTCTTCTGGTTTGCCGTGTAGCCCGTATCGGCGGCCCTCATGTTGTCGGTAACCTGGCCCAGCCCGTAGCCACAGTCCGCGTTGTCGTAGTCGACGCGGGTCGTTCCTCCGCCGGCCCCGTAGTAATCGGCGATGAGGGGGTTGCCGGGCACACCGGCGAGGGCATGGTAGCTCGCCTGCTTCAGGTTCGATTCTTGGGCGACGATGCCGAGCAGAACCGGAGCGGGAATCGTGCCTGACGCGGTGCCGTCGAGGCCTGGTAAGGGAAACAGTCCCTGCGGGGTGTATCCCGTGGTGGTCCCGTTGTACATCCAGTTGGCCGGCCGGGCGACGGTTAGCACCCCGTGGACGGCCAGATCTATAGCCCACTCGATCTGCGTGTCCGTGGGCTGGCGAACCTGGACCTGGAAGTTGTTGCGCCCCACCGCGCAGGTAGGCGTGGTCGTGTTGGACGCGGTTGTTCCCCCAGGACCCATCCACGTTTCCCCAGGCAAATCCGCGCTCACGAGCCGACCAACAAGCCCCACAACATCGCTGGTTGTGACTGCACTGGCTGTGGCCCGAGCGTCGACACGGCGAGTGCTGTCGTCGATTGAGGGCCAGGCCTCGGCTCGGGAGGGGTCGGTGCGCACCGACTCGACCTGGAGGTGACCGTCAAGCGAGACCGCTACTGCGTTGGCGTCTCCGGCGATGCCACCTACCGTTCTCGGTAGGTTGCCGCCAACGAGAAAGTTGCGCCCTGCCCGCCCGGCATAGAGATTGAGCTGACCAGCGGGGCCGGAGGCGAGTACTTCCGTTCTCGACTCCGTCACGTGAGTCGCGTGCACCACCAGGGCGGTGCTCGAGTGGTCTGCGACCAGAAGGTCGAGCCCACCGCGAGCGGACGGGTGGAGGTCAAAGGGCTGGCCACTCGTCACTGCGACCTGGGTCACCTTTGCGTCGTTACCGATGCGCACGACGTTGCCGCCGGCCACACCCCACAGCCCAGCGTCGTCCCCCACGATCGAGGTGACCTGGCCAGCAATCACTAGGTCAGCGCTAACCTTCGCGGTCTGCGCGTCGACCGAGAGGACCTCGGTGCTCGATTGGTCTGTGCCGAGGTTGCGCGTGAATGTGACCTGGTTGTCGGGGCCGCAGGCCGGCGTGTGGTACTTGAGCGCCACTCGAGTTCGCAAGACGGTCGAGGTGTTCGTGTCAAGATCCACGATTGCCGCGAACGCACCTCGATCACGCAGCACTGGAGAGTTGGCGTAGGCGGTCGGAGCGAAGCTGACGGCCGCAAAGCGGCCAGAACCGGTCTGACAGACGTACCCCGTCCAGGACGCCGCGTCGATACCTCGGGCATTGAGCGTGGCAACTGAATGCCACACGAAGCGGTCCCGCTCTGCCGCAACGAGCACGTGCAAGCCGGCACTATCGCCGGCCACAGTGACTGCCCTGTCGCTCGAGTTCGCCCAAGAGCGGCCTAGCGCATCATCTGGTGCACGGAAGCCTCCCTCAGCCAGTGGCGGGAGGGCCAGTTGCTTCGGACTCTGCGAGGTCGTCACAGGCGACGCGCTTGAGGGTGAGGCTTCCGCTGGCAGGGACGCCAACATCGCGATCAACGCTGCGCCGCCAGCGACGGCCGTTCGCGCCCGGCGCCAAAATCCAACCGTTCTTAGCTCTGTGTGATGCACCCGCCGCCTCCTGGTGAACTCTGTGCTCGCTGTTGCCTGATCTCCCCACCGGAGCTTTCTCTGTGCCTTCAGGCTCCATCGATGGGGTCCCGCCATTGGGTTGCCTGGGCACACGACAAGGCGCTGGCCCCGTCACCTCTCACCTGCCGCACACGTGCGTCGCGATGCGGACGCCATCAGCCGCAGCCCGCGGGTCAATAGAAGTAACAGCCGGTGCTCCACGGCAACCACGACACCATCGCGTGCATGCCGCCTCCCCACGACACGCACCACGCGATCTGCGAGGACTCAAGATCGATGCCGATTCCTTGGCTTGCGTATGCGGGCCAGACGTAGCGGTAGTTGGAGTAGATACTGTCGCCGCCGGTGGGTTGGAGGAGCGCGCGCATGGTGTTCCAGGTGTTTGGGCCAATGCACCCATCGGACTGAATAAAGCTGAAGTTCTTCTGGAAGTTCTTTACCGCCGTGGCCGTCGCGCTACCGAAGTTGCCGTCGACCACGTTCTTGTTTGAGCTGGAGGGCGTGCCGTAGGCACCTGATGCCCACAGCATCGCCTGGGCACCTTCGACGGTTGGTCCCGTTGGGACACCAGAGGCGATCGCGCACTTGATGCCCGTTCGCTGGGCCTGCTCAAACCAGTTCCCCCACGGCTGGCTCGTTCCGCCGTTGTAGTACGCACCCGCCTGCGGCGCGACGGACACTGCCGCTATTGCGGTAGCGACCGCCACCACGGCCGGTTTCATGACCTTCATGGGATCGCCCCTTTCGATATGTTCGTTCCCGGCAGGGTCACTTGCCTGCCCCGAGCGTCTCCGAAGTGGCCCGACCGAGCTTCAGGGACTGCGCCGCCGCCAGCAGTTCTTCGGTGTCCAGGTTGCGTGCCGACAAAGTGACACCTCGTCCGTCGTCGGTCCGCCATCGCACGAGTTCCCACGGTTCGGACAAGTCCCGGAAGAGGGTGGCCGGCTTGCCTGCCACCAATACGACTGCCTCGTATCCCCTGACAGTGGAGTCAGGCGTGGCGAACACGTCGGCGTCCAACACGATCACATCGAGGGCTCGTCGATTCGGATCAAGGGCGCCAGTGGAGAACATGTACAGCGTCTGTGAGGTGCCGATCGGGATCGTGTTTTCCGGCTCACTCCCATCCCATCGCGACGGGGCCATGCCGTCGAAGCGCAGGTCGTCTGGGCCCTTCATCGCCACGGCGCCGTCGGCAGAAATCAACGTGGCAGTCGCCGACGACGACATCCCCACCCTCCCAGTACCGGTGGGGACGGTCGCCACGTCATTGCCCGACCCGCAACCCACCACGACCAAGCCCACCAACGCGATGCCAATCGCCGCCGCCGTAGCTTTCACGAAATGATCCGCACCTGCTCGGCGAACGCGACCAGGTCATCCACGCTCGTTCCGAATTGGTTCACCCGGACCGCCAGGCCGGGTGCCTCCTGCCATTCGATTCCCCGCCATTGGCCGTCGATTTGATACACACCTGCTGGCTGGCCGTGGACTGTGGCACGGTCGATGAGGCGGGACTTCCCGGCCAACTGCGCTTCGCTGTAGAGGTCGCCGTGGATCACCAGAAGGTTGTATCCGCCAGGTTGGATACCTCCGGACGGACCACTGATGACATAGAAGTCTTGCGATAGGCCGCCCGGGACCGGCGGGTCCTGTGCCACCACCGCCGGCGGCAGACTTGGCGGGAGGGCAGTGACACCGCTAGGGCCGCCGGTCAGCGCCATACCGTCGGGCACCATGGTCACGGCCTTACCGTCCGGGGAGGTCCTTGTTGGCCCATGCCACGACAACGGGGCCACCGACGGGGTCGAACTGGCCGGCTGCCCACCTGACACCACCTCGCGGGTGGCGTCATGGGGACTGCATCCGGCCACGACGAGCGTGACGCTGACCGAGAGAACCACCAGCTGCCACCAGGTCATGCGACAGGTCCGCACATCCGCCCATATCTCCATCGGATCAGTATGATCGAGATCAGGCTAAATAGCAATAGACCTGTGAATCCCTGTGATTCTCAGACATAGTAAGCTATATCATTCGCCATCACATGCTACCTCATATCGTACAATGCTGGCGAGCGTGGCACCATGGGCGCGAAGTGCGACGATCATTCGGCAGGCGGAAGGGACCGGAATGCAGACACCAGAGGCGTCATCCCAATTGGACCTGGCTGCGATAGGAGAGTTGATCGCCGGCCTAGCGTCGGCATCTGAAGTGATCAAGCGGACTGACCGGCTCGTCGAGGACCTTCGCCTCGATTCCCTCGCTCTGCTTGAGCTCGCAGCCGCTATCCAAGAGATTTGCGGGCGAAACCTGCCGGAGGATCTCATAGCAAGTTGGCGGACGGTGGGCGACGTCTACGGCTGGCTCGCTGAGCTCAGCCAGGGCGCAACTGGACCGCCAACACCGCCTCCATCGCGACCACGACAACCCCTCCGACCCTTCGGTGTGTCACCGGAGCCTCCGCCCATGCTCACCCGTCACATCACCCTGCGACCATTGATGCCTGCAGATGTCGGACCCCTCTACGCCTTGAGCGCTGATCCGGCCGTCGCATGGCGATGGCGGCAGCGGGGGACGACCCCCTCCCCCGACCTGTTCGCCGCGAGCCTCTGGAACGACACCCTGACGCAGTTCTGCATCGAATCCCGCGAGACGGGTCAGCTGGTAGGACTGGTCAGCGGGTATCACGCCGATATGCGCAATGGCTGGTGTTACGTGGCCGCACTCATCGACGCATCGCTATGGGGTGCGGCTTGGCCCCTTGAGGGGGCGCTGTGCTTCATCGACTATTTGTTTCGTGTCTTCAATATGCGGAAGCTGTACTTCGAATCGATCGAGTTCAACGCAGACGCATTCGCGTCCGCCGCAGGGCGCTACCTCGTGGAGGAGGGGCGGCTCAGCGGCCACGAGTTCCACGACGGCCAATGGTGGGATCTGCTGATCTACGCCCTGCACCGCCAGACGTGGCAAGAGACGGACATGCGGTCCTTGCTCGGCAACTAGCGCGCGGCCATCAGCTCGCCGACCCCAAACGGGACCGACCTACGGATCGCCCGTCTGTCGTGAAGGTTTCGGCTGCGAAATACGGCGGATTTGTGGTGTGAGTGAGTACTCACTCATATACAATGCCGGGGTGTCCTCCCGCTCTCGACCGCGCCGCGGTGCCACCACTGTTGAAGATCGGCCCAGCCGCGCCCGGGCCACGGCGCTGCCTCCCGAGGAGCGACGAGCCGAGATCGTCGCCGCGGCCCTGCCGCTCCTACTCACCCATGGTTCCGCGGTCACCACCCGTGAGATCGCCGAGGCCGCCGGCGTGGCCGAAGGCACGATCTTCCGCGTGTTTCCCGACAAGGAGCACCTCATCGAGGCTGTCGTGGAGTCCGCCTTCGACATGCAATCGGTGGACGCCGCCCTCGAGCGCATCGAGCCGACCCTACCCCTCGAGGCTCGGCTCATCGAGGCGGTCGAGATCCTGCGCCGCCGGTTCGCCGAGATCCTGCAACTGCGCACCGCCGTCGAGATGATGCAACTCTCCAGCGGCAGCTTGTCCAAGCCGGACCGCCACCATGCCCCCGACCTGAAGGGGGTGGCGGCGCTGTTCGAATCGTCCGGTGACGAACTTCGCTACGACCCCATGAAGGCGGCCTACCTCCTGCGCGGGATGATGATCACCGGCACCCATCCGTCGCTCATCTTGGACGAGCCGTTGTCGTCCGCAGAGATCGTGTCGCTCTTCCTCGACGGCGTCCGGGTCACCACTACCGCCCGCCCATCTGACCAACGAGAAGACCGATGCTGATCGCACTGCTGCGCACGTTCCTGCGCCGCTACCGCCGACCCCTGCTGGCCGTCATCGGGCTGACCTTCGTGCAGACCATGGCGACCCTGACGTTGCCGGCCCTGAACGCCGACATCATCGACAACGGGATCGCCACCGGCAACACCGCCTACATCTGGCGTGTGGGCGGCCTGATGTTGCTCATCACCGTCGTGCAGGTCGGCTTCGCCATCGCCGCGGTGTACTACGGCGCCCGCGTCGCCATGGCCTTCGGTCGGGACGTGCGGGGGGCACTTTTCCACCGGGTCACCGACTACTCCGCCCAGGACGTCGCCCGCTTCGGGGCGCCTTCCTTGATCACCCGCATCACCAACGATGTCACCCAGGTGCAGATGCTGGTGATGATGTCGTGCACGATGCTCGTCGCCGCCCCCATCACCATCGTCGGTGGCGTGATCATGGCCGTTCGAGAGGACGGGCCCCTGTCGCTGCTGCTCCTGGTGAGCATCCCTGTGCTGGTGGTCGGCGTCGGCCTGGTGATCGTTCGGATGGTCCCCGAGTTCCAGGTGATGCAGGTCCGCATCGATCGCATCAATCAGGTGTTGCGTGAGCAAATCACTGGCATCCGGGTCGTCCGGGCCTTCGTGCGCGAGCGGCACGAGGCCGAGCGGTTCGGCCAGGCCAACGACGATCTCACGGTGACCTCACTGCGGGCGGGGCGACTCATGGCCTTCCTGTTCCCCATCGTCATGGTCGTCCTCAACGTCTCGAGCGTGGGAGCGATCTGGTTCGGGGCGATCCGCATCGGTAACGGAGAGATGCAGATCGGTGCGCTGATCGCCTTCCTCAGCTACCTGATCCAGATCCTCATGTCCGTCATGATGGCGACCTTCGTCGCCGTCCTGGCGCCCCGTGCTTCGGTGAGCGCCGAGCGGATCGAGGAAGTGCTCAACACGGAGTCGTCGGTGGTGGCGCCCGCGTCGCCGGTGACCACGCTCGACGCCTCGACCTCCCTCGAGCTTCGCCACGTCGAGTTCAAATACCCCGGGGCCGAGTTTCCCGTCCTGTGCGACATCTCGTTCAAGGCGGTCGCTGGTCAAACCACGGCGATCATCGGCAGCACCGGGTCGGGCAAGACGAGCTTGCTCAACCTGATCCCCCGACTTTTCGACGCGACGGCCGGCACTGTGGCCGTCGACGGCGTCGAGGTCCATCGCATCGAGCCGGGTTTGCTGTGGAGTCGCATCGGCCTCGTGCCCCAAAAGCCGTTCCTCTTCTCGGGGACGGTGGCCAGCAACCTGCGCTACGGGAACCCCGAGGCCACCGACGAGGAGCTCTGGGAAGCCCTGAACATCGCGCAGTCCAAAGCGTTTGTGTCGGCCATGCCCGGTGGGCTGAACGCCCCCATCACCCAGGGCGGGGCCAACGTCTCCGGTGGTCAACGCCAGCGCCTGGCCATTGCTCGTGCCCTCGTGCGCCAGCCGGGGATCTACCTCTTCGACGACTCGTTCTCAGCTCTCGATCTCGCCACTGACGCCGCTCTTCGATCGGCATTGGCTCCGGTGGTGGCCGACGCCGTGATGGTCATCGTCGCCCAACGAGTGTCGACCATCATCAACGCCGACCAGATCCTGGTGATCGAGGACGGCCGACAAGTCGGGCTGGGTACGCATCGCGAGCTCCTGGACAGTTGCCCGACGTATGCCGAGATCGTGGCGTCGCAGCTCACCGAGGAGGAGGCGGCATGAGCGCGGACGACAACGGGACCGAGACCCCCAACACGACCGACGAAGAGACCGTCGTGCGTCCTGCCGCCGAGGAGCGGGGCGGGTTCGCCGGCCGATGGGGCTCAGCGGGCGTGCCCCTCGAACGGTCGAAGGACTTCAAGAACTCGACCCGGCGGCTGGCCCGGCGACTGCAACCGGAGGCGTTGGGCGTGGCCGCCGTGCTGTTCCTCGCCATCGCCAGCGTCAGCCTGGTGGTCATCGCCCCGAAGATCCTCGGAGCGGCGACCAACATCGTCGTCAAGGGCGTGGTCAGCGGCCATGGCATCAACTTCCCCGAGTTGCATCGCGTGTTGCTCATCGCGCTGGGCGTCTACGTCACCTCCGCCATCTTCTCCTTCTTCCAGTCCTATCTCCTGGCTGGCGTCGTGCAGCGGGCGATGTTCCGCCTGCGCAGCGACGTCGAGGACAAGCTCAACCGGATGCCGTTGCGCTACATCGACAGCCAACCGCGTGGTGATCTGCTCAGCCGGGTCACCAACGACATCGACAACGTGGCCCAGAGCCTGCAGCAAACCCTGAGTCAGTTGCTGACGTCGTCGCTGATGCTCATCGGTGTGCTGATCATGATGATCACCATCTCGCCGCTGCTGGCCATGGTCACCGTCATCACGGTGCCGCTGTCGATCGGCACCATGCGGGCCATCACCAAGCGCTCCAAGGCCCGCTTCGTCGACCAGTGGCGCCACACCGGCACGCTCAACGCGCAGGTCGAAGAAGCGTTCACCGGCCACTCGCTGGTCAAGGTGTTCGGTCGCCAGAGTGATGTGGAAGCCCGGTTCAACGATAAGAACGAGGAGCTGTTCACGGCCAGCTTCGGGGCCCAGTTCATCTCCGGCATCATCCAGCCGGCGATGATGTTCTTCGGCAACCTGAACTACGTGGCCATAGCGCTCATCGGCGGGCTCCGAGTGTCATCGGGCCAGATGTCGATCGGTGACATCCAGGCCTTCATCCAATACTCCCGCCAGTTCACCCAGCCGCTCACCCAGATGGCCTCGCTGATCAACGTGATGCAATCGGGCATCGCCTCGGCCGAGCGCGTGTTCGAACTGCTCGACGCCGAGGAGGAGTCCGAGGACGATCTCGTTCCCCTCGAGGATCCCAATCCCCGAGGCCGGGTGGAGTTCGCCAACGTCTCGTTCTCCTACGACCCGGCCAACCCGCTCATCGAGAACCTCTCGCTCATCGCCGAGCCGGGACAGACCGTCGCCATCGTCGGGCCGACCGGAGCAGGCAAGACCACCCTCGTCAACCTCATCATGCGGTTCTATGACATCGACTCGGGCGTGATCTCGCTTGACGGCAACGACACCTCGATGATGCGACGCCACGAGCTCCGATCGAACATGGGCATGGTGTTGCAGGACACGTGGCTCTTCGGCGGAACCATCCGGGAAAACATCGCCTACGGCAACCTGGACGCCACCGAGGAAGACATCCTGGCGGCCGCGCGGGCGACCTACGTCGACCGGTTCGTGCACTCGCTACCGCTCGGCTACGACACCCACCTCGATGACGAAGGCGGGGCGGTGAGCGCGGGTGAGAAACAACTCCTCACCATCGCCCGCGCCTTCCTGGCCAACCCCACGATCCTCATCCTCGACGAGGCCACCAGCTCCGTCGATACCCGCACCGAGGTGCTCATCCAACAGGCGATGGCGGCGCTGCGGTCGAACCGGACCAGCTTCGTCATCGCTCACCGGCTGTCGACGATCCGCGACGCCGACACGATTCTGGTGATGGAAGCAGGCCAGATCGTCGAGCAGGGCTCGCACGACGAGCTGGTCATCCGCGATGGGGCCTACGCGCGGCTGTACAACGCCCAGTTCGCCGCCGCTGCCGTCGAGGTCGCCTAACTGCCTGTAGGTCGGGCACCGACTGACAGCTAGTGGACAGGTGGCCGGGCCTCGGTGTTCACGTCGTTGAAACCCGGCCCGCACAAGCCGATGCGACCGTGGACTATGGAACTCGACGGCGAACATCTCGACATGGTGGAGCGCGTGGTGGTCAGTCCCGGCGCCGGCGTGTTCGTGGTGGCGGGCCATGTCCCCCACCGCCTCGAGCCAGGCACCCCACTGGGCCGACTCGAGGGAAACGGCGGGTCGGTGCTGGTGGTTTCCCCGTGCAGCGGCTGGCTCGGGGCCATGGTCGCCACCACCGGTGAGCGCCTTCGCACCCATCAACGGGTGGCCTGGCTACGCGTCAGCTGAGAGCGCGGCCGGACTCGCCGTTCTGGATCCTGCCACTCCGCACCCTGCCGCTCCGCGTCCGCCGAACCGGCGTAGATCCAGACCGGAAACCGGCCCACAGTTACGCCAGAACGACCGGGGTGGCAGGCTGTCGCGGTGACCTCGCCGCGAGCATCGGAGCAACGTAAGGCCGACGCACTGGCGAAGCTGAACGAACGCCATGCCGACCTCTGGGTCGCCTCAGCCTCGACGGCCGGTGCCGCGCACCTGGTCCCCCTGTCGTTCGCCTGGGACGACACCTGCGTAATCATCTCCTGCGAAACGACCGCGCTGACCACCCGGAACATCGTCGGGTCCGGCTCCGCCCGCCTCGCTCTGGGCACCACTCGTGATGTAGTCATCATCGACGCGACGCTGGAGACGATCGAGCCGGTGGGCGAGGCCGCGCCGGCCGTCGGCGACTGCTACGCCGGCCAGGCCGATTGGGACCCTCGCCTCTCCACAGGCGACTTCGTGTATCTGCGGCTGCGCCCCCAGCGCGTGCAGGTGTGGCGGGAGGAGCAGGAGATCGCGGGCCGAACCATGATGCGCAACGGAGTATGGATTGTCTGATCCAAGCGATTCTGGTGGGTACCGCTGCGGACAACATGACGCGGGTTCGCCCGGCGCTCCGAAGACTCGACCGATCAGGCTGCCGAGTTCCTGCCGAGGTTGACCGGCACTCGCCGGTCGTCGTCATCGAAGACGGCGACAAGTTCCAGTCGAGCGCCGAGGGCTTCGAGGTAGTTCCGAAGCGTCGAGACCCGGACATCGTCTGCATGTTCGAGCTTGGATATCGCCCCCTGGGTCACGTCGAGCCGACCAGCAATCTCAGCTTGGCTGAGCGCCTCTTGGTGGCGCAGTTCGTACAACCTGATCTCCTCGAGCGTCTCGACACGAGCCTGTGCAAGCGCCTCGTCCGCGCCGGGGCGCTCCATGAACTCCGCGCGGAGGGCAGAGAACTTCGTCCGTGCCATCAGATCAATCCTTCCTGCTGTAGCTCGGCCAGGTACTCGTCATAAAGATCATCGGCGATCGGCACCGCTCGCTCGTACCACTCGCTCCATTCGCCGCTCTTGTCGCCTCCGAACAACAAGATGACCTGCTGGCGCGGGTCGAAGGCGAAGAACACTCGCAGCGCTCCATTCTTGGCTGCTCTCAGCTCCTTCATGTTGTCGTGGCGCGACGTGACGATCCGATCGACCACTGGCCGGCCCAGATCCGGTCCTCGTTCGCCCAGCAGGTCGACCCGATGCACGAGCGACCCTTGCTGCGCCAGATTGAGAGTCGCGTACCAAGCCACAAACTGGTCGGTTGTCTCGATCTCCCATGTCATCAGACTATGACCTTTTACTCATCATGAGTCGAGGCTCATGTCACCCCCTGCGCCTACGGCTCGGCTTTGCCGAGCGAGCACCTAGCGACGACCTCCCCCGCGCTAGCTCCTGGCTCCGTACGCGGCAACGTTCCGCCGATCGGGCCGCCGAGCCCTCGCCGAGGTTGACGGGCACTCGCCCGTCGCTGTGACTATTGCTGCCCGGCGCCCGAAAAACCAGGAGAGACCCCCGAAGGGGCCTCTGACCTGCACGTATTGGAGCGGACGACGAGATTCGAACTCGCGACCCTCACCTTGGCAACGTGACCGGATCCCCGCTCACCACCGCTGAGCAGGGCACTCGCTGCCCTCCAGGAGACGTCCTGCGGTGTCTGCGGTCATTTGCACCCCACGTTGTGTTGGCAAGATGTTGGCAGGATCCCTCGCATAATGTGCTACAAGTACTACATGACTTCCGTTGGGATCCGAGAGCTGCGACAGCGAGCGAGCGAGCTGCTCCGCCAGGTCGAGCGCGGCGAGACCATCGAGATCACCGACAGAGGCCGACCGGTTGCCGTCCTCGCGCCACTCAACGATCCCGGACCGACCGAGCGCCTGCGGGCCTCCGGGGATCTGGTCCCGGCTGACGCCTCCTTCGATGACCTTCCCGCTCCCCTCGACCTCAAAGCGGATCAGGAGTCGCCATCAGCGGTGCTTGCACGACTGCGAGCCGATGAGCGCTAAGCGAGTCACCTACCTCGACTCCTCGGCGATCGTGAAGCTCGCGGTGCGAGAACCCGAGTCGACCGCGCTTCGCACCCACCTACGCCGACGCCGTCCACTCGTAACCAGCGCACTCGCCCGCACCGAAGTCGTGCGCGCACTCCTGCCCCTCGGCGATCAAGCAGTCCGGCGAGGCCTCGACGTACTCAACACGCTCGAGCTGGTCCGCATCAACGACCGCACCCTCACCGTCGCCAGCGAACTCCAACCACCCGAGCTCCGCTCACTCGACGCCATCCACCTCGCCACCGCCCAACAATTTGACGCCGACCTCAACCACATCGTCACCTACGACGACCGCATGGCCACCGCCGCCCGAACACTCGGCCTGCGCGTCACCTCACCGACCTAACCGCGTCAATCACCCTCCAGCCCCCATCACTGCCGATGCGCTCCTACAGGACCCAACAGATCACGCCATATACACAAAGCTCCTGACAGACCCCGCGACGG
>Ga0209068_10001344_pt1 | contig 12305 bp, 7 predicted proteins | sample ColStrG_CSR_2012_FD_187200 | JGI IMG/M metagenome (GOLD analysis project Ga0209068, IMG submission 187200) | Freshwater sediment microbial communities in response to fracking from Pennsylvania, USA - Cold Stream Run_MetaG_CSR_2012 (SPAdes)... | ecosystem: Environmental > Aquatic > Freshwater >... | reverse complement strand
GGGGGTGGGGGTGGAGGTCAGGCTCGGGTGAGGGTGACGGCTACCGGTTCGCCGTCGACGTCGAGGTGACGCTCGCCCGGACCGTCTACCACTTCGGTGGCCAGGATCTCGCCGGCGATCCAGGCCCGGTGCTCGTCGAAGGCGGCGCGTAGACCGTCGCCTACCTGCACGGTGGCCACCACCCGGTCGGCGATGGCGAAGTCGAGTTCCTTGCGGAGATCATTGAGGGCTCGCACCATCTCGCGGGCCTGGCCCTCGCGCCGCAGGCCGTCATCGATCTCGAGATCCAGGGCGACAGCCCAGCCCTCACCCTCGGCCAGGGCGAAGTCCTCGTGACGGTCGGCGCGTACCTCGACGTCGCTCGCCTCCAGACGTTCGCCAGCGACGACCACGAAGCCGTCCGTTTCCAGTGCTTGTTGCAGCACGGAGCCGTCGGCCGCGGCCAAGGCCGCTTTCACCTCGTTCACGCGCGGCCCGAGGCGCGGCCCCAAGGCGCGGAAGTTGGGCACCACCGTCCAGGTCATGAGGCCCGACAGGGTGTCGATGCGTTCGAGGCGCTTCACGTTGAGCTCGGTGCAGATCTCGGCCTCGATCGAGGCGTCCAGTTCAATGCCCGGATGGAGCAACAGCGCCCGGCCGAGGGGCTGGCGCACCTTGATCTTGGCGTCGCTGCGGGCCGCCCGTCCGAGGGCGACCAGACGACGGGAGGCCGCGACCTGGTCGGCCAACGCCGCGTCCTGGCGTCCCTGGGAGACCGGCCAGTCGCTGAGGTGAACCGACGGGTTCCCGGTGAGGGGGGCATAGATCCCGTCAGCCAGGAAGGGACAGAACGGTGCCAGGAGCTGGCTCACCGTGACGAGGCACTCGTACAGCGTGGCGTGGGCGACGGGGTCGCTGGCCTTCCAGAACCGGGGCCGCGACCGGCGGACGTACCAGTTCGAGAGGTCGTCGATGAAGGCCGCAAGTCGGGAGGCGCCGACGAGGGCATCAAAGTCCTCGAGCGCGTCGGTGACGGCGCTGATGGTGTCGTCGAGCTCGCCGAGGATCCACCGGTCGAGGAGGTGCGTCGGCGGTGGTGCCACCGCATTCGTCGGGCTCCATCCGTCGAGGTCGGCGTAGGTGGCGAAGAAGGAGTAGACGTTCCACAGGGTCAGGAGGGTCTGGCGCGTGGTCTCGCGGATGCCGTCGGGATAGACACGTCGTGGCGTCCACGGCTGGCCGGAGGCGAAGAAGTACCAGCGAAGGGCATCGGCGCCCTGGGTGGAGAAGAGATCCCAGGGCGAGATGATGTTGCCCTTCGACTTGGACATCTTCTGGCCGTCCTCGTCGACGATCAGGTTGAGGCAGACCACGTTCTTGTAGGGCGCCCGGTCGAACACGAGGCTGTTCACGGCCAGCAGCGAGTAGAACCAGCCACGCGTTTGGTCGATGGCTTCGCAGATGAAATCGGCCGGGTACGAGTGATGGAACGTCTCGGCATTCTCGAACGGGTAGTGGAACTGGGCCGATGGCATGGAGCCGGAGTCGAACCACGCATCGAGCACGGGGCCCACGCGCCGAGCCGTGCCCCCGCACGAGCACGACAGCTCGATCTCGTCGACGTAGGGGCGGTGCAGGTCGAGCTCGGACAGGTCGCGACCGGCCAGCTCGGACAACCTGGCGACCGAGCCGATGCAGCGCTCGTCACCGCAGTCGCGACACCGCCAGATGGGCAGGGGCGTGCCCCAGTACCGATCTCGCGAGAGCGCCCAGTCGACATTTCCTTCGAGCCACTTGCCGAACCGACCATGCTTGATGTGATCGGGCTGCCAGTTGATGGTTTCGTTCTCGGCTATGAGCTCGTCGAGCCTGGTCGAGGTACGCACGAACCATGAGGTCTTGGCCCAATAGATGAGCGGGGTGCCACAGCGCCAGCAGTGGGGGTAGCTGTGCTCGTAGGGCTGCTCGCGCACGAGGAGTCCCCGGGCGGCGAGATCTTCGATGATCCCGCGGTCGGCATCCTTCACGAAGAGACCCTGCCAGGGCCCGACCCGATGGTCGAACGCGCCATCGGCGTTGACCGGATTGAGGACGGGGAGCTCCTCGGCGCGCCCGATGGCGGCGTCCTCCTCGCCGAAGGCGGGGGCCAGGTGGACGATCCCGCTGCCGTCATCGGTGCTCACATAGTCGGCCACCACCACCCGCCAGGCGCGTGCCTCGGCCGGGGCGTCGAGGAAGCTGAACGGGCGGATGTAGGTGAGCCCACTCAGCTCGTGGCCCTTCCATGTGGCCAGCGGCTCGATGCCTTCGGGGAGTCGGGCGACCGCCACCAACAGGTCGCGGCCGGTCGAGCCCATCGACTCGGCCGGCACCCGGCCGTAGATGATGTCGGGTCCGACGGCGGCGGCCACATTGGAGATGAGCGTCCACGGGGTGGTCGTCCACACCAACAAATCGGCGCCATCGGTAGCCGAGCCGGTGTCGTCTAGCGGGAAGCGCACGTAGACCGAGGGATCGATCACGTCGCGGTACACATCGGGCTGGCCCAACTCGTGGGAGGACAGCGCGGTGCCACAGCGGGCGCAATAGGGCGAGACCTTGTGGCCCTCGTACAGCAGCCCCTTTTCCCACAGCTGCGAGAGCAGCCACCAGACCGACTCGACGTAGTCGTTCGACAGGGTCCAGTAGGCGTTGTCGGTGTCGATCCAGGTGCCGGAGCGGGTGGTCAGCGCCGACCAATCTTCGACGTAGCGCTGCACGGAATCGCGGCAGTGCTGGTTGAACTCGGCCACCCCGTACGCCTCGATCTCATGCTTGGAGTGGAGGCCGAGCTCCTTTTCCACCTCAAGCTCGACCGGGAGTCCGTGACAGTCCCACCCGCCCTTACGGGGCACATTGCGGCCGCGCATCGTTTGGAAGCGGGGATAGAGGTCCTTGAACACGCGGGCCCAGACGTGGTGCAGGCCGGGCCGCCCGTTCGCCGTGGGTGGGCCCTCGTAGAAGATCCACGGCTCTCCGTCGGCCCGCAGGCGCCGCGACTCGGCGATGACGTCACGGTCCTTCCATTGCGCCAGCACCTCCTCTTCGAGGCTGACCAGGTCAAAGGTCGGATCTACAGGGCCGAAAGGCATCCGCTAAGCCTACGTGGCGGTGGGGGATCCCCCGATCTCCTTGGCCCCTGCCGGGCCGAGCCTCGGATCCCAGATTGCATCTTGACCATCAGGGGTGGATCGTCCTATAGTCCGGCACCTTTGTGACGGGTAGGGGAGGACACTCGAATGCCCAGAGCAACCAGCGCCGCAACAGCGTCGCCGAAGAAGGCCCCGGCCAAGAAGTCTGCCGCGGCCGAGACGAAGAAGGTGACGCCCGTGTCGGCGACGAAATCCCAGGCCAGCAAGGCTCCTGCCAAGGCGGCGGCCAAGCCCGCGGCCAAGAAGGCTCCGGCGAAGGCCGCGGTCGCCACCAAGTCTGCGGCCAAGAAGGCTCCGGCCAGCAAGGCTCCGGCGAAGAGGGCCCCGGCGAAGGCGACCGTCGCCACCAAGGCTCCGGCCAAGAAGGTTCCGGCGAAGAAGGTTCCGGCGAAGGCCGCGGTCGCCAGCAAGGCTGCGGCCAAGAAGGCGGCGGCGACGCCGGTCAAGAAGGCCGTAGCCAAGAAGGCTCCGGTCAAGAAGGCCGTAGCCAAGAAGGCCGTGGCCAAGAAGGCGCCGGTGAAACGGAAGCTCTCCGCCAGCGAAATCAAATTCGTCGAGATGCAACACCAGACGCTCATCCAAGAGCGGGCCACCTACCTGCGCCAGGCTGACTCGCTGAAGGCGGAGGCTGATTCCTTGGCGGAGCTGCGCGAGCCGGGCGACGTCCAGTTCGACGAGGAGTCGGGTGAAGGTGACACCCTCGCCGTAGAACGCGAGCGAGATCTGGCCTTGAGCTACCAGGCTCGAGCGGCCGTCGATGAGATCGACCATGCCCTCGCCAAGGTCGCCCTGGGCACCTACGGCATCTGTGAGGTCTCCGGCCAGCCCATTCCCCGTGAACGCCTGAAGGCCATTCCGTGGGCCCGCGAGAAGGTGGAATACAAAGTCGGAGGCTTCGGCCGCCGCTGAGGCGCGGGGATCTCTCGCTGTGCCGAGCCCCACTGAGCCCGACCCGGTCGACCAGACCGCCGGAGCTGACATGACGACCGATGGTGCCGTGGCCGACGCGCCTCGGGCCGGCCCCACCGCGGTGCCGATTCGTCGGTGGGGGCTCATCTTGGGTGTGGCGGCCGGAGTGTTGCTCATCGATCAGCTCTCCAAATGGTGGGCGGTGCGCACGCTGACCGCACAGACCATCGAGGTGGTGTGGACCTTGCGGCTGAACCTTGTGGGCAACACGGGGGCCTCGTTCAGTCGCTTCGGGGGTCAGGGTCCGCTCATCTCCATCGGAGCGGTGGCCGTCGTGGTTGCCGTCTTGTGGTTGAGCCCCGGCGTGTCGACCAGGCTGGGCTCGGTGGCGCTGGGCATGATTCTGGGCGGAGCCCTGGGCAACCTCATCGACCGGGCCTTTCGGGGCGACGCCGGGTTCCTCCACGGCCCGGTGATCGACTTCATCGACTTCCAGTGGTGGCCGGTCTTCAACGTCGCCGACATGGGCGTAGTGATCGGCGGCCTGCTGTTGGCGTTGTCGTTCTTGCGTACATCCACCGCCACGACGACTACCCGTGGATCGGGTTCGGGGTCGACCGATGGATGAGATCGTCCCGGCGTCGCTCGACGGTCAGCGACTCGACCGCGTGGTGGCCATGGTCACCGGGGCGAGTCGAGCCGAGGTTGCCGATCTCATCTCCGCCGGCGCGGTGATGGTGGACGGGGTGCTTGTCACCACCCGGTCCCACCGGTTGGCGGAGGGCGACCGGGTCCAGGCCGATGTCACCCAGTTGCCGCCGGCCGGGGGGCCGCCGGTGGTGGCCGACGCGGGGGTTGACGTTCCGGTGGTTTACGCCGACGACGATCTCATCGTGATCAACAAGCCCGCGGGACTCGTTGTCCACCCTGGCGCGGGCAACTACGAGGGCACGTTGGTGCACGGGCTGCTGGCTCGCTTCCCCGAGATCGCCTCGGTGGGGGACCCAACCCGGCCGGGCATCGTTCACCGCTTGGACAAGGGCACGTCCGGGCTACTCCTCGTGGCCCGCTCATCCGAGGCCTACACCCGACTCGTCGCCATGTTGGCCGCCCACGAGGTCGAGCGAAGGTATCTGGCGTTGGTGTGGGGGGAGTTCGCCGTGCTCAACGGCATGGTCGACGCCCCCATCGGTCGCTCGGCCCGCGAGCCCACCCGCATGACCGTGTCGGCCAAGGGCAAGCCGGCCCGAACCCGCTACCAGGTCGTCACCAGCTACCGCGATCCGCTTACCCTTTCCTTGGTCGAGTGCCGGTTGGAAACGGGCCGGACGCACCAGATCCGCGTCCATCTCACCGCCATCGACCATCCGGTGGTGGGGGACCAACGCTACGGCGGCGCCCGTCCGTCCTTCCCGTTCCCCCGACCCTGGCTCCACGCCGCGGCGTTGCAGCTGCGACACCCCATCACCGGTGCCGAGCTGTCCTTCGACGCCCCGTTGCCCGACGACCTCCGGGCATCGTTGGACCTGCTCAGCTAACGGCCTCCGCGCTGCGCTCACGCCGCCGCGCTGGTGGCGCACGAGCCCGACTGATCGTCGGACCGGTATTGGGCGCTGCGTCGGCGCGGGGTCAGCCGGGCCAGGGAGCGTCGCCGCGGGCCATGGTGACGATGTCGGCCAACGTCAGGGCCTCGAGGTAGCGGCGCATGTGTTCGCCCACATCAGCCCACACAGCCAGCAGCACGCACTGACCCTCGTGATCACAGGCTCCGTTGGTGTGGGGCTCGCCGAAGTCGCCGGCGACGATCGGTCCGTCGACCGCGCTCACGATGGCGCTCAGGGGGATCTCCCGGGGGTCGCGGGCCAGCACGTAGCCGCCGCCCACGCCTCGCTTCGACCGGACGAGTCCCGCCCCCTTGAGGGCCAGCAGGATCTGCTCGAGGTACGGCTGGGGCAATCCGGTGCGTTCGGCGATGTCGCGCACCGACGTCGGGCCCTCACCCTCCTCGCCGAGATGCATGGCGAGGGAGAGCAGCGCGCGGCTGGCGTAGTCACCTCGGGTCGAAACCTTCACCCCCACAGCGTAGGCGCCGACCTTGTTACCCAGACGGCTGGCTCGCTTGACTACCGTGTGAGAGCCGAGAAAGGACCCTCCGTGGTCGACGACCCCAAGCTGCGTGACGCCGAGCCCCTCCTGCCTGATTACGCGGGTGCGTGCGTCACCAACGTGATGCCGACGCTGCTCGAACCACCGGACGTGTGGCCGTCCTGGTTCCCGGCGGCCGTGGCCGATGCTGATCAGATCCTCTTCCTGGTGCTGGACGGACTCGGTTGGGACCAACTGTGTCAGCGGACTTCCATCGCCCCCACCTTGGCCGCCATGGACGGCGACGCCATCTTGACGGTGGCTCCTTCGACGACCTCGACGGCGATGACCTCCATCACCACGGGGATGACGCCGGGTGAACACGGCGTGATGGGTTACCGGATGGCGGTCGACGGTCAGATCCTCAACGTGTTGCGTTGGTCGGTGGCGGGCAAGGACCAACGGGCCGGCATTCCCCCCGAGAAGTTGCAACCCAGCTCGGCCTTCCTCGGACATCGGCCCTCGGTCATCACCCGCGCCGACTTCCGTACCAGCGGCTTCACCGCCGCCCATCTCGACGGCGTGCGGTTCACGGGCTACCGAGTCACCTCGACGTTGGTGATGGAGGCTCGCCGCCTGCTCCGCGCCGGCGAGCCCTTCGTCTACGCGTATTACGAGGGCATCGACAAGGTGGCCCACGAGTTCGGGCTGGGCGATCACTACGACGCCGAGCTTGGCTACGTCGACCGGCTGGTGGGTGACCTGCTGGCCGTCCTGCCGCCGCGGGCCGCGTTAGTGGTCACGGCCGACCACGGCCAACTGCACGTGGGCGAGAACCTCATCACCCCCGCTCGCGAGGTGCTCGAACATGTCTCGTTCCAGTCGGGGGAGGGTCGCTTCCGTTGGTTCCACGCCCGGTCGGGCCGAGCGGATCCGCTCCTCGCCGCCGCGCGCAGTTGTCATGGCGACGACGCCTGGGTCGTGACTCGAGACGAGACCATCGACGGCGGATGGTTCGGGCCAACGGTCACCGATCAGGCCCGTCGCCGGCTCGGCGACGTGGCGTTGGTGGCCAAGGGCACGGTGGCGTTCGTCGATCCCGATGACAGCGGCCCGTTCGAGCTGGTGTCGCGACACGGTTCGCTCACCTCGGCCGAGATGCGCGTGCCTCTGTTGGCTCACCTCGCGGACCGCTGAGGCGCAGAGCTGGGTCTGGCGGGGCCTGCCCGAACCGGGCAGGATGCGGCCATGACCGATCTCGATGGAACCGTGCCCACCCCGGAGCTCGTCGTACCCGATGAGGTGTCTACCTCTTCGGTCGAAGGCACTCCGGAACCACAGACCGATGGTGGCGGCGAGGAGTTCGTGTCCGAACCGGCCAAGGTGATGCGGGTCGGCTCCATGATCAAGCAGCTGCTGGAGGAGGTCCGCACCACCCAGCTCGACGAACCGGGGCGGGAACGACTCCGGGCCATCTACGACACGTCGATCACCGAGCTGGGTTCGGCCCTCTCACCCGATCTGCGCGACGAGCTCAATCGACTCGCCTTGCCCTTCGATGCGGACAACGTGCCCACCGAGGTCGAGCTGCGCCTCGCCCAAGCGCAACTGGTGGGGTGGTTGGAAGGTCTCTTTCACGGCATCCAGGCCACCCTCTTCGCCCAGCAGATGGCCGCCCGCCAACAACTCGACGACATGCGGGGCGAGCTTCCGAGCGGGCCGAGGACGGGCGAGGAACGGCCGGGCACGTATCTGTGATGGTGCCGACGCCAAGCCCAGAGCGCCGGGTTCGAAATCGCGCGCTACAGTCGCCAAGCGGAGAAATCACAACCGTGTAACTCATCCACAACTGGGGATAACCCCGTGGATAACTGCAGCTAGAGGGGCCGCTCGGGTGCTCGAGATCGAGCCTCGTGGGTACTCGTGGAGTAGGGAAGCAGGCTGGGAGACCAGCCGTGGAGTCAGGAGCAGCACCGCATCGTGGCGGAGTCATTCACTCATCTGCACGTGCACACTGAGTTCTCGATGCTCGACGGTGCGGCGCGGGTGGGCGAGCTCGTGGCCAAGGCGGCGGCCGACGGGCAGCCGGCCGTCGCCATCACCGACCACGGCAACATGTATGGCGTTCTCGACTTCTACCAAGCCTGCCGTGAGCACGACATCAAGCCGATCATCGGCAGTGAGCTCTACATGGCCTACGAGCACCGGGCCGAGCGTCCGCCGCGCCGGGGCCGCATGGATGACTCGGGCGGAGACGCCGACGGCGGGCGCAAGGCGTACTACCACCTCACGGCGATGGCCGAGAACGCCATCGGCTACAAGAACCTGATCCAACTCTCGAGCCGCGCCTACCTCGAGGGCTACTACATGAAGCCCAAGGTCGACTGGGAACTGCTCGAAGCCCACAGCGAGGGCATCATCGCTACTACGGGCTGTCTCGGCGGCCAGGTGTTGCAGGCCCTGCTGAAGGGCGACCCCGACGATGCCCTGGCCAAGGCGGCCCGCCTGCAGGACATCTTCGGGCGCGACAGCCTGTTCATCGAGTTGCAGGACCAAGGCATCCCCGAGCAGAAGCTGACGAACCCGCAGCTGCTGGAGATCGCCAGGAAGATCCAGGCGCCCCTGCTGGCCACCAACGACAGCCACTACACCCATCAGGGCGACCACGAGGCCCACGACGCGCTCCTGTGCGTCCAGACCGGCTCGCTGATGAGCGACCCCGACCGCCTCAAGTTCCACGGCGATCAGCACTATCTCAAGACGGCCGACGAAATGCGCCGGCTCTTCGTGGAGGTGCCCGAGGCCTGCGACAACACGCTGTGGGTGGCCGAGCGAGCCAACGTGGAGATCGAGTTCGGCAAACCGCAGCTCCCGAACTTCCCCATCCCCGAGGGCTTCACCGACGATGCCGGTTACCTCGAACACCTCACCTTTGCCGGTGCCCGCCAGCGCTGGGGCGACGCCTTGCCGGACACGGTCACCGAACGGCTGGCGTTCGAGCTCAAGGTGATCGGTGACATGGGGTTCTCGTCGTACTTCCTCATCGTGTGGGACCTCATCAAGCACGCCCGCGACGGCAACATGCGCGTGGGTCCGGGCCGGGGCAGTGCCGCAGGCTGCGCGGTGGCCTATTGCCTGCGCATCACCGATCTCGACCCCATCAAGTACGACCTGCTGTTCGAGCGCTTCTTGAATCCGTCACGCATCTCCATGCCCGACATCGACATGGATTTCGACTCCCGCTATCGCGACGAGATGATCCGCTACGCCGCCGAGCGCTACGGCCGCGACCACGTCGCCCAGATCGTCACGTTCTCCACCATCAAGGCTCGGGCGGCCGTGCGCGATGCGGCCCGGGTCTTGGGGTACCCGTACGTGGTGGGCGACAAGGTGGCCAAGGCCATGCCCCCGCTGGTGATGGGCCGCGACACGCCCTTGTACGCATGCCTTGATGAGCACCCGAAGTTCCTCGACGGCTACAAGATGGCCGGCGAGCTGCGCGACATGTACGCCACCGATCCCGATGCCCGCCAGGTCATGGATGTGGCCAAAGGGCTCGAGGGCCTGCGGCGCCAGGACGGCATCCACGCCGCCGCGGTGGTGATCACCAAGGAACCCCTGACCGAGTACCTGCCCATCCAACGCAAGCCCGAGGCCGGTCAGGATCCGGACCTGGCGCCCGTCGTGACCCAGTACGAGATGCACGGCGTCGAGGAGCTGGGCCTGCTCAAGATGGACTTCCTGGGCCTGCGCAACCTCGACGTCATCTCCGACACGCAGGCTTTGGTGCGGGCCACCCGAGCGGTCGACTTCGACATCGACACGATCCCGCTCGACGATCCCAAGACCTACGAGCTGCTCCGGGCCGGCGACTCAATCGGCGTGTTCCAACTCGAAGGCGGGCCCATGCGGGCCCTCATGCGTTCGCTGGCCCCGACGGGGTTCGAGGACGTGGCTGCCCTGGTCGCGCTCTACCGCCCCGGTCCCATGGCCGCCAACATGCACAACGACTACGCCGACCGCAAAAACGGCCGCAAGCCGGTCGAGTACCTCCACCCCGACGCCGAGGAGATCCTTGGCAGCACCTACGGTCTGTGTCTGAGCGGCGACACGGTGGTGGTCGAGGCGCTGTCCGGTCGACCGACCCGGCTCGACGAGATCCAGCCGGATACAGGGTTCTTCGTTCAAGGGGTAGACGAGGCGAGCCGTCCGACCGTCCGAGCTGTGACGCATTGGGTGTGCAACGGTGAGCGCGACACCGTGACTATGCGACTGGGGAACGGGATGTCGCTTACCGGCACGCCCGATCACCGGGTGCTGACCGAGTTCGGCTGGCGGGAGATGGGTTCCCTCGGCGAGAACGACTACGTGGCCGTCGCCCCGAGCCTGGTCGAACCACTCCACACATCGCCCATCTCGAAAGAGCGTCTCAGGGTGCTGGCCTACCTCTTGGGAGACGGTTGCCTGACGACCAAGGCGGTTGTCGCGTTCGTCAATTCGGAGGACGACCTTCTCGAGGAGTTCGTTTCGTGCGTAGCGCTGGCTTTCCCGGACGTGCGTTGTTCCTGGTACACGGCACCGAACGGCGTGACCAAGGTGACTACCGGCAGCGGCTGCGGGAACGGTGGAGGGGGCTCGTTACTGCTCGAGTGGCTACGCGACCTTGGATTGAAGGCGCGGCGAGGCGATCGATCGGGCAGGGGTGGGCTGGGGAGTCATGAGAAGTACATCCCGCCAGAAGTCTTCGAGCTAGGCAACGAGGACGTGGGCTGGTTCCTGGCGTCGTTGTGGGATTGCGACGGTCACGTGAACTCGGGCTTTGCCACCTATTGCACGATTTCGCCGAGGTTGGCGGCTGATGTCCAGCGTCTGTTGCAGCGCCTCGGCATCGCCTCGTCGGTCTACGACCGGCCTGCTGAAGACTGCCGTGGGGGTCACGCGTACGAGATCGGCGTTTTCGACGGGGACGCGTTTTCGAAACTGATCAGTCCGCACATGGGCTCTCGACGCAAGCGCGACACCCGAGTCCGAGGTGTGCCCTGCGCAGTTGAGAAGCATCCACGGATGTTCGAGCGGACCGTGGCTACCGCGGTTGCCCAACTCGATCTACCCGAGGTCGACGGCGCACTCCGCCTGAGATGGGTGCGGGTCCGTGACGTAGTACCAGCCGGGCGCAGGACGGTCTACGACATCACCGTCGACGACATTCACAATTTCGTGGCCAACGGGATTGTCACTCATAACTGCATCTATCAGGAGAGCGTGATGCGGCTAGCCCAAAGGTTCGCCGGGTACACGCTCGCCGAGGCCGACAACCTTCGCAAGGCCACGGGCAAAAAAGACCGGGTGCTCATCGCGAAGGAACGGGCCAAGTTCGAGGAAGGCTGCGAGACCCAGGGGTACGGCCGGCAACTGGGCGAAGCGTGGTTCGACATCATCGAGCCGTTCGCCGACTACGCGTTCAACAAGAGCCACAGCTACGGCTACGGCCTGGTGGCGTACCAGACCGCCTACCTGAAGGCGAACTACCCCGTCGAGTATTTCGCGGCCCTGCTCACCAGCGTCAAGACGAACCTGGACAAGGCGGCGGTGTATCTCAACGAATGTCGACAAATGCGTATCGCGGTGCTGGTTCCCGACGTCAATGTGTCCATGAGCGATTTTGTGGCAGTGATCGGAGACGGTCGCGACGGTGTGGGCGGGGTCGGCTCGATTCCGTTCGGCCTGTCGGCCGTGCGCAACGTGGGCGAGGGCCTGGTCGGCCTGATCGTGTCCGAGCGCGACGCCAACGGTGTCTACGCCGACTTCTACGACTTCTGCGACCGGGTCGACCTCACGGTCCTCAACAAACGCACCATCGAGTCGCTCATCAAGGCGGGCGCTTTCGATTCGCTCGGCCATCCCCGTCAGGGCCTCCTGATGGCCTATGAGGAGATCCTGGATACCACGGTCGTTCGCCGCCGCAAGGAGGCCGAGGGCCAGTTCGACCTGTTCTCGACGATGGGCGAGCCATCCGATCCCGAACGGTCGTCGACTGAGGAGACCCGCCGGTCCATCGAACCCATCGAATTCGACAAGAAGGTCCGCCTCGGATTCGAAAAGGAAATGCTCGGTCTGTATGTGAGCGACCATCCGCTTATG
>Ga0209068_10001341_pt1 | contig 12312 bp, 13 predicted proteins | sample ColStrG_CSR_2012_FD_187200 | JGI IMG/M metagenome (GOLD analysis project Ga0209068, IMG submission 187200) | Freshwater sediment microbial communities in response to fracking from Pennsylvania, USA - Cold Stream Run_MetaG_CSR_2012 (SPAdes)... | ecosystem: Environmental > Aquatic > Freshwater >... | reverse complement strand
GTGCTTCCCCTCCGCCGTCGAGCTGGCCACCGACGCCCTCGGCATCGCCGGCGACGACACGAGGGGGCTCACGGCCACCGGCGGGCTCCCCTACTTCGGCGGCCCCGGCAACAACTACACCACCCACGGGATCGCGGCCGTGACCGACATCCTCCGCGGGGGGACCGGGCCGGGCCCCCGGGGGTCGGCGATCAGGCTCGGCCTGGCCACCGGGCTCGGATGGTTCATCACCAAGCACGCGCTCGGCGTCTACGGCTCGGGACCCCCGCCCGGCGGCTTCCACCGGGGCGACACCGCCGCCGAACAGTCACGGATCGACGCCTCCGCGGTGGCGACGGTCCTCGAGGTCGACGCCCCCACCCCGGCCACCGTGGTCGCCGCCACCGTGATCCGGGACAACGAGGGCGCCCCCACCGGGGCGCCGCTGATCGCGCAGCTCCCCGACGGCCGGCACATGGCGCTGGCCGCGGCGGACGACGAGGTGGTCGCGGCCATGGGCGGGCTCGACATCCCCGGGCTCGTCGGATCCCCGGTTGTCGTGCAGCCAGGCGCGGCGCGCTACCGTCTGGCGGCAGGCTGAGATCAGCAAAGGGGAGGCCACCGTGTCCGAAGTACTCCGCGAACGCCAGGGTCACATCGAGATCCTGACCATCAACCGGCCCGAGGCCCGCAACGCCATCAACGGGGCCGTGTCGCGGGGGTTCGCGGCCGCCTTCGACGAGCTCGACGCCGACGACGACTGCTGGGTGGTCATCGTGACCGGCAGCGGGGACAAGGCGTTCAGCGCGGGGATGGACCTGAAGGCGTTCACGGCGGGCGAGGCCGGCGACATCATGGGGGCGAAGGGCGGCTTCGGGGGCCTGGCCCAGCGCGAATTCTCCAAGCCGATCATCGCCGCCGTCAACGGGTCGGCCCTGGCCGGCGGATGCGAGATCATGCTCTCCTGCGACCTGGTGGTGGCCGTCGAGGAGGCCACGTTCGGCATCCCCGAGGTGAAGCGCGGCCTCATGGCCGCCGCCGGCGCCCTGATCCGTCTGCCCAAGCGGATCCCCCCGGCCATCGCCCTCGAGCTCGCACTCACCGGGGAGCCGATCGACGCCCGGCGGGCCCTCGATATCGGGCTGATCAACCGGGTCGTCCCCCGGAAGCGGTTGATGGCGGAGGCCCTCGCCCTGGCCGGCACCATCGCCGAGAACGCGCCATTGGCGGTGCGGGCCTCCAAGCGCGTGATGAAGCAGGCCGGCGAAGTCCCCGACGCGGAGGGTTGGGCCATCAACAACGCCGCCGTCCCCGGAGTGTTCGGCTCGGCCGACGCCCAGGAGGGCCCGATCGCCTTCGCCGAGAAGCGCAAGCCCAACTGGTCGGGTAAGTAGGTCAGTAGTTGAACCCCGGCCCGGCGGACCGCCGCCGCGCGTCCACCAGGTGACAGCCCTCGGGCCCGCCACCGACGTGCCCTCCCTCGCCGGTGGGCTCGGGGGGTTCCGGCTCATCCTGCATGTGCTGGCCGCCACGGTCTGGGTGGGCGGCCAGTTCACCGTGGCCGGTCTCCTGCCCACCGTCCGCACGCTCGGAGCGGACGCACCGAAGAAGGTGGGCCAGGCCCTCGGTCGGCTGCTGTGGCCGGCCTACGCCGTGCTGGTGGTCACCGGCCTGTGGAACATCGGGTCGCTCACCGTGGGCCAGGCCACTCCGGCGTGGAAGGCCGTGCTCATGGTCAAGATCGCCGTGGTGGTGGTGGCCGGGGTGGCCGTCTTCCTCCACCAGCGGGCCACCACCAGGCGCGGAACCGCAGTCTGGGGGGCGATCGGGGCCGCATCATCGGTGGCCGCCCTGTGCCTCGGGGTGTTCCTGGCCGGATGAGCGCCCAGGGCGCCTGGGTCCCATCCGAGACGGTCCCGGTGCCGAATACCGGGGCAAGGGGCTGCGCAGCGGGCCTGGGCGGACAGGTCTAACCTGGCAAGAGCAGTCGACGAAGGAGGCACCACCGTGCACTTTGGGCCCTCAGCAGAGATTTTCGGCGTGGACGGCATCATCATCCTGGTCGTGGTGGTCCTTGTCCTGTTCGGCTCCACCCAGATCCCCAAGCTGGCCCGTTCTCTGGGCTCGGCCCAGAAGGAATTCAAGAAGGGCCTCGACGAGGGCGCGTCGGAGGACGGGAAGGGCACGAAGTCGTTGGCCGAGGCCGCACCTCCTGCGGCGGTGAGCCCGCCGGCACCGGTGGCCCCGCCGGTCGCCCAGGCGCCGCCCCCGGTCGAGGGCGCCCCGGGCCCGACCTCGTAGCCGTGGCCGCGCCGCGCCGGTGAGCGACCGGGCCGGCACGGGGCCGCACGCCCCACCCCGGGCCACCGTCCGGAACCGGTGGCTCCCGTTCTGGGTGCTGCAGGTCACCGAGCTGGTGGTGGCGCTCGTGTTCGTCGACGTCTCGGTCCACGTCTCCGGCGGAGGCCTGCTGGTGGCTGCGGCCGCCGCCTTCGCCGCCCTGGCGGTGACCGCCCGCGGGCCCCTCGGCATCGTCAGGATCTGCGGCGAGCGACTCCATCTGGTCCTGGTCATGGCGGCGGCCGGCACGGCGGCCGTCGCCCCGGTCGTCCCCGCCCTGCGACCGGACATCGAAGGGATCATCGTCCTCGAATTCGGGGCCATCGGGCTCATGCGCCTGGCCACGTTCACCCGAACGTCGGACACGCCCCGAGCCGTGGGCTCGTCCCGACGCGGCTCCGCCGTCATCGACGCCAAGGCCACCGTGGTCGTGCCGGGCGGAAACTCGGGGGCACCGCCGGCCCCCACAGACCGGTCCACCGGGCAACTCTCCTCCGAGCACCCCTCCTCAGGAGGAGCCGCACCGGGGAGCGCCACCGCCCGGTGGCTGGGCCGCACCGCCGGCGCCGCGGCCGCGTCGGGGAAGCGGGCGGCCTCCCGCCACCGGCCGGCGGCCGAGGAACGGGTGAGACGGTCGATCCGCAGCGCGGGCCGGCTTACCGGGAGGGTGACGTCCCAGCCCGCCGACCCCGAAGACTTGTCCCGGTAGCCCGGAGGAGCACATGGAGGACGCGGAGGACCCGGAGGACAAAGAGGACAGGGCGGACAGGGAGGACGTGTTGGCCACCGCCGACCGGCTGTGGCGGGGCGAGGTCTCCACCACCGAGCTGCACCCGCTGCGCCCGTCACCCGGGCTCGCCGAGGTGGCCGATGGCGTGGCGTTCGTCCCCTCGTTCGCCAACGTGTCGGCCGTCAGCACCGACGACGGTCTGGTCCTGGTGGACACCGGGAGCGAGCTCATGGCCGCCGGCATCCACAGGATCCTCCGGGGTTGGTCGCCGGGCCGGCTCAACACGGCCGTCTACTCGCACGGTCACATCGACCACGTGTTCGGGGTGCCGGTGTGGGCGTCGGAGTCGGAGCAGGCCCGCTGGCCCGCTCCTGTGGTCGTTGCCCACGAGGCTCTGCCCGCCCGCTTCGACCGGTACATCCGCACCGCCGGCTACAACGCCGTCATCAACCGGCGGCAGTTCAACATCGAGTCGCTCCAGTGGCCCACCGAGTACCGGTATCCCGACCGCACCTACCGGGACCGGCTCGATCTCACCGTCGGAGGCACGAGGGCCGAGCTCCACCACGCCAAGGGGGAGACCGACGACCACACCTGGACGTGGTTCCCCGACCACCGGGTGCTGTGCTGCGGCGACCTGTTCATCTGGGCCTCGCCCAACGCCGGAAATCCCCAGAAGGTCCAGCGCTACCCCCTCGAGTGGGCCGATGCCCTCCGCCGGATGCTCACCCTGTTCGACAGCCCCGGCGCCGGCCCGCAGGTTCTCCTGCCGGGCCACGGCTACCCGGTGGTGGGCGAGGACCGGGTCCGCCAGGCCCTCGGCGATACGGCCGAGCTTCTCGAGTCGCTGGTCGAACAGACCCTGGCCCTGATGAACGGGGGCGCCCGCCTCGACGAGGTGATCCACACCGTCAAGGCCCCGGCCCGGCTGATGGAGCGCCCCTACCTCCGGCCGGTCTACGACGAGCCCGAGTTCGTGGTGCGGACGGTGTGGCGCCTCTACGGAGGCTGGTGGGACGGGAACCCCGCCACGCTCAAGCCCGCCCCCGAACGGGCACTGGCCCTCGAGCTGGCCGACCTGGCCGGGGGTGCCGCAGCCCTGGCCGACCGGGCCCTGTTCCTGATCGGCGCCTCCGCTGACCGCCAGGGTGCAGAAGAACTCGACCCACCGGACGGCTCGGAGGACGGCTCGGAGAGCGCGGCCGTGCGGCTGGCCGGGCATCTGGCGGAGCTCGCCTGGCTGGCCGCACCGGACGACCCCGGAGTCCAAGAGGTGCGGCGGACCGTGTTCACCCGTCGGGCCGACGCCGCATCGTCGACCATGGCCCACGGGGTGTTCTCGTGGGCGGCGCGCGAGTCGGGCGACCGCCGTCCGGCACCACCGGCCTGAACGCATCCCGCGCCCCGGTAGGCACGGGCCTGAGCAGGACATTCGCTCGGCCCGACCGGCGCCCGTCCCGAACTTCTAATTGTGGTCCGCGGCCCACTAGTGTCATCGCCGTGAAAGCGATCACAACCGGTTTCCGACCCCCGGCGCGGGGTGACGGATGTTCAGCACCGGTTGCCTCCTCGGGTCCCGGGTCGGAACCCCGCCGGACGCGCTGGGCCCGGCGGGGCCGGGCCCGGTGGGCGGCGGTTGTGGCCGTCGTCGCACCGCTGGCGCTGGCCGGGTGCAGCTTCTATCCGACCTACGGGGCCAGCCGGGGTGCCACCAAGCAGGGTCAGGACACGTTCAAGCTCTACTCGGCCATGATGACCACCGGGATCATCATCGGCGGCCTGGTCGGGCTCCTGATCCTGTGGACGCTGCTCCGCTATCGCCGGCGTTCGGACGAGATGCCCCGCCAGTTCCACGAGAGCATCCCCATCGAAGTCCTGTACACGGCTGTCCCCATCTTCATCGTGGCGGTGCTGTTCCTGTTCACCGTGCTCACCGAGAACAACGTGGACGCCACGGTGGCGAACAATGCCACGGTCACCTCGACCGGCAAGCCGGTGGTCCAGGTCCGGGTGACCGCCTTCCAGTGGGGATGGCGCTTCGACTACCCCGGGCTCAACGTCGGCGTCGCCGGTGAGACCACCGACGGGCCCGGAGGCCGCGGCCCGCAGATGGTGGTGCCCGCCAACCAGACGGTGCAGATCACCCTGGTCTCCGACGACGTGATCCACGGCTTCTACGTGCGGGACTTCAACTTCAGCCGCTACGCCCTCCCGGGGGTCACCAACATCTTCGACATCACGGTGCTCCGCACCGGGACCTACAACGGCCAGTGCACCCAGATCTGCGGCCTCTACCACTCCGAGATGCTGTTCACCGTGAAGGCGGTCACCCCGTCGGCGTTCGCCCAGTGGGCCAGCAGCGAGGTGGGCTCGGGCCAGACCCTGCCGCGGTCGGGCTCCTCGGCCTCGAACAATCCGCCCATCGCCACCCACCCGACCCCGGCAAATGCCGCTCCGGCACCCGCCACGGCCAAGGGATCCGCATGACGACCACCACCCAACGCCCGGATATCGTCACCCCGGAGGCACCGGGAGGCCCCGGAGGGCACGCGCCCGGGGTCCACGAGGAGGGCGACCACCGTCACCACGAGGGCCCGAGCGGGATCGTCAACTGGCTGACCTCCACCGACCACAAGGTCATCGGCAAGAGCTACATGATCACCTCGTTGGTGATCTTCTTCATCGCCGGCATCATGGCGCTGATCCTCCGGGCCCAACTGGCCGACCCCACCTCCTCGTTGGTCTCCTTCCAGACCTACAACGAGTTGTTCACCATGCACGGCAGCCTCATGCTGTACCTGTTCGCCGGGCCCTTCGCCTTCGGGGGACTGGCCAACTACATCGTCCCGCTCCAGGTCGGGGCCCCGGACATGGCCTTCCCCCGGTTGAACGCCCTCTCCTACTGGCTGTACCTGGGCGGCTCGATCACCATGCTGTCGGGCTTCCTGGTGGCCGGCGGGGCCGCCAGCTTCGGCTGGGTGGCCTACGCCCCGCTGTCCAACGCCATCAACTCCCCCGGGGCCGGGGCCGACCTCTGGCTGATGGCCCTCGGGCTGACCGGCTTCTCCGCCATCTTCACCGGGGTCAATCTGGCCGCCACCATCTTCTACCTCCGGGCCCCGGGGATGACCATGTTCCGGGTGCCCATCTTCTCGTGGAACATGCTGGTGACCGCCATCCTCATCCTCATCGCCTTCCCCGTGCTGTTCGGCGCGGTGGTCATGCTCTTCTGCGACCGGCACTTCGGGACCCACATCTTCACCGTGCAGGGCGGCGGCGTGCCGGTGCTGTGGCAACACCTCTTCTGGTTCTTCGGGCATCCCGAGGTGTACATCCTGGCCCTGCCCTACTTCGGCATGGTCACCGACATCATCCCGGTGTTCTCACGAAAGCCCCAATTCGGCTACAAGGGAATGGTGTTCGCCACCATGTCGATCGCCGCCCTGTCCACCGGGGTGTGGGCCCACCACATGTTCACCACCGGCGTGGTGCTGCTGCCGTTCTTCTCCCTGCTCTCCTACCTGATCGCGGTGCCCACCGGCATCAAGTTCTTCAACTGGATCGGCACCATGTGGGGTGGCCAGCTGAGCTTCCAGACCCCGATGCTGTTCTCCATCGGGTTCCTCTTCGCCTTTCTCATGGGGGGCGTCACCGGGGTGCTGCTGGCATCCCCGCCGGTCGACTTCATGACCCACGACACCTACTTCGTGGTGGCCCACTTCCACCAGGTGCTCATCGGCACGAGCGTGTTCGCCGGCTTCGCCGGCTTCTACTTCTGGTACCCGAAGATGTTCGGGCGGATGCTCAGCGAACGCCTCGGCAAGCTGCACTTCTGGGGGTTGTTCATCGGCTTTTGGCTCACCTTCATGCCCCAGTACCTGGTCGGCCTGTACGGCATGCCCCGGCGGGTGGCGGACTACCGGCCCGACAACGGCTGGACCGGCCTCAACGTGATCTCGACGGTCGGCGCTTTCGTCATCGGGGCCTCCTTCCTGTTCTTCCTGGTCAACCTCTACACCTCGTGGCGGAAACCGGTGCCGGCCGGCGACAACCCGTGGGACGGCGGCGCCCTCGAGTGGTTCACCACGTCCCCGCCCCCCCACCACAACTACACCCATCTCCCTCCCATCCGCTCGGAACGGCCGACCTGGGACTACAACCATCCGGAGCACCGCACGCTGCAGACCCGACATCCCGCCAAGGCGCCGGCCGTGGCAGCTGACGAGACACGAGAGGTAGGTGCCCAGCCGTGAGGGTCAGCGCACTCTTCCTCGCCGGGACCGGAGTCTTCTTCGGCATCATCGGCGTCGTCTACTGGTTCACCAGCTACGAAGACGCCGGCTTCTTGATGCTGCTGGGGTCGATGCTGCTCGGGCTGCTCCCCGGCTCCTACTACCTCTGGTGGTCGTACAAGATGAAGCCCCAGTTCAACGACGACCCGGAGGGCGAGATCGCCGAGGGGGCCGGGGTGGTCGACTCGTTCCCCGGATCGAGCATCTGGCCCTTCCTCCTCGGGATGGGGGCGATGTTCGCCGTTCTGACCTTCGTGTTCGGACTCTGGCTGGCGCCCATTGCCGCCGCCCTGATCGTCTCGGCCGCCATCGGGGTGACCGTCGAGAGCCGCCGGGGCGGGGCGGTCTGAGCGAGATTGCGCTCCGGGCCGTCGGAGCTCACGGCCCAACCGTGGCGAACGCCCGGTGCGCCGTGGCCCGGCTCAGGTAGGGCGCCTCCGGCCCGAGCGAGCCGGACTCCAGCAGTTGCTCGGCCGCCCGGACCAGGGCGCCATAGGCGATCCAGGCCAGCGCGCCGCCGACCGAGACCCGTCGCACGCCGACCCCGGCCAACTCAGAAACCGTGGGGCCGTTCGGCCTGAGCAGCACATTCGCCGGTGCGCCGGACCCCTCGACCACCCGGGCAATGGCCGCCAGGTCGCCCAGGCCGGGGGCGTAGACGCAGTGCGCCCCGGCCGCCGCGTACGCTGCCAGCCGGGTGATCGTGTCTGCAAGGTCGTCCCGCCCGCGCAGGTGGTTCTCGGCGCGGGCGGTCAGGGTGAGGCCGAGGCGATCGGCGGCCGCCGCCGCCAGACCCACCCGCTCCACGGCCACCGTGACTGGCTCGATCTCGCCGGATTCGGGATTCCAGTCCTCGATCGAGCACCCGGCCGCCCCCGCCTCGGCCAACAACTCCACCGTCTCTACCACCCCTCCGGGGCTGTCCGGGAAGCACCGCTCGGCGTCGACGCTCACCGGCAGGTCGGTGGCTCCGCACAGCGCCCGCACGTGACCCACCAGTTGGTCACGGCCCACCGACATGTCCGGTCGGCCCAGCGATGCTGCGAACCCGCTGCTGGTCGTGGCCAGGGCCTCGAAGCCCAGCGAGTCCAGGAGTCGGCACGCCCCGAGATCGTGCGGGTTGGGCATGACGAACGTCCCCCCGGCGTGGAGGGCGCGGAATCTGCTTCTGATGCTGTCTCGGTCCATCTCCCGATCATGGACGGCGGGAGCCGGTGGGACAAGCGGGATCCCGACATCGACAGTAGGTTTTCGCCCCATGCGCCTGAGCACGGTGATCCTCCCCGTCTATCGCTGGGCCGAGGGTAAGAGGGTATGGCGACGTGCGGAGGAGCTCGGGTTCCACACCGGGTTCACCTATGACCATCTCTCCTGGCGCAGCTTCCGGGACCGACCGTGGTTCGGTGCCATCCCGACCCTGACCGCGGCGGCCACCGCCACGGAGCGCCTGCGGATCGGGACCATGGTGACGTCCCCGAACTTCCGCCACCCGGTGACGCTGGCCAAGGAGCTCATGACCCTGGACGACATCTCCGACGGCCGGCTCACCGTGGGCATCGGCGCCGGCGGGGTGGGGTTCGACGCCTCCGTGCTGGGAGGACCCGAGTGGTCGTCCACGGAACGGGCCGACCGGTTGGGCGAGTTCGTCCCGCTCCTGGATCGGCTGCTGACCCAGGCATCGACCACCATCGCCGGCTCCCACTATTCGGCTCGGGAGGCCCGCATGGTCCCCGGCCCGGTGCAGCAGCCCCGGATGCCCTTCGTCGTGGCCGCCACCGGTCCCCGGGGGCTCGGGCTGGCGGCGGAGTACGGGCAGGGCTGGGTCACCTACGGGGACCCCCGTGACCCGGACGGCGCGCCGGCGTCGCTGGCCCCCGACGTGGTGCGGCTCCAGATGGAGGGGCTCGAGGCCGCCTGTGACCGGCACGGTCGGAGCTACGGGTCGATCGACAAGTTCCTGGTCCAGGGATCGACCTCCGAACGCCCGCTTGGCTCGCTGGATGCCTTCGTGGACTGGGCCGGTCGCTACCGGGCCCTCGGGATCACCGACCTGGTCATCCACTGGCCCGTCCCCGACTCGGTCTTCGCCGGCGACTCCGCCACCTTCGAGCGGATCGCCACCGAGGGCCTGGCCCAGCTGTCCTGATCCGGGTCGGCGGAGGTGGAGCTGATCCGAGCCGCGGAGGTGGACAGATCGCGCCGGGCACTACATTCAGCGGATGGAGTGGGCACGGCCGGACGGCTATCGGGTGACGGACGACTCGGAACGGCTCGACCTGGTCCGGGTCCACCGCTGGCTGAGCCGGGAGAGCTATTGGGCCGAGGGCTGTTCGGCCGACCAGGTGGCCCGATCGGTGGAGGGCTCGATCGCCTTGGGGTGCTTCGGTCCCGACGGCGTCCAGGTCGGCTTCGCCCGGTGGGTCACCGACGGGGCGACCTTCGGGTGGCTCTGCGACGTGTTCGTCGACGCCGGCCGTCGCCGACGGGGACTCGGCGCCTTCATCGTCCGGTCGGCAATGGACCACCCCGAGATCAGGGGTGTCCGGCTCCTCCTCCTGGGCACCAGGGACGCGCACGATCTGTACCGGCGGTTCGGATTCACCACTGTGCCCGAACCGGGGCGGTGGATGGAGCAGCGCCTGTCGTAGCCGCCGCGTTGCGCCATCACCCCGCAGGGACCAGAATCCACCGTATGAAGCCCCTCGCCATCCACCACGTGGCCATCAACGTGTCCGATGTGAGTGAAGGCGTGGACTTCTACACCAACGTGCTCGGGGGCACGCTGCGGCGCGACCGGCCCGACCTCGGCATCGCCGGCGCCTGGATCGAACTCGGCGACCAGCAGGTCCACCTGGTGGAGGCGCCCGTCCCCTCCAACCTGGGCCAGCACTTCGCCATCCGTGTCGAGGATCTCGACGCCGTCGTGCAGGAGCTGCGCTCCAAGGGGATCGAGGCCGCCGACCCCATCGGCATCGGGACGAACCGGCAGACGTTCGTCAACGACCCGGCGGGGAATGCCGTCGAGCTGCACCAGGTCGGCGCCCCCGGTCGGTGACGCGGTGGGTGGTTGCTGGCCGGGGCCGAAGGGCAGAGCCCGGTCGGTTGCGGGCATTCACCGGATGGCAAATGATCCCGCCGATGGTGGCCGCCTCGTTCCCGATCCAACGGGGCCCTTGAGAGCGGACCATCACCCATGAGTACCAAGCCGGGATAGCGGAAGTCCCAGAGGCACATCCAAGATCCGCATGACACCCAGCAACAGCAGAGCGATCCCGCCAAAGAGAAGCCAACCTCACACACGTTCTTCCCAGACTGCCTCCCTGGGCGAGTTCAGAGGCACCTCCACTCCGACTTGAGGGCCACCACCAAATTCTCGCCTCTGGGCTGGGGATTGGCACTCCCGGTGGTTCGGCCGAGACTCCCTTCGGCAATCGACTCCGACGGCAGTCCACACTGCCGCGCCGGCATCTGATGCGGCGGGCCCGAGCAGGATCCATCGACCGCTCGCCCTCAGATCCGTTCGTCGGTGGCGGCGTCGGGAAGGCCGTCGAAATACCGCTCGAGAACCTGCCGGAACAGCGGTTGCTCTGGATCGGCGCGCATGAACAGCGTCATCGACGAATGGAGCTTCCGGGCGTCCACCGCACCGAATATCTGGACGGCGGTGCGGTCCCGCCGCCCGGCAAGGACCCCCGCGCACTCGAGTAGGCGGGGGCCGAGTACGGCGTGGTGCAGGTAGGCACGCGCCTCCTGCAGTGAGGAGATTGCGAACCTTTTCGACATGGCACTCTGTCCGAGACCAGCGAGCTGTGGGAAGACGAACCACATCCAGTGGCTCGACTTCTGCCCTCGGCGCAACTCCGCGGCTGCCCCGGCATAGGTGCTCCCGGCATCCTGGGCGGAGACGAAGCGCCCGAGGTGGAACGGGTCGTCCATCGACGCTCCCGCTCCTGCCTCACCCCCGGGGCGGGGCAGATCGGCAGCCCCGCCACTTCCTCCGCTCAGCGCAGGACCCGGCGCACGCCCGCGCCCGTGGCCAGTTCGGGTGGTACCAGGTCGATGTAGGTGGGGACGGGGATGGCATCGATCTCTTCGACGCCGTCGCCGGGCCGCGCTTCGGCGTCGGTGGTGGAGTACTCGCCGGTCGACGACCGGGTGACGATCTGGGCCCGCTTGCGTTTGCCCACACCCTCGGCAGCCCGCATCTCGTTGCAGATCTTGTACGCCACCAGGGCGGCGATGATCGGCACGATGATCACCGCGAACCGGAAGAACCACAACACCGCGTTGAGCGGCACCTGGAAGAAGTTGGCCAGGACGTCGGTAGACGAGGCGAAGAAGACCATGAACAGGAGGGAGAGCATGGCCACGCCGGCGGCGGTACGGAGGGGCCGGTCACGGGGACGGTCCAACAGGTTGTGATAGGCCAGATCCTTGGTGTGCCGGGACTCGATGAACGGCCAGATCAGGAATATGTTGAAGATGAGGCCGGGGAAGATCACCGCGGGCAGGAAGACCTCGAGCGGGATGGTGTGCCCCCAGCCGACCCACTCCCAGCTCGGCATGATGCGCAGGGCGCCGTCGAGCCAGCCCATGTACCAGTCGGGCTGCACGGCATAGGAGATCTGGTACGGCTCGTACTGGCCGAATTGCCAGATCGGGTTGATCTGGGCCAACCCGCCCAACAGGAAGATCACCGCTGTGGTCATGAACAGGAACCCGGTGGTCTTGGCCATGAACGTCGGGAACATCGGCGACCCGACCACGTTGTGCTCGGTCTTCCCCTTGCCCTTGAACTGGGTGTGCTTCTGTTTGACCAGCAGTCCGAGGTGGGCGGCCAGCAACCCGATCAGTATCAGAGGGACGATCAGCACGTGGAGGATGTAGAAGCGGGGGATGATGACGCCGTTGCCCGGGTAGTTGCCCCCGAACAGGAAGAAGCCCAGGTAGCTGCCGACCAGGGGAATCGAC
>Ga0209068_10001339_pt1 | contig 12330 bp, 12 predicted proteins | sample ColStrG_CSR_2012_FD_187200 | JGI IMG/M metagenome (GOLD analysis project Ga0209068, IMG submission 187200) | Freshwater sediment microbial communities in response to fracking from Pennsylvania, USA - Cold Stream Run_MetaG_CSR_2012 (SPAdes)... | ecosystem: Environmental > Aquatic > Freshwater >... | reverse complement strand
CCGGGAAGTCCACGCCCCACCGCCCAGTGGCCGGCGCTGGCCGATCTGAGTCGGTCGGCTTCCGTCACCAGCGACCGCCGAGATCACCATCCTTGACCTCCACGAGATCGAGCCACCGTTGTCGGTCGAAGCCCCTGCGCGCGGCCCATGGCGGCGGATTGGACAGGTCTGCCCGCCGCGCGCAGGCGCCGCTTCACCGCTGTACAGGGCGCAGGGTCGGGGGCATGCTGCCCGCATGACCGACCGCGACGACTTCCTTGCCTGGGTCACGACCGAGCTGTACCAAGCCGAGCTCGCCCTGCACAACGGCGACGCGACCGCGCGCCGGGCGCTGTGGTCCTACGCCGAGCCGGTCAGCGTCCTGGGCGCGTGGCGCAACGCCTATGGCCAGCACGAACTGGACGAGCTCTTCACTCACCTCGGGCGCAGCTTCTCCGAGTGCACGTCGTACGCATTCGAGCTCCAGGCGTACGACGTGGTTGGTGACATGGCCTACACCGCCGGCCTTGAGCACACGTCGGCTTGCGTCGATGGTCTGCCCCGCAGCTACACCCTGCGGGCAACCCAGGTGTATCGGCGCGAGGGCGGGCAGTGGAAGGTGGCCCATCGCCATGGCGACACCGTGACCGAGTGACGGGCCAGCTCAACCGAGCCAACTCACGATCCGTGTTCCGCCCCGAAGGAGCCGGTGCCCGTGCGCGGGCACCGGCGTCAGATGGACATGGTGACCGATTGACCGGTCTCGAAGTAACCGGGAGTCAGCTGCCCTGCGTGACACAGCACGCCAACGATGTCCGCCACCTGCGCGCGACGTCCGCGCAGGTGTCCGGGTTTTGACCACCTCCCGCGCCCTTCCACCTTCCTTCCCGGTCCCTGGTGGGCAGCGGCCCACTGACCCAGTCTGGAGCCGGCACGTGGCCCCCGGACCGACGGCCGGAGTCGGCGGGCAGCCATGGGCGGCCACTGGTACTCGCAGCGGGCGGGGGCGCTGCGAGGCGGCGACGCGGATGTCACCCTGGTGGGTATGACGGTCATGTCCACCGCGGACCACGTCGACCCACTGAGCCGCCTGGCGGCCCTGGTGTCCGGTGGCGGCGTGACGGTGCTGTCCGGTGCTGGGCTGTCGACCGAGTCGGGCATCCCGGACTACCGGGGGCCGACGGGTCTGGCCCGCCGGCAGGCCCCGATGCAGTTCGCCGTGTTCGTCGCCGACCCCCAGGCCAGACGCCGGTACTGGGCGCGCAGCTACCTGGGGTGGCGTCACCTGGCCGGCGCGCTCCCCAACGTGGGCCATCGCGCGGTGGCGCGGCTGCAGTCCAGAGGTCTGGTCCAGGCGGTGATCACCCAGAACGTCGACGGGCTGCACCAGGCGGCCGGTGCCCGTGAGGTGGTCGAGCTGCACGGCGGCCTGGACCGGGTGGTGTGCCTGGGCTGCGGCCAGCTGACGTCGCGTCGGGGGCTGGACGCCCGGCTGCGGATCGCTAACCCGGACTGGGTCGCCAGGGTGCTCGCGGTGAACCCTGACGGCGACGTCGACGTCGAGGAGATCGACGTGGCCGGTTTCGAGCCGGTCGACTGCGCGGACTGCGGTGGCCTGCTCAAGCCGGACGTGGTCTTCTTCGGCGAGTCCGTCCCGCCCGAGCGGGTGCAGCAGTGCTTTGCTCTGGTCGAGCGGGCCCGCCTGCTGCTGGTGCTCGGGTCCTCGCTGACGGTGATGTCCGGTCGCCGCTTCGTCCTACGGGCCGCGAAGGTCGGCGTCCCGGTCGCGATCGTCAACCAGGGGCCCACCCGCGGGGACGCCCATGCCCTGGTGGTCCTGGACGGGCCGCTGGGGGTGCTCCTGCCGCGGCTGGTCGCCGAGGCGACCGAGGCGACGGTGCGCTACCAGGGAGCCGGCTCGTAGTCCTTCAGGAAGCACCCGTACAGGTCTTCGCCGGCCTCGCCACGCACGATCGGGTCGTAGACCCGGGCGGCGCCGTCGACGAGGTCCAGCGGCGCGTGGAAGCCTTCGCCCGCCAGGCGCACCTTCAGCGGGTGCGGCCGCTCGTCGGTGATCCAGCCGGTGTCCACGCTGGTCATCAAGATGGCGTCGGTGGCGAGCATCTCGGCGGCGCTGGTCCTGGTCAGCATGTTCATGGCCGCCTTGGCCATGTTGGTGTGGGGGTGCCCGGGGCCCTTGTAGGCGCGGGCGAACTGGCCCTCCATCGCGGACACGTTCACCACGTACGTGCGCCGCGCGGTCGAGGCGGCCAGCGAGGCGCGCAGCCGGCTGACCAGGATGTACGGGGCCACCAGGTTGCACAGCTGGACCTCGAGAAGCTCCAGTGGCTCCACCTCGTCCACGACCTGGGTCCAGCTGTTCACCTCGTGCAGGTCCGGGACCAGTCCGCCCGCGTCGATCGCGACCCGGGCGGCGAGGCGGTCCGGGCTCGCCGATCCGGCCCGCAGCGCCAGCGAGGTCACCGCAGCAGCGTCCAGTCCGGCCGGCAGGCCCAGCGCCCCGCCCAGGACCGACGGGTGGGCGTCAAAGGTGTGGCCGAAGCTGGCCAGCTGCGGCGCCCCCCTGGCGGCCCCGCCACGGTCGGGCCCAGCGCGCCGGGCAAGCTCAGCGGGTCCGACAAGCTCAGCGGCGGCCAGGGCCGAGTAGGCGCCGGCCGAGCGGCGTACGGTCTGGGCGGCGTTGTTGATCAGGATGTCCAACGGGCCGGCCTGTGCCACCGAGTCCGCCAGCGCGACCACCTGCGACGGGTCGCGCAGGTCGATGCCCACGATGCTCAGGCGGTGCAGCCAGTCCCGCGCGTCCGGCATGGCGGCGAACCGTCGTTCCGCGTCGCGGGGGAAGCGGGTGGTGATCGTGGTGTCAGCGCCGTCGCGCAGCAGCCGCAGAGCGATGTACATCCCGATCTTGGCCCGGCCACCGGTGAGCAGCGCGCGACGCCCGGACAGGTCGGTCCTGGCTTCGCGGCGGGCCCGGTTGCGCTGGGCGCAGTCGGCGCACAGCTGGTGGTAGAAGGCGTCCACCTGGTGGTAGCGGTTCTTGCACACGTAGCAGGCCCTGGACTTCACCAGGGTTCCGGCGACCGCACCCGGTGCCGTGGACACCAGGGGCAGGCCTTCGGTCTCGTCGTCGATCCGGTCGGGCGAGCCGGTGGCGGTCGAGGCGGTCACCGCCTCGTCGGCGGCAATGTCGGCCGCCCGCCGTTGCTGGCGGCGGCGGATCTTGACCTGTTTGAAGTGCCGGGCGGTGGCCCGGCGCACCGCCACCGCGTCGGGGTGCTCGACGGGCAGCTGCTCCAGCTGGGCGAAGACCCGAAGGGCGATCGCCAGCTCGCTGGGGTCCACGCCGGTCACGGGCGAACTCTACGTCGCCGCGCCACGGCGCCCGTGGCCTGTCCCGCGCCGCACGGCCCGATGACGGCCGCCTTCCTACCGGTCGTCGGTGCCGGCCGGGTGCCGGCTGGGTGCCGGCTGGGTGCCGGCTGGTCGCCGGGCAGGGTCTTCAGAACGCGGGCGGGCCTGCGCCTCGCCGTGTTTGCCGGTCACGTGGCGTCGGGCCCGGCGGGCCTGGCTAAGGTGGCCGGATGCTTCGGGTGGCGGTCATCGGTTCGGGTCCGGCTGGGGTGTATGCCGCGGCCGCGCTCGTCGCTCGCGGCGACGCGGAGGTGGACATATTTGAGCGGCTGCCGTGTCCGTTCGGCCTGGTTCGCTACGGGGTCGCCCCCGACCACCCCAAGATCAAGTCGATCGCCTCGGCGCTGCGCAAGACCTTCGAGGAGCCCGGCGTGCGCTTCCTCGGCAACGTCGAGGTCGGTCGCGACCTGACCGGCGAAGACCTGCACCGGCACTACGACGCGGTGATCCACGCCAGCGGGGCGGCCGTCGACCGGCGCTTGGGCATCGCCGGGGAGGACCTGCCCGGCAGCTTCTCCGCGACGCAGTTCGTGGCCTGGTACTGCGGCCACCCTGACGCGCCGCTGGACGCCTTCGCCCTGGACAGCCCCGGGGTTGCGGTCATCGGGGTGGGCAACGTCGCCTTGGACGTCACCCGGATCCTGGCAAAGTCGACCGACGAGCTCGCGTCCACCGACCTGCCGGACCATGTGCTGGCCGCGCTGGGGCGCAGCACGGTGCGCGACATCCACCTGGTCGGGCGGCGCGGGCCGGCGCAGGCGAAGTTCAGTACGAAGGAGCTGCGCGAGCTCGGCGAGCTGGCCGGGGCGGACGTGCTGGTCGACCCCGCGGACCTGGTCCTGGACGACGCCGACTCCGAGCTGGCGGCCGCCGAGCCGGCGGTCCGCCGGAACCTGGACGTGCTGGGGGAGTGGGCGCAGCGCTCCCCGACAGGTCGCCCGCGTCGGGTGCACGTCCGGTTCCGGCTGCGCCCGGCGCAGGTGCTCGGCGATCAGTTCGTCACGGGCCTGCGACTGGAGCCGACCGGCTCCGGCGGCGGGCTGAGCGTCGAGGTCGGGATGGTCCTGCGCGCCGTCGGCTACCGGGGGGTCCCCAGCCCTGGGCTGCCCTTCGACGACGACCGGGGAGTCATCCCGTCCGCGGCCGGCCGGGTGCTTAGCGGGGGAGTCGTGGTGCCCGGGGAGTACACCGCGGGGTGGATCAAGCGCGGCCCGACAGGGGTGATCGGGACGAACAAGTCCGACGCCGCCGAGACGGTCGCTTCATTGCTCCAGGACGCCGCCGCCCTGCCCGCCGCGCCCGAGCGCGACCCGGCGGCGATCCTGGCGTTGCTGGCTTCGCGCGGCGTGGGCGTGGTCAGCTGGGACGGCTGGCGCGCCATCGAGCAGGCAGAGGCCGACCTGGGCCGCGCCCAGGGCCGGGCCGCGGTGAAGATCGCCGACCGGGCCACTTTGCTGGACGCCGCGCTCGGCCCGGTGGCCCGGACGTAGGCGGGCGCGTGGGCGGGTAGCCGCCCGCGGGCCTACCCGTCGTCGCGGCCGCGCGCGTCCATCTCGGCGAGGAACTTCTCCACCTGGTCGGCGATCTCCTCACCGGACGGCAGCGTGCCGTCGGGGTCGGCGAGCAGCGAGGTGCGCTGTCCCACGAAGGCGTCGTACTGCTGCTCGAGCGCCGCCACCGCCTCGAGGTTCTCGGGGTTGCTGGCGATCTGGGCCGCGGTCTCCAGGTCGGTGCGGTCGGCGGCCTCGCGCAGGGCGGCCAGGGGCAGCACCAGGCCGGTCGCGGAGGAGACGGCCTCCAGCAGGGCCAGCGCGGCCCGCGGGTGCTCGCCGGCGGCCAGGTAGTGCGGGACGTGCGCTGCGAAGCCCATGGCCTGGTGCCCGGTCCTGCCCAAGGTCAGCTCGAGCAGTCCGGCCAGGTGGCCGGGCACCTCCAGGGCGCCGACCCAGGACGTGCGGTCGGCGACCAGCGCCGGGTCGCTGGCGTGAGCGGTAAGGCCCACCGGCCGGGTGTGGGGGGCCGGCCAGGGGATCGCGTGCATGCCCACGGTGAGTCGAACGGCGAAGCGGTCGACCAGCAGCCCGGTGGCCTCGACGACCCGCTGCCAGCCGAAGTCGGGCTCGGCTCCGTGCAGCAGCAGGAAGCCGGTGCCTTCGAGGTCGGTGAGCCGGCTCATCGAGAGCTGGGGCAGGTCGACGCTGGCGTAGTGGTCGGACAGGAACGTCATCCGCGGGCGGCGGGCCCGGTAGTCGTACAGGTCGTCGATGTCGAACTGGGCGACGACCGAGTGCGGCAGGGCCGCCAGGAGCTGCTCGACGGCGAGGCGGCCGGCGGCGCCGGCGTCCAGGAACCCGGCCATGCTGTGCAGGAGCACGGGCTCGCCGAGATCGACGTCGTCGGTCGCAAGGGTGAACAGGTCCTCTGGGTTGCGCACGCCAGGGTTAACGTCCGCGGCCGCGCGCAGATTCCTCCGGTCCGGTCGGCCCGGTCGGCTCGTCGGTCCGGTCCGGCCGGCTCAGCCGATGATCAGGTGTGCCAGGGCCAGCCCGTAGGCCTCCGCGGCATCGCCGGCCTCGACGATCACTCGCCGCCCGGCGACGGCCAGCTCGACCCGGTACCGCTCGCCCTCGCGGCGCAGCTGCACAAAGGTGCCTGCGAGCCTGTCGCGCAGGGCGGCCTCGTCGGGCAGCCACAAGGCGGCCGACACCTCGACCGAGTCCAGCGCCCACTCCACGGTGCCGTTGAAGCCGATGACCGGACCGGAGGGGAACTGGTGGATCTCCACGCTCATGTCGGACACCACGAACACCTCGGTGTCCATGCCACGCCCGGGGATGACGAACCGGTCACCCCGGGCGGGCTGCCAGCGCAGGCCGGCTTCGGCCAGCCGGGCCGCGAGGGCGACGGATATCACCCGCCCAAGGGTAGGTTCACGGCGTGCGTGCTGTGGTCTTTGAGCGTTTCGGCGAGCTCGCCTCGGTCCAGACCGTCGACGACCCGGTTCCCGCCCCCGCCGGTGCGGTCCTGGCGGTCCAGGCCAGCGGCCTGTGCCGCAGCGACTGGCACGGCTGGCTCGGCCACGACCCGGACATCCGCCTGCCGCACGTGCCCGGCCACGAGCTCGCGGGGGTGGTGCACACCGTCGGAGCCCAGGTGCGCGGCTGGCGGCCCGGGCAGCGGGTCACGGTGCCGTTCGTCTGCGCCTGCGGCCGCTGCCAGGCGTGCCAGGACGGCCACCAGCAGGTCTGCGAGCGGCAGTCTCAGCCGGGGTTCACCCACTGGGGGTCCTTCGCCGAGTACGTCGCCATCGACCAGGCCGACGTGAACCTGGTCGCGCTGCCGGACTCTGTGCCTGCGGTCGCCGCGGCGGCGCTGGGCTGCCGGTTCGCCACCGCCTACCGGGCGGTCCTGGCGCGAGGGCGCGCCCAGGCCGGGCAGTGGGTCGCGGTGCACGGCTGCGGTGGGGTGGGCCTGTCGGCGGTGATGATCGCGGTCGACGCCGGGGCGAGGGTCGTGGCCGTCGACGTCTCTCCCGATGCCCTGGCCATGGCCCGCGGCCTCGGCGCGGAGGTCACCGTGGACGCCGCGGGCGGCACCGACGTGGCCGCCGAGGTGGTTGCGGCCACCGGCGGCGGGGCCCACGTCAGCCTGGACGCCGTCGGGAGCCTCAGCTCGTGCGTGGCCTCGGTGCGCAGCCTGCGCGCGCGGGGGCGCCACGTCCAGGTCGGGCTGCTGCCTGCAGCCCTGGGGGTCCCCCAGCTGCCCATGGACGTCGTGATCGCCCGTGAGCTGGCGATCCTGGGCTGTCACGGGATGGCTGCCCACGACTACCAGGGGATGCTCGCGGCGGTGACGTCCGGCCGGCTCGCTCCGCAGCTGCTGGTGACCCGGACGATCACCTTGGCGCAGGTTCCCCTGGCCCTGGCGCAGATGGGCACGTCCGGCCATCCGGGGGTCACGGTGGTCCAGCCGCAGCTGACAGGTCAGACTGGGTGACATGTCCGACATCCCGCACGAGCAGACCCCGCCCACCGTTGGGGAGGCGGCCCCGGCCGATGACCTTCGAGACAAGTTCCGGGCAGCGCTGGACCGCAAGCACGACAAGGACAGCGGCGGCGGCGCCGACGGCGGTGCCGCGGGAGGCACCGGCGGCAAGGCCTCGGCCCGGACCTCCAACTCCAAGCGGCAGCGCGAGTTCCGGCGCAAGAGCGGGGGCTGACCCTGGCCGCCACCTCCGCCCTGCCCGGGGTGCCCGCGAGTCGGCCCTCGGCGGCGGGTGACGACCCTGACGCGGCGCGGCGCCGGGCGCTGCGGCGGATGAAGGCGATCGCCGGCGGGCTGCTGCTGGTCGCGGCCGCCACGTACGTGGTGACGCTGCGGGTCGCCGCCAGCGCCGGACCGGCGGGCGCGCCGGCCTGGCTGGCCTACCTGCGCGCGGCGGCCGGGGCCGGGATGGTCGGCGGCCTCGCGGACTGGTTCGCGGTCACGGCGCTGTTTCGCCGGCCGCTGGGCCTGCCTATCCCGCACACGGCGATCATCCCGACCCGCAAAGATGCCATCGGGCAGAGCCTGGGCGACTTCGTCGGGACCAACTTCCTGGCCGAACAGGTGGTGCGCGACCGGCTGCGCCGGGCTGGCCTGGCTGCCCGCGTGGGCGCCTGGGTCGCCCGGGAGCCCAATGCCGACCGGGTCAGCGCCGAGCTCGCCGCCCTGGCCAGAGCCGGCCTGGGGGTGCTGCGCGACGAGGACGTCCAGGCGGTCCTGGACCAGGTGATCACCCGGCGGGTCGCGGCCATCCCGCTGGGGCCACCGCTGGGGACCCTGCTGGGCCGGCTGGTCGCCGACGGTGCCCACCGCGGCCTGGTCGACCTGACGATCGACAACGCGCACACCTGGCTGCTTGACAACCGCGGCGCGGTGGTGGACGTCGTGGCCCGCCAGGCCCCGGCCTGGTCGCCCAGGTTCGTGGACGAGGCCATCGCCGAGCGCGTCTACGCCGAGGTGCTGCGCGTCGTCGGTGAGGTGCGGGCCGACCCCCAGCACCCGCTGCGGGCCTCGTTCGACGCCTACCTGACGACGTTCGCCGCCGACCTGCGCACCGACCCGGCGACCCAGCAGCGGGTGGAGGCCCTCAAGCTTGGCCTGCTCGCCCACCCTGACGTCCGCATGGCGGTCGGGCAGGCCGGCGCGACCGTTCGCCGCCTGGTGCTCGAGGCTGTCGACGACCCGTCCAGCGAGCTGCGGCGTCGCGCCAGCGCCGCAGTGCGCGACGTCGGGCTGCGGCTGGTGGCCGACCCGGACTTCGCCGCCAAGGTGGACCGGTGGGTCGAGGACGCGGTCGCCCACGTGACGACGAACTACAGCGCGGAGCTGACCACGGTGATCACCGAGACGGTCCAGCGCTGGGACGGCGCGGGAACCGCGCGCAAGATCGAGCTGCAGGTGGGCAGCGACCTTCAGTTCATCAGGATCAACGGGACAGTGGTCGGCGCGCTGGCCGGCCTGGCCATCCAGGCACTGTCACAGGTGATCTCGTGACCGGGGGACCCCCGGCGCCGCTGACCGCGGCCGACGTCCTGGCGCAGGAGGACCGCCTGACGCTGGCGTCCTTCGACCGGGCGGCCGCCGTCGACCTCGGCCTGGTCGCGCTGGCGCTCGGCCGTCAGCGGGAGCTGCCGATCGTGGTCGAGGTCCGCGGCCTGGACCAGGTCCTGTTCCGGGCGGCCCTGCCGGGAAGCAGCGTCGCCAACGACGCCTGGATCGCCCGCAAGGCCCGCCTGGTGGAGCTGGCCGGCCACGCCACGCTCTACCACCGCCTCGCCCACCAGGAGGCCGGCCTGACCTTCACCCAGCACACCGGGCTGTCCGAGGACGACTACGCCGCGCACGGCGGCGGCTTCCCGATCACGGTCGCCGCGGCGGGCCGGGTCGGGGTCATCGTGGTCTCCGGCCTGCCTCAGCTGGACGACCACACGCTCGTCGTGGAGTGTCTGGAGATCTTTCAGAAAAGATCTTGAAGATTCGGGCCCGCTGCCCCTTGCGTGTCGGGTCGCGGTCCCGTAGAAATCTCCCCACGCAAGCCGAAAGCCAAGGCCCAGCAGGGGGAAACCCCGGCAGCCACCGCGCGGGCCAGACCCGCCGCGGATGGTGGTCGCGGACCAGGCGTGCGGGACGGACGGAGACCGGTGCACCAGATCCGAGGGGCAACCCGAGGGTCGTCCCAGGGGCAACCCGAGGGACGCTGCGGATGACGACGCAGGGGGCCAACGGACCGGCCGGCGATCACGATCGTCGCAGGTAGCCGGGAGACCGGCCGCAGGCGGCGGGCCGACGTCACTCGGCGCCAGGGCGCAAACGGGCAACCGGGCGGGCACGAGGCAGTGGTCAACGTGCAAGGCCCCTCGAACTCATACTTCGAGGGGCCTTGCCTCATTTATAGCCCGATCCCTCGGGCGGGGTCGGGAGCGACACGCGTGAGCCTGGGACTGGTCGGTGCACTGGCCGCGGCGCTGTGCTACGGCGTCGCCTCGGTCCTGCAGGCGGTCGGCGCGGCCCGGACCCGGTCCGGGTCGGCCCTGGACCCGCGGCTGCTGGCTCGCCTGCTCACCCAGGGCCCCTACCTGGCCGGGTTGGCCCTGGACGGGATCGGCTTCGTGGCGTCCCTGCTGGCGCTTCGGACCCTGCCGCTGTTCCTGGTCGAGTCGGCCGTGGCCTCGAGCATCGCGGTCACCGCGGTGCTGGCCGCCCGGTTCCTGCACGTGCGTCTGCGGCGGGTCGAGTGGCTCGCCCTGGGCGCCGTGGGCGTCGGGCTGGTGGCGCTGGCCGCCGCCGCGCAGCCCGGCGCCGGCCGTGCCCTGTCCAGCCGGGGCGGCTACCTCCTGCTGGCCGGGGTGGCGGTCAGCCTCGCGGTGGCGGCCGCCAGCGCCCGGCTGACCCGCGGCCGCGCCGGGGCGCTGCTGGCGGCCAACGCCGGCGCCGCCTTCGGAGCGGTGGGTGTCGCGGCGCGCAGCCTGGCCGTCCCGGCCCCGGCCTGGCACGTGGTCGGCGACCCGGTGGCCTGGTGCGTGGTCTGCTACGGCCTTCTGGGCATGCTGTGGTACTCCGCGGCGCTGCAGCGAACCTCGGTGACCAGCGCCACGGCGATCACGTTCGGGGTGGAGACCATCGCGCCGGCGCTGCTCGGGCTGACCGTGCTCGGCGACGCCGCCCGCCCCGGCCTGGCCGGCGTCGCGGCGGCGGGATTCGCGCTGACTGTGGGCGGTTGCCTGGCCCTGGCCCGGCGGGCGGACTTGTAGCGGAAACATCCCCGCGACAGGCTGTCCCCCGCCGTCCGCGACAGAATCGAGGGTCCCGTGGGGGATTACGACTACGACCTGCTGGTCATCGGGTCGGGCCCGGGCGGGCAGAAGGCGGCGATCGCGGCCGCCAAGCTCGGTCGGCGCGCCGCCGTGGTCGAGCGCCGGCACATGGTGGGCGGGGTGTGCATAAACACCGGAACGATCCCGTCCAAGACGCTGCGCGAGGCGGTGCTCTACCTGACCGGGCTCAACATGCGCGAGCTGTACGGGCTGAACTACCGGGTCAAGGAGACCATCACCGTCCAGGACCTGCTGTCGCGGACCCAGCACGTCATCGCGCGCGAGATCGAGATCATCCGCAGCCAGCTGTTCCGCAACAACGTCGACCTGGTGCACGGCACCGCCCGTTTCGTCGAGGCCCACGCCGTCGCGGTAGCGGCGCCGGAGCACGGCTCGGAGCGCCGGATCAGCGCGGAGAAGATCGTCATCGCCTCCGGGACCCGGCCGGCGCGCCCTGAGCACGTGGACTTCGACGAGCGTCGCATCGTCGACTCGGACGGCATCTTGTCGATGCAGGAGGTGCCCCGGACGATGCTGATCGTCGGCGCCGGCGTGGTGGGCATCGAGTACGCGTCGATGTTCGCCGCGCTGGGTACCAAGGTCACCATCGTCGAGCGGCGCGACCGGATGCTGGAGTTCTGCGACTCCGAGATCGTCGAGGCGCTGAAGTTCCACCTGCGGGACCTGTCGGTGTCGTTCCGCTTCGGCGAGACGGTGTCCCGGGTGGAGGCCGGGGAGGCCGGCACGGTGACCACGTTGGAAAGCGGCAAGCAGATCCCGGCCGACACGGTGATGTACTCCGCGGGCCGGCAGGGCGCCACCGAGGCGATGGAGCTCGGTGCGGCCGGGCTGGAGGCCGACGACCGCGGCCGCATCGCGGTGGACCACGTCTTTCGGACCTCGGTCGAGCACATCTACGCGGTCGGCGACGTCATCGGGTTCCCGGCGCTGGCCGCCACGTCGATGGAGCAGGGTCGCCTCGCCGCGTACCACGCGTTCGGCGAGCCGGCCAGCAGCCTGCTGGACCTTCAGCCGATCGGGATCTACACCATTCCCGAGATCAGCTACTGCGGTCGGACCGAGGACGAGCTGACCAGCTCGTCGGTCCCTTACGAGGTGGGGATCTCCCGGTACCGGGAGCTGGCCCGCGGCCAGATCATCGGGGACTCCTACGGGATGCTCAAGCTGCTCGTGTCGACCACCGACCGCCAGCTGCTGGGCGTGCACGTGTTCGGCTCCTACGCCACCGAGCTGGTCCACATCGGGCAGGCGATCATGACGTGCGGCGGAACGGTGGACCACCTGGTGGACACGGTGTTCAACTACCCGACACTGTCTGAGGCGTACAAGGTGGCGGCGCTGGACGCGGTCAACAAGATGCGTGCCGTTGCCCGGATGATCGGGTGACCGGGTGACCGGGTGACCGGATGATCGGCTGCCCGACTGACTGACTCCCCGTCGACCGACGGACCGGGCGGGCTGCCGGCGGGGCGGCCGGTAGTGGCGACCCACCCGCTGCGCCAGGGCCGCGACGGTCTAGTCGATGCGGACCACGCCGTGC
>Ga0209068_10001337_pt1 | contig 12335 bp, 10 predicted proteins | sample ColStrG_CSR_2012_FD_187200 | JGI IMG/M metagenome (GOLD analysis project Ga0209068, IMG submission 187200) | Freshwater sediment microbial communities in response to fracking from Pennsylvania, USA - Cold Stream Run_MetaG_CSR_2012 (SPAdes)... | ecosystem: Environmental > Aquatic > Freshwater >... | reverse complement strand
CGCTCCTGCCGGCCCGCGATCCCTGATCATCACGACACGCTTGGGGATCACGCGTCTGTTGTATCTGTTGTACTTGAGTGATCTGTGCCGCGCAGGACGGCGCCAAGCCCAGCGCCACCAAGCCCAGCGCCACTATCAGCGTAGCCACACTGCAAATTCGATCGAGCATCGTCTCTGTCTTTCGGAACTCATAGGGCCGGGGCGCCATCAAGTGATGGCAGCCCCATTGATAACGCCCACGGTGGGATCGTGTTCCCGCACGAGGCCCACCTCGGTTCCCCCCGCCACAGTTGACGAATCGCTCGAACGGTGCGGAACTCCACTTGGCTGAGGGTCGCGGCGTCCAGTGACGCCTGAGATCGGGTTTCTCCGGGTTCCTCCCCGCGTGGCGTGAGCAACTGGGCGGCCATGTGGCCGCCCGTTTCGTTACCGGCCTTCGCGCATCGACGTTTGGCCGTCGACACCTTCATTCATTGTTAACTCCTGTGGCGAGGACGTGACCGAGAAATGCGGCGATTACGCCGCCGGTATCCGGTCGCACATCGTTTATTCATCATTTTCCACCCATGCTGGCGGCGAACCTCCATGCGGGATTCCGCCGCCATGACGACCAAACCATCACTGATCGACGAGCTCGAACAGGCGCTTGCCTCCGGCACGGATGCGCATCGCGTCGAGATGCTGACGCGCATCACCGACCTTTTTCTCGCCGGCGCCAGCCGCTATTCCGACGTTCAGATCAATCTATTCGACGAAGTCATCACCAAGCTTACGATCGCGATCGAGGCCAAGGCGCGCGCGCGGCTGGCGATCAGGCTGGCCGACAACGCCCATGCTCCCGTGGGCGTGATCCGCAGGCTCGCCGCCGACGACGACATCGAGGTGGCCCGTCCGGTCCTGAAGAGCTCCAAGCGGCTGGAAGATGCCGACCTCCTGGCCGCCGCTCACAGCAAGGGCCAGCCTCATCTGCTCGCCATCTCCGAGCGGACAACCCTGAGCGAAGCCGTCACCGAGGTGCTGGTGACGCGCGGCGACCGGGAAGTCGCCCACTCGGTGGTCAAGAACGCCGGCGCGCGTTTCTCCGATGCCGGCTTCCGCATCCTGGTAAAACGCTCGGCCAACGACGAGGGGTTGGCGGTGCACGTCGGCTCGCGTCGCGACCTGCCGCGGCAACACTTTCTGTCCTTGCTCGACCAGGCCTCCACCGCCGTGCGCAACCGGCTGGCGATGGAAAACCCCCGCTCCGGCGCGGCGGTGGCCAATGTCCTCACCGAGGTGGTCGGAGGCATCCGCTCGGAGACCCGCAAAGTCTCCGATGGTTACGCCGCCGCACGCCAGGAGGTGCTGGCGCTCCGGCGCGCCGGTCGTCTCGGCGAGAGCGAAGTCTACCGCTTCGCGCGCGAGGGCCGGTTCGAGCAGACCGCGGTCGCGCTCTCGATGCTCTGCGGCATCGAAATCGACGCGGTCGAGCAGGCCCTGCAGGAGCAAGGGCACGAGATCGTGCTGATCCTCGCCAAGCTCGCGGGCTTTTCCTCCACCGGCGCCAAGGCGCTGCTGCTGCTCAAGACCACCGACCGCGGGATTTCGACGCAGGACCTCGACCTTGCTCTCAAGAGCTACGACCAATTGCAGGTCGCAACCGCGCAGCGCGTGCTCGGGTTCTATCGCACGCGGCTCCAATCCCAATCTCTCCCCGCGTCCGCCTGAGATCAGAGCATCTTTCAGGAAAACTGCCTTCGCAAAAGCGCATCGAGCGTTTACGCCCGTCTTCGCGGGCTACGGGCGGACTCCGATTTTCTGCCTGAACACTACCGCGCCTTGGCGCGCGCCAGATGCTCGACGATGAAGCGCGGCAAGGCGAAGGCGGCCTTGTGGACCTCGGGCGTCCAGTACTTCGTCGCAAGCCGGCCGGCCCGCCGATAGCGCTCCGCGATGGTCTTGAGCGGCACCTCGCGCAGGCGCTTGTTGTCGGTGGCCCAGCCCATCGCCATATGGCCGCCCACGTAAGTGGGGATCGCCGCGATATAGCAGCCGGCGTCGGCGAACAGGCTGCGAAAATGACCGACCGAGGACACGAGCTCCGCCGGCTGCAGGAACGGCACCCCGTTTTGGGTGACCAGGACGCCGCCCGCGGCCATGCAGCGTTTGCACGCGGCGTAGAATTTGCGGGTGAACAGCACCTTGCCGGGTCCCTGCGGATCGGTCGAATCGACAATGATCACGTCGAAGCGGCGATCGGTCTTGGCCACATAATCCATGCCGTCGTCGATCAACAGATCGAAGCGCTTGTTGGCGAGCACCGGCTTGGTGAATTCCGGAAAGTGCTCCTTGGAGAACGCGACGACCGAGGCGTCGATCTCCACCTGGGTCAATCGCGCGACCGACTTGTGCTTGAGCACCTCCTCGGCAATGCCGCAATCGCCGCCGCCGACGATCAGCACCTCCTTGGCCTTGCCATGGGCGAAGATCGGCACATGCGTCATCATCTCGTGGTAGATGAACTCGTCGCGCGTCGTGACCTGGGTGGCGCCGTCGAGCATCATCATCTTGCCGAAAAACTTGTGCTCGAACAGGACCAGATGCTGATGCTCGGTCGCCATTTCGTAGAGCACCCGCTCGACCGCATAGGTCATGCGGAAGCCGAGCTCGTCGAACAACGTCTCGGCAATCCAGCGTTTCTCGGCCATGCCGCCCTCGTTCAAGAAAAACGGCCGGGCAGGCCCCGGCCGTCGCCAAGCTCTACTGCGTTGGAGTGAGCATTTCCAGGAAAAGCACGCCCTCGGGAAGAGCTAGCGAATGCAGACATCTTTCATGGGGTACGAACGCGTCGCCCCCCGTCGTCCCTGCGAAAGCACGGACCCATACGCCGTGCCCTTTCGATTGGCTGCGGCGTATGGGTCCCGGCGCTACGGCCGGGACGACGCCCAATGAGTGAGTGCCCCTGGCTTCAGGTCTCGCGGCCGCGCAGCAACTCGTTCACCGACACCCGCCGGGCCTTGAACGCCGCGCGCAAGATCGGGATGCAGGCGTCTGGCTCGGCTTTGCCGCACATGAACACGTCGAGCGCCGCGTAGCCGATATCCGGCCAAGTATGGATCGAGATGTGGCTTTCCGCCAACACCGCCACGCCCGACACGCCGTTGGGATGGAAATGGTGAAGGTGGATGTGCAGGAGCGTCGCCCGGGCGGCCGCCACGCAGCGGCGCAAGGTCGCATCGATCAGGTCGATGTCGTTGAGACCCTCGGCCCCGTGCAGGTCCACGATCAGGTGAACGCCGGCGCAGGGCACACCGTTGCGAACCGCAAAATGGTCGTCGCGTTCCTCCGCCGGCACGGGCGCGAGGACGGCAACCGGACTTTTCTTGCGGATGGGACTTGTCTTGCGGGTGGGACTCGGATTCTCCAAGCCCTTCCCCGATCGCAAGAGGGCGTCTTGGCGCATTGCGTCCTCCCCAACCAGAGATCCAACCCGAGTGCCGGCGCGCCGGAGCCTCGGAATGCGAATGCCGCCGACCCGGTCCGTGTGGCGGACTGATGACAGCGGCTTGTTTCCAAATAAGGCCAGCGCCCCCGGAGTCAAGCGGATTCTGGCGCGAAACGTTTAGAAAATCCTTTCAGCAGACGCCGCAGAGCCACGAATTGTTGACGCCGGGATCTCGCCCGACGCTTCGCTTGCGCTTGACCGCGCGCCAAACCGCGCCAACTATGGCCCTGCACTTGCGGTTCGAGCATGCTCAGCATGGAGAGGCACGATGAACAGGCAGGCTGGAGGGCGTAGTTTCTTCTCACAATGTGTTTGTTGTGAGCCGGTTTCGAGCTTTGCCGGACTGCCCGTCACCGGGTTGCCCGTCGCCGGGCCGCCGGTGAGCCGGCGAAATTTCCTCTCCGGCGGCACCGCCGCGACCGCCTTGGGGTTCTCGGCGCAGGCTCCTGCTGCGGCGCAGGCGCCCGCAAAGCTGCGCCGGATCGATGTCCACCACCACATCGTCCCGCCGGTCCATGCGGAGGCTCTGACGCGCCACAAGAGCACCTCGCCGACCAAATGGACGGTCGCCATGTCGCTGGATGACATGGACAAGGCCGGCATCGACACCGCGGTGGTCTCGATCCTCAATCCGGGCGTCTGGTTCGGCCAGAAGGACGAAGAGGCGCGCCGCCTCGCGCGCGCCTGCAACGAATACGCGGCCAATCTCGAGCGTGACCACAAGGGCCGCTTCCGGTCGTTCGCGGTCATCCCGTTGCCGGACACCGAGGGCAGCCTGCGCGAGATCGAATATGCCCTGGACGTGCTCAAGGCCGAGGGGATCGCGCTGTGGACCAGCTATAGCGGCATGTATCTCGGCGATCCGGCCTTCCTGCCGGTGTTCGAGGAGCTCAACCGCCGCAAGGCGGTGGTCTACACCCATCCGGGCGTGCCGGATTGCTGCGCCGGCCTGGTCAAGGGCCTGCCGGTCTCGACGCTGGAATACAGCCACGACACCACCCGCACCATCGCCAGCATCGTGTTCGGCGAGGGACAGACCGCCTTCCGCTGCCCGGACGTGCAATTCATCTGGTCCCACAGCGGCGGCACCCTGCCCTTCCTGACCAGCCGCTTCGTGGAGCTGGTCAAGCGCCAAAAGGACAAGTTCCCGGACGGGCCGCTGCCGATTTTTCGGAAATTTTACTACGAGGTGGCGCAGGGCAACACGCTCGGCCAGCTCGCCGCGCTGATGCAGATGGTGCCGATCTCGCAGGTGATGCTGGGCTCGGATTATCCGTTTCGCGAAGGCACCGAAGCGGTCGAGGGCGTGCACAACTACAAATTCAGCCCCGACGAAATCAAGGCGATCGAAAGCGAGAATGCGATCCGGGTGATGCCGCGCCTGCGGGTTTAGGGCGGGCAACCTTCGGATTTGGAGCTGGCTTTGACTCTCCACCGCAGCTGATCGAGAGGGCACGGCGTATGGGTCCCGGCTCGGCGGCCGCTTCGCGGCCTTGGCCGGGACGACAGCTTGTAGCCCGGATGGAGCGCTTGCGTAATCCGGGTCGGCCGTCCCGCATTACGCACGCGCTCCATGCGGGCTACGGAAACAGTGCCGCCCGCCCTATCCCTTATCCGGCAGGTTCAGCCTGATATGCAGCTCGCGCAGCTGCTTGGGAGTGGCCTCCGAGGGCGCGCCCATCATCAAGTCCTCGGCGCGCTGGTTCATCGGGAACAGCACCACCTCGCGCAGGTTCTCCTCGCCACACAGAAGCATCACGATGCGGTCGATGCCGGGCGCGATGCCGCCGTGGGGCGGCGCGCCGAGCGAGAGCGCATGCAGCATGCCGCCGAACTTCTGCTCCAGGACGCTCTCGTCATATCCGGCGATCGCGAAGGCCTTTTTCATCACCTCGGGACGATGGTTGCGGATCGCACCCGACGACAATTCGATGCCGTTGCAGACGATGTCGTATTGGATCGCCTTGAGGCCGAGGATCCGGTCCGTATCGGCCGGATCGAGCGCCAGAAACTCCTCCGGCGTCATATCGGGCATGGAGAACGGGTTGTGGGAGAAGTCGATCTTCTTCTCCTCCTCGCTCCATTCGTACATCGGGAAATCGACGATCCAGCAGAGCGCGAACTGGTCCTTATCCACCAGCGCCAGCTCCTCGCCGATCTTGGCACGCGCCGCGCCCGCGAACTTGACGAATTTGGCAGGATCGCCGGCCACGAAGAACACCGCATCGCCATCGCCCAGACCGAGCGCGGCGCGCAGCGCCTCGACCTTTTCGTCGCCCAGATTGTTGGCGATCGGTCCGATGCCCTTGATGGGGAATGTTCCGGTAGCCGCTACCTTCGGAGCCGTCGCATCGGAGGCCTCGGAGCCGGCTGCGCGAAACATGATGTAGCCGAGCCCGGGCTCGCCTTCCCCCTGCGCCCAGGAATTCATCCGGTCGCAAAAGGCGCGCGAGCCGCCGCCCGGCGCCGGTATGGCCCACACCGCCGCTTTCGGGCTCGCCTCGAGAATGCGCGCGAAGATCTTGAAGCCGGAGCCCCGAAAGACATCGGAAACGTCATGCATCTTGATCGGATTGCGCAGGTCCGGCTTGTCGGTGCCGTAGCTGCGGATAGCCTCCGCATAAGGAATGAGCGGAAACTTCGCCGTCACCCGCTTGCCGCCGCCGAACTCCTCGAAGACGCCGCGCAGCACCGGCTCGACCGCGGCAAAGACGTCCTCCTGGGTGACGAAGCTCATCTCGATGTCGAGCTGATAGAACTCGCCGGGCGAGCGGTCGGCGCGGGCATCCTCGTCACGAAAGCAGGGCGCGATCTGGAAATAGCGATCGAAGCCCGCCACCATGAGCAATTGCTTGAACTGCTGGGGCGCCTGCGGCAGGGCGTAGAACTTGCCGGGATGCAGCCGCGACGGCACCAGATAGTCGCGCGCGCCCTCCGGGCTCGATGCGGTCAGAATGGGGGTCTGGAACTCGAAGAACCCGCGCTCCTTCATCCGGCGCCGCAGCGAATCGATGATCGCCCCGCGCTTCATGATGTTTTGGTGGAGATGCTCGCGGCGCAGGTCGAGGAAACGGTACTTGAGCCTTATGTCCTCGGGATAATCGTGCTCGCCGAAGACCGGCATGGGGAGTTCCGCGGCGGCGCCCAGGACCTCCATCCCGCTGACGAACAATTCGATCGCGCCGGTCGGCAGATCCGGATTCTCGGTGCCGGCGGGCCGCAGCCGCAGCTTGCCGTCGAGGCGCACCACCCATTCGGAGCGCAGCTTCTCGATCTCCTTGAAGACCGGCGAATCGGGATCGGCAACGCATTGGGTGATGCCGTAGTGGTCGCGCAGATCGATGAACAGAAGGCCGCCATGGTCGCGGATGCGATGGCACCAGCCGGACAGGCGCGCTTCCCGGCCGATATCGGCCGCGCGCAGCTCGCCGCAAGTATGGGAGCGATAGCGATGCATGTGTTGATCAGGGCCCCTGAATGTCGCGCGGAAAGGCACATGCAGGGGGCCGCTTGTCAAGGCGCGCAAAGAGTTAGGGAAAGGTGCTCTCGACACAGTGGCGCCGATCTGCACACTCGGGGGTCTTCGCCCCCACCATCGGTCCCCATTGAAAGCCTTGGCAGATGACCGCCGTGACCACATCGGGTCCACAGAGCACCGTATCGGGCACCGCCGTTTCCATGACCACGGCCGAGGCCACCGTGGAGGCGCTCATCGCCCATGGGCTCGATACGATCTATGCGTTGCCGGGCGTCCACAATGACGCTCTGTTCGATGCCCTGTTCAAGGCCGCCGACCGCATCCGCACCGTCCACACCCGCCATGAGCAGGGCGCCGCCTACATGGCGCTGGGCGCGGCGCTGGCCACCGGCCGCACCCAGGCCTATTCGGTGGTGCCGGGGCCGGGCCTGCTCAATTCGTCCGCCGCCCTCCTCACCGCCTATGGCACCAATGCGCCGGTTCTGGCTCTGATCGGCCACATCCCGCAGGCCGCGATCGGCCGCATGCTCGGCCATTTGCACGAGATCCGCGATCAGGCCGGCATTATCGAGCGCCTGGTCGATTATTACGCCCGCATCCACACGCCCGCGCAGGCGCCCGGCCTGGTGGCCGCTGCGATTGCCTCCATGGGAAGCGGCCGGCCCGGCCCGGCGGCGCTCGAATGCGCCATCGACGTCTGGGGCATGCGGGCACCGGTGACCAAAGCGTCGATGATCGCGCCGCCCGCCCCGCGGGAGCCGGCGCCGATCGACGAAGATGCGATCCGGGCCGCCGCCAAGCGCCTGGGCGGCGCCGCACGCCCGCTGATCGTCGTGGGCGGCGGCGCGCAGGATGCAGCCGCCGAGGTCACGGAACTCTCGCGCCTGCTGCAGGCTCCGGTGCTGGCCTTCCGGCGCGGCCGCGGCGTGCTCGACGCGCGCGATCCCCTGAGCGTGACGCTGCCGCTCGGACACGAGGAGTGGGCGAAGGCCGATGCGGTGCTCGGGATCGGCACCCATCTGCACATCCCGTTCAACCAATGGGGCGTGGACGACGACCTCGCCCTGATCCGCCTCGATGCCGATCCGGAGGAGCCGGCCCGCTTCCAGCCGCCGGCGGTCGCCCTGGTGGGGGACGCCAGGCCGATCCTGCGCCGCCTCATCGACCTCATCCCGCCGCACAATCAGGCGCGCCCGTCGCGGCACGCCGACATGGCCGCCCGCCAGGCCGCGTTCCGGCAACAGCTGACCCGGCTCGGCCCCCTGCTCGGCTTTCTCGATGTCATCCGCGCCGCCCTGCCCGAGGACGGCATCTTGGTCGAAGAGGTGACCCAGATGGGCTTCGCGGCCCGGGTAGCCTATCCGGTCTACCGGCCGCGCACCTATATCTCGCCGGGTCACCAGGACAATCTGGGCTGGGGCTTTGCAACCGCGCTCGGCGTCCAGGATGCCCGCCGCGACGTGCCGGTCCTGTCGATCAGCGGCGATGGGGGCTTCATGTTCACGGCCGCCGAGCTCGCGACCGCCATCCGCCACCGCATTCCCCTCACCACCGTCATATTCGCGGATGGGGCTTTCGGGAACGTACGCCGCAACCAGGAGGAGCGCTATGGCAACCGCCTGATCGCCAGCGATCTGGCCAATCCGGATTTCGTGCGATTTGGCGAGAGCTTCGGCGCCGCGGCCGAGCGCGCCCGCACGCCGCCGGAGCTCGCCGCGGCGCTCACCCGCGCCTTCAAGCGCCGGGACGGCCCGACCCTGATCGAGGTCCCGGTCGGGCCGCTGCCCTCGCCCTGGGAATTTATCCGCCTGCCCCGCGTCCGCGGCCGCTCGCGGCCCTGACAAGGACAAATGCCTGAGCTATCAATTCGCCATGCAGCCGATTACCACCACCAAGAAGCTCACTGAAGCCTGTGCCCGTCTGGCGAAGTATCCGTTCGTGACGGTCGACACCGAATTTCAGCGCGAGACCACCTATTACCCGAAGCTCTGCATCGCCCAGATCGCGAGCAGCGACGAGGCCGTGGTGGTCGACGCCCTGGCCGAAGGCATCGACCTTGCTCCTTTCTACGCCCTGATGGCCAACGAGAAGGTCATCAAGGTCTTCCATGCCGCCCGCCAGGACATCGAAATCTGCTGGCACGCCGCCGAGGTCATTCCGACCCCGCTGGTCGACACCCAGGTGGCCGCCATGGTGCTCGGCTATGGGGATTCCATTTCCTACGAGCAGCTCGTCCAGCGCATCACCGGCGACAGTCTCGACAAGTCGCACCGCTTCACCGATTGGACGCGACGGCCGCTGGCCGAAGCGCAGCTCTCCTATGCGATCTCCGACGTCACCCATCTGCGCGACGTCTATGTCCGGCTCGCCGCCGATCTCGACGAGCGAAAGCGCGTCGATTGGATGCGCGAGGAAATGAAGATCCTCACCTCGCCCGACACCTACCGCATGGAGCCGGAGCATGCCTGGGAGCGGCTCAAGACGCGCGTGCGCAAACCCAAGGAGCTCGCCGTCCTGATCGAGGTCGCCGGCTGGCGCGAGCATGAGGCGCGCACCCGCGACGTCCCGCGCGGGCGCGTGCTCAAGGACGATGTGGTCGGCGACATCGCCATCCAGGCGCCCACCACCATGGAGCGGCTGGCGGGTTTGCGCTCGCTCCCGCGCGGCTTCGAGCGCTCGCGATGGGGCGAGGCGATCATCGAGGCGGTCAAGCGCGGGCTCGAGCGCGACCCCAAGACCCTGCCGCGGATCGAGCGCGCCAAGCCCGCGCTCAATGGCCAGGCCACCGTCGAGCTGCTTAAGGTGCTGCTGCGCATGACCGCCGAGCGCCACGGCGTCGCCGCCAAGGTGATCGCCACCGTCGACGATCTCGACCGCATCGCCGCCGACGACGCGGCCGACGTGCCGGCGATGTCCGGCTGGCGGCGCGAATTGTTCGGCGAGAAGGCGCTGGCGCTCAAGCAGGGGCGATTGATGCTGGCGATCGAGAAGAACCGGGTGGTGGCGGTGGAGCGGGGGTGAGGTTGCGGCCCGATGCAGAGATGGCGGCGGTTCTCTTGCGCGAAGCCACAAGAGATGACGCATCTCAAATCGCTGATATGCACGTTGTGAGTTGGCGAGACGCCTATCGGACAGTTCTCGATCCTGCATTTCTGGCGGGTCCAATTGAAAGAGATCGATTGGACGCTTGGACCGCACGGTTGGACAACCAGCAGGAGCACGAGCAGATCACGATTGCGGTCGATGCGGAGGCGGCGGTTGGATTTGTGTGTGTCGTCGGGGATCAAAGCCCGAAATGGGGCCAATGGGTCGAAAATCTGCATGTCAGGCCTCATTACCGAGGCAGGGGTATCGGCGCTATCCTGCTGAAGTCTGCAGCATCATGGGTTACGCGTCGGTATCCTTCCTCGGGTCTATATCTCTGGGTGTTCGAAGCGAATGTCCGGGCCCGAAATTTCTATGAACGCCTTGGTGGACGCACTGTAGAAGAGGGCGTCTCGCAGATCCCCAGCGCCCACGGCGCCGTAGTTCTCCGACTCCACTGGCCTTCGGCGGAGCGGCTACTGCGCGAAGGTCAGCAGTAAGTGCGGAAGTCAAAAACTTCGCTATGAAATGCTACTGTTATTCGCCACAGGAGAAGATTCCCTCGCCCATCTTCGTCGACCGTGGCGCGCCACCGAACATCAAATATTACGCACGGGAGAGCCGCCCTCAGCGGCACGAGCCCATCGGACTGGCCACCAGGCGGTAGACATGCCGGTCGGGCAGGTGTCGGTTCGCATCGCCATATGTGCCATCGCCGACGTACAGGCCGCCGGTCATGCGTAGCAGGACCGTGCCGTCCGCCTGGCGCTCGACCTTGTAGTTGTTGGCATCGCACACGTCGGCCTCGCAGCGCAGGAGATCGTAGAGACCATTGGCGTAACGCTTCGGCGCCCCGTGCTTGCCGGCGTCCGCGAAGGTAACGATGACGCGCAGGTTGATCAGGCGATCGCCCTCTGTGGGGGGCGCCTGCTTCTCCTCATCCGCGAGCTGGGGATAGCCACGCTCAAGGCGCACGGCGGTCACGGGCACGGCAGGCTTGCGATAGAGCGGCACGCCGGCCGCAGCCGGGGTGACCTCGGCCCCGACATAGCAAGCCACGGTCGCCGGCGGGAACAGCACGTCGGGCTCGGCGCACGCCCGCGCGGCCGGCAGCATCAGCGCCGCCGCGAACGCGAGCGTGCGGGCCGGCGCACTCATCGGCAAGCCTCCTTCGGCGCCGGCGCCAGGCTGAAGAGGCGGTCATCGTCCCCTGATTCCAGCACAATCGGACCGCCGACACGGCCCTCGCAGGACTCGTCGAGGTGGATGTAATGGCCGATGAAGCGGCCGCTCAGCGTGCCGCCGACAGAGACGGTGAGCGCGCGCCGGCCCTCGCCGGCAATGCGGATCTCCCCGCCGACGCAGGCCGAGCTCGTGCACACGAGCGAGCTTTCGTCGCCCTCGATGCACGCAAGACGCGCCGAATGCGTGACCGGATCGCCGCGCAGGCGCACCCGCAGCGTCGCCGAGACGACCGGGGTGCCGTCGAACTGCTCGAACGCCCCCCATTTGCGTTCAGCCGCAAGATCGCGGGCGGTCCGCTCCAGCGCGATGGCGGCGACGCGCCGATCCGGGTGGGCGGCGAGCTCCGCGGCCCCGAACGCGCGGGCGTGGCAGCTCGGATGCCCGGGCGGCAATGCGTCGGCAAGCAGGCGCGGTGCCGCTGCGGACGTCAGCGGCGGCACGCTCGCCATGACGACGAGAGCCGCCAGAATTCTCTTCGTTCCAATGGAGCGCAGTCTCTCCGTCAGGCCTGCCATCGATTCGGTGTCCACCCCGCGATGCCGGAGCCTATCATAGCGCCACGGCTGAGACCGTGGCGCGCCGGTGATTTCAGCGCCTTAGCTTAAAATCTCGCCGCGCGCCCTGGCCCAAACCAAAGATCATCTCAAGATCGCCCCAGTCCACGTTTCCGCGGCCAAAGGTGCACATTTCGCGATCCGCGGAGATGGAAGACAATTCGTTGCCGTGGCGGATGCGGGTAAGCCTGGAACGCTCATCCGGCTGAACATCATCCCGAGAGCAGCACCTGCCTTTACGCCAACCTTGGCCCTGCTCTTGCGACATGCGATGGCCTGCCTGATGCGATGGCCGGCTAGAACGACCACCCGACCGTCAGATACGGGCCTTGAGTGGTGAAGTTGCTTTGCAGATGCTGCGCCGTTGCCAAGAAGACTCCCACGCTTGCCGGGGCGGGAGGTACTGCTACTTGGGTCAGCGCATAGTGATTGACTGCATTCAGGTATACGGCCGCCTGATAACCCGCCTCGATCTTGAATTGTCCGTAGT
>Ga0209068_10001336_pt1 | contig 12338 bp, 10 predicted proteins | sample ColStrG_CSR_2012_FD_187200 | JGI IMG/M metagenome (GOLD analysis project Ga0209068, IMG submission 187200) | Freshwater sediment microbial communities in response to fracking from Pennsylvania, USA - Cold Stream Run_MetaG_CSR_2012 (SPAdes)... | ecosystem: Environmental > Aquatic > Freshwater >... | reverse complement strand
TATTTTGGCCCGTTCGTGTCGCGCCGCGCCGCCGATACGTTTGCCTCTGGCTTTCTCGACTTGTTCAAAATCCGGCGCTGCCAGATCAAGATTCGCCGCGATCCATCTTTTCCCGGCTGCATTTATTCCGAAATGAAGATGTGTCTTGCGCCGTGCTTCGCAGGCTGTTCGCAGGAGGAATACGGAGCCGAGGTGGGGCGCGTCGTGGCGTTTCTCGCGTCGGGCGGCGCATCGCTCACTGCGGAGCTGGAACGCGAGCGCGAAGTTGCCAGTGAGGCGCTCGATTTTGAGCGGGCCGCGGGGGTTCATCGCCGGATCGAAAAAGCGATGGAGGCGCTGCGCGGGCTGCCCGACCTCGCACGGCGCATCGAAGATCTCAACGCCGTAGTGCTCCAGCGGGCTGCCGAAGAAAATTCCGTGGCTGTCTTTGTGGTCCGCGCCGGACGCATCGAGGAGCCGCGCCTGCTGCGCTTTGCCGAAATGGCCAGCGAGCCGCGCTCCATCGAACAAATCCTGCGCGAGTGGCTGGAGGGAACGGGAGAAAGCGCGGCGCCGCCTACGAAAGCAGCCACATCGCAGCAAAGCTACCGCGAGCTTGAAGATCAACTGAGCTTGCTAGCGCGCTGGTTCCACAAAAAACCGCGCGCGGGAGAAATTTTCTTTCGCGAATCGATTTCGCGGTCGTCCGCAGCGGCGCCACAGGACGAAGCCAGCGCACGCCGCAACAGCGAATGGCCGTACCGCCGCATCCTGCGCGCCTGCTCGCGGCTGCTCGCGCCGCCGGCAGTCGAGAGTTAAGAGCTTAGAGTCGAGAGCTTAAACACTTTGCGAGGCGTGGTGCGCCGCGCTCCGGACTGTCAACTCTTAACTGTCAACTCTCAACCGCTTTTACTCCTCTTTAATTCTGATATTGCGCCAGGAAATTTTCGCGCCTTCGGATTGAAAGCCAATGTAGCCGGGGTCCGTGTAGTCGTGGTGTGAGACATGCGAGACAAGTACGCCGTTCAGGTAGTTCCAGACCTGCCCGTTCTTGGAATCAATTTCGACGGTGTTCCATTGACCGACGGGAAGGACAGCCCTCTTGCGCGCTTCCGTATCCACCGTGTAGACGGTGCTTTTTCTTGACGCGCGGATGTCCAGAATTTCCAGATTCATTCCCTGCACTTCGATCATGTCCGGGAAGACGCGGTGCTCCTGCATGAAAATCAGGTAGCCGCTGTTGCCGTAATATTGATCGTCGCTCTGCATGCCGGGATATGGCTCAAAGCGGTATTCCAGGCGCAGCGTGAAATTCAGATATTTTTTCGGGGGATACATGTAGCCCACCGGAGTTCCCGAGCAGACCACTATCCCCTTTTCCACTTTGAATGTCGTTCCCGGCTCCGTCTGCCCGCAACCTTCGGGGCGCGGCGTGCAATTGCTGCCGAGCAAAAATCCCCAGCCCGTGAAATCCTTGCCGTTGAAGAGCGACGTAAAACCTCTTTCCGGAATGTTGTAGCCCATTAAAGTTTCGGGATCGGATTTTAGTTCTTCTTTTCCAGCAGGCAAGCCCTGCTCGTGAAGCAAGTACGCGGCGATATCGGCGTACGCTTCCGTGCTGAGCGCGCCGCCATCGACGAGCGGCATGGACGTGCGAATTTTATTGAACAGGCTGCCGACATTGCGCCAGCGCGCGAACGATTCGTCGCTTTCGAGGTTGATCTGAATGTGAACTGGACCGGCAACGAATCCTCTTCCCAGCGGGGCGATCAGATCCCTCTTGTCCGGCTGGTTGTGGTCCGCCGCGTGGCACATGCCGCAGTTGCCGCGAAAATAGCCTTTGCCGCGCTCGGCCTGCGCAACGGTGTAGTAGCCGTCCGTTGCTCCTCCCGTTGCTGGCATTTCGGGATTTCTGGGAAGCAGCGCCATGCGTTTCATCGCAACGATGTCGCCCTTGAGCGGTTCCGTCCCAGAGGGAAGGCCGTTGGCCTGGAGCAGGTACGAAATGATATTCAAGTAGGCGTCGTTGCTGAGCCCGTGCACGTTGTCGTCCGGCATGGTCACGCTGACTTTGATGTACAGATCATTTACGCTGAAATAGTCGCGCAGGAAATCTTCGCCGATAAGAGTGGGGGCGGTACCGGCGCCCTTCAGGTTCGCCAGGTGGCATTTGGCGCAGGATTGTGCGTACTGCTCTTTGCCGCGACTGGCTTGCGCTGCGGTGTAGTAGCTGTGGGATGCGCTAGCGGCTTTTGGGGCGGACTGCGCCCGTGCTCCGGCCGGCAATGCCACCGCAAATGCGAGAACCGCAAGAGCAAAACCGCGCATGGAAAATCCTCCAGGGTTCAAAACCTTGCTGTTGACGGAGTCTGTTCAAACGTATTTCTTATTTAAGTGTCTGGTTAAGATTTAACACATGCCGGCAAGCTTCGGCAATTGGTGCGTAAGGTGGCGAGCCTTTGTGGCGCCAGCGTCCCGCCGGCAGTTTTGCGGCTTGTTCAGCGCTAAGAAAAACCGCCGGCGAGACGCCGGCGTCACGGTAACCTCTCACTGCGTTCGCGTTCTTTGACGGTGCGGGTATAATCACGGCGCTTCTTTCTGCGAGGCCACATGACCACGTTTGCGACACCGGATGGGACGAAGAAGTACGCCGCGCGATTTGCCGGGCGCGCCGCGGAAGGACACTTTCGCGAGCAGCAGGGGCTGTGGCTTTCATCGCTGGGGATCGGAACGTATCTCGGCGAACCGGACGCGCGCACCGACCAGGCCTACACGGATGCGATCGTGCAGGCCGTCGAATCCGGCGCGAACGTGGTCGACTCCGCGATCAATTACCGTCTCCAGCGCTCGGAACGAGCGGTGGGCGCGGCGGTTGCGGAACTGGCGCGGCGCGGCTACGCGCGCGAAGAGCTAGTGATTTGCACCAAGGGCGGATTCCTCACTCCGGACGGCGACATGCCCGCCGACGCGAGCGAATATTTCGGCCGCGAGTACGTGGAGACCGGAATTTTGAGCGAGGGAGACGTCGCCGCCGGTTGCCACTCGATGGCGCCGAAATTCATTGCCGACCAACTGGAGCGCAGCCGCCGCAACCTGGGCGTCGAAACGGTCGACGTGTATTACCTGCATAATCCGGAAACGCAACTGGGCGAGGTGCCGCGCGAGATGTTCAACTCGCGCCTGCGCAGCGCGTTTGAGTTTCTAGAATCCGCCGTGGCCGCCGCGAAAATTCATTTCTACGGCCTCGCCACCTGGAACGCGTTCCGGCAAAGCGAAAATGCGCAGGATTTTCTTTCGCTGGCCGCGATGGAATCGATCGCGCGAGACGTTGCCGGCGGCTCGCACCATTTTCGCTTCGTGCAGCTGCCGTGCAACCTGGGGATGACCGAGGCTTTGACGCGCGCGAATCAGCCGGTGGTTGGCGGGCGCGCGCCAATCGTTGCGGCGGCGGCAAAGCTGGGGATCACGCTGGTGGCGAGCGCGGCGATGCTGCAGGGGCAGCTCTCGAGCAATCTTCCACCGTTCGTGATCAACGCGCTGGGAATGAATTCCGATGCTGAGCGCGCACTGCAATTTGTTCGCTCGACACCGGGAATCGCGACCGCCCTCGTAGGCATGAGCCGCGCCGAGCACGTGCGCGCAAATCTTTCTCTTGTCGGTGTTGCGCCGGCGTCGCAGCAGCAATTTTCAAAATTGTTTCAACGTGGGGAGAAGAGTTGAGTGGCGCAGGCTTCAGCCTGTGGCCGTTGGTTGGCGCACGATCTCAGTTTCTGTAACCGAAACCCACAGGCTGAAGCCTGCGCCACTTACCGCTTCTGCTCCATCAATCCTGCGATCGTTCCCATCACATCGTACTTCGTGATGATTTCGAGGCGGCCGCCGGGCATCAGCACAAATACGGCGGGCTCTTCGTGGCTGAGCAGATACGTGAGGCGCTCCACCGGGGCTTCGCAGGAAACGGTGGGCAGAGGTTCGGTCATCACTTCGCGGATGACCATCTTGCGCAGGTCCTTTCCCTGCAGCGCGAGATTTAAAATCTGATCTTCGTAAATCGCGCCGATCGGCTGCTTCGCTTCAAACACGGGCAATTGCGAAATGTCCTGCGTCTGCATGGTGTGCAGCGCGTGGAACACGGTCTGGTCCGGCCCCACGACGATCAATTCGCGGTCCTTGGCAACCTTGTGCTTGGCGTTGACCACGTCTTCGACCGTGAGCGGCACTTGCGAATCTACGTAGCCGCGCTCGCGCATCCATTCGTCGCTGTACACTTTGCTGAGGTAGCGCATTCCCGTGTCCGGGAGAAACGCCACGACGAACGAACTCTTCGGCAATTCCTTGGCCACGCGCAGCGCGCCTGAAACGCAGCCGCCGCCTGAACCGCCCGTGAAAATTCCCTCCTGCTTCACGAGGCGCCGCGCCCACACGAAACATTCCTGGTCGTTTACCTGGACGACGTCGTCGACCATTTTGAAATCCATGGTGGACGGAAAAATGTCTTCGCCGATACCTTCGACGACGTACGTTTTCGCTTTGCCTACTTTTCCGGTTTTGGCGAACTCATAGTAGAGCGATCCGATCGGATCGACGCCGATAATTTGCACGTTGGGATTTTTTTCTTTCAGGTAGCGTCCTACGCCGCTGATCGTGCCGCCCGTACCCATGCCGCAGACGAAGTGCGTGATTTTTCCTTCGGAGTCTTCCCAGAGTTCCGGGCCAGTGGTGCGGTAATGCGCTTCGGGGTTCATCGGATTTTCGTACTGGTTCGGATAGAAGGAATTCGGAATGTCTTTCGCCAGTTTTTTCGCGACGGAATAGTAGCTGCGGGGATCGTCGGGCTCGACCGCCGTCGGGCAAACGATCACTTCGGCGCCCAGGGCTTTCAGCAGGTCCACTTTTTCTTTCGATTGCTTGTCGGTGATGGTGAATACCAGTTTGTAGCCGCGGACGGCGCCCACGAGGGCTAAGCCGATTCCAGTATTTCCCGAAGTGCCTTCGATGATCGTTCCGCCGGGCTTCAGGAGGCCCTTGCGTTCAGCATCGTCGATCATGGATATCCCGATGCGGTCTTTTACCGAGCCGCCTGGATTCATGTAGTCGACTTTGACGTACACGTCGGCCGCGAATCCGGCGGTCAGCCGGTTCAACCGCACGAGCGGGGTGTGTCCAATGGCGTCGAGAATGTTGTTGCAGCGCAACGAGCGGCTCCTTCTTTTGTGTCAGGCGGCTTCGGAAAAGGAAATCAAAAAACGTTCAACACAGAGGGCACAGAGAAACCCGGACTCTTCTTCTCTGTGTGAAAGCCTTTTCCGAGCGCGATTCCAGCTTAAGTGGAGTGGAGAGGCATTGTCCAGTTTCGCGGCGCGCGCAGTTTCGTGGCAGAATATCTTCCCAAATCAATCCACGGAAGGGCGGCCATGAAACGAACGAACATTTCAACGGGAACGAAATACGAGCCGATCATCGGCTATTCACGCGCGGTGCGAGTGGGCGATACGGTGCACGTTTCGGGGACAACCGCTACCGGCGCGGACGGCAAAATCGTCGGCGTGGGCGATGTCTACGCGCAGACAGTGCAAACCTTGCGCAACATCGAATCCGCGCTGCACAAGGCCGGGGCACGCCTCGAAGACGTGGTGCGCACGCGCATGTACGTGAAGGACGTCTCCGAATGGGAAAAGATTGGCCGCGCCCACGGAGAATTTTTCAGCAACATCCGCCCTGCAACGGCCATGTTGCAGGTAGGCGGTTTCGTCTCTCCCGAAATGCTCGTGGAAATCGAAGCCGACGCGATCGTTACAACTCGTGCGGGGAAGAAACCAAAGCGGAAGGCGCCAACACAAAAGAAGGCGACGCGCGGAAAGTAGGGGCACGGCATGCCGTGCCCCTACACCCGCAAGCTTGATCAATACTTAACACGGACGCGGTACTTCAGCACGGACGTTCCGTCCTTATCCACGGGCACATCGAATTGCGCGGCAAACGCCGCCGTCTTCGTGAATTTGAATGTCGAGTTGACCATTTCCCAATCGCCGCCGATCGGTTCATTCACTTCGACGGAAATCGGAATGGGCTTGTGGTTGCGCAACGTGATTTCGTACTCGAATTCGAAGAGCCGGTCGGAAAGTTTCTTGTAGTCCGTCTGTTTGCGCTCGGCCACGATGTCAAACGCGTTGCCGATGTGCAGGCTGATCTGTTCGTCCTTCGGCGTGTGGTCGATGTGGTCTTCGCCGGCAAAGAGCGACCCGCCGCGCGAGTCCTGCTGGTAGACGCGGATCGTGCCCGCGGGAAGGGGCATCCCCAATCCGGATTTTTCTTCGTTCTTGAATTTGTAGAAAACCTGCACGGGATCTTTTACCGGGGCGCCGGGTTGCACGACGCTGCGGTAGTAGTAGGACTGCCCGTTCACCACGTACGCCTTGTGGATCGGAAAGCGCGACGCGTTGAGCAGGCTGATCTGTTTCGATTCCTGGTCGTAAACCGTGGTGCGGCGATTCAGCGAGTACAGGTGATATTCGGAGAACGATTCCTGTTGAAACGGCGCGGGGGCATTGACCGCTCCGGAGATCGACTTCATGGCCCTCAGTTCATCCCTTTCATATTCAGCGACGACGCGGTGAAGGTCGCCGGCGACCAGTTGCAGCGACGCATTCTTGAACGCCGTCCCGCTGTGATTGACGAGCGTGACCCAACCGTCCAGATCGCCGCTCGATTCGTCTTTGGCAACATTCAGCACATAGTCCGCGCTCCAGGAAAGATTCCCGGTGAGATAGGAAGCCTCAACGCTGTGCCGCCGCGCGCCTGAATTCTGCAGCGTCCACAATAGCGTTGGATGGTCATAAAGATTGTCCGGCACTTCGGGAAAGCGCAGGCTGTTGTAGCTGAAGTTGGTGATGATTTCGTTGCCGACTTTCCAGACCTGCCCGTTGTTGTCCGAGAGGAGCGTGGCCTTCACTTCCTGGTCGCCGCGCATCATCGTGACTTCGCGACCCACGTATTTGTGCAAGAGCTTCATCGGATCGAGCAAATCGTATTCGTAATTCTGCTCGAGAACGTTCAGATTTCCCGGCTCGGTGAGCGAACGGAAGTGCACGGTCGCGGGATTAATGGAAGCGGCGATGTCCATGAATTTGAGAAGTGATTCCCCGGGCGGCAGATTCAGCTGTCGGACATCGCGCACGAGGGAAAGGTTCGAGTTGTAGACGGTGAGCGCGAGATCGGTTTGATCCGCGAGCGTGGTCGTCACGTTGCCCTTGGCAGCCTGAGCGGGACCCTGGGCAGCGGGGCTTGCGCATGCCGTGCGGTACAGGGACGGCAGTACGACCAGCAGCGCCGCGAGTCCGGCGGCGGACAGGAATCTTGAGGTTATGGCTTTTTTCATGGCAGTCTCCGTTAATTTCGTAAATTCATCCTTCACTGCTTAGAACGGGGCTGCCCGAATTTCTTGCAGGCTATTTTTTATGGCTGCAATCGCCAGGCCTGGCCGCCGTCTTCGGTGGTGTAGCGCTGCTGGTCGCCGCTGGTGACGGTAGCGGTTAGCGCTCCCGTTGCGGAGACGCCCACCCAATCAGGAAATCTTCCTGGAGCTGGCGCGGCGAGCGGCGGTGAGGTAACCAGTTGCCAATGCTCTCCATCCGTGGTTCGCGCGATGGCGCCGTTGCGGCCCGCGAGCCAGCAAACTGCGCCTGAAACAGCCGCTCCCGCCAGCCATTCCTGCACGGAAGGGCTGGATTGCGAAGTCCACGTTGTTCCCGCATCAGTCGAGCGCTCGATGATCCCGCCGGCACCCGCGCGCCATTCAATCGAGCCCGTTGCCGATTTTGCTAAAGACGAAAACTTTTGGTTGGGACGTAATACAAACAGTGGCTTGCCGCCCCGCGCATTCGAGCGCGATTCGAAGGGCGCCAGTTGTCTGACGGCCCCACTCGTGATTGCGCTCGTTTCGGCCTGCAATGTGGCCGCCTGTTTGTCTCGCAACGGTGTCCCTCTGGCTGCGCCAGATTTTTCCTTGAGCTGCTGCGCCTCCGGGGCCGCCGCACTTAGTTCCGCCTTTGCTTCCGATTGAGGCACGGCGGGCGGGGCGACCGCGGCCTGCGCTTTAGGAAGCGGTGGCGGGGCCGCGGGCATCGCCGGAGTCGAAGACGGAGACAGCGTCTCGCGATCGTCGGGCAAGGGGCTCAGCTTCTTGTTCTCGTGCAGCGAATCGGCCGCATCGCTTGCATTCCGCGCGATTCCTCCGATTTCGTTCGCCGAATCTTCACTGCGTTTTTCAGCTGTTCCAGCGGGCGCATTGAGTGACAGAGCATCTTTCCGGAAGGAACGCTCCTGTGACGAACCAGTCGCAGCCTTTTCGTCATGTTGAGGTTGAGGAGCGTATTGGGAAAGACGGTCCAACTCGGATGGCGCCGGGTTGGTTGGCATTTCCTGTTTGGGTGCCTGCGCGACGAGCGTTTCGGAAGCGCCTCGGTTCGTCCCGCGCCAGGGCGGTCGGATCGCGAACCAAACGGCGAGAGCTGCAGCCACGCCGAAAGCGGGAGCCAGCCAGCGCATCCGCCAATCGATAAATTTTGGACGAGCACGCCCTCCGGATTTTCCCGTTACTTCTACAGGTGCGCTGACGCTCGATACCAGTTTTCCCAGCTCCGCGACTTCCTTCTCAGCGAGCGGCGCGTCCACGGAAGCGGCAAGCACGCGCAAGATGCTTCTGCACCTCGCGCATGACGCGAAATGATCCTCCCAATGCGCCGATTCGGCGGGCTCGAGTGCCTGTTCCGCGTATGCCGCGACGATTTCGGCGTCGGGGCACTCGACATCGCCGTGGGGCTTCAACTGATCGATGGCATCGCCCATGCGACGGGCAAGCAATTCCTTGCGTTGCCTGGTCCTCGGTTCGTCTCTGTTTTGTGAGTCCATCGAAGCTCTTCCTTGATTAGAACGATTCAGTACAGAATTCTTGCATCATCCTGTTTGGCGCCCGAACACGGCTCCATCGCGAGTCATTCGTCCGGCAAATCCGCGGACGGCACGGCTACAGAAAGCGCCTGCGACAGGTCAAACGGCCAATCTTCGACGGCGTATTCGAGCGCCAGCTTTACTTGCGCTGGGTCCAGCGGCGGCTCCGCCCTGCGGCCGTCGCTCGCAGGCAGTTCCTTCCGCAGCGCTTCGGTCACGCGTTCGCGCAAGGCGCGCCGGATGCGCTCGATCTGGCGCGATACGGTTGATTCATGCTCGCGCAACAGGCGCCCAATCTCAGCCAGCGTGAGCTGATCGACGTAGTAATAGGCCAGAATCATGCGCTCGCGCGGCGCCAGGCTCGCAAGCGCCACCCGGAGGGCACAATCAAAGCGCCCCAGATACTTGTCGCGATCGGGATCGATGTCCGTGCGTGCTCCCTCAGAGCGGGGGACTAGCTCGCGCGGCGATTCCTCTTCCCTTTCGGCTTCGAGGGAAACTGTTTTGCTGCTCGTTCGAAACAAATCCACCTGTTTTTGCGCGAGGATGGCGCGAAGCCATGTCGAGAGTTTGCTGCGCCCATGAAAATATTCGAACAGGGATTTCCGCCGCCCATCCGCGCCGGTGCGCACGCCATAAAGTTCCGCATAGAGAGAATCCGCCAGCTCCGCCGCGCGCGCTTCGTCAGCCCGGCCCGACCCGCGCAGCATGGCGCTCGCACCGTGGCGCAGGTCCTGGCGGAAATGGGCGATGAAAAATTCCCAGGCTATCTCGATCCCTTCGCTGCAGGCGCAAGCGAGCGCCAGGTCCTCCAGATGCAGCGATTTCAGGTAAGTCTCCATCTCGACCGCAGCCGGTTCGGCGCCCGCAAATCGCTTTTGTGCGCTGCGCCGGAGGGCTTCGGCAAACGTTTCCAGGGGCAATCCCCAGCGCGCGCAGATTTCTTCCACACCCAGCGCGCCGGCAAGGCGCGCGTATTGCGCGAGGAAGGGATCGGAGGGCGCGAGAGGCGATTCTTTGGGCATGGCAGGCGGCTTTTTCTTGTTTCGATGCATCATAGCCGACCCAGGACTACCGGAGCGGCCCAGGGGCTTGAAAAGGTACTTTCTCGTCACCCCATTCGTTCCGGACCGGTGTAGAATACGCCTGCATCCAGAATCCACGGACAAAGCGGAGTTCCCACCGACGCGTTCGATTCGTAGTGACTTTTATCCAGCGCGAAGTTCCGCGAAGAGCTTCGCGACGCGCCACAGGAGATCGCATGAAGGTACGCCATTCTAAACGGAGGGGATTTTCCCTCATCGAGCTGTTGATCGTCGTAACGATTATTTTAATCATCGCGGCCATCGCGATTCCCAACCTGATCCGGAACAAGATCCAGGCCAACGAAACTGCGGCGGTGGGAACGATGAGGACTCTCAATGAAAGCGTCCTCCTGTATTCCAATTCGTACGGCGGATTTCCGCATGGAATTTCCGAATTGGGACCGGGGACGGGCGGAGCAGCAAGTTCAGGGGCCGCGGATTTGGTTGACTCAGTGCTCGCCGGTGGAGTGAAAAGCGGATACCGGTACGCGTATGCGGCCGTGGCGACTGACCCCGCAGGCAACGTGCTCAGCTATACGATCACGGCGACGCCCGTGGTGCCGGGATCGAGCGGCCAGCGATCGTTCTTCACCGATCAGAGCGGGACGATTCGCAGCACCGCGACCGGCACGGCCGATTCCACCAGCCAGCCGCTGGGCTGAAGCGTTGCAGGACAGCCAGCCCCTCGCAGGGCTCTGGAATAAGAGTGGCTCTCCCACAAAACACATGTACACCTGCCGCGAATGTGAGAATGAAATCAATCAGGCCACCGAATTGTGCCCGCACTGCGGCACGGACCTGACGGAAACGAATCCCGCCAATGGCCCGGCCAAAGCAAAGCCCGGCGTCGGCAAGATCCTGATGCGATGGGGCATTCTCCTGGGCGTGCTCCTAGGCGCCATCTGGAGTTTTCTATGGTTCGTCGTCCCCGAGCGTCAGGGCAATCCCACGGCGCAGGCGGAAGCGCGCGCCGCCGAATCATTGCGCGAAATCCGCTCGGCGCTAGCCGACTTTGCTTCGGCGCAAGCCGGGGCCTATCCGAGCGATTTTGGCGCGGTGGGAGAACGCGTCCGTCTGGCCGCGCAACTCGCCCAGAGCGTCAACTACCAGGTCCAATACACGCCCGGCCCCGTTGCCGCCGACGGCACGATTCACACGTTCGCGCTTCAAGCTCATGCGGGAAATTATGGTTTCCGAAATTTTTTCCTGGATGACACAGGAATCCTGCGCGCCACACGTGAGGGCCGCCCGGCCACGTCCGAAGATCCGCCGTATTGAACCCCCGAGCTTTCCGCACAAATTATTTCAGAGTGAGATTTTGTAGGCCGATACCCGGTCCTTGTTTTGCCCGGTATCCGTTACGGGACACGCGGGCTTCCCGTCGTTGACACTGGCCGCGCCATCCAGTAACTAAGGGGTTTATTGTTCGGCAAGAGTAGACCCGTTCAGGAGAACCGGATGAAGACTCGTTCCCCATTTTTAATTGCGATGACCGTGCTCGTCTCCATGACCATCCTCGTGCCGCCGGACATTCCGGCCCAGGTGGGGCAACGCGCCGGGCAAATTTCGCGCGCCATCCCTGAGGTGGCCATCGCGCGCGGCACGCAGCAATTGCCGGCCGTGATCAAGACGCTTGTGGATTGGGGAGACTCGGTGCACACGGGCGACGGCGGCCGCGCCAGGGTCGCGCTCGATGACGGTTCCGTGCTGAACGTCGGCTCCAGTTCCACCCTGCTTGTGACGCAGCACGATGCAGGCGCGCAGCAAACGCAAATTGAATTGACGTACGGGCGCGTGCGTTCGCAGGTGATCAAGCAATCCAAGCCCAATGCAAAATTTGAAATTCACACGGCCGTCGGCGTAGCGGGCGTGGTGGGCACGGATTTTTATCTCGGCTATATGAACAGTCTGTTCCAAATTATTGTGTTTGAGGGCCACGTTCGATTCTGCAATCTGGACGGGCTCTGCGTGGATGTCCTGGCAGGACAGATTGCAACGATTCGCGACGGCCATCAGCCTCCCGACCAGCCCGGCCAAGCCACTCCCTCGGAATTGACCGATGCGGCGAACGCGACCGCAATAGGAGCGGCGCTTGCATCGAGGCTGCCGGCGCATCATCTTACGACCATCCAGATCATCGCGCTGACAGCCGCGGTGGCAATCCCGGCGATCGTCGTCCCGATTGCGCTGCGAGGCAATCGCCCGCCCTCGGCTTGCAAAACTCCGGCGAACGGCTGCTGAGCGGAGCCACGAATCAGGCTGCCGCCCAGTGCGTGAAAAATGCGGCAGAGGTTCCGCAGCCGATCATCGTTTCCCGCAACGAGA
>Ga0209068_10001334_pt1 | contig 12344 bp, 11 predicted proteins | sample ColStrG_CSR_2012_FD_187200 | JGI IMG/M metagenome (GOLD analysis project Ga0209068, IMG submission 187200) | Freshwater sediment microbial communities in response to fracking from Pennsylvania, USA - Cold Stream Run_MetaG_CSR_2012 (SPAdes)... | ecosystem: Environmental > Aquatic > Freshwater >... | reverse complement strand
CGCGGTGATGGCGGCTGATCGTCCATCTGCCGTTCGGTAGACAATTGCTCAAGGCCGCGCCGTCTAAGATGCTCCAGCGCCTCGGGACGGAGGACAGTGGTGCAGTAGGAGGTCTACATGTCGGGCAGATCCGACGAAATCGCCGACCTTCACCTCGGTGTCTGTCGGACCTTTGCCGACCAGGTCAAAGTCGTCGGTGAGCATTGGCACTCCCAATCGCCATGCCGCGAGTGGAACGCCAGGGGCGTCGTGGAGCACGTGATCGGCTTTCATGATGTGCTACTGCTCAGGCCGCTGGGCGCCAAGCCACAACGACCGAAAGATGACCCGGTCGGTCGTTGGACGGTCACACTGAAAGCACTCGATCGATTGTTCCGACGTCGTGGCCTATTCGACGGCGCCGTCGATGTCCCGCCCCTCGGCAACAATCCGGCGACGCGGGTTGACGCGGCTCGCCTCGTGCCACTGCTGAGTCTCGATGTACTGATCCACACCTGGGACCTCGCCCGGGCCGCCGGTCAGGAGGTTACCCTTGACCCACAGCTGTGCAGCGCGTTCCTCAGAGGACTGCCCCCTGACGAGACGGCTCTCGCCAAAACCGGCATGTACGACGACCCCTTGGCGTCACCGCCTGACTCAGATGTGCAGACCAAGCTCCTGGCTCGGCTGGGTCGCGATCCTGATTGGCGTCCATAGTCGTCGATAGCCGCCCACGCCACCCTTCCGAGCATCGTGGCGCAGATCATTGGCCGACAACATCACTTGAGATCGGCGACCAGCGAATCTGGCTCCCGGTCACCGATCCCTACGCCCGCCTGGGCGATGATGCGGGCGAAGGAGGCGGGTGCGGTGACCGGCAGAAGGTGGCCGGAGTCGATGCGAACGACGTTTGCCGGCTGTGGGAGGCGCTGGGCCATGTCCTCCTGCGAATCCGTGGGTATCGGGCGATCCTCCCTATTGACCACGTAGGTGATCGGAACACCGGCGACATTGGACCACCGGACCGGCTGGAGGTAGTGGTGCACGGTGTCTTCGACGCAGCGGACCGGGTCGACCACATAGGCCAGGGTGTCATCATCCAGTGGATCGCCGCCGTAAGCGGCTCGAAACGACTCGGGATCCTCAGGCACACCTGGCAGGGTGATCACCCTCCCGTCGCGTTCAGCGGCGGCGAGTGCGAGGAGGAGCCCTTCACGATGCCGCTCCTTCATGCAGTCGATTCCACGACCACCCTCGGTCGGAACCAAGGCGGCGTTCAGAACGACCGATTGCACGCGGCCGCCGAGTGCAGCGACAACTCCCGGGACAACGAGTCCTCCGGACGAATGGGCAACCAGGGTGATTGCACCTCCGAGGTCCGCGGCCTCGATGTCCGCGACGACTGAAGCGACCTCCTCTTCGACCGACAAAGAGGAAAGCTCGGCAGGATGTCCTGCCCGCCCAGGCAGGTCGAGAGCCAACGTGGACTGAGGGAGCAAGGGAAGCAATCGGTCCCAGAAGCGCGCCGTTGTTCCCCCACCATGGATGAGCACCAACGTCATCGTCGAATGCCACCAGATCTGAGTTGCATGGCCGCCGAGACTACCGGCTCTGCGCACCCATTCCGGCAATCAGGCCTTGGTTACAGCCGAAGGCGGGGGAATCGCCCCGGCACCGGTACTGAGGCATTCGGCCTTAGCCGTCGGATCGGGGGGAGCCGGGAGGTCGGGCGGCTTCAGGAAGGCAGGCTCCGTTCGGAGGTCCAACATGTCAAAGAGGCTGTTGGCGTTCGCATCACGCCGGGTGAGAGCGGGAAGGTTCCATTTCTCCTCGACGGTCTTGAGAATCGAAGTGTGGTCGTAGAGCGTGTGGGACACGTGCTTCTCCTTGGCGAACGGACTTACCACCCCGGATGGGACTCGGAACCCGTATCGGTCGAACCCGCCGGGCGGATCGCCCGGCTGCAGAATCGGCGGGATCTCGTCAGGGGGTATGGCGGCAGGGGGCGGTACGTGGTCGTAGTAGCCCCCGTGTTCGTCATAGGTCCATATCAGCATGGTCGTCGGCCAATTGGGACTCGACATCACCGCATTGACGACGTTGCCGACGAACTGGTCGCCGAATTGGATGTCTTGGGGATTCTCTTCGGACTGATGGCCGTAGTCCGGTTCCACCAAGCAGAACGACGGAAGCCTCCCGGCCGCGGCATCGACATAGAACTGATCGATCTTGGCCAGTCCTGGCGACAGGGTCTTGTCATCCAGCAGCTCGAGGAACACCCCGAGCGTGGGCAGCGACGTGTAGTAGTCCTTCCAGGTGATCCCGTGCCGGTTGAGCTCCTCGAAGATGACTCCCCTGGGCGGCAGTCCGGGCGGGAACTTGTCGTCGACGAGGCCCAGCGAGGTGCCGGCGATGAGGTACCGCCGATTCGGATCCGTCTGGACCATGGCCGAGGTGAAGTATCGGTCAGCAATCGGAAATGTGCTGGCCATGCCGCAGGTGAAGGGAAGGTCCTCCTTGGTGAAGTAGCCCATGGCCTCGGCCGACGTGCTCGTCACGAATCCCTGGCAGCTGCCACCGTCATAGGCCTCGTGGGTCACCTTCCAGTCGTTGCCGACGCCGTTCGTCTGGCATTCGGTCGGCATATGGAAGGCGTGTACAAGGTTTCCGTTCCCGTCGGGATTGGTGGCCGTCGGGTGGCCGTCGGGGCCGATGGTGAAGCCGTCACCCCTCCCGATCACGCCCAGGATGTTGTCGAAGGAATGGTTCTCCATCATCACGACCACGAAATGTTCGATCTGGGGCACCAGATCCGTTCCCGCAGCAAGGCCGGGGCGAGGGATCGATCCTGCCGCTCGGACGACCTTCTGCGGCTCGCTCATGGTCGTCGGAGAAGTCGAGCTCCCGCCGCAGCCCCCCACCAACATTGATGCCCCGGCCAACCCGCCACCCAGGAACTGTCGTCGGCTCACACTCATAGGTATGGCGTCTGATCATAAGTGCAATCGCGGCAGGCTCCGGTGACGGGCGGCACTGACGACGGCATCGCAGAGTTCGACGGCATCGCCGAGCTCGGTGAAATCTACCGGTGGTCGGCGATCGCCCCACCGGCCAGCCCCTACATGACCCGAGTGCCGTCCAGTTGGATCATGGCGTTGGTGGGCAGCTCCTGCACGGTGATGTCCGGCACCGGGAAGTTGAAGTCCCGGTACTTCCGCTCGGCGGTCTGGCGGTAGCGGTCGGTCGAGTGCAGCGGGTCGGAGTCGAACTGCGGAATCACCTTGGTCCCGAACACCTCGAGCATCTCGTGGACCTCGTCCTCCATCAACGAGTCCGATGGCAGCCCGAAGACGACCTGGTCGCAACCCACGGTCTGGTACTTGGCCACCTGCTCGGCCACCTCGTCGGGCTCGCCGCACAGCATCCAGCCCTCCTTGATCAGGTGGTCGAGCATGCTCTCGTCGGTGACGGTGTGGGGCCGCTCGGGCCAAACCGGCACGCCCTCTTGGTGGGGGATGGTGTCGTGGTAGTTGCAGACCAGGGAGTAGAGGTAGCCGCGACCCCTCCGGAGCGCTATCTCCCGGGCCTTCTTCCGGTCGTTCAGACAGATGACGGCGTTGGTCATCATCACATTGTCGTTCTTGAATTGGCCCAGGGGCTCGGTGCAATTGACGATCCCCTCCTTGTACGCCTCGATCCGGCCCTTGAGGTTGTAGATGGGCTCGAAATTGAAGGCGATGGCGCCGATGCCCAGCTCCCCTGCCTGGGTGAAGGTCCCCGGATTGCCGCAGCCCACCCAGATGGGCGGATGCCCCTGGCCCCGGTAGGGCTTGGGCAGGACATTGTGGGGGTACGGGACGGTGAAGCTCTCGCCCTCGTACATGTAGTCCTTCTCCTCCCACATGCGGGGGATCTGGCGGATGACCTCGTTCCACTCCGCCTTGGTGGAGTTCTTGTCGAGGTTGTTGAAGGTGGCGATCTCATGGCTCCCGGCGCCGCGGCCGGTCCCCCACTCGAACCGCCCCTCGAGCAGGTGGTCGAGCATGGCCACCCGCTCGGCACACCGCACCGGGTGGTTGACCCGGGGCGACAGGTTCATGATCCCGGTCCCGATGTGGATCCGCTCGGTGGCGTGGGCCAGATAGCCCATCACCACCTCGGGGGAGGACATGTGGCTGTACTCGGTGAGCGAGTGGTGCTCGCCGATCCAGGCGTACTTCCAGTTGTACTTGTCGGCCTCGACGACGTAGGCGATCTCACGCTTGTACATTTCGTGTTCGCAGGCGGGATCGTGGGCAGCCTGACCGGGCAGGTAGCCGTTCAGAAAGACTCCGAACTCCATGGTGGTGGTGCTCCTCTCGCTCCCCTCTGGCGCCGTTCACGGTAACACGGTGGTCTGATAAATTGCAACGTGTTCCAGATTTGTGCCTGACTCCGGCGTCACCCAGGCAATTTCGCATACTGTCGGGCCGGACCCGAGGACGGAGGGCCGCCGTCGGGATCAGGATGAGCGCGGCAGGGCGCCAACAGGTGGCGCGGAGATGGATGCAGGCCGCGGAGCAGTCTGGTGGAGCAGGACGCCGCACAGCCAAAGGGAAGCCATGCCGACCATCGACGAGTTGATCCGAGAGCGGGCGGGGGACGATTCGGTGGGCCTGGCGTGGGCCGACCGCACCTGGTCCCACCGCCGGGTGGTCGCCGCCCAGGCGGGGCGCGCCGCGGTGTTGGCGTCGCTCCGGCAGCCGGGGCCGTTCCACGTCGCCCTCCTGCTGGACAACGTTCCCGAGTACGTGTTCTGGATGGGTGCGGCCGCCCTGGCCGGCGCGGTGGTCGTCGGGGGCAACCCCACCCACCGGGGCGACGAGCTGGCCCGGGACCTCTCCCACACCGAGTGCCAGCTGCTGGTGACCGACCGGGGGTACCGCACCCTGGTCGAGGGCCACGACCTCGGCCCGGCCCTGCCGACCGATCGCATACTGGTCGTCGACGACCCGTCCGGGGACATCGGCGCCGGCCCAACGACCGCCTACGGCGCCCTGCTGGCGGGCGTGTCGGGCGCCCTCCCCGACCGGTCCCTGACCCGGGTCACCGAGGAGTCCCTGGGGCTCCTGCTGTTCACCTCGGGAACCTCGGGGGCCCCGAAGGCCTGCCTGTGCAGCCAGGGCCGATTGGCCCGGATCGGCACCATCGTGGCCCAGATGTTCGAGCTCACCGCCGACGACGTCTGCTACCTGGCCATGCCCCTCTTCCACTCCAACGCACTCATGGCCGGATGGGCACCGGCCCTGGCCGCCGGGGCCACCGCCGTCCTGCGCGAGCGGTTCAGCGCCTCCGGGTTCCTCACCGATGTACGCCGCTACGGGGTGACCTACTTCAACTACGTCGGGAAGCCGCTGTCCTACATCCTGGCCACGCCCGAACTGCCCGACGACGCCGACAACCCGCTCCGACGCGCCTTCGGCAACGAGGCGGCCGAGGCCGACGTGGCCCGGTTCGCCGAGCGGTTCGGCTGCACGGTGCAGGACTCCTACGGCTCCACCGAGGGAGGGGCCACCGTGCAGCGCACCCCCGACACCCCCCGGGGTGCCCTGGGCCGGGCCCTCCCCGGCACCCTGGTCGTCAACCCCGACACCGGTGAGGAGTGCCCGAGAGCCGTCTTCGACGAGGACGGCCGGCTGGTGAACGCGGACCAGGCCATCGGCGAGATGGTCAACCAGACCGGTGGGGCCGGCTTCGAAGGCTACTGGCGCAACACCGAGGCCGAGTCGGCCCGGGTCCGCGACGGTTGGTACTGGACGGGCGACCTGGCCTACCGGGACGCGGACGACTTCTTCTACTTCGGGGGCCGTGACTTCGACTGGCTGCGGGTCGACGGGGAGAACTTTGCGGCCGCGCCGGTAGAAGGGGTCCTTCAGCGGCACCCGGACGTCGTGCTGGCCTCGGTGTACGCAGTGCCCGACACCGTGGTCGGCGACCAGGTGATGGCCACGCTGCTCCTGCGCCCCGGAAGTGAGTTCGACCCCGCAGGGTTCGTCGACTTCCTGTCCGGACAGACGGACATGGGGACCAAGTGGCCACCCCGGTACGTGCGGATCACCGACGAGCTCCCGGTGACCGCCACGACCAAGGTGCTCAAGCGGGTGCTCCGCAACGAGGGCTGGCGGAGTTCCGACCCGGTGTGGTGGCGACCGGAGAAGGACGGTTCCTACCGGATCCTCACCCCCGCCGACGCCGACGGGCTGGACCGGGCCGTGGCCCAGCGGTAGGAGCGGTCTACTTCGGAAGCGGGCTACTTCGGAAGGAAGTCCAGCAACAGCCGGTTGACCTCGCCCGGTGCCTCCACCTGCATCCAGTGGCCGGCACCTTCGATCCGTTCGTAGTGCCACTTCCCGGTGACGTAGGCCTCCGAGCCGGTCATCTGCTGCTCGGTGAGGGCGAAGTCGCCGGAGCTCCATACCCCGAGGGTGGGCGCCTGTACCGGTGCCAGTTGCAGGGGCGGCTCGACGAGGACGCGGGGATGCACGTTGGCCCGGTACCAGTTGAGCCCGGGGGTGAGGGACCCGTCGGACCGGAGGTCTTCGATCACGGCGTCGGCGGCGGGGTGGTGGCCCCAGGCCCGGAAGTTGGCCCAGTCGTCGGCGCTCAGCCACTCCTCGGCGATGCCCTCGAACTGGAAGAGCAGCATGTACCAGGACTTCTCCTGCTGCGCCAAGCCGGCGGCGCGGAACGCCAGCGGATGTCCGACGGACAGCACGGCGAGATGGTCCACCCGGTCGGGAGCCAACGACGCCACGACCCAGGCCACCGCCGCGCCCCAGTCGTGGCCCACGATGTGAGCCCGCCCGATATCGAGGGCGTCGAGCACGGCGCCAACGTCGGCGGCGAGGAACAGGAGGTTGTATGCGTCGACGTCGACAGGCTTGTCCGATCGCCCGTAGCCCCGTTGGTCGGGGACGATGACCCGGTAGCCGGCTTCGGCCAAAGCCGAAGTCTGGCGGTCCCACAGCCGGCCGCTGTCGGGGAAGCCGTGCAGCAGGAGAACCGGCCGTCCGTCTTCGGGCCCGGTCACCTCGACGTGGATCCGCACTCCCGCACTGTCGACATCCATCGCTTCCTCCGTCCTCTCCGTTCGGTGTCCTCAGGTTCGCTCAGGGTCCTCTGGTTCTTTCACCCCTCAGGGCGGCACTAGCCGGCCAGGGCGGCCAGCACCTGCGAGCGGTCCGGTCCCATGGGAGCCGCTGCGTCGGACCGGCGCTCCTTCAACAGATCGACCAGCTTCTCGTCGGAGAACACCTCGGCGGGCGAGCGAAGCACCATGGCGACATCGAGGTTGGCCCGCAGGATGTCGCCGTCCACCATGGAGTGGATCTCGAGTCCCTTGACCAGGCTCCAATCCTCGTCCTGGCTGGCGTAGGGAAGGCCCTCGATGTCGGCCTGGATCTCGGCGAGCCGGTGACGGTCGTAGTCGACCGTCGCGCGGAACCACGGCTCGGCCTCCGCGCTCGTCACCTCCGCCCAGTCGGTTGCAAACCCCGCAGGGTCGTCCGCCACGGTCTCGCGGAGGAGATCCCTGAGGGCCACGGCGTGGACCAGCCCGAGGCTGGCACCGCGGCCCAGCGACGGGTTGGTGCAGGCCCAGGAGTCGGCGACGGCCAGAATGCCGGTGGCGACCGGCTCCCCCCCGGGGGCGAAGTCGCGGATGCGGTCCTCGATCTTGCCCATGAAGGCCACGGTCTCATCGATCGGCTCGCCGTCGAGCCAGTGGGCAGCCAGGGGCAGCAGCTTGACGACCGACTCGAACCTCTGCGGGTCGCGCACGCCCCGCATGGCGGCATCTCGGCTGCTGGCGATGAGGGTCACCGACCAGGTGCCGTTGTCAGCCGGCAGGGTGAGACAGGACAAGCAGCCGTAGTCCTGTCGAAGCGGGCCGATCATCGCTGGGAGCGTCCCGCTGGCCGAGCGGAAATGTCGGCCGAAGTAGATGAAACCGCAGTCGTCCAGGTCATCCTCGGGCCTGGTCGCGCCGATGTCCTCCAGCCATCGCGGTAGCGGCGAACGTCGGCCGGTGGCGTCGATCACCAGGTCCGAACTGATCCCCTCGCCGCTCTCCAGTTCGACACCGGTCACATGGGGGACGCCCGTCCGGCCCGGGGGCCCGGTCAGGAGGGATCTGACGGCCACACCCCGGCGGATCACCACATTCGGCGTCTCCTCGCAGGTGTGCGACGTGACCGCTTCGACGGTGGCACGACGTCCGGTCAGCGCGTCGAACCGGTCGTCGTCGGGTCTCACTCCGCCCTTCATTTCGTCGGGGATGTTGTGGGCGACATTGAACCGACAGGCCCCGGCTGTAGCGAGTGCGGCGGTGAGCTGTGGGAGCTCGATCTCCGCCACCGTCCGGAACCGGCTGAGGAAGAAGTGGGCCAGACGGAACTGGTTGACCCCCTTTCGCTCCCACGAGTACCACGCGTCGATCGGGTCGGGAGGCGGGGCTCCGTCGCGTTCGACGACCACCACCTCATGACCATCATCGGCCAGCAGCATGGCCGTGCAAAGGCCGATCATCCCTCCGCCCACGATCGTGACCTTCATCGCTACCTCCTGTCAGGATGCAATCGTCCCGACTGTACCGTGATCCACCGGGGCCGGACCAGGGCGGAACCGGCATCCCCGGACGGTGTCGACCGGACCCCGGAGAGGCGAGCGGATGCCTCGATCCTGGCTCGGCCACCGTTCTGGTGGCCCGCAACGGGCAACCTGCTGGGTCGCTGATCCCAAGCAGGTCACGACCTGCGAACGCCCGCGGTCGCTCGAACAGCCGACGATCCCGCCGAGGAGCCAGCGCCGGTTGTTCCTGTCTGAGAGCGGAGAACTCCGGGTCGGGTCAGAGAACGAGTGCGGTGTGCTTCACCAGGCTCTGGTTACCGGCTCCATCGACACACACCCGAGCTGACACCGTCGTGCCCTTGATGTGGGCCTTGGAGGTGTTGGCGGTCACCTTGCCGGTTACGTCCTGCTCGGCGGACCCTGTCTTGCAGCCACCTTGGCCCGGGCTGGCGAACGTGATGTCCCCCACGGTCGTCTTTCCCTTGTCCTTGCCCTTCCAGGTGATCGTCCCACCACCCGCCGGCACCAACGATCCAATGGCTTTCCCCGTGCCGAGGCCACCGCCACAGTCCTTGAAGGTGAGCGTGCCAGCGACATTGCCGGATATCTTGGTGCAGCTGACCCGCGCTGAGGCCCCGGCCGTACCGGCAGTGGCAACTGCCCCAACTGTCGCACCCGCCACCGGCAATGTCAGTGCAGCGATTCCGAGAAGTAGTCGTCGCATCTCTTCCTCCTTGCTTTCTGTCAAGAGGCAGATTCCCCCGACGGCGGCGGACCCGACCCACCAGTGCCTGTGAACCTACTCCCCAAAAGAAGTGTCCTACTGACTGCCGTTAGTTGGTTCGTGACGCAGCCATTTCGGGAGGGTGATGCAGGTGGATCCGAATGACACGCCCGACCGCAGCGGCGGCTTCCTCGTGTGGCGCCGAGCAGCGTTCTCCAAAGCGGTTCCGTCCGTAAGGTGGCAAAATGTTCCCGCCGGGGGGCGGCTACCAAAGGAAGGTGCCATGGCGTGGCAACTAGAAGGAACCTACTTTGAGAATTGCTCCTGCGACATGGTTTGCCCCTGTACAACTTCGGGGCTCACGATGGCTGCCGACCAGGATCGCTGCCAGGTGGTGTTGGCGTTCCATGTGGACCACGGTCAGGTGGACGGCGTGGACGTGGATGACAAGACGGTCGTCGTCGTTGCCGACACTCCGCCCGTGATGATCGACGGGAACTGGCACGTCGGTCTGGTCATGGACGCAGCGGCTTCACCCGCACAGGCCGAGAAGCTCGGGGCCGTGTTCAGTGGCCAAGTGGGTGGTCCGATGGCGATGCTGAGCCCATTGATCAGCGAGATTATTGGGATGGAGTCAGCTCGTATTGAGTACGTCGATGATGGTCGTCGGCATTCGATCAAGGTTGGCGAGTTGATCGACATCGAGATCGAGGACTTTGTGCCGCCCACGAATCCTGACGGGGAGACAGAGCGCTTGACCGGTATGTTCCACCCGGCCAACTCGACTCTTACAATTGCCAAGGCGAACCGGTCACGTGTAGAAGCCTTCGGGCTGTCGTTCGGAAATGAAGGCAAAAACGGTCACTCGGCACCATTCTCCTGGTCAGCGTGAACACGACCGCCCCGAGCCTGCGACACATCACACCTCCGGCATCACTTCTGCTTCTCGTGGCGGCTGGAGCATGGGTGGGGGTCGTGGTCGTGGCCCGTCATATGGGCCCGATGCCGGGCACAATGGGCCTTGGAGTTGGGACCTTCGTGGTCGTGTGGACGCTCATGATGGCTGCCATGATGCTGCCCTCGGTGACACCCTTCGCTTCGATCTATACCCGGAGCTTCGGGGAACGTAGAGCAGTACGGACGGTCACTTTCGCCGCCGGATACCTGATCGTTTGGGGATTCGCAGCAGTGCCGGCATATGGTTTGGCATGGTCCGCTGATCGCCTGATCGGAACCCACCCGTCCGGAGCGACGGCGCTTGCGGTTGTGATCTTTGCCGCTTGTGGCGTCTATCAGCTGACGCCATTCAAGGACCGGTGCTTGGCTCATTGCCGTTCGCCGATTGGATTCGTGCTCAAGCTGGGGTCCTTTCAGGGACGTACACGGGACCTACGTGCTGGCGTCTACCACGGGGCCTTCTGCCTCGCCTGCTGCTGGGGACTCATGGTCCTCTTGATTGCGTTCGGACTGATGAACCTGGCTGCCATGCTCCTTCTGGCGGCTGTCGTCATCGGCGAAAAGGTCCTGCCGTGGGGCGCTGGATTCAGCAAAGCACTGGGTCTTGCGGCATTGATTCTCGCCGTCGTCGTGGTGTTCGACCCCGGTATGGCGCCTGGACTCCACCCCTCTGTTGCGGCTGATCACATGGGAGGTATGTGACGTTGGTCCGACCCGGAGGCGCCTTGAACAGACCCTGCTCCCGGACGCCGGGTCGATCGGACACCTGACAGGGTGCCCCAACACGCGTGGGCAACCTGGCCACTTTCTGGGATGTTTGCCTGACCAGGTGTGGCGCCGACGTGCTGGCCCGTATTGGCAGCGCGGTTGGACCAACTGCCTGGCCATGTGAAGACGCAGCTCGGGGTCGGTGATGAGCTCACCGCTGAGATCGACGATGACTCGATGAATTTTGCCCGTGAACCGGAATGGTCCTTCGTAGTCCGCAACTACTGGTGATCCGCGGTTGGCGCCGTAGGTGAGCAAGCCGGGATTCATGGCGAGAGGCACCGTAGTCGGCGCCTCGGCGTTGCCCACGAGTGCACCGTCGAGGTAGAGCTGCAGCCGTCCCGGGGCACCCCTTCCATTGAGGAAATCCATCTCCCCGGTCGGCTCGAATTCGAATCGCAGGGCGTGTGCTCCAGACGGTTCCGGCGTATCGGCTGTGACTCTTCCAGACCCAGGCCCGTTTCTTCTTCTGTGTGTTCCTCCTCTTGTCATCGTCAGGGTCTAGTTCGCGCTGGGCGTCTCGCTGACCGATTCGAGTCGGGTCACACTGTGGTTCGGGACGGCATCTCTCGGCTGCTGGGGATTTGTTGCCGGGCGGGGGGCAGGCTTCGTCGGTTGGCGAATGGTCATGGTCGTCATCGCCGGCCTGCTGATGCGGGTGGTAATCCTCCTGATTCAGGTCTCCTCCAACCCGGCAAAGCCCTCTCCGGAGGCGTTGCTTGAGCTGATGCCGCCGGTGTGGCCCGACTGAAGGGTGCCCTCCCGCGGGATGGGGGCCCATGCCTCCTGAATGGGGTAAGACTCAATCGTGCGCAAAGCGGACCGTGGCCGGCAGCGAGCCACGTCGTGATGGGCCTGCGACTGCTGCTCCAACGGACCTGGGTTGTCCCCGCGGCTGGGCCCGCAATGCGGCGCAGGTTCTGAAGGTGGGGGCGCTTCTCGGCCTGGTTTCGGCTTTGGCCTATGGCACATCGGACTTCGCAGCTGGAGTAGCCAGCCGCCGACTTGATCCGGGCTCGGTCACCGCCGTGGCGGAGGCCTTCGGCCTACTCACCGTTGCGGTGGCCCTGATGTTCTTTCCCGGGGCAGGCCCCACGGCAGTGGCACTGGGTTGGGGAGCGATCAGCGGGCTGGGGAACGCAATGGGCACCCTGTCGCTCTACCAGGGACTTTCCGTTGGACGGATGAGCGTGGTCGCCACCCTGTCAGCGGTGCTGGCCGCCGTCATCCCGGCCATCGTCGGCCTGGTCTCTGGCGACAATCTTTCGATACCTGCCGAATGCGGCATCGCCTTGGCGATCCCTGCGAT
>Ga0209068_10001333_pt1 | contig 12349 bp, 13 predicted proteins | sample ColStrG_CSR_2012_FD_187200 | JGI IMG/M metagenome (GOLD analysis project Ga0209068, IMG submission 187200) | Freshwater sediment microbial communities in response to fracking from Pennsylvania, USA - Cold Stream Run_MetaG_CSR_2012 (SPAdes)... | ecosystem: Environmental > Aquatic > Freshwater >... | reverse complement strand
CTGACCTGGGCTCCGACGGGTGACCGGCTGTACGTGATCGGCGGCACGAGCGGGCAGTCCCACGTGCTGACCATCCTGACGGACCCCGCCCATCTAGGGACGCTGCTGACCGCTCGTGCGTCGGCGCCCATGTCACCGACCGGGTCCGCGGTGACCATCAGTGGACAGCTGCGCTACGACGGCGCGGCTGCCTCGGGCCAGATCCTGCACGTGACCAGGTCGCAGCCGAGCGGCACCGCGCCCTTGTCCGACGTCGCCACCGACGCATCGGGCTCGTACAGCTTCAGCGATGTTCCTACTGAGACGGGCCCGGTCACCTACATCGTGAGCTGGCCTGGTGACGGCGTGCACGCCGCCCGCCAGGCGAGCGCTTCATCGACGGTGGTCGTCCCGGTGGCACCTGGCGTGCCGCTGTCGGTTACCGCCACCGCAGGTCCAGGCACCGTGCGGGTCGACTTTCAGCCCCCGGCGAGTGACGGCTACTCCCCGATCCTTTCTTACGATGTGTACCGGGGAACGTCCGCGAGCGCGCTCAGCCTGTACCAGTCCGGCGTCCCTGCGAACACTCCGGCCATCGACAGCTCGCCGATCATCGGCCTGCGCAGCTACTACGCGGTCGCCGCGGTCAACTCGGTCGGCACCGGGGCGCCGAGCCCGCCAGCGTCAGCGGTCCCCTGGTCGGCGACGTACGCCGGGACGTTCGGCGCCGCGACCCGTCCCGTCCGGCTGCTCGACACGCGCAACGGCATCGGCGCGCCGCTCGCCCCGCTCGGCAGTATCGGAGCGGCGGGAGTGTTCCACCTGCAGGTGACCGGTCGCGGTGACCAGGCCTCCGCAGGTGTGGTCCCCGCCGGCGCGTCGGCAGTCGTGGTCAACGTGACCGCCGTCGAGCCAACCGCAGCCACCTACCTCAGCTTGTTCCCGACCGGGCAGGCCAGGCCCGCGACGTCCTACGCCGCAGCAGGTGTGGCGACCGCCGGGATGGTCACCACGGCCCTGTCCACTGCACGCGGGTTCGCCCTCTTCAACGCCAGCGGGAGCACGGACATCGCCGTTGACGTCACCGGCTATTTCGACGGAACCTTGACTCTGGGCTCGGCGGTGGTCTCGGCGGCGGCGATGGTGCCCACTGCCCGCCCGGCGCCTGTCCCCGGGTCGGGCGGCTAGGCGGCCTGGCCTGCGTGCCGTCCGGCCCCCAGCGGTATCCGCCGGGGGCGCTCGTGGCCACGCCAGCTGCGCGAGGACCATCGGGTCGTCCACCCTCGTCAGAGGCGTCGACCAGGCTGTCGCCCGGCCGGGTGATCGTGCGATGTCGCGCCACCGTCGATGTAGCTGTAGCTGGATGCGCGATACGCCGCTGGTGCTGACGTGGCGCGTGACGACCGTCACGCACAGGGTGGGGGCTGGGAGCTTCGCAAGGGGCCACACTAGACAGACAGCGTCGATGGAACCGGCGCTACGAAGGACTCGGGAACGTCTGGGGACAGATACCCGTCATTCAAGGGGCCAGTTATCTCCAGGAGGCACATCCCATGACAGCGCTGCGCGGCTCCACGATGAACTCGCACAGCTATGAGAGTGACCGTGGCGTTGCCCCGGCCAAGACGGTCCGTAGGGGCTACCACTGCCCGGCCGGGCACGTCACGACGCTGCACTTCTCGGTCGAGGCCGAGGAGTTCCCGCCGACCTGGGACTGTCCCAAGTGCGGCCGGCTGGCGCACCAGGACTGTGCAGTCGCCGCCCACGAGGCTGGCACCGCCCACGGCCGCGCCCTGGCATCCCCACGGACCAGCGCGACCGGCAAGACGCACTGGGAGATGCTTCTGGAGCGTCGCTCTCTTGCTGATCTCGAAGTGCTCTTCACCGAGAGGCTGACGCTGCTACGCGCCGGCCGTCGCTAGGCATATGCGTTGACCGAGCCCGCCGCGGAGCCGACCCTGCCCGGGCAGACCAGCGACGACACTGACCGAGGTTGGGGAGAGCGGCCGGACGACGCTGACCCGGACGACATCCAGCGTTTCCTCGCCGACCGCCCCCCGCACCACGGCAACGTCTGACCCCGGCGGCTACCCGCGGTTACGCAGGGAGTCCCGAATCTCGACCAGCAGGTCGACCTCGGATGGGCCGGCATCCGGCTGGTTCCGGTCGGCGCGCTCGCGCAGCCTGTTGACCGGAAGCACCACGACGAAGTAGATCGCTGCTGCCACCAGCGTGAAGTTGATGACCGCTGTCAGGATCAGGCCGATGCTGAACTGGGCGTTGTTGATCGTGAATGTCAACACCTGGGACAGGTCCGGCTTGCCGAAGATCGCGGCGACCAGAGGGTTGATCAGGCCGTCGACCAGCGCCTTGACGACCGCGGCGAACGCCCCGCCGATCACGATGCCGACCGCAAGATCGACGACATTGCCGCGCAGGATGAACTCGCGGAATCCCTTCACCATGAGTGTGCCTCTCTCGTGACTGGAAGGCGGATCGTGGAGCCACTGTCTCGTCAGACGCTAGCGAACCTTGGTCGCCAGACGTGCTGCGACGCCTACCGGCGTCAGTAGTTTCTCCGGGCGCGCGACGTCGCCCCGGCGGGCCGTTCGTCCCCGACCAGGTGCATGCGCTGGACGAGGGTCTGGGTACTTCCAGCTGGCGGAGTCGGTGGGCGTGCGCTCACGGCAGCTCGAACGGAAGGTCGAGGCCGTCCAGCGCCGTCGGGCATGGGCATGTGCGCTCGGTCGGCAGCGTGGGGATGACGTCGAGCAGGAGCGTCCGCAGGCGCTCGACGTTGCGTCCGAACACCTCCAGGACCTCCGCGTGGGTGACGCCGGCACCGTGCTCGACACCGGCGTCGAGGTCGGTCACCAGCGCGACGGTGGTGTAGCACAGCGCGAGCTCGCGGGCGAGCGCCGCTTCCGGATACCCGGTCATCCCCACGATCTGCCAGCCGTTGGCGGTGAACCAGCGCGACTCCGCCCTGGTGGAGAACCTCGGTCCTTCGACCACCACGATCGTCGCGCCGTCCAGGGGCGACCAGCGACCGGCGCGGGCCGCGGTAAGCACGGCCGAGCGCCCGCTGGGGCAGTAAGGGTCGGCAGTCGACACGTGGACGGCGGCGCTGTCATAGAAGGTGTGGGCACGCCCGCTGGTGCGGTCGACGAACTGGTCTGGCACGACCAGGGTTCCGGGGCCGAGATCGGCCCGCAGCCCCCCGACCGCGCAGGGGGCGATCACCTGGCGCACGCCGATGGCGCGAAGCGCCCAGATGTTGGCGCGATAGTTGATCTGGTGCGGGGGAAACCGGTGACCTCGGCCGTGTCTGGGCAGGAACGCGACCTGGCGCCCGGCCACCGTCCCCACCATCAGCGCGTCGCTGGGCGCGCCGTACGGAGTCTCGACGTACACCTCGGCAAGGTCGTCGGCGAGTGAGTACAGGCCCGAGCCCCCGATGACGCCTATGGTGGGCGCGCCCTGGTGAGCCCTGGTCTGGCCCGGAGCTGCTGTGCTTGGGTCCGGGCTCACATGCGACATGGCCGCAACGTTAGCCGGGCAGCGCCGCGCGTCGACTGTGGCGGCCGCGTGCGCAGTCTCAGCGCGTCGGTCCGGACGGCGAGGGCGCGGCGGTCTTCTTGGCCGCCGGTGGCTTAGCCGGAGTCGTGGCAGGAGCGGCCGGAGCGGCCGGGGCGGGGCCGCCCGAGGAGTCCGCGGACGACCCGGAGCCGTTCTCCTTGGCCGCCGGTGCCGACTCCTTCGTGGAGCCGGCCTCGCCCGTGGTCGCGCCGTCTGAGGCGCCGGCTCCCGATCCCGAGCCCGAGCCGGCTGCCGAGGCAGCCCGGCTGTCGGTCCGGTAGAACCCCGACCCCTTGAACACGACCCCCACGGCGGAGAAGACCTTGCGCAGGCGGCCGCCGCATCGCGGGCACTGGGTCAGGGCCGAGTCGGTGAACGACTGGAACGCTTCCAAGGGCTCGAGGCACTCGGTGCACGTGTACTGGTACGTCGGCACGGCTTGGACGCTCCTGCGCTGTTGGCACTCTCGCTGTGTGAGTGCCAATCATTGAACACCATCGGCCCCGGCGTCCATTCCGCCCGCCGCCGCGGCGAAGCGCACGACCCCGGCCGGGTGCACGGCCATGGTCACCGGGCGGTCGTGCGGCTCCGCCGGGACCTGCACCAGCAGCTCGCTGTCATAGACCACTCCCGCTGTGGGGACAGTGCTGCCCACGCGGTGCAGAGCCCGGTCGTACGAACCTCCGCCCTGCCCGAGCCGGATGCCGCCCCCGCCGATCGCCAGGCAGGGGACGAGCACCAGGGCGGCGACTGACAGGGCCTCTGGCCCCATCCTGGGCCCGGTGGGCTCGAGCAGGCCCGAACGCGCCGCCACCGCACTGAGCGCCAGCCGCGAGGCCCCCTGGTAGGCGGCCCAGTCCAGGTCGAGGTCCGGGAGCAGGACCGGAAGCAGGACGCCGACTCCGGCATCGACCAGGGCGTCGAGAAGGGGCCCGGTCGGGGGTTCGCTGCCTACCGAGACGTAGGCGCTGACCCAGCCGCCGGTCGGGATCGCCGCCAGCTCGGGCAGCGTCGCGACCACCTCAGCCAGGAGCCGGCCCTGCCTGGCCAGGTCGGCGGGGGTCCTGCTGCGCCGGGCCGCCCGCAGCCGGGCGCGAAGCTCGGCCTTGGCCTGCATCCCGGTGGGCACCTGGCCATCATCGGCCCTTCCGCCCGATCCGGCGCCGCCGGCGACCCCGGCGACCCCGGCGACCCTGCCGCCCGGCACCGGCACCGCCGCTGCCGGTGCGAACCTCTAGGGTGAACGCATGCGCGTGACCAAGGCCGTCGTGCCCGCCGCCGGGCTCGGGACCAGGTTTCTGCCGGCCACCAAGGCCACCCCGAAGGAGATGCTGCCGGTCGTCGACAAGCCGGCCATCCAGTACGTCGTGGAAGAGGCCGCCGCCGCCGGGCTGACCGACGTTCTCATGATCACCGGCCGCAGCAAGCGGGCGCTGGAGGACCATTTCGACCGCAACGCCGAGCTGGAATCCGCACTGGAAGCCAAGGGTGACCTGGACCGGCTGGCCGCGGTGCGGGCCTCCAACGACCTGGCCACGGTCCACTACGTCCGCCAGGGCGATCCTCTCGGCCTCGGGCATGCGGTGCTGATGGCCGAGCAGCACGTGGGCCAACAGCCGTTCGCGGTCCTGCTCGGCGACGACCTCATCGACCCTCGTGACCCGCTGCTGTCGGTGATGACCGCTGCCCGCGAGGAGCGCGGCGGGTCGGTCGTCGCCTTGATGGAGGTCCCGGCCGACCAGATCCACCTGTACGGGTGCGCGGCGGTGACGCCGCTCCCGGGGGCGCCGTCGCCCGACATCGTGCGGATCACCGACCTGGTGGAGAAGCCGGCGACCGACGAGGCGCCGAGCAACTTCGCCATCATCGGCCGGTACGTGCTGGACCCGGCCATCTTCGGCGCCATCAAGGCGACCGGTCCCGGACGCGGCGGCGAGATCCAGCTCACCGACGCGTTGCGGAGCCTGATCGGCGTGCACGAGAGTTCCGGCGGCGGCGTGGTCGGCGTGGTGTTCCGCGGTCGCCGCTACGACACCGGAGACAGGCTGGACTACCTCAAGGCGGTGGTCCGGCTGGCCTGCGACCGCGCTGACCTGGGCCCCGACCTGCTTGCCTGGCTGAAGTCCTTCGTCGCGGATCGGGGCTAGCTCGATGAAGAGCGTCGACGAGCACCTGCAGGACTGCCTGGCCGGCATCGAGGCGCTCGAAGGCATCGACCTGCAGCTGCTCGACGCCCACGGGTGCATCCTCGCGGAGGAAGTCGTGGCGCCCTGGGCGATCCCCGGCTTCGACAACGCCTCGCACGACGGGTACGCCGTGCACGTGGCCGACCTCGCTGGCGCGACCGAGGAGCACCCGGTCGACCTGCCTGTGATGGGTGACATCCCGGCCGGCCGGCCGACGATGCTGGCCCTCCAGCCGGGAACAACGATGCGGATCATGACCGGTGCGCTCGTCCCAGACGGCGCCGACGCTGTCGTGCCGGTGGAGTGGACTGATGCCGGAATCGCCAACGTCAAGATCGACAGGGCGCCGGGGCCGGGGGCGCACATCCGACGGGTTGGCAGCGACGTGACTGCCGGCGAACGAGTCCTCGCCGAGGGCACGCGGCTCGGCCCGGCCCAGCTGGGGCTGCTCGCGGCGGTCGGCCGCGACCGGGTGGTCTGCCGCCCCAAACCTCGAGTTGTGGTGCTGTCCACCGGGTCTGAGCTCGTCGAGCCGGGCCAGCCCCTTGCACTGGGCCAGATCAGCGAGTCCAACTCGTTCGCGCTGACCGCGGCGGCGAAAGAGGCCGGCGCGCTCGCCTACCGGGTGGGGATCGTGCTGGACGACCCGCGCAGGCTGCTGGACACCCTCGAAGACCAGCTGATCCGGGCCGACCTCATCGTGACCACCGGCGGCGTGAGCGCCGGCGCCTTCGACGTGGTCAAGGAGGTGCTCTCCCGCCTGGGGACCGTCTCGTTCGAGAAGGTCGCGATGCAGCCGGGCATGCCGCAGGGCCGGGGCACGATCGGGCCGGACGCGACGCCGATCTTCACCCTCCCGGGAAACCCGGTCAGTGCCTTCGTCTCGTTCGAGGTGTTCGTCCGACCCGTCATCCGGCGCATGCTCGGTGTCGAGCCGCTGCTGCGACCGACGGTCCGGGCCGTGTGCAGCCAGGCGTTCAGCTCACCTGAGGGCAAGCGCCAGTTCGCCCGCGGGTGGCTCAGCGTCGAGGAGGGCCGTTATGTGGTGGCTCCGATCGGCGCACAGGGCTCCCATCTGGTCAACGACCTCGCCCACGCGAACGCCCTGATCGTGGTCCCCGAACCGGTGACCCAGGTGCCGGCCGGCGGGACGGTGACGGTCATGGTCCTGGAGCGGCGGCTCTCATGACAGGGCCCGGTGCGGCGGACAGCTTCGCCCACCTGGACGCGTCCGGCGCGGCGCGGATGGTCGACGTCTCCGCAAAGGACATCTCGGTCCGCACCGCGCGCGCCACCGGCCAGGTCCGGGTCAGCGACCAGGTGATCGCCCTGCTACGGGAAGGGGGCCTGCCCAAGGGTGATGCGCTGGCGGTGGCCAGGATTGCCGGCATCCAGGCGGCCAAGCGGACCCCCGACCTGGTCCCGCTGTGCCACCCGATCGCGATCCACGGGGTCGAGGTCACGCTCACGGTCCGAGACGACGAAGTCGCGATCTCGGCCACCGTCCGCACGGCCGACCGCACCGGCGTGGAGATGGAGGCGCTGACCTGCGTCGCGGTCGCGGGCCTGGCGCTGGTCGACATGGTCAAGTCCGTGGACCCCGCCGCGGTCATCACCGGGGTGCGGGTGGAGGAGAAGACGGGCGGCAAGACTGGCTACTGGTCCAGGGACGGCCTCTGATGCGCGCACTGGTGGTGACGGCCTCGAACCGGGCCGCCGCCGGCGTGTACCCGGACCGCTCAGGACCGATTCTCGCGCAGGGGCTGACGGCCTTGGGGTTCGCCGTCGACGGTCCCCAGGTGGTCGCCGACGGCGAACCGGTCGAGAGCGCCCTGCGGGCCGCCGTGGCGGCCGGGTACGACGTCGTGGTGACCACCGGAGGCACCGGGCTGACCCCCTTGGACCTGACGCCGGAGATGACCCGACGAGTTCTCGACCGCGAGATCCCGGGCATCGCGGAGGCGATCCGCGCCTATGGGACCGCGGCCGGGGTGCCGACCTCAGCCCTGTCCCGCGGTCTGGCCGGTCTTTCTGGCCGCACCGTGGTCGTCAACTTGCCCGGCTCCACCGGAGGTGTTCGCGACGGACTGGCCGTGCTGGGTCCGCTGCTGGCCCACGCGGTGGAGCAGAGCGCCGGGAGCGACCATTGAACCCCGGGTGGCCGGCCGAGCTCGTCGAGGGCGATGTCGGCCTTCGCCCGATCCGGCTGCGCGACCGCTCCGACTGGCGGGCCGTCCGCGCCCGCAACATGCAGTGGCTGCGGCCGTGGGACGCCACGTCCCCGGCGGGTACCGCGGAGCTGCCGCCCACGTTCGGGCACATGGTCCGGGTTCTCACCGCCGAGGCCAGGGCCGGGCACCTGATGCCCTTCGTGGTCATCTACCAGCACCGGCTCGCCGGTCAGCTGACGGTGGGCGGCATCACCTGGGGGTCGCTACGGTCGGCCCACATCGGCTACTGGGTCGACCGTGACGTCGCCGGACGCGGCATCATCCCGACGGCCGTGGCGATCGCCAGCGACCACTTGTTCGCCATCGGGCTGCATCGGGTCGAGATCAACATCAGACCCGAGAACGCAGCGTCACTGAGGGTCGTGGAGAAGCTGGGCTTTCGACCCGAGGGGCTGCGCCCGCGCTATCTGCACATTGACGGCGGCTGGCGCGACCATCTCACTTTCGCCCTGACCGCCGAGGAGGTCGGCGAGGGGGTCCTGGCCCGATGGAGGCGGTCCCGCGCCGGCGCGGACCCGCGTCCCCCGAACTGACCCGCGACACACCGTCCACAATGCGTGGGTGCAGCGCCACCGGCGCTTAGCGTTTCGATCTGTGAGTTCCAGCGGTCTGATCTACGCGACCATCGCCGTTGTGTGGGCCGCGGTCCTGGTGCCGACCTGGCTACGCCGGCACGACGAGGTCGTCGAGTCCCGCTCGGTGGACCGGTTCCAGGGGGCGATGCGCACGCTGTCGCGCCGAAGCTCCCCCGGTGAGCCGCGCGAGGTGCTGGTACCCCGTCGAGGTCAGACGCGTGCCTTCCCCGACGGCGCGGCCGAGCCGATGAGTGCGGCGGCCCAGGCGGCGGCTCGCCGGCGCAGGGTGACGATCACCTTGTTCGCCACGGCCGTGATGCTTGCCGCGCTGGTTGCTCTCCACAAGCTCCCTTCCTGGGCCCCGGCCGTACCCGCGCTGATCCTGGCGGCCTTCCTGCTGCGCGCCCGGGCAAGCGCCAGGCGAGCCCGCGGTCGTGAGCTGACTGAGCGTCGAGCCCGAGCCGCCGAGGCCCGCCGGGTCCGGCACGAGCAGGTCGCGCGCACCATGGCGGTCACCGTTCCCGCCACCTTCGGCGCCTCGGATGTCGCGGGCGCGAGGCAGGCCCGGCGAACTCCGGCCTTCGTCGACCCGGCGGTGGTAGGGCGCAGCACGGAGATCCGACGCACACCGGCTACCCCCGCACCGCTGGAAGTGCCCGCAATGGCGGCCCCGCGGGCGCCGGCTTTCGCTGACCCGGCTGTCGTTGGCCGAACCGCCGAGATCCGCCGGGGACCGTCGGTACCGCAGGCGCGCGCCGTCATGGATTCGGCGAATACCGGGTCCAGGGATCCGGAGTTCTACGACGCGCAGGCCGCGGCGGCCTGGGAGCCGGTGCCGGTCCCGGTTCCCACGTACGTGTCGGCCCCGAAGGCCCCCAGGTCGGTTCGCATAGTCGACCTCACCAAGTCCGGTGCCTGGACGTCGGGGCGGCTCCCCGATGCGCCACTCGGCGACGACGACGCCGTCGAGGGCGAGCCCTCTGCACCGGTCGCGGGGATCGTCACCGGCGAGGTCCTGGTCGAGCGTCGCCGCGCCGTGGGCGACTGACTCACCCACTCCAGCTCGCGGTAGTGCCGTCCGGGCGCCGAGCGTTTTGTGATCGACGTGCGAGGTCGGCGTCGATCCTGTGGCCACACGCACCCCACCTGGGGGGTGGCCTGGCCGCGGAGGCCATCGGGGAGGTCTTGGTCAGACAGCCCGTTTGGGCAGTCAACAAGCCCTGCGGTGGTTCACCGCTCCTGTGCGCGCTGTTCGGCACGGGCGGCTCACCTTGGTAGGCTGAGGCCTGCTTTCTTGGGGCTGTGGCGCAGTCTGGTAGCGCACCTCGTTCGCATCGAGGGGGCCAGGGGTTCGAATCCCCTCAGCTCCACCAAGGATGCGTCGTCGAACCCTGTCGTCGTTGACCCTGTCGTCTTCGCATCGCCTCGATGCGGGTCTGCTCGTCTGAGCGGCCCAGTCAACTGCGTAGCCTGGCATCGCACGCCGTTGTGCTGCCACTTAGCAGTTCCAGCCCCGACACCCGGAACCGTCGGCAGACAACGGCGTATCGCGCGCCGGGCGGTCTCAGCGCCGACGTAAGCATCGGGAGAGTCTCTTCAGTCTTCCCTCTGCCGCGCCGATTGATTGTCCAGGGGATCTTCGGGACACAGTCAGCGTCCCTGCTTCCTAGACGGGCCGCTACTTCGCCACGACGATCTGCCGCGCCCCGGGGGGGGTGGGCACCAGAGGGGACAGGGACCACGAATGGACGAATACCTGCGCGAGTTTACGGATGCCACGCGGCCGGACCCGGAGGAGAAGAGCCGTAAGCGGCGTCTGCTCGCTGTGATCGGCATCGCGGGGCTGTCCCTGGTCACCCTGGGTACTTTGACGACCGGCGCGCTGTTCACCGACAGTCAGGACCTGGGCGCCAACAGCTTCACCACCGGAACACTGGTTCTGGGGCTCAACCCGACGACCGCGTTGTTCTCCGTGGCCAACATGGCCCCGGGTGACACGGTGGCGCGGCCGCTTGCGGTGACCGATGCGGGAACGCTCGGCCTGCGGTACGCCGTCACTGCGACCGCGACTGACCCCGATGGCAAGGCGCTGCGTAACCAGTTGCAGTTCAACGTCTTCAGTGGAGTCAGCGCGGCGAACTGTCTGGCCGGGGTCACCGTTGGTGGGACGGCGTTGTACGGGCCGGCAGCTATCGGGGCCTCCTCGGCGATCTTCGGCGACCCTGCCCAGGGTGCCCAGCCGGGTGACCGGACGTTGCTCGCCGCCGGCAGTGAGACCTTGTGCTTCGTGGCGACCCTGCCACTGGCCACGGACAACACATTCCAGAACGCCGCGACGACGGCTTCATTCACCTTCGCCGCCGAGCAGACCAAGAACAACCCGTAGAGATGTCCGGCGTTCGAGCCATACTGGCGAGCGCCGCGACACGTCGGTGGGTCTTCCGCCTGCTTCTCGCGGCCTCGCTGGTCGGCATCGTTCTCGCCAACGGCGTCCCGCTGTGGTACCGCCTGCACGGTCAGCGGCTGCTGGTGGTGACAAGCGGGTCCATGGCGCCCAGGATCACCGCAGGAGACGCGGTGGTGATCCAGACGCTGTCCGCTCCAGAGCTGCGGGTCGGTCAGGTCATCACGTTCCAGGCGCCATTGTCCGCGCGCTACACCACACACCGGATCGTCGCGATCGTCCAGCGGTACCTGGTCGCGACGCCGGGGCCCTCCGACCACCCGCAGTACTTCGTCCAGACTCAAGGCGACCACAACCGGACCCCGGACCCGGACCTGACGCCGATCGGATCCATCCGCGGGATCGTGGTCGACGTGCTGCCCGGCTGGGGACACTTCTTGCTCTGGTGCCAGGGGCCTGAAGGCCGGTTGGCTCTGTTCGGGCCGCCCCTGCTGCTTGTCCTGGCGGCAGAGCTGGCGTCGTGGCGCCGTGTACGACGCCCGACGGCACGGGAGGCAAGCAGTGCGCTGGCTGCTGCCTGAGCCTCTGCGACCCGCCCGGCGCCTCGGCAGTCGGTCGATGTCTTCGCGTGTCGGGCTGGTCCTGCTCGTGGCGGTCCTGGCTGCGTCAGTCAGCGACATGAGCGGTCTGGCGAGCACCCAGGCGACTTTCACGGCATCCGGCGCGTCGGACGCTTCGTTCTCGACCCGCGCGGCATGTTCGTCGCCGTCCGCGTTTCCGGCCGCCGTGGTCGCGCTGGGGCCGACGTTCTACTATCGGTTCGCCGAGGCGGCGGGAGCCGTCACTGTCGCGGACGCCTCGGGCAACGGCAACACCGGTCTGGTCCGCAACAGCTCACCGACCGCCGGGGTGGCGCCGCCGCTGGTCCTTGGCGCGGTAGGCGCGGGACTGATCTGGTGTGACACCACCAGCGGGCTGACCTCGGCGGCCACCTCAGGTGCGCTGAGCAGCGGCAGCTTCGTGGTGTGGTCGACCGCACGGCCCAACCCCACCACCTTCACGGTCATGGCGTTCGTGCGGACCGTCGGCACCTTGGGCGGTCGCCTCATCGGCATGGGCAGCTCGACCTGGGCGAAGGACGTCCACTACGAGCGACAGCTCGTCGTGGACGACACCGGACACATCAGGTTCGAGCTGTACCCCGGTTTCCGGTTCCAGCTCACCTCGCCAGGCACCGTCAACGACGGTAAGCCTCACTTCGTCGTCGGAACCCTAGGGCCGGCGGGGGCCTGCCTCTACGTCGACGGGCAGCTGGCGGCAGCCGACCCCGCGCAGACGACCGCCGAGACCTACACGGCCAACGAGCAGCGCAACCCGCCCCCGCCGGCCGGGGGC
>Ga0209068_10001332_pt1 | contig 12360 bp, 9 predicted proteins | sample ColStrG_CSR_2012_FD_187200 | JGI IMG/M metagenome (GOLD analysis project Ga0209068, IMG submission 187200) | Freshwater sediment microbial communities in response to fracking from Pennsylvania, USA - Cold Stream Run_MetaG_CSR_2012 (SPAdes)... | ecosystem: Environmental > Aquatic > Freshwater >... | reverse complement strand
GTATGGGCGACCCAATCCTTATCGGACACTATCGCGATTCGTCTGAACGCCGAGTGATGCGGCAAGACAGAACCGAGGCCCACCTTTAGGTCTTCGACCAAACCTCCGGGCCCGAAGCCCTCATAGTCGGATGCGATAACCTCCACGATCCTGATCTCGCCGGTCTTCAGCAGCTCCTCGATAGCCGGCTTGAACTCGCGCAGCTCGTCACCTCGCAGCCGGCCCGACACGCGAATGCCGTGCACTCCTTCCGGCATGTCCGGCAGTCTTTCGATCATCGAATTGTCCTTTCCATGGTGATGCAATGCTGGGCGCAACCGAGGGCGTTCGGTAGCGGGCCGTACCGTAAGAGTGTGAGCCGTCCCGAGTCGAAAACCATCAGCCACAACCGCGAATCCTACGACCGCCTCTACCGCGGAGAATCCGCATTCCCGGGCGCACCCGCCCCCGACGCCATCCCTTGGGACATCGGGTGTGCCCAGCCTCGCCTTATGGAACTCGAAGCGCTCGGCGCGATCAGCGGACAGGTTCTCGACGCTGGTTGCGGCCTTGGCGACAACGCAATCTACTTGGCTCGTCGTGGCTACGCCGTGACGGGCTTCGACAGCTCGCCGACGGCGATCGAGCAGGCGCGAACCCGTGCCGCTGATGCCGGTGCTGAGGTACGTTTCGATGTCGCCGACGCCACAGAACTGACCGGTTTCGACGGACACTTCGACACGGTCGTGGACAGCGCCCTTTACCATTGCCTCAACGACAACGACAGACACGCCTATGCTGCTGCGGTTCACCGCGCGACTACACCGGGAGCGCGCTGGTTCATCTACTGCTTCTCGGACGCCAACATCAACGGCGTCACCGCGCCAATGGAGGCCGTGACTGAGGCCGACATCCGCGACACCCTGGCAAACGCCGGCTGGCGCATCGACTTCCTCGGACCTACAACGTTTGTCGGCAACGCCGCGGGATTCTCGGGAAGTTTCGGGAAGCTCCCGGAGGGGGTTCTGCTACGGATGCCAGCCGGGCAGGCCGAACAAATGCGCCTCAGCGCCGAACGGATGGCTACCATCCTGCCGCTTGTCGATGGCGCGCAAGTTCATCTGCCCTGCAACGTCATCCACGCCACGAAGATCGAGCTATAGCTGGACTGCCAACACATCGGCTAGCGGGCGGCGTGGGGTTGGCGGCGGGAAATGTTCTCCTTCAGGCGCGTAGCCGATGCGGACCAGCACCTGCGGTAGTGGCCGTCCAGTCACGTCTTCGACGAGATGCCGGCTGGTCGACAACTCCGTTAAGTGGGTCAGGGTGCAGGTAGCCAGCCCGGCCACGGCGGCTTCGAGCAACACCGTCGATAGCGTTTCTCCGCAGCCGAGTTTGTCGCGCCGGGTGTCGGCATGCGCGGAGATGACCACGATCGTGGAGAAATCGTTCGGCACCTCATCACGTCGCTCGGGGTGATGGGTCACCGGGAACGTACGCCCCACGTCGACTCGGTCCCCCTCCGCCGCCGACACCAGCGAGTCATACGGAATGCCCTCGCTCGCCTCGAACGGGGCCGTCCACCGCTGCAGTGCTCTGAAGTATTCGGTGTCGTAGAACCGCAACGCGTTGGTCAAATCGGTGGCCTGAACAAGTCGGTGGCGGTCGGCGTCGCTGACGACGTCCACCAGCGCGACCGTGTCCTCGAGCCGGCTCCGCAGCGCGGTTTCGAAGCCGACCCAGTCCGTGACCGGACCGAAGGGCAACCGATCGGTGCGGCGCGTGACGATAGCCTCTGCCCGGCACCGACTTTCGTCGGTTACTACTGGCATTTCGGTGAAGCCGATGGAGGCGAGGTGCTCGCTGTCCTCGGCGTCCGGAAAGCGATCGATGTGCGCTCTCCAACCGGCAGCTGCCATCGCGACACGCATGTGATCGAGGACCGCTCCGCAGCTGATGAGTGCTTGGCGCCCGTCGGGGTCCGTCTGCACTAGCCGACTTGAATCCAAAAAAAGATGCAGTCCGTCGCGGTCGACGACCCAGCGCCAGGGCTGACTGTTGTGGTACGAAGGGGCCCGGCATGCCAAGGCCACCGCGCGTGCCAACACATCCGTTGCCACCCTTGTCATTGACATCACTAGGTTCTCCTATCGCGTGCTTATTCATTGAGACTGTCGGAGGCAGGCCGACAGCAGGCAGAGTCATTGGTCCCCAACCGCAGAAATGAGGGCTTTGGGCCCTCACCGCTAGGAAGCGCGCGACTGGCCGCCCGAGACCGGGCTATCAACATAGGTTTTCGTTGACATGTCTAGCGCCTCCTCCGACCGGTATTGCCTAACATCGCGTGGCTCGGCGCCAGACATCCTGGGCCCTCAGCAACGAGTGCTCGAGCCCCTGTGAAGTGTCGACCCGGGAAGCGGTGTCCCAGGGATCCTCCTGGGCTGCTAACGTCGCTGCGATCTCGGGGGTCACCTCGGAGTTGCCTGGCGGCCGCGTCTGAATCCGGTCCGCCGCCATTTCAGTCGTCGCCGTACACAAGAGTTCCACAATCGACGAGTGTGTCTCCGTGGCAAGATGATTGGCGCGCGCACGAACCTCCGGATCTCGCCAGGTACCGTCGAGGATGACAGATTCTCCACGGCCCAAAGGCACGCGCGCCCGGCGTAGGGCTTCCTCATACACGCTGGCGACGTTATCCGGGTTATAAAGTCCCGCATTCATAACGCCCGAATTTCCGGTTATAGCGCCCGCTTCTCGTAGTTCCCGGCGCACGTCGTCAGTCGAAATCACCTGCGCTCCAACCTTTTTAGCGAGAGCATGGGCGAGGGTGGACTTGCCGGTACCGGGGTTACCACCGATCAGCGCGAGCCGAACCGCTCCGTTCTTTAGGTGTTCGAGCGCAATGCTCAAGTGTGTGGCGGCATCCGCGTTAGCCTGCGATTTCCCTTGCAACCATCGGACGCAATCGACCTTGGCTCTGACGACCGCACGGTACGCGATGTAGAAGTCTCGCAACGACGACGGCGCCGTGTCCGTCGAGTACGCAACATACCGCTCGAGGAAGTAGTCTGCAAGATCGCTGCGGCCCAAGAACTCCAGGTCCATCGCGAGGAAGGCCGCGTCATCAATGCGGTCGACGTAGCGAAGTTCGTCGTCGAACTCCAGGCAATCGAGCAGTGCCGGTTCACCGTCCGGACAGAAAATATCGTCAGCGAGCAGATCGCCGTGACCGTCGAGGATGCATCCTCCTTCCATTCGGGTCGTGAGCAAAGCCGCTTGCCCCGAGATGAATTCGGCGACAAGATGTTGGATCCGCGATAGCGACGGGCCCGAGAGCGCCGAACTCGGCGTTGCCGCGTAGCGCGTCAGCTCCGACAAGTTTTCGTGCCAGCGTCGTTCGATCGCACCGGGATCACCCTGGGCAGTAATTAACCGACTCCGCTCGGCGTTTTCATGAAAGCGAGCCAGCACGCCGGCGATCCGGTCCAGTACGCCCGGAACCGACTTTTCAGGAGAGTCGCCTGTCACTATGGACGCCAACCGGTCGTCTTCACTATACCGCCGCATGACCACAATCGGCTCCGCAGGACCTCCGTTGGGATCGGTGAGATGCGCAACCCCGAGATAACTATCGGGAGACAGTCGGCGGTTTAGCTCCACTTCGCGCATACACGCGCGCTCGCGCTGCTCTGGTGTGCGGAAATCGAGAAAGTCGGTCAGCACCGGTTTCTTCGCTTTGAACGCCCGATCACCGGCGAGCATGACTACACCCGTGTGAGTTTCACGCACATCGATGTAGGGGGCTGTAGTTTTCTTGACTGACTCCGCTGGCCTATTGGCCATGATCGCAACCTCGGTGGGTTTAAATACTCATCGCTAAAGCCGATTTCGCCCAATTCCCTCAGGACGGGCGCGCCACGATCACGGGCATTCGAACCGCGTGAACGACCGCATTGCTAACCGAGCCCAGCAGCATGCCAGTCACACCACCTCGGCCGTGGCTGCCCACAACAACAAGCTGGGCCGACTCCGACTGTTCGATCAGCTGTCGAGCCGGTCGATCACGAACAACAATGCGCTGCACCGTGACATCGGGGTAGCGTTCTTGCCAGCCCGCGAGGCTTTCGGCCAAACTGCGTTCGGCTTCAGACTTCAACGTCGCCCAGTCCAGCCCAGGAAGTTCGAGCACCTGGTCGCTCCAGGTTTGCAACGCCTTCAGTTCGACACCACGACGCGAGGCTTCGTCGAACGCAATCGCCGTTGCCAACTCCGAGGCCGGCGATCCATCGATTCCCACCAGCACCGGAGCGTGCTGCGGATCAGGCATCAACGGGTCCTCGTCGCGGATGATCGCGACCGGGCAGGCCGCCCGTCGCACCACACCAGAGCTAACCGAACCCAGCAACACTCGGTCTACAGCTCCGCGACCGGTGCTGCCTACCACCAACATCTCCGCGTCTTTCGACATCTCGGCCAGCGTCGGAACAGGAGGCGAAGGCTTCAGCTCGCTCGTCACGTCGATCTTGCCGTGTGCCTTCGTGGCATCCTCAGCGATCTTGACCGCCTCCTCCAGAACCCTTCGGCCGTCGTCTGCCTGCCACACCCCAACCCCGCTCGGCATTGGTATCTGCGGCAACGTCGGCACGTAGGTGCTGAACGCGTGGACCAGGGTCAGTGGGACATCTCGCATAGCCGCATCACGCGCAGCCCAGCAGACGGCAAAATTCGACGCAGGCGATCCATCGACTCCGACGACGATGCCATAGCGCTTCACGGTGGCAGACATCTTGTTCTCCCTTGTTGGTCGGTCACCGAAGACGCTATCGGCCTGACGGGTGTCGGTCATGAGGCTTTAGTCCCCACCCAGATGGCCGTGAGACCTTATAATGCTTGCTGGGAGCCGATCCTGGAGTGCGCTCGCGCATAGCCGCATAAGTGACCGTCTGTGTGAAAGCGGCTTAACCGACTCTGCTGCAACAGCGCTGACGTCCAAGCGCTTTCGCGCTCATCGGGGCCCAACTTCCATCGTGGCTTTGGGGAAGGGAACAGTGGGGCCGACGGGCTCGACTCGGCGACGGCGCCACCGGGCGGCGAGACGGCATTCCATCTCCGCAAGATAGGCGTTCTGGCACACTCAGGTGTGAAGGGTGCGGCTATCAGGCGGCGTGGCGGTCTGAGCCCGCAGACGGATGAACCTGCAACACGCCGCCTGTCGTCAGCAGCGAAAGATGTTGCAACGAAAAGTCTTCTCGGAAACCGCGAACCGTCCCGTGCGCCAGACAGCACGATCGCGCCGGATCCTATGGCGGGTTCAAATCCGGTTTGCAGTGCAGATAAGACGTTGGTGCAGGACCCCATTGGATATCGACCTGGCCTGCGGCAGCGTTGTGGCGTTCATCTCCCAGTCAAGTCTGAAACGACGTTTGTTCATCTCGACAGTCTTCGATGAGCAGGACGATGCACGGGCATCGCGGGATCAGGAGGGGTTGATGTTCCCCAGGTTAACGATCACCGCCGCGGTCGCCATAGCCGCCGCGAGTTGGCTGACCGGGTGTGGAAGCACCAGTGGCGGTGGGACCGCCAGCGGCACCCAACAGGCCCTAGGGGGCCAGATTTGCGGCCAGCAGGCGGCCGCCAAGCCCGGCTATCCGAGGACGATCCCAAAGATCGACGGCGGCGCGACCAGTTTGTCCGGCGCCGGGTCGACCTTCGTGGCACCGGTCATGTCGGTGTGGACCAAGAACTACTCGCAATCCGATGGGGTGCAGGTCGCCTATCAGCCGATCGGTTCCGGCGGCGGTGTGCAGCAGGTCATCGCCGGCACGGTCGACTTCGGCGCATCAGATACCCCAATGAAGGACAGCGAGCAGGCCGCCGCGAAATTCGGCCCGATACTCCACATCCCGTTGACACTGGGTGCCGTCGTACCGACCTACAACGTCAAGGGCGTCCAGACCGGCCTGAAGTTTGACGGTGACACGCTGGGCAAGATATACGCCGGCAAGATCACTAAATGGAACGACCCCGCTCTGGTCGAGCTGAATCCGGGCACGACCCTGCCCGACCAACCGATCGCGGTGGCCCACCGTTCGGACGGCTCCGGCACAACCGCGGTTTGGACGGACTTTCTGACCAAGGAAAGCCCGACCTGGGTGCAAGCCCTTGGCGGGCCTGATAGGAGCTTCGGCAAGGACATCGCGTGGCCAGTGGGCATCGGCGGTAAGGGTAATGAGGGCGTTTCCGGGGTGATCAACCAGACCGACGGGAGCATCGGCTACGTCGAATTGGCCTATGCGTTGGCGCAGAACCTCAATTACGGCCTCGTGAAAAACAAGGCGGGCCACTTCATTCAGCCCTGCGTCGCCACTATCACCGCGGGCGCCCAAGGCATCACCTACCCGCCGGACTTACGGGTAAGCCTGACCGACGGGTCCGATCCGAACGCCTACCCGATCACCGGGACTGTCTACGCGCTGGTATATCAGAGCCAGACCGATGCGGCGAAGGCAAGGGCGCTGGTCAACTTCTTCTCCTGGACCCTATCTAACGGTCAAGACGATGCTGCCAGCGTCAACTACGCCCCGCTTGGCAAGGATTTGCAGGTTTTGGCGATGGGAATGGTTCAAAAGATCACCCTCAACGGTGGACCGGTCGCAAAATGATCCGCGATGCCGCAAGGGCGAAGTTTTGACCGCGGAGCTCCTAGCACCACCCGACACATCTGAGGAATCAGCAGACGGTCGGTTCATCGATGGGCTGTTCGCGCGGTTGATGGCCACCGCGGCGCTGACCGTGATCGCGGTGTTGGTGGCCACCGCAGTGTTCCTTCTGATAAGGGCGTGGCCCGCTCTGTCGCACTACGGACCGCTGAGTTTTTTTCACGCTCGCTGGGCGCCCTCGGAGGCCGTCGCCACCTTGTCCAAGCCGAATCCTTACGGGATCCTGCAGTTCATCTACGGGACCGTGGTGACCTCGCTGGTTGCGATGGCGATCACGGTGCCGGTCGCGATCGCGGTGGCCCTCTACATCACCAACCTGTCACCGGCGGTGCTTCGCCGCCCATTGTCATCGTTGGTCGATCTGCTCGCGGCGATCCCAAGTGTGGTCTATGGATTTTGGGGGGTGTTCGCGCTGATCCCCGCGCTGGGGCCGATTGGTCGCGGGTTGACGTCGGTGTCGGGCATCCCGGTGATCGGCTGGTTGTTCCAGGGCCCATTTTTCGGTTATTCCGTCTTCGCGGCCGGTGTGGTCCTCGCGATCATGGTGTTGCCCATCGTCACGGCCATTTGTCGCGAAGTCTTCGACACAGCGCCGGCCACCGAGAAGGAAGCCGCGCTGGCGGTCGGCGCCACCAAATGGGAGATGCTGCGCATCGCGGTGTTGCCGCGGTCGCGTTCCGGGATCATCGGCGCAGCGATCCTGGGGCTAGGCCGCGCATTCGGCGAAACAATCGCGGTAACCATGCTTATCGGCAACAACGTATTGACCATCCCGCACGGGATAATGCGCGCCGGATCCACCATGCCGAGCGTAATCGCCAACGAGTTCACCGAAGCCAACCAGCCTTTCCATCTGGACGCACTGTTCGTGGTCGCCTTCGGGCTGCTGTTGTTGTCGTTGGTCGTTAACATGGTCGGCAAGCGCATCGTCGGCCGGGTTTCGGATCACATCGCATGAGCACGACGATCAACGAAGAACCACTCAAGGAACTGTCTCAGGTCGACGGGTTCCCCGGGGAGCGCCGCCGCCAAATCACCAACCTGTTCATGCACACCGTGCTGCTACTGGTCATGATCGCCACCGTCGGCGTGCTGGTGTGGCTGCTCGTCTACGTCGCCGGACAGGGACTGAAGTACCTGGGCCCGGAGTTCCTCACCCAGACCCCGCCCGGCAATCCCAGCCAGCCGGGCGGCGGATTCCTCAATGGGATCATCGGAAGCCTCATCGTCACCGGCATCGCGACGCTGCTGGCGATGCCCGTTGGTGTCGCGGCAGCCATCTACCTCGTCGAATACGGTGGCCAACTGGCCCGCGTGACGCGGTTTCTCACCGACATCCTGGTCGGCGTGCCAACGATCGTGACCGGTGCCCTGGTCTACGCGGTATGGGTGGTGTTCTTCGGGTTCTCCGGCATCGCCGGAGGAATAGCCCTCGGACTGGTCATGCTGCCGCTGGTGATCCGCTCGACCGAGGAGATGCTCCGACTCGTGCCCCGCGAACTGCGTGAAGCCTCGTTCGCGCTGGGCGCCACAAAGGCGGGCACCATCATGTCAATCGTGCTTCCCACCGCTAGTTCAGGAATCATCACCGGTGTCATGCTCGCTTTTGCGCGCGCCATGGGAGAAACAGCGCCGCTGCTGCTGACTGCGCTCGGCAACGACCTGTTCATAGAACTCAACCCGACCAAGCGCATGTCGACACTGTCCTTGCAGATCTTTGGCAACGCCATAACCGGGTACAAATCCGCCCAAGCCCGCGCCTGGGCGGGAGCACTAACATTGGTGGTGATGGTCCTGCTATTCACCGTGGCCGCCCGATGGATCGCCGGCCGGACCAGCGTCAGTCGCGGACGTTTGACCGAACCTAGAGCTTGAAGCGGACAACGCATATCCGCACGTCTGGTCTGAGGCCCGAACGACATCACAGGAGGATCGCATGACACCGGACATCAACGTGACAACGGATGCCGCGATCGGGAACCGCACGGTCGCAGCCTCACCGGCACCCCCAGCGACGGAGCCGGTGACCGACACCGTCCATACACAGCGCCGAGGCGCGAAACGGGTGGAAGCCCGAGACCTCAACATTTATTACGGCTCCTTTCACGCGGTAGCCAACCTCAACATGACGGTGAATCCGCGAAGTGTCACCGCGTTGATAGGACCATCCGGGTGCGGCAAGTCCACCGTTTTGCGGGCCATGAACCGGATGCACGAGACCATCCCGGGCGCCCGGGTGCAAGGATCGGTGTTGCTCGACGGTTGGGACATCTACGGCGCGCGCAGCAGCGCCGTAGGTGTGCGCCGCGTCGTCGGGATGGTATTCCAACGACCAAACCCCTTTCCAACCATGTCTATTCGCGACAATGTGGTCGCCGGATTGAAACTTCAAGGGACGCACAATAAGAAAAGCCTCGACGAGCTCACGGAACGGTCGTTGCGCGGGGCGAGCCTTTGGAACGAGGTCAAAGATCGGTTGGACAGGCCAGGCGGCGGGTTGTCAGGTGGACAGCAGCAGCGTCTGTGCATCGCGCGGGCGATCGCCGTCTCGCCCAGCGTATTGCTGATGGACGAACCCTGTTCCGCGCTTGACCCAATCTCGACGCTCGCGATCGAGGATCTGATCGCGGAGCTCAAGCAGGACTACACCATCGTCATCGTTACTCACAATATGCAGCAGGCCGCCCGCGTCAGTGATCAGACCGCGTTCTTTAATCTGGAGGACACCGGCAAGCCCGGACGGTTGATCGAAATCAACGACACCGACAAGATTTTCTCCAAGCCCGACCAAAAGGCCACTGAAGACTACATTTCCGGCCGGTTCGGCTGACCGGTCCGCGTTGACCCCGAAAGGGATCAGCACGTGCACCCTGACGCGCCTTACCTGAGCCGCGAAGCGATCCGGTCGCTGTGGCTGAAGCGGGCGGCGCGGCGCTCGATGCGGTGGTGGTGTCCGCGGGTGCGGTGCAACTGTCCAGCCAGGTGCATCGAATCGGCGTAGAACATCGTCTTGGTCACCTCGACGAGTACCAGGTAGAAGATCGTGAACAACACCAGCGCTGTGAAGAACTGCCAGGGCAGTGTGGTGAACCCGAGTGGGTGGGCCAGCGGTGACACGGTGAGTACAACGCCGATGACGACGACCGCGAAGGCGGCCAATGTTAACAGCAGACCGGGTCTGCTACGGACGAATGGCACCCGCCGGGTACGAATCGCGAAGATGATCAGCGTTTGGGTGGCCAGCGACTCTACGAACCAGCCGGTGCGGAACTCCATCGGCCCGGCATGCAGCACGCCCAGCATCAATCCGAACGTCAGGAAGTCGAACAGCGAGCTGATTGGACCGAACGTCAGCATGAACCGGCGGATGAACGCGATGTTCCAGTGCGACGGTGCGAGCAACTGCTCCTTGTCCACCCGGTCGGTGGGGATCGCCAATTGCGAGCTGTCGTAGAGCAGGTTGTTCAGCAGGATCTGGCTGGGCAGCATCGGGAGGAACGTCAGCACCGCCGACGCAGCGGCCGCGCTGAACATGTTTCCGAAATTGCTTGATGTGCCCATCAGTACGTATTTGATGGTGTTGGCGAAGATGCGCCGTCCCTCGGCCACACCCAACGCGAGCACACCCAGGTCCTTTTCGAGCAGCACCACGTCGGCGGCATCTTTGGCGACGTCGGCGGCGGTGTCCACCGAGATCCCGACGTCGGCCGCGTGCAGGGCCAGCGCATCGTTGACGCCGTCGCCCAGGAAGGCGACCGACCGTCCGGTTCGCCGCAACGAGACGATCAGCCGGGCTTTCTGCTCGGGCGAGATCCGGGCGAAGATGGTGTTACCGCGCGCCGCGTCGTCGAACCTGGCATCGTCGAGGGCGTCCATCGCGGCGCCAGTGATTGTGCCCTTGGAACGCAAACCCAAATCAGCGCAGACCTTTTCGGCGACTTTGGGATTGTCCCCGGTAGCCACTTTGAGTTCGATGCCCAGCGCCGCCAGTTGGGCCAGCGAATCGCGCGCCGCGGCCTTCGGCTCGTCGGCGAAAACCAAGAAGCCATCCAGACCGAGGCCGCATTCATCATCGGCTGTAACGACGGTCAGCTCCGGCGCAGGCTTGCTGGCCACAGCCACCACACGGCGGCCGCTGGTGAACAGCGCGGCCAGCGTGCGCTGCGCCGCGTCGGGCACCCCCTCGCATTTTTGCAGCACTTGCTCCGGTGCGCCCTTGACGACTAACACGCGGCGGCTACCGTCGTCGACGAGTGTCGAGGTTGCCCGGCGGGCATGGTCGAACGGCAGTGTGGCGACTCGCTTGACGCTTGCTGTCAGCAGGCCCGCAGCGGTTGGGGACTCCCAGAGTGCGGTGTCCATTGCATTGGCGCTGACACCGCCTGATGCCGCGTCGATATCGGTGGCCAGCAGACCCGCGCGTAGCACCGCGTCATCGTCCGCACCGGTGGGGTCGACGGCGTCGACCAGGCTGATGCGGCCCTCGGTCAGGGTCCCCGTCTTGTCGGTGATCAATATGTCGACGTCGCCGAGATCCTCGATGCAGACGAGTCGTTTGACCAGAACCTTGAGGCGCGCCAACCGCCGCGACCCAGTGGCCAGGCTGGTGCTGACCACCGCGGGCAGCAGCTGCGGGGTGATACCGACCGCGATCGCCAGCGCGAACAACACTGAGTCGATTACCGGCCGACGCAGCAACAGGTTGGTGGCCAGGATGAGCACGGTCAGGGTCAGCGCCACCCACAACAGCAGGTAGGAGAATCGGCGCAGACCGGCTTGGAACTCCGTCTCAGGTTGCCGTTCCCCCAAACCGGCGGCGATACGGCCGAACTCGGTGTTCACACCGGTTGCGTACACAGCACCGAGGCCCTCACCAGCGCTGACGATAGTGCCCATGAATGCCAGATCGGTCGAATCAGCCAGGCCCGCATCGGTATTGACCGGCAGCACTGATTTCTCCGAGGCTGCCGACTCGCCGGATAGGATGCTTTCGTTGCATTCCAGGCCATTGACTTCGATGAGCCGCACGTCGGCGGGCACCGCTTCACCCAGGGCGAGCCGGATCACATCGCCGGGTACCAAGGCAGTCACATCGACCTTCGTGAAGTGCCCGTCGCGGCGCACCACGGCCGAGTGGTGCACTCCCGAATGCAGTGCAGCCGAAGCGCGTTCGGCTCGGTACTCGTTTACGAAACCCAAGCCGACACTGGCGGCCAGAATGATGCCGATGATGATCGCCTGTTTGCTATCTCCGAGGAAGTACGACAGCACGGCGGTGACCGTCAGCAGCCCCAACACCGCGCTACGCAACTGACGCCCCAGCACCGCAATCGCGCTCACCTGATGAGTGCGAACAGCGTTAGGGCCGTAGCGCAGCATTCGAGCCGCTGCCTCCGCGCTGGACAGCCCGCCTTCCGAGGTGTCGAGCCACAAGAGCACGTCAGGGACCGGTGCGGCGCCCACCCGCCCGGCGGTCAGCGCCGCGTGTTCATCCTCGATCGCTGTCACTGTGTGTCCCTACTAGTGCCGATTCGGAAACAGTCAAATCCACATAGAGTCAGATACAAATCAATCTTGCCGCACGGTGCTTACGATGTAGTCGCTGGGCGGGGTGCGTCCATGCGCTTGCGGAGCTTGGGTCAGCTAGGGCGATACCGATCCC
>Ga0209068_10001330_pt1 | contig 12371 bp, 9 predicted proteins | sample ColStrG_CSR_2012_FD_187200 | JGI IMG/M metagenome (GOLD analysis project Ga0209068, IMG submission 187200) | Freshwater sediment microbial communities in response to fracking from Pennsylvania, USA - Cold Stream Run_MetaG_CSR_2012 (SPAdes)... | ecosystem: Environmental > Aquatic > Freshwater >... | reverse complement strand
ATGGAAACCGGCCGTACGCCGTTTCCATCCGACGGCCTGGGTGCGCCGCTGGTGCCCGCACCGGCCGCGAATCGCGGGGCAACTGCCAATAACGCACCCTCTTCGGTCGATAACCGCCGGTCGGAGTCGTACTACGAGACCAAGGGTACCATTTTCGGTGCGCTGATCGAGGCGATCGACCTCGCGCAGCTGGCGCGACTTGATGTCGAATCAGCGCGCGAAGAAATTCGCGATATTGTCAACGAGATCATCGCGATCAAAAGTATCGTGATGTCGATCGCCGAGCAGGAAGACCTGCTCGATGATATCTGCAACGATGTCCTTGGATTTGGTCCGCTTGAACCGCTGCTGGCGCGCGACGACATCGCCGACATCATGGTGAACGGCTCGGGCACCGTTTACATTGAAGTGCTGGGCAAGATTCAGAAAACAGGTATTCGTTTTCGCGACAATCAGCAGCTGTTGAACATCTGCCAGCGCATTGTCAGCCAGATCGGACGCCGGGTCGACGAGTCTTCGCCAATTTGCGACGCGCGCTTGCCAGACGGTTCACGCGTGAATGCCATCGTGCCGCCGCTTGCGATCGACGGACCCGCGCTCACCATCCGCAAATTCAAAAAGGACAAGCTGACGCTCGATCAGCTTGTAAAGTTCGGCACCATCACCCATCAGGGCGCCGAGATCCTTCGTATCATTGGCCGCAGCCGCGTTAACACCCTCGTATCCGGGGGCACCGGTTCGGGCAAAACCACGCTCCTCAACTGCCTCACCCAATTCATCGACCACGACGAACGCATCATCACCTGTGAGGACGCTGCGGAATTGCAGCTCCAACAGCCCCACGTCGTAAGGTTGGAAACGCGGCCACCCAACCTCGAAGGCGAAGGGCAGGTCACCATGCGCGACCTTGTGCGCAACTGCCTGCGCATGCGGCCGGAACGCATCATCGTCGGCGAAGTGCGCGGACCGGAAGCCTTCGACCTGCTGCAGGCCATGAACACCGGTCACGACGGCTCGATGGGCACTCTGCATGCCAACAATCCTCGCGAAGCGCTCTCGCGGCTGGAGTCCATGATCACGATGGGCGGCTTCTCACTGCCGTCCCGCACTATTCGCGAAATGATCTGCGCCTCAGTCGACGTCGTGATTCAAGCCGCGCGTTTGCGCGACGGCTCGCGCAAAATCACCCATGTCACCGAAGTGATGGGGATGGAAGGCGACGTTATCGTTACCCAGGACATCTTCCTCTACGACATGGAAGGCGAGGACGCGAAAGGCAATATCGTCGGCCGCCATCGGTCAACCGGCATTGGTCATCCACGTTTCTGGGACCGCGCCCGTTACTATGGCGAAGAAAAACGCCTGGCCGCCGCGCTCGATGCGGCGGAAGCCGCCAACGAAGCCATCCGGGCCTAAGCGGAGCGCGTGGTGCAGATTATCGCCGTCTTCTTCCTGGTCGCAGTCGCCATCGGCGGAGTGGCCTACGTATTTCTCTATCCGACCTTGTCCGGCGAACGCAAAGTCGAACAGCGCATGCAAAGCGTCGCCAGGACGGAACCGCTGACGCGCGTCGCCCGCGGGCCTCAGAAATCGCGCCGTGATGTCGTCGAATCCTCTCTCAAGGACTTCGAGGAGCGCCACAAGAAAAGCAGAAGCGTGCCTCTCTCGGCTCGTATCGCGCGCGCCGGGTTGTCCTGGTCGAAACGACAATTTGCAATAATTTCAGCCATCATCGGATTAGGCATGTTCGCCTTCGGCTACTTGTCCGGCACCGGTCTGCTGGGTGCAGCAGGACTCGGCTTTGCGGGAGCTTTTGGCGTTCCACGTTGGATTCTGTCCTTCCTAAAAAAACGCCGGGAAGCCAGGTTTCTTGAAGCACTTCCGGATGCGGTCGACATCATCGTGCGTGGCGTCAAGGCCGGTCTACCGCTTCTCGATTGTATAAGAATGATCACCGTGGAGGCGCCCGACCCTCTGAAAACGGAATTCCGGACGATCATGGAAACGCAAGCCATCGGCATGCCGCTCGGCGAAGCTTGTAGCAAGCTGTACGAACGGACGCCGCTACCGGAGGCAAATTTCTTCGGGATCGTCATAGCGATCCAACAGAAGGCGGGCGGGAATCTTTCAGAAGCACTCGGCAACCTTTCGAAGGTGTTGCGCGATCGCAAAAAAATGCGGGCTAAGATTCAAGCGATGTCGCAAGAGGCCAAAGCCTCGGCAGCCATCATAGGTGCGTTGCCAATCGTCGTGATGATATTGGTCTATATCACCAGCCCGCAGTACATCTCGTTGCTATTCACCAACCCCATGGGCCACATCATGCTGGCCGGATCTGCGGTCTGGATGGCGATGGGCATACTGGTAATGAAAAAAATGATTAATTTCGATTTTTAGGCGCCAAACCGATGATCGAATTCCTGATCAACGCACTCAACGTCAAGGCGGTAACGATGCTGCTTGCAGCGGTCGCAGCGGCCGCCACAGTGCTGACGCTCGCAATGCCTCTGGTTTTTGTGAATCCGCTCGACAAGCGTATGCGAGCTGTAGCGCTCGAACGTGAGAAAATTCGTCAGCGCGAGCGCGAGCGCATGGCGCAGGAAAATCAGAAGGTCAAACTACGGCAATCGCCAAAGCAATATGTCCAGACGATTGTCGATCGATTCAACCTCAGCAAGTGGGTCGGACAGGAAGAAGCCCGACTCAAGCTCATACAGGCTGGCTATCGCGGTCAGGCGCCCTATGTGACCTATCTCTTCGTTCGCATGGTGACGCCCGTAGCGTGCTTCCTGTTCGCGGTGATTTACCTATTTGTCGTGCTCAAATTTGATCAACCGGCCACGATCAAGCTTGGCATCTGTATTGCCGCCGCTTACGTCGGCATGCAATTGCCGCTCCTCTTGCTCAAGAACAAGATCAATCGCCGGCAGTTGTCCATTAAACGCGCCTTCCCCGATACGCTCGATCTGCTGCTGATTTGCGTGGAATCGGGCATGTCGATTGAGGCTGCCTTCAGAAAAGTCAGTGACGAAGTGGGCACTCAATCGGTCCCACTGGCGGAAGAACTGACTCTGACGACGGCCGAGTTGTCCTATTTGCCGGATCGGCGCCAGGCTTATGAAAATCTTGCCAAGCGGACGGATCTCGATGGCGTGAAATCGGTGTGCATGGCCCTGCAGCAAGCTGAGCGCTACGGGACACCGCTCGCGACCATGCTGCGGGTGATGGCGCAGGAAAACCGCGACATACGTATGTCGGAAGCGGAGAAAAAAGCGGCCGGGTTGCCACCGAAACTAACTGTACCGATGATCCTCTTTTTCCTGCCGGTCCTGTTCATAGTCATTCTTGGGCCGGCCGCCATCAAGGTGATGGCTTTACAGTAGCGGTCTGTGCCGTCTATTTCGGCCGCGCGACTTCAGCAGTCGTGATCAGGAGCCAGCATCGGGCGCGGGCACGTAGGCGCGGCCCATTTTCTTCTGGTCGCGCTGCTGCGCAAGCATCTGCCGCAGATAGTCTACATTGGCGGCGGCTTCTTTCTCAGGCAGGTCGGCACGGGCGATTTTCTCTGCTTCCTCAAAATGACCACGCAGGCCGACCACCAATGCGAGATTCTGGCGCGCTTTGGGGCTGGCATTCGGCTGCGCCACCGCACGCCGCAGGGTGACTTCGGCGTTTTTCAAATCCTTGGTCAGGAGATAGGACAGTCCGAGATTGGAGAGCACTGTAGGCTCGTCAGGCACTATTTTGAGCGCGGAAGCATAGTGACGCTGCGCTTCGACATGGCGCCCTAACTGATCGAGCACCGCACCTTGCACATTGAGGATACGCCAATCTGGATTATCAGGCGTGTGTGCCCGTTCGAGGGTCTCGAGCGCCTGCTGATACTTGCCGACCTCGGTCAGTGCACGCCCGTAGGCGCCCAGCAGCGGCATGCTGCGCGGGTTACGGATCGAGGCCTGCTCGAGCACGGCCACCGCTTGTGCGCGCTGTTCAGTCGCGCGCAATGCGCGCGCGTAGGCGATGGCCACATCAGCATCGTTCGGATTTTCACGATACCGGGCTCCCAATGTGTCCAGGGAGCGCCGCCATTCGTCCTGGCTGGCAGGCGCAGCATTTGCGTCGGTTATTGAACTGGTGGTCTCGCGGGAGCCGATGTTGGAGCAGCCGCCCACCGATAGGGCCAGCGCAGCCGCCACGGCAGCTGAGGCGAGCAGATAAGTGGCGCGGGATCTCAGCGGCATAACCCGAGCAATAAAACGTTAACCCTAACGACTGGTTAACTTGTAGACTGGCCAAGATTGCGCGTGATCTTCAATGCGCGATGCCGCGGAGTAATCATGCATCCTGTCTTTGCGAGCGCCGGCAAAACGCGGGCGATACCGATCTGGTTTGTCCATGCTGGAAATTTCGATTCAGTCTGCAAAGACATTGGCGAACGAGGGCGTGCATTTGTCGCCGCCTCAGGCTTTGAGGCCAAGGCCGGCCGGCTGATGCTCCTCCCCGCCGCGGACGGGGCGCTCGCGGGCATATTGTTCGGGGTCGAAGCTCCCGGCGAGACTGAAATTGACCGCTTCCGGCCCGGACAACTGTCCGGCCTGTTGCCGCCGGGTAACTATCGTTTTGCCAATGCGCCGCACGATACGCGGTTGGCTGCGCTCGCTTTTGCACTCGGCGCTTATCAGTTTGTCCGCTACCGCAAAGCAGAAACACGCAATGCACGCCTCGTGGTTCCGGACGGCGTCGATGGCGACGATCTAACCCGCATTGTGGAGGGCGTGGCACTTTGCCGGGATCTCACCAATACCCCGTCCAACGATATGGGTCCGTCGGAGCTGGAAGCTGCCAGCCGTGCTCTTGCAAAGCAGCACGGCGCCAACCTGCAAGTCACGAGCGGCGAAGCGCTCGCAAAAAATTTTCCGCTGGTGCATGCGGTCGGCGCCGGCTCCGCGCGTGCCCCACGACTGATCGATATGACCTGGGGTAAGGCCGGCGATCCAAAAATCACGCTTGTCGGCAAAGGAGTCTGTTTCGATACCGGCGGGCTCGACATCAAACCCGATACCGGCATGCTCAATATGAAGAAGGACATGGGCGGAGCCGCGACCACGCTGGCGCTCGCTTATATGATCATGGCCCGTGGTTTGAAGGTCAGACTGCGCGTCATAATTCCAGCGGTGGAGAACTCGATCTCCGGTTCCAGCTTCCGTCCGCGTGACGTTTTCGTTTCGCGCAAGGGTATTTCGGTTGAAATCGGCAATACCGATGCGGAGGGCCGTCTGATCCTTGCCGACGCGCTCGCGCTTGCCGACGAGGACAAGCCTGCATTGATGATCGACTTTGCAACGCTCACTGGCGCCGCGCGCGTCGCACTTGGGCCTGAGGTGACGCCGTTCTTTACCGATGACGACGCTCTCGCCGATGAACTTGCGCGGGCCGGCACCGCAGAGAATGACCCGCTCTGGCGAATGCCGCTATGGCGGCCTTACGAGGCAATGCTTGATTCAAAGGTCGCCGATCTCAACAATGTTGCGACCGGTGGCCATGGTGGCGCGATTACAGCCGCGCTGTTCCTGCGCCGCTTCGTCACCACCAAATCCTGGCTCCACTTGGATATCTTCGCCTGGACGCCGGTGGCAAAGCCCGGACGTCCGGAAGGCGCCGAGTGTCAAGTCGCGCGCGCACTCTACGCTCTCCTTTGTGGCCGTTATTCCTAATGGTCGTGCTCGATCCCCGCATAAATCCGTTTCGCCCCGACATCGCGGCTAAGCATTTGCAAGGCCAGGTCGAGGCCAAACGATTCGTCGAAGGTGCTCGTCGCCAAGTGGTCGAACCGGTCACCGCGTTGCGCCGCATGGCGTCGCACGACGCGCGGCTCGACAGCGAAGTTCTGCTCGGCGAGCGCGTGATGGTTTACGAAACGACCGAAGAGGGCTGGGCCTGGGGCCAGTTAGAAACCGACGGTTATGTCGGTTGGATGTCGGCCAATTCGCTCGGACAAAATGGCCCGGCACCGACCCATAAGGTTGCGGCCCTGCGCGCGTTGGCATTCCCGGGGCCTGACATCAAGCTTCCTCCGGTCGCGGCGCTGCCAATGGGCGCGCGGCTGACCATCGCGCGGCTGGACGAACGCTTTGCCGTCACTGCGTCTGGTTGGCATGTGCCGGAAGCCTATCTCGCTCCGGTAAAGATGCGGCGGTTGGATTTCGTTGGCGTGGCAGAACAATTTCTGGGCACACCCTATCTGTGGGGTGGCAAAACCTCGCTCGGTTTGGACTGCTCGGGCCTTGTCCAAGTCTCCCTCCAGGCCGCCGGTATCGCGTGCCCTCGCGACAGCGATATGCAAGAACTGGGAATCGGAAAACTGTCGTCGCTCGCAAGCCTACGTCGCGGCGATCTGTTGTTCTGGAAGAGTCATGTTGCCATTGCTCGCGATCCCGAGACTCTGATTCACGCAAACGCCCATCATATGATGGTTGCTCTCGAATCGCCCACAGAGGCGATTGCGCGCATCAAAGCAGCAGGAAGCGAAGTTACCGCGGTAAAACGGGTGGCCTAACGCAGCAGTCCGGCGATCCTCTCGCGATTGAGCGCCAACCACTGCAATCCAATGATCATCGGGCTGCCGCGCATCGTGTGGCGGTCGAGCGCGCTGATTGCGGCATCGATTGAAACGCGGTGGACATAAAGCTGCTCGCCGTCAGGCGTTATCAGCGACCCCTCATGCACTTTCGTAGCATCGACGGCGGCGAGAAAGATCGTAACCTCCTCGTCCGTCACCCCCGGCGTACTCAGAAAAGTAAGCAGTTCGACTGCCTTTCCCGGTTCAATGCCAATCTCCTCCTTACACTCGCGACGTGCCGCTTCGATCAGCGATTCGCCCGCCTCGACGCGCCCCGCCACAAACTCGACGAGATCTCCACGACCATTGGCGAGATGCGCGGGGACGCGGAATTGGCGGATCAATACGATTTCCTGACGCGCGACATCGATCGGTATCACCACGATGACCTTGCCAGCGATCATCACGTCGCGCTCCTGCACGACCCGACCGTCCTTACCCTGCAAGGTCACGTTATAGCGATGATAATCGCGGTAAGCTTTGGCAAGCACTTGCGGGCGAGACAAAACAACGTCCGCAGGCAAATCTGCAAGCTCTCGCCGTTTAGACATTAGTTCTTACTGCGACACTATGCCCTCGGGGGCGGTTTCCAACTTAAAGGCAGCGGCAAATAGTGCACGCGTGTAGTCAGTCTTAGGCGCCTTAAATAAGTCAGCAGCTGCGCCTTCTTCGACCGCCTTGCCGTTGCGCATCACCAGCAGACGACTTGCGAGTGCAGCCACAACGCGCAGGTCATGCGAAATAAACATATATGTTAAATCGTGCCGCTTCTGCAGATCTCGCAACAGGTCAACCATTTGCGACTGAATCAGCATATCAAGCGCGCTCGTAGGCTCGTCGAGCACGATGAAAGTCGGCCCCAGGACCAATGCGCGAGCGAGGGCGACGCGTTGGCGTTGGCCGCCAGAGAACTCATGCGGATAGCGGTGACGGGTTTGCGGGTCGAGCCCGACATCGTTCAGAGCGGCGACAACACGTTGCTCGCGGTCCGCGCGCGACAGCCCCGGATGATGCACCCATAAGCCCTCTTCGATGATATCTGACACCGACATGCGTGGAGACAACGAGCCATACGGGTCCTGGAAGACGATCTGCATGTCGTGACGGAAGGGACGCATTTGCTTGAACTTGAGGCCTTCGATGGCGTGACCCATGAACACGATCGGACCCGCGGAGGAGATGAGCCGGAGGATAGCGAGACCAAGAGTGGTCTTGCCGGAGCCCGATTCACCAACAACACCGAGCGTCTCACCCTTTCGCAATTCAATGCTGACACCATCAACTGCCTTGATGTGACCGACCACTTTGCGAAGCACACCCCGCTTGACCGGAAACCACACTTTCAGGTCTTTCGTTTCGATAACAATTGGCGCACTCGGCCGGGGCGGCGCGGGATCAGGCTTCGGCTCGGCGGCCAGCAACGCGCGGGTGTATGGGTGTTCAGGCGCGGTAAACACACGCTCTACCTCGCCCTGTTCGACGATCTTCCCGCGCTGCATCACGCAGACCCTGTCTGCAAGCTTACGCACAATGCCCAGGTCATGGGTGATGAACAGCATCGACATTCCGAGCTGTGTTTGCGTGTCTTTCAGCAGCTTCAGAATTTGGGCTTGGACTGTCACGTCAAGAGCCGTCGTGGGCTCATCCGCAATCAAGAGGTCCGGCTCATTGGCGAGCGCCATCGCAATCATCACACGCTGCCGCTGGCCGCCCGAGAGCTGATGCGGGTAGCTACCGAGCCGGCCGGCCGGATCGGGAATGCCCACTTGCCCGAGCAGTTCGATAATTCGCTTGCGCGCAGCCTCGCCATTAAGCCCTTGATGCAATGATAGAATTTCTCTGATCTGCTTTTCGATCGTGTGCAGCGGATTGAGCGAGGTCATCGGTTCCTGAAAAATGATCGCAATGTCATTTCCACGCACTTCCCGAATTTCCTGCTCCCGCATGGTCAGCAATTCGCGACCGTGGAACTTGATGCTGCCCGACGGATGATGCGCAGCCGGGTATGGCAACAACTTCATCACGGAGAGTGCGGTGATCGACTTGCCCGACCCGGACTCGCCGACAAGCGCCATCGTCTCGCCTTGGCGGATATCGAACGACACACGATCGACCGCCAGCACTTCCCGACTCCCATGTCCGAAGGCAATTGACAGATCGCGAATGGAAAGAAGCGGTTCGGGCGCGCTCATCGGAATGTCTTTCTGGGATCGAAAGCATCACGCACTGCCTCGCCGATGAAGATCAAAAGCGACAGCATGAACGCGATACTAAAGAAGCCGGTGAAGCCAAGCCACGGTGCCTGCACGTTTGCCTTGCCCTGCGATAGCAGTTCGCCGAGGGATGGCGAACCTGGCGGCAACCCGAAACCAAGAAAGTCGAGCGCCGTCAGCGTCATCACCGACGATGATAGGATGAAAGGCAGGAAGGTCATGGTCGCCACCATCGCGTTCGGCAAAAGATGGCGGAAGATGATGACCATGTTCGACACGCCAAGCGCGCGCGCCGCCTGAATGTATTCGAAATTGCGGCCGCGCAGGAATTCCGCACGCACGAGCCCGACGAGAGAGACCCAGGAGAACAAAAGTAATATGCCGAGCAATACAAAGAAGCCGGGTACTAGCACAGACGAAATGATCAACAGCAGATAAAGCGACGGGATCGAGGTCCAGATCTCGATGAATCGCTGGAAAAGCAGATCGGTCCAGCCGCCGAAATAACCTTGTAAGGCGCCGGCAGCGATGCCGATGATCGAGGAAACGATAGTAAGCGCGAGACCGAATAACACCGATATACGAAAACCATAGATCAGCCGCGCCACAACGTCGCGACCGCCATCGTCGGTGCCCAGCCAGTTGGTCTCAACTTCATCGCACTTGGCAAAGCCGTGGCTGGCGGCGAATTCGCAATCTTTTTTCGTCAGCAGCCATGTGGGCTTTGACGGGAACGGCGATGGTGGCTTGCTGACCTGCGTGTTGTAATAGAAACGCACCGGCGGCCAGACAATAATGCCTCCCTCCTTGTGGATCAGATCCATCAGGTAATCGTCGCGATAGTCCGCGGCGGTGCCGAACAGGTTCGGATCCTGCTCTTTGGCGAAGGCGGTGTCAGGATAAGTAACGACAGCCGGGAAAAATGATCGGCCGTTTACATGTATGAAAATCGGCTTGTCGTTGGCGATAAATTCGGCAAACAACGAAACCACAAACATCGTAAGAAAAATCCACAACGCCCAATAGCCGCGCCGGTTGGCCTTGAAATTCTCCCACCGCCTCTTGTTGAGTGGTGAAAGCCCGATGGCTTTTGTCGTTGGCGGCGCCGCCAACCCCATTGGCGAAACGGCTGCGGTGTCTGGTGGCTTGATCCCGGCGCGAACGTCCACGTCAGACCTCCCGCGTCTCAAAATCGATACGCGGATCGATCCACGTGTATGTCAGATCGGAGATCAAATTCACAATCACGCCGATGAGCGAGAATATGTAAAGCGTGGCGAACACTACCGGATAATCGCGGTTGAGAACGCTTTCGAACCCGAGCAGACCGAGGCCATCGAGCGAAAAAATGGTTTCGATCAGCAGCGCGCCAGTGAAGAAAGCGTGCACGAATGCGGAGGGAAATCCCGCAATGACTATCAGCATGGCGTTGCGGAATACGTGGCCATACAGCACCTGATTCCTGGTACAGCCTTTGGCGCGTGCGGTCAGCACGTATTGCTTGCGGATTTCTTCAAGGAAAGAGTTCTTGGTCAAGAGCGTCATCGTGGCGAAGGCCGAGAGTGCCATTGAAATAATCGGCAGCGTCAGATGCCAGAAATAGTCGAGGATTTTCTGCCACCACGGCAATTGCCACCAGTTCTCGGACACGAGCCCCCGCAAGGGGAACCAATCAAAGAACGACCCGCCTGCGAACAGGATGATCAGCAGGATTGCGAACAGAAAGCCAGGAATAGCGTAGCCAATCACGATTACGGTAGAGGTCCACATATCGAAGCGCGAGCCATCATCCATCGCCTTGCGGATGCCGAGAGGGATTGAAATCAAGTAGGTCAGCAATGTCATCCAGATACCGAGTGACATCGACACTGGCAGTTTTTCTTTGACCAATTGCAACACGCTGACATCGCGAAAATAACTTTTCCCGAAGTCAAACCGGATGTAGTTCCACAACATCAGCGCGAAACGCTCAGGCGCGGGCTTGTCGAAGCCAAACTGCTTTTCCAGTTTCTTGATGAATTCCGGATCAAGGCCCTGCGCACCGCGGTACTTGGAGGTCGTCGCGTCGACCTGCGAAGCACCCTGCGCCATGCCGCGATTGCCAAAGTCTCCCCCGGCCGAACCGGAAATGCGCGAAGTTGCGCCCGTGTCCGAACCGGTCAGCTTGGCGATCACCTGTTCGACCGGGCCGCCGGGAGCAAATTGCACCACGACGAAGGCCACCAGCATGATGCCGAACATAGTCGGCACGATGAAAAGAATGCGGCGGAGGATATAGGCGGTCATGCGTCCCTCAGTATGTCATTCTCCAGCCAGCGTGAAAGCCGCAGCGTCGTCTTTATCCCTTTTGTTCCAATTTTTCCGCGCTGCAGCGTTGCCTTCATCCTTTTTGTTCTAGTTTTGCGGCCTTGCCGCGATCGTACCACCAGGTCTCAGGAATACCGCGAAAATAGCGAGGTTTGCCGACCGGATGGCCGAAGACATCCCAATAGGCAATCCAGTGCGAGCCTTTGTACCAATGCGGAATCCAGTAGCGCCCGGCACGGATCACGCGATCAAGCGCTTTACAGGCGGCGGTCAAATCTGTTCGGGTCTTGGCAGCTATGATGATGTCGACCAGCGCATCAACGGCCGGATCGGCAATGCCGGCAAGATTCTGCGACCCTTTTGTTGCCGCCGCTTGCGATGAAAAAAACGTGCGCAGCGAATCTCCAGGAGTTGCCGAGAAGCTGAAGCGCTCAACGGTGATGTCGAAATCAAAGCCGTCCACGCGCGCGCGATATTGCACCGGATCAACGACACGCAAGGTGGCATCGATGCCAAGCACACCCAGGTTCTTGATGTAAGGCAGGTGATGCGGCTGGAACGTTGGCTCATCAATCAGAAACTCGATCGTGATCGGCTTTCCATTGGGCAAAACTCGCTTGCCATTCTTGAGTGTACAACCGGCGTCATTTAGCAATTGCGCGCCGCGCCTTAACCACTGGCGGTCCTGTCCCGACCCGTCCGTGACGGGCGGTACATACGGTTCACCGAACACTTCGTCCGGGACCTTGCCTCGAAAGGGCTCAAGCAAGGCAAGCTCGGCAGCATCCGGCTTACCCTTCGCCATCATCGGGGAATTCTGGAACACCGAATGGGTGCGTTCGTAGGAACCATACATGATGTTCTTGTTGGTCCACTCGAAATCGAATGCATCGATCAGGGCTTCGCGCATGCGCGCGTCCTTGAACTTCTCTCGCCGTGTATTAATGAACCAGCCCTGCGCACCCGAGGGCGTGTCATCGGGGAGTACGTCTCGCTTGACACGCCCATCCTTGAATGCCGGAAAGTCGTAGCGTGTGGCCCAGGTACGCGAGGTGAATTCCTCACGAAACAGATAATTTTTTGCCGTGAAACCTTCGAACCCGACCTCGCGATCGCGGTAATATTCGAAGCGGACCGCGTCAAAATTGCTCTGGCCGCGTGAAACAGGGAGGTCAGCGCCCCACCAATCCTTTACGCGCTCATACTCAATAAAATGCCCGACCTGAAAGCGG
>Ga0209068_10001329_pt1 | contig 12372 bp, 11 predicted proteins | sample ColStrG_CSR_2012_FD_187200 | JGI IMG/M metagenome (GOLD analysis project Ga0209068, IMG submission 187200) | Freshwater sediment microbial communities in response to fracking from Pennsylvania, USA - Cold Stream Run_MetaG_CSR_2012 (SPAdes)... | ecosystem: Environmental > Aquatic > Freshwater >... | reverse complement strand
TCAAGCCAGCCTACGCACGCTAGGCCGCTGGCCGCTTGCTCACAGCCCGAACACGTAGAGCACCGTCGCGTTCGATTGATTTCGCAGCTCCGGGTTCCGCTTCACCCCGGACAAGGAGTTGCTGATCTGCCCGGATGGCCGCACGCAGCACACGCCCGATGAAACCGCGATGTACTGCTTGCCGTTCACCGCGTAGGTCATGGGCGCCGCATTGATTCCGGTGCCGAGGTTGAACCGCCACAGCTCGTCGAGCGTCTGGTCGTCGAGCGCCACGACCGTGCCGTCGAGCATTCCGGTGAAGACCAGGCCGCCCGCGGTGGTCAACGTTCCCGACGCGTTCGGGTAGGGGAACTCGGCGCGCTTCTTGATCGCGCCTGAGACCGGGTCGAGCACGGTGATCGACGAGGTGATGGGTCCGTCGGGGCTCGGGGCGCCGCCGTTGAACTTGCCCTTGACGTGGGCGCTGGCGTCGACCGTGACCTTGCCGCAGCCTTCGTAGGCCGGGATGTAGAGGTAACCCGTCTTGGCGCTGTAGGACACCGGCCAGAAGTTGGTGCCGCCGGTGATGCTCGGGCAGATCTGGCGGGTGGCCTTGTCCGCCAGCGCGCCGGCACCCTCGTTGTAGATCTGGACATCGCGGTTCGGATCATAGTCGATGGGCTTGCCGGTCTTTGGGTCGATGCCCTTGGTCCAGGTCAGCTCCTTGACGTGCTGGGTGGCCTTGAGGAACTGACCGTTGAGGCGATCGAACGAGTAGGTGAAGCCGTTGCGGCCGGCATGGGAGAGGATTTTCCGATCCTCGCCGTTGATCTTGGTATCGATGAGGACGTGGGCGCCGGTCTCGTCATAGTCCCGGTCGTCGTTCGGCGTGTATTGGTGCCACCAGGTGATCTTGCCGTTCGCCGCGTTGAAGGCGATGGCGCTCGACGTGTAGAGATTGTCGCCGGGACGGAAGGATGAATCGTAGGCCGGAACCGGATTACCCGATCCCCAGTAGGTCAGGTTGTTGGCGGGATCGTAAGCCCCGGTGCCGTAGAAGGAGCCGCCGCCGGTCTGGTAGGCGCTGACCTTGTCCTTCCAGGTCTCGCTGCCGGGCTCGCCCGGCGCCGGGATCGAGTAGGTTTTCCACATCGTGTTGCCGGTCTTGGGGTCGAGCGCGGCGAGCCAGCCGCGCAAGCCGCGATCGCCGCCCGAGCCGCCGACCAGGATCTCGTCCTTCAGGGCGAGCGGCGCGGCGGTGAGCTCGAGGTCCGCCTGGTCGGTGAGGTTCTTGTCCCAGACCACCTGGCCGCTCTCCTTGTCGGTCGCAATGACGCGGCCCTCGTAACCGGTGACCGAGATCACCAGATTGCCCCACAGCGCGACGCCGCGGTTGCGATCCTGGTTTCCCTCCTTGGGGTCCATCTTCCAGACGATCGTGCCGGATGTGCCGGAGCGTACGTCGATCTTGTAGACGACGCCCCAGCTGTCGACCATGTACATGAACCCGTCATCGACCAATGGTGTCGCCTCGAGGCTCTCGCCCGCCGATTTGCCGCCGAGCGGCACGGCGAACAACAGCCTGAGGGTCTTGATGTTCGATTTGTTGATTGCCTCGAGCGGCGAGTGGCGCTGTGCGCCGTAGTCGCGATGATGCGTCAGCCAGTTCTGCGGCTCGGGGTGGAGCAGTCGCTCGTAGGTGACCTCGGCGGCTCGCGCCGCCGAGGTGCCCGCCAGCAGCGTGCAAGCGATTGCCGAAAATGCCGTTGTGGACGCCGCCGCGGTGCGACGGCTGCAAATGCTTCTCATCCTCGCCTCCCTCATGCTTTGTTGTCGGCTCTTCCGAATTTCGCCGGCTTAGAAATCCGGCTTGTCCGCAGTCGGGACCGCGGAGTCCTTGTTGTAGTAATACTCATGCCTGTTTTCGGCGCAGATCTGTTCGTCCCAATCGCCGGAGCCGCGCCCATACGTTATGGTCGCGACCCAGGGCATCGTGAAGACGCCTTCATCCTCCACGGTGAATTGGAGCTGCAGGTGCTTGCCCCTGTAGTTGCGGTTGATGTCCACCGGGACGCGGAGGTTCTCCTTGGCGTCCCTCTCCAACCCTTCTTTCGCGGCTTCGTAATCGAGCAGCCGATAGCGTTCGACCACATGCAGGGCCTCGGTGTAGGGCGTGCCGTAGGCGTCGAGCATGGCAAACGGCCGTTTGGTCTTGACCCCTACGGTATCGATCACCAGCGTGTCGCCTTCGTAGTGGCCGACCGAATCCCCATACCAGGACGGCGTCACCTGCGCCGGATGCGGCTGGTTCAAGCGCACTTGGCGAAATTCATGATCGGGATTGCCGTAAACCAATGTGACCTTGTCCGCCTGCTGCAGAATTTGCAGCCCGAAGGTCCAGAAAATATAGGGCACGGGTTGCGGCCAGCACTGGTTGGCCGGGGTCGGATAGGTTACGCCGGCCAGCGACATCTCGCCGTGTTTTTTCACGACTTCCGCCGCCTGCGGCTTCAAGATCGGATTGGTGTAATCGCCGACCAATTGATCCCAGTCGCCGATGCCATTGCGCCGCGACCTGTTCGTCACCGGGCCGGGACCCGATCGAGGCGGCTCGAAGCCGGGGAGGGAGGGGTGACGCCATACGCCGGAGAAGTCCGGGATAGCGGCGCCTTGCGTAGCGCTATTGGCCGGCCCAACCGCAGGCGCCACCATTTGCCCCAAGGCGGGCATCGCGACCGCTGCAGCCAATGTTACCGTTGAAAGGAAATTCCGCCGCCGCGCATTCATGCCGACCCTCCTGTTTCCGGTTCGCAGTTCTCGCCGGGTGCAGGCGCTGTCGACACTTTACATCAAAATCAGGGACGACGCAGGTCCAAGCCAACCGTCTGAGCCGATGGCGGTGACAAATTCTTTAGCGGCTCAAGAGGCCCGCTCACGCTCCGCCGGGCGTGACGTAGCAATAGATTTGGCCGCTGCTCCCGATGAAGATGATCCCGTGACCGGTGGGGTTGCCCCGGTCCCATTTCATCTTTGCGTTGGGCACGGAAATCCGCTTGCCGTTCGGGATCACCCCCTTGCCGTCGGTAATGATGGCGACGTAGTGGTCACCTTCCTCCTCGAAGGCGTCGGCCTCGAAGGCGTCGGCTTCGCCGCAGCAGGAGAGCCGCGGATGGTCGGGCTGCATGAGGCTCTGGAACCATTGACGGATGTTGGTGGGCGAATTGGCCCACTGTCCGTCGTCGCGTGCCGCCGCGGGCGCGCAAATCGTGAGCATGCCGAGCGCCAGCGCGATAAACGCAATGCGCAGATTCATCGCGGTTCTCCGTCGAGAGGGACCCGCTACCAATTGTACCGCCTCACGCAAGCGGCTCCGAGTTTTACTGCTTATGGATTAGAAAGCGGTAGAAGTGATTCGTCACTTCTTTTTCTTAAAAGAGTGATCTAACGGTCGTCATCTGTGGCTTTTTCACCACAGCTATATTCATCATCAGCGATGGCGATGCGTGTAAACGAAGCCTTCTCATCGCTTCTGACTCGATATTGAGCAACGTTCTCGTACGTACAAATGACCGAGAAGAGAATTGAACAAGATCGGGTTGCTGTTTGAAGCGCGGCGCTTCTGGTTGCCTAAGTTCCATCCAGTCGGGTCTGCGCCGTTGCCTGATGCGATACGGCGGTCTTTCGAGAGCCCATGGCGGGCGAAGCATCTGCGGAGCCGGGCGGCGCTCTGACACCGAATGCCCGGAGCGCCATTGTCCAGAAGAGACCTCGGCCCCTTCCAGGCGGACCTGCAACCGATGTAGCTTCATCCGAGAGCCGCCGGCGGGACGTGCCTAAGTCCCGCTTTTTTGGTGGCCTCGTTGGTGCCATCGGCCGGCGCGGGTGCGCCGGAGTCGGAGATCGCAATGTCCTATCGAGACTTTCGCCAGTTCCTGGATGCGCTGCGCCAGCACGGCGAACTGGTCGATATCGATCGGCCGGTGGCGATCGAGAAGGGCGTCCTGCCGCCCGGCACGACAATGCGGCCGCAAGAGTACATGCTGCCGCGCGAGCTGGGCGGCCTTTATCGGTGACCGCAGGCCCCATGAGCGCGCGCCTGATCGCGGTGTCGGGTCTTGGACCCAAGGAGCCGGCCGCTTTCGTGGTCGAGACCGATGGCTGTCGCCTCCTGCTCGACTGCGGCGAGGGTCCGCAGCCCGGCCGCCTGCCGGACTTCGACGCCATTGGCCGGATCGATGCCATCGTCCTGAGCCACGGGCACAATGATCATGCGGGTGCGCTGCGCTTGCGCGACCGGATCGGAACGCCGCCGGTCTACGCCACCGAACCGGTCATGGCGCGGCTCCCCGCCGGCATCGCGGTGCATCTCCTTCCGAGCCGCGGTCGCGCAAGAGTGCTCGGCGTCGAGATCGAGACCGGCCGCGATGGACATGCGCCCGGTGGCGTCTGGCTGCGGCTCGCGGTGGGCGAAGGGCTCCTCTATATGGGGGATCATTCGGTCGAGTCCGCGGTCTATGACTTCGATCAGCCTCCTGCGACCGCGACCATGATCTTCGATGCCTCCTACGGGGACGCGCAGGAGACGCAGGAGCGCCAGCGCGGCGACCTGGCGGAGATGGCCGCGAACGGCGCAATGCTGCTGCCGGTGCCGGCGGACGGACGCGGCCCCGAGATTGCGATCTTCCTGCAACAGGCAGGCTTCGAGGTCGCGATCGACGATGCGGTTCGCGCAGCCGCGATCCTGCTCACACGGGCGGCTCGCGCATCCGTGAAAGCGGCCGGCATTCCGGCGCTGGAGAGGCTCATCCGGGGAGCGCGCCCGCTCGACGCCAATGCGTCGGCGACCGGCGTCATGGTGGCCCATGGCGGATCGGGCGATGCCGGCATCGCGGCTGCGCTCATTGCGGCTTGGCGCGAGCGGAGTGATCCGGCGATCGTGTTCACCGGCCATCTCGCCGCCGGCACGACCGGGCGAAGGCTGGTGGATGGCGGCCGCGCGCAGTTCCGTCGCTGGAACGTGCACCCGACCTTTGCGCAAAATGTGCAATTGATCGATAGCGTCAATCCGAGCCGGGTCATCCCAGCCTTTGGCGAAGACCGCTTCATCCCGATCTGGCGCGCCCGCCTGGCGCCTCGGGAGGTGATCGCGTCGAAGGTGACGGTGCTGTGAGGGGGCTTGATTGCACGTGTCTGGAACGCAGCGGGGCACGCAGCGGACTGGAGAGGTGTGCCGGATGTCCGGTTGTTGGGTGAAGCGATCGCGCCGGCGCCGCATTCGATCCAGCGCCCAGCGCGGACGGAACATGAATCTCTAAAGGAGATGGCCGGCCGCGCTCTGAGCCGGGAGGTGGGTTGGCGTCTGGTGCCTTATTCGAATACCGGCTTCAAGCTCTATGCGACACTAAAGGCATCTAAAGCATTCTAGCTTGCATGGCCCGCTGAGGCTTCCTAGGTTGGTGGCGTGTCGCGTTTCTGGCCCACATACCGTCGTCGCACGGACGGCCGCCCCATCCGAGGGACAATCCCGACAAAACCGAGATTGTCCTGGTGGCGCAAAGTGGGGATTCCGCAATTCGCACGCGCTGTATTTGATCGGTTTCGGTCAAGGCCTGATGTGGCACGCGTCTTCGCGAGCTCTATTACCCTCCTAAGCACGCTCCGAGATGCTGTCGAGCCGCTCATTCAAAAAGAAGGGGTGAGGCGCGGGTTGCTGTTCGGCCTCGGCTCCTTCCTGATCCTTGGTGTCCTCATTCTGTCGCTGGTGCAGCCGGGAATGCTTTCCCCCGCTCAGACAATCTTGGCGTCTGTCCTGGCGCTGATGAGTGTCACCGCGATGCTTGTCATGGACCTTCTCGATTAGCTCCGATCGGGCATTTCGCCGGGAATCAAGAACGGTCTGCTACCCCGAATCCCATTCGCAGGCTGCCCCTTGCACCCCCACCTCGATCGTGGGATCCTGAAACGGTCGGCCGCCATTTCGGACAAGCGGCGAGTGAAGGAAGGAAGCGAGCTTCCGGAGCCAGATCGGTGAGGCTTAAAGCAAACCGCTATGGAACTGACTTGGATATTACCACGGATACTACTTTAGGGTTACGATGGGTGTCGGCATCCGTTTCTGCTGCTCTCAGCTGCGCGCATGCAAGCCACTTCTCCCAACTCCCTTTCATCGCAGCCAGCGCCTCATCCAGCGTCCCACTCATGCCCGTGAAGCGCACTTCGGTTGGCCCGCGAGATACGCCGCTGATGAACCAAAGCCATTGGGTCTCTGGTCTAAGCGCGTCTCGCCGCTTGTAGATTCGACCGACCTGCCATCCGCCGTGCATGACATGATGATCGTCCGGCGCGCCATCTGGATTTGGTTGCAGCACGAGGGGCATGGATCAGCGTCTCCTTTGCGCCTAACGAAAAGCCGGAAATATCCCGATTTCCAACGCATGATGATAGCTGATCGCTTGAGGCTTATCCAACCGATGCCCCCGAGCACTTCTGTCGCAAATCCGAATCCTCGTGAATTGTCACCCGAGAAGTCACTGACACAATCAAAAATTGCCCACCGACGAAAATTCATTCGGTGAACACCCTTGCGGCCGTGGCACCAGTATTTTCAATCTTAGGACTGCCTCTTTCTGGTCTTCTTTCGGTCATATCCGGTACCGAATGTTTGTGACTTGCATACGGACCCCGGGGTCCGCACAACCTATCGCCTTTCGATACGTCGATTTCAATGGAGGTATTCGGTTCCGCGTGAGGGATTCGGTTCCGTGTGTGAGGTAATGATGCGCCGGATCCTGAAGGTTACGCTGGCCGTCCTGGCTCTCTTCGTGGTTGTATCAACGGTTCCCGCAGGTGCTGCGCCGTCGGAAAGGCGCATGGCTCTCGTTATTGGCAACGCCTCCTACCGAGTTGGGGCGCTTGCGACCGCGGCAAACGACGCCGGCCTGATCGCTCAAACCCTGCGGGCCGCGGGTTTCGATGTAATGGGTGCCCGCGACCTCGATGAGGATTCGCTGCGCAATACCCTCCGCGATTTTGTCGACCACGCGTCGAAGGCGGGGCCGGACGCGGTGGTCGCCGTGTATTTCGCTGGTTACGGGATGCAGCTTGAAGGCGAGAACTATCTGCTGCCGATCGATGCCAATATTGCCCGTGATTCCGATTTACCGAACCGGGCTTTGCGGCTGTCCGAATACACCCATGCGCTTGCAGCGCTTCGTTTGAAGGCGACCATCGTGGTCGTGGATGCTGCCCGCGTGAGCCCGTTTTCCTTGTCGGGTCAGCCGTTGGCCGGCGGCCTCGCCTGGGTGGAGTCCGAACCGGGCATGCTCCTCGCGTTCAATGCCACGCCGGGCACCGTCGCGCCCGAGGGCCGGAAAGGCTATGGCCCCTATGCCAAGGCGCTCGCCGAGATGATCCGCGGAGGGGGCCTGCAGCCAGTCGATGTTTTCGACCGCGTGCGTTTGCGCGTCAACGACATTACGAAGGGCGCGCAGGTGCCGTGGGACGCCTCGCAAATTGAAGCTCAATTCGTCTTCTTCGAACGCGGTCCCGGCGCGCCTCCACCGGTGGCTTCGCACGAGCAAATAGCTTCGATGCGTTCACGGCCGATGAACGACCTCGGCGCCCAGGACGCCTATTTGGTGACCTTGTTGCGCGACACGTTCGACGGTTACGCCGATTTTCTTGCGGCCTATCCGTACGATCCGATGGCGAGGCGAGTGCGCGCCATCCTTGCGGCCCGCCGCGAAGCCATCACCTGGCGGCGGACCTATCAGGCCGACACGCCCGAGGCCGGTTGGTCGTATCTGAAGCGCTATCCGCGCGGCCCACACGCGGCGGATGCCCGCCGCCTTCTCGTCCGTCTGTCTGCCGGGCTCGCGCCGCCACCCAGGTTCACGATGATCGAATACGACATGCCCACGCCGCTGCCGGACGAGTTGGAATTTTCCGAGCGGCCGGTGCTCATCTTCGACGATCCAGTCTTTGCGTTCGCGCCACCACCGTCGCCGGTTCATATTTTGGAGCCGCCGCCACCTGAATTGGCGGAGTTGGAGCCACCGCCACCTCCCGATGGAGCTCACACTCTTCCGGTGCCGGTATTCGCGCCAGTCCCGATCTACATAAGCCCGCCGGCATACGTGGTGGCACCGCCAAAGCCGGTCGTTAGTGCGGCGGCCAACAACACGACCAATGTGGCAACGATCGCCAAACCGGATGGCCGGATCGTTGCGTCCGCGCCGAATTCGCCGCCCGGCGTGGCAGTGAGTGCCCCCGCGGTTGGGACGGCTCCGTTCGCCTCGATCGCACCGAAGGCGGCGCTGATCAATAGCCAGAGCCCGGCACCGCCGACTGCAAATCCGGCGACGACCGGAGCGATCGCGCTGCTTCCGAGCCAGCCATTGCCGGCAATGTTTCCGACATCCCCGATACTCTTGCCACCGGTGAGCGGTAACACGCCGGTGCCGAATCTGCCGGTCGCGACGCTCTGGCCGCCGACAAGCGGTAACATCCCGCCCCCGATTCCCTCCGTCGCAAATCTTCTGCCGCCGACGACCAGTAGCTTGCCGGCTCTCACTCCATCCGCCGCGACTCTTGCGCCACTGCCAATCAGCGACGAGCTGTTGCTCAGCAGGCCTCTGTCGAATCCCTTCGCCGCTACTCTTTCACCGTCAGCTTCACCACCAGTGACCAGCAATACGTTGCCGTCAAATCCACTTGCCGCGACGCTCGCGCCCCCCGCAAACGGTAAAGTTCCACTGCCGATCCCGCGCCCCGCGATACTTCCGCCACCTGCGCCCGTCCATCAGGCGGCGCCGTCGACTCCGTCTGTCGTCCTTCAGCCGGCACCGCCAGTGACGGCCGCTGTCCGCCCACCGTCGCGACCGCCTCTCTCTTCGGCCTCTCCACCTCAGGCGACCGCCCGCCCGCCGTCGGCCGCTAAGCCTTTGGAGAAGACGTGTTTTGAGAATTGCTGACGCGCGGTGTCTGTCGGTGCTTGTCCAGATACCATCGGATGTGTTGGTGGATTAGATCAAAATGAGGGGGCCTGCATCGCCCCCGTCAGCGCCTTTAGTCTTCAAATAAGAGCGTGCTTCGACTCCGTCGAGCGCAGGTATTTGCGGAGTCAAAATTCCTCTGTTCTGGTCGAGATGTCGCGAGGCTGCACCGGCTCTGACATGGTTGGTGCGATGGTCCGGAGCCCATCACCAGAAGGCCACCCGATCGCCAGGATTGGGGCTCGACTACTGTCGAATGAGAACACAATTCAAGAGCATCTTGCTCCAAAGTGCGCTGGAACCATTTTGAGGCTGCGAACTCGATCTTCCGGGCGCTGCCTCGCCGCGGTGGCCACTTACAGCAGGAGCTTGCGATGGAACCGCTTCGCTTTCGTTGCCGAAAGTCCAATCGAACATTCGACTCGGCCTATGCCAACGATCCTGGGTGCCTGGCGGAAGTGTGGAATGCGACCGTCCGGGTGACCTGTCCACATTGCCAGGAAGAACACGAGATAAAGATCCGAGAAGCATTTCTTATTGATACCCTCTCGAGGGAAATCGTCATGGCGGGCGGTAAGGGCTCGAATAGTCTGGCCGCATAGTCGTTGACTTGTTGCCCAGGTCTCAAGCAGTCTGAAACGGCCAAGCAATCTCATTGCGGCCACCCGGTTGGCGGCCTCGTCGTCTTTTCGAACCTCCCGCGATCGGCGCGCGACCGGAGTTCGCGAGCGACGGACGCTGTCGACCGGCGATCGGTTTGGGAGGTCGATATCCACAACTTGTCCACGGCCCGCGGAGGCCCGGTTCTCGCACGACCCGGAAGTATCTGAGGGGGCAATTTAGTTCCGGTTACTGAACCAGGCACGCGCGATCTTCGCGCTGCGAATCCCTCGGTCCAAAGCCCGTCTGCCCAGGGTCGCTTCGTACTAAGTGACGCAAAATCCATCCCCGCCTCGCGCTTTGGAGGTAAGCTGCTGCGTTACGATCATCGCGGGGAGGTAAGATATGACCAGGGGATTCCTATATCGTGCGGTCATCTCTGTTCTGGCCGTCGGTAAGGCGATTGTACCCGCGGCTGCGCAATTTCAATGGCCGCCCGAGCTTTCGGCGCCACCGGTGGCGGAAACTCAGTCGGCCCCCGGGATGCCGAATGACAGGAAAGCCCCGAAGCCGTCAGGTCCAATTGTCGCCGGAAAATGGCGCGGCGAGCTTACCCAGGTCGGCAGCCGAACTCCCTTCAAGCTCGAACTCGCCATCGACCCCAAAGGGGCGGAGACGAAATATCCAGACCTTGATTGTACGGGAAAGCTCATCCGCGTCGGGACATCGAAGTCCTATGTCTTCTTTATCGAAATCATCACCAAAGGCGCGGTCAACAAGGGGGGACGCTGCCCGGACGGGACCGTCACCGTGGCGCGAGTGGGTGACAATCTCGCGTTCCTATGGTTTGGCAGTATCGACACCAATTCGATTATCGCTTACGGCACCCTTTCGACGAAGAAGTAGCCCGCAAAACCGTGCATTGAACAGCAGAGTGACGATGAGGACACGAACCGCAGCGCTCGGCCTGCTGTTGGGTTTCGCCATGGCAGCCGTGGGGGTGCTCGGGGTGCGTGCTGCTGATGACGACTATCCGCAGCGGACGGTGACGTTCATCTGTCCGTTCCCGGCCGGCGGCGGCACCGACATTTTGACGCGCATGCTGGCGCAGGAGCTGCAGGACAGGCTCAAGCAGCCCTTCGTGGTCGAAAACCGCACCGGCGCCGGCACCGTGATCGCCGCCGCCGCGGTCGCGAAGTCTCCGCCCGACGGCCATATGCTGCTGCTGGCGCCGGTGACCACGCTCGCCATCGGTCCCAGCGTCTACAAGTCTCTGCCCTATGACACGGTGAAGGACTTTGCGCCGGTTGGTTTGGTCGGAGCAGCCGAGTTCGCGCTGGTCGCCAATCCCTCGCTCGGCGCCGACACGCTGCCCGCGCTGATCGCGCTGATCAAACGCAGGCCGGGGCAATTGAGCTACGGCAGCTCCGGGCGTTCGACCCCGCATCACCTGTTCATGGAGATGTTTCTCAAGATGATCGGCGGGCAGGCGCAGCACGTCCCTTATCGCGGCAGCGTGCCGGCGCTCACCGACGTGGTGGCGGGGCAGATCCAGCTCATGATGGTGGATCTCGCGGTCGGAATTCCGATGATCCAGGCCGGAAAGGTCAAGGCCTACGGGGTGACCTCGGCGACGCGGGTCGCGGCCGTGCCCGATATTCCGACCATCGCGGAAGCCGGGCTTCCGGGCTATGCGGCGAGCGGCTGGTTCTCAGTGGTGGCGCGCGCCGGCACGCCGCGGCCGACGATCGACAAGCTCAATGCCGTGCTCACCGCCTATCTCAAACGCGCCGACGTGGCGGAGCGGCTCGCGACCTTGGCGATCAATCCCCTTACCAGCACGCCCGACGCGCTCGAGAAATTCATTCCCGCCGAAATCGAGAAGTGGGCCCGGGTCGTGAAGGACGCCGGCATTGCTCCGGAGTGAGGGGCTCATCGTCCACACTTGTCCCGGCCTTGAGCCGGGACGTTTCAGAGTCCAGCGCTCGTAATGGTCCCGGCTCATCGCGCGTCGAAGACGCGCATGGACGCGCTAGTGGCCGGGACACGATCTTGCATCGCCGACCCGCTCAGATACCGAAGAGCTCCTTGAGGGTTCGTGCGGTCGTGGCGATCGACTGCGTATTGGCGCGCTCTTCCGAAGCGCCCTTCGGGGTGGAGAAGCCATGGCCGGTGCCGCTGTAGACCTCCAGCTCGAAGGGAACCTTGGCGGCGCGCAGCTCCTGGATCACGCCATTGACGGTCGTGAGCGGATAGCCCTCGTCGTCGGCGCCGTGCAGGATCAGGTACATGCCCTTGACGTTATTGGCCCATCCTGTTTCGCGTTCACGGAACGAGCCGTGGATCGCGACGTTGGCGACCAGCGGCGCGCCGGTTGCGCCGAACTCCACGCCGACCGCGCCGCCGAAGCAGTAGCCGACGAGCGCGACCTTGGACGCATCGACCATCGGGTTCTTGATCAGCGTGTCGAAGCCTGCCTGGGTTCGCGTGCGCATCAGGGTGCGGTTCTTGGTGTAGATATCGGTCTGCGCCTGCATCTCCGGGACGGTCTTGGGAAGCACGCCTTGGCCATAGCCGTAGATGTCGGCCGCGAACGACACATAGCCGAGCTTGGCCCATATCTCGGCGTGCTGCAACGTGGTCGGCGACATGCCGTCGCGCGCATGGATCATCAAGACGGCAGGGCGCTTGCCGGTCACTTTGTCGTCGTAGGCCATGTAGGCTTTGAGCTTGACGTCGCCGTGGCTGTACTCGACCCACTCGGTCTTCATCTCGGCCCGCACCGGGCCGAGATGAAGAC
>Ga0209068_10001327_pt1 | contig 12382 bp, 11 predicted proteins | sample ColStrG_CSR_2012_FD_187200 | JGI IMG/M metagenome (GOLD analysis project Ga0209068, IMG submission 187200) | Freshwater sediment microbial communities in response to fracking from Pennsylvania, USA - Cold Stream Run_MetaG_CSR_2012 (SPAdes)... | ecosystem: Environmental > Aquatic > Freshwater >... | reverse complement strand
CCGAGGCGTTTTGGGTCCACCCCCCAATCGGCTGCCTGCTTGCGCACCAAACGCATTGCTTGGCTCGCGTCCGCCCAGGCATCTTGCGCCACCGAGTAGCGTGAGTTTGGCGCGCGAGCCAGCCGGTACTTGAGCACAAACGCCGCTATGCCGTGTTTGTTCAGCCAGTCCGCTACTTCCCAACCTTCCTTATCGATCACCAGTTGCGAATGCCCGCCGCCGGGCGCAACCACGACGCCCACGCCGTTGGCTTTGCCCTTCGGCGGAAGAAACACATAGATCGACGGATGATGGACCGCCGTGAACTTCTTCGGCAGGGTGGGATCGTTCGATGGCTCGGAAACATCCGGCGCGTTCTCGGCTCCCGGCGCTCCGTCAGCCCATAAAGGAATCTCCATGCCGCGCGGCGACTGCGCCCAAGCCACGCCCGCAAATAACACCGCCCACAAGATGCTTTTCATAAGGAAACCGGAGTCTATCATAGGATCTGGCATGCCTCCTCTAACCGTCCTGAGCGAAGAAGAACGCCTGTTTCAATCTTCCGTTCGGCAATTTGCCAACGAACGCCTGGCGCCTCACGTTCGCGCCATGGACGAGGAAGGTTGCTTCCGCAAGGATCTCCTCCGGGACATGTTCCTCCTCGGCCTCATGGGCATCGACATCAAGGAAGAATACGGTGGACAGGGCGGCACCTTTTTTCAGTCGATTCTTGCCATTGAAGAACTCGCCAAAGTCGATCCCGCCGCGGCAGTCATTGTCGACGTGCAGAACACCCTCGTCAGCAACGCTATCGAGGCTTGGGGCAACGGCGATCAGAAGAAACTCTATCTTTCCAGTCTGGCCACCGAGGGCGTGGGCGCATACGCTCTCTCAGAGCCAGCCTCTGGTTCCGACGCTTTCGCACTCACCACAAAAGCAATCGCCGCCGGCGATGGCTTCGTCTTATCCGGCCGTAAGCTTTGGATCACCAATGCCGCCGAAGCTGCTGTCTTCCTGGTTTTCGCCACGGTGGATCCCGGCGCTGGCTACAAAGGTATTACCTGCTTCCTAGTCGAACGCGGCATCCCAGGCTTCAGCGTCGGCAAGAAAGAAGACAAACTCGGCATCCGGGCTTCCTCCACCTGTGAACTGATTCTTGACGAAGTCGCGGTTTCGCGCAATCACGTCATGGGTGAAACGGGCAAAGGCTACAAGATCGCCATCGAGACGCTCAATGAAGGCCGCATCGGCATCGCCGCGCAGATGCTTGGTTTGGCGGAAGGCGCTTTCGGCCATGCCCTGAGGTATGCCCGTGAGCGCAAGCAGTTCGGAAAACGCATTGGCGACTTTCAAGGTGTGCAGTTCGACCTTGCTGAAATGGCCACCCAAATCGAAGCCGCCCGCCTGATGGTCTATAACGCGGCTCGTCTGCGCGATGCCGGTCAGCCTTTTGTTACTCAAGCGGCGATGGCGAAATATTTCTGCTCCACCATCGCCGAAGAGGTGGCCTCCAAGGCAGTCGAAGTACTGGGCGGCGTTGGTTTTACAAAGGATTACCCTGTCGAAAAGCTGTACCGCGATGCCAAGATCGGGCGGATCTACGAGGGTACCAGCAACATGCAGCGTGTCACCATTGCCAGGGCGCTGCTTGATCCCGCCACGTAGCGTAACCAGTCCGCTCGCAATCCGTCACAATAGAAGTAATGTTGCAACGTTATCCCATCTTTGCTTTCGTCTTGGTTTCTTCATCCCTTCTGTTTGCGGGGATCGATAAGAAACCAGACCCTAACGCCGAGCAGATTCAGGACATAATCAAGAAATTCACGCAAAAGGAAACGGAGTTTGCCAAAGCGCGCGAGAACTATACTTACCGGCAATCCGCCAAGCTGGTGGAAACGGCGCCCGCCGGGGGCAGTTATGAAATCGTGGAAGAAGTGAGTTTCGACGACCGCAACCGCCGCACGTCGCACGTCATTCACGCGCCGGTCCAGTCGCTTCAGTACATCGGCATGACCCCCGAGGACGAGCAGGATCTGCGCAATGTCATGCCCTTCGTCATGACCAACGAAACGCGCGACGAGTACAACATCACCTACAAAGGCCGCGAGCAAGTGGATGAGATTTCCTGCTACGTGTTCACCGTCACCCCGAAAGAACTGACCAAAGACCGCAAGCGTTACTTCGACGGCGATATCTGGGTGGACGACCAGGACCTGCAGATTGTGAAAACGTTTGGGCGCGCCACTGGGCACCTCGGCAGGGGCGAAGACCAGCAATTCCCGAAATTCGAGACGTACCGCGAGCAGATCGACGGCAAATACTGGTTCCCCACCTATACCTATGCCGACGACACGCTGAACTTTAAGAGTGGAGAATCATACCGGATCAAGCAAACTGTCAAATACGATCATTACAAGAAGTGGGAGTTCAAGAGCGAATCCACCATCACCTATGGCAAAGTGGATGGCAGCGAACCGCCGACTCCTCCGGCGCCAAAACCAAAGAACTAAGAAGTTATTTGCATGATCAGAATTGTGATTGGAAGCCTGCTGCTGCTAGCCAGGCTCTCCACGGGGGCCGAAGCGGCCTCGTACCATATCCGCAATTTCGGCGAAGTGAATCAGAACCTGTTTCGCGGCGGCGCACTCACCGACGAAGCCCTTGAGGAACTGAAGGCCTTGGGCGTCAATTTGGTTGTCGATCTGCGCGAGGACGGCGGCGGACGGCAAGTGGAAAAACTGAAAGTAGAGCAATTGGGCATCCGATATGCGCACGTTCCGATGCGCGCTGTTGCCGCTCCCCGCCAAGCCGAGATCGAGCAGGCTCTTTCGCTGATTCTGCGTGATCCGCCAGCAAAGGTCTACGTCCATTGCTGGCGCGGAAAAGACCGCACGGGGACCGTGATTGCCTGCTACCGAATTCAGCACGATGGCTGGGATAACCGGCGGGCGCTCGAGGAGGCCAGGAGCTATGGTATGAGCCGGATAGAGAGGGCAATGCAGTCCTATATTCTGCATTTCACGCCGATTACCCTGCCCACGCTCACCCCCGCCGGGAACTGAAGGGGTACCTGAAAGTACGGCATTTTCGAGGTTCGACCCCCAATTCCCGCACTTCGCCCATCCTGATCGTTGCAGGGTGCTTTGTGTGTTTTAATGAAGACTGAAGCTCTCTTACGATGCCCGAATCACGCCTAAATGGGAGACGGATCCGCCGCAAGATTGACCGTGGATTGCGGGAGTTCAAACTCGTCGCAAAGGGTGCCGCTGACACCAGCCACCCGATCATGGCGCACATCATCCCGATCCGGCGATGCAATCTTTCCTGCACATATTGTAATGAATACGACGATTTTTCGAAGCCAGTGCCTCTTGAGACGATGCTTCATCGCGTGGAGTTGCTCGGCAAACTGAAAACGGGCGTCATCACTTTGAGCGGCGGGGAACCGCTGCTGCACCCGGAACTCGACGACATTATCAAAGGCATTCGCAAGCATGCGACGCTGGCGGGTTTGATCACCAACGGTTACCTGCTGACGGCCGACCGGATCCGCCGCCTGAACTATGCCGGGCTTGATTATCTACAGATCAGCATCGATAACGCGATGCCGGACGAAGTGTCGAAGAAGAGCTTGAAAGTTCTCGACAAGAAGCTGCAGTTGCTGGCGGAACACGCCGAATTTCACGTCAACATCAACTCGGTATTGGGTGGAGGGATTAGCACTCCGGAAGACGCGCTGATTGTCGGCAAGCGAGCCATGGAGTTGGGCTTTACTTCAACAGTAGGCATTATTCACGACGGCGACGGTCAGCTTCGACCTTTGGCAGACCGCGAACGCGAAGTATTTCTGGAGATGAAGAAGTTCGAGAAGAAACACTTTTCGCGCCTCAACTATTTTCAGGAAAATATCGCCAAGGGCCAGCCAAGCAATTGGAAGTGCCGCGCGGGCTCACGCTACCTTTATATTTGCGAAGAGGGCTTGGTTCACTATTGCTCGCAGCAGCGCGGTTTTCCGGCGAAGCCGCTGGAGGAGTATTCCGTGGAAGACATTCGCCGTGAATACATCACTCAAAAATCGTGCGCTCCCATGTGTACCATTTCCTGCGTGCATCAAATTTCCTATTTCGATTTTTTCCGCGGCGAGCAGACGCTAACCGTTGAGCCGATTCCGGCGCAACGCCTGGTGTCGATAAAAACCGCTCCCTAAGCTTGGCGGCATGCACCACACCGGTCTGGTTGCCGATGCACGCGTAAAGAGGCATGAACCCGGTGCGGGCCATCCCGAACAGCCTGCGCGTTTCTCCGCTATCTTGAACCGGCTGGATTTCACCGGCTTGAGCCGCGATCTGGTAAGACTTCCTTCGCGCCTCGCAACCGACGACGAACTGGCACTGGCGCATGATCGCGGATACATTGCGTTGGTGGAAAAAGAGGTTGCAGACGAGCGTCGCCATTTGAGCACGGGCGATACCAGTATCTGTGTGGAAAGCGCCGCCAGTGCCCGGCTGGCAGCGGGCGGCGCACTCTCCGCCGTGGATGCGGTCTTTGCCCGCGAGGTCCAAAACGCATTTTGTGTGGTGCGTCCGCCAGGGCATCATGCCAGCGCCGCGAGGGGCATGGGATTTTGCTTGTTCAACAATATCGCGGTGGCCGCGCGCTATGCCCGGCATAAACACGCGGCTCAGCGCGTGCTCATTGTCGACTGGGACGTGCATCATGGCAACGGCACGCAAGACATCTTTTACCGCGACGGCAATGTGCTCTTCTTCAGCACGCACCAATCGCCGTGGTACCCAGGTACCGGCGATCGCAATGAAACAGGCGAAGGCCCGGGCGCGGGCAAAATCATCAACTGCCCTTCCCCCGCGGGTTCGGGCCGCGCTGAGATCGTGGGCGCGTTCAGAGAACTCCTCCTACCGGCTGCTGCGGCGTTCCAACCGGATTTGGTTTTGCTATCGGCCGGCTTCGATTCGCGCATCAACGATCCTTTGGGCCACTTTCGGTTGACCGACGCCGACTTCCGCGACCTCACCGGCATGCTGCTCGAGATCGCCGGCAAGTTCTGCGATGGCCGGCTGGTTTCGCTGCTTGAGGGCGGTTATAACCTCGAAGGGCTCGCGCTCGCCGCGGAGGCGCACGTTCGCGCTCTGACGGGCGACGTGTAAATCCAACGTCCGGGTGTTTTCCGTATTGGTGCTTTGACGATGAACCCGAGATTCAGCTAGGTGAAATACCAGAGTTACACTCTGGCTGCTACCTCAAAGACATTTGCTGCATCTAGTAGTGGACGGAGCCGGAGATTGACTTTTTGAGAACTCACATTGGTGTTTGGTTACTTCTGACATCATCCGCTTACTCTGCGACGTTGAAGCCGGAGAGTATTCAGGCATGGGACCGTTACGTCGCGTCCGCCGACGCAAAGATGAGAGCCCGCGCCCAGGAAAATGCAACTTTCCTATGGGCCGATGAATCGCCGCAGAGGCTCGAGCGAGTTCAGAGCGGCGAGACTGTTGTGTCCGAAACGATCTCCGGCGCGGGGAAAAAAGCGCCAGCCGCTTTGATTCACGATTGGATTGGCGCAACGTTCATCGCCGGTGCGAAGATCGAGGACGTGGTTTCAGTGTTGCGAAATTACAGCGCCTATCGGGAGTATTACCGTCCCAACGTGGTGACTTCCAGAACTTTGGCACAGGATGCCTTGAACGACCGCTTCTCTGTTTTGCTCGTGAACCAATCGCTGGTGATGAAAACCGCAGTGGAGGCGGAGTGCCAAGCTACCTACACGCAAATGAATGACAAGCGGTGGTATGCAATGACTTACTCGACGCGAATCCAGGAAATTGAGGATTTTGGCCGTTCCGGGGAACGCCGCATGGCCATCGGCGAGGGCGTTGGTTATCTGTGGCGTCTCGCCAGTATCACACGTTTTGAAGAACGCGACGGCGGCGTTTATCTCGAAGTGGAAGCGATGGCGTTGAGCCGGGATATACCGTTAACGTTGCGCCTCGTGGTCGATCCGATTGTGCGCCGCGTTTCCAGAAACTCGCTGATCGAATCGTTGCGGCAAACCGGCAAAGCGGCGACTCAGTCGTTCGCAATGAATAACGGAGCGTCAAAGGTCGCCAATGAGCGAAAGCAACTCGCGCCGCAGGTCCGGCGGTCGAGTGCTTTCGGACCAGCTACGGCGAATCCGTGAGGAGAACCTGCCGGCGTGTTATATACTGCTTTGCCAGCAGCGGGAAGAACCGAGCGGTCTAATCCTTCTGCCCGGAGAGGAACATGGCAGCTCCTGATGTCGTCTGGAAAGGCGGCAAATTCGGCAATACGTCCCGGCGGGATGCGTGGTGGCTTTCACCCACGGCTGTTTTTCTGGGATTGAGCGCGTTTGTGGTCTACGCCACGTGGGCGGCATTTCAGAACAGCTACTACACCTACGGCCCCTACATCTCCCCGTTTTACTCACCCGAGATCTTCGGCGATTCCCCGCACGCGCTGTTCGGCCCGAAGCCGCAATGGTTTCCGGCCTTTCTGCCGTTTTCTCCCGCACTGCTCATTCTCTGGATACCCGGCGGATTCCGGCTGACATGTTACTACTACCGGGGCGCGTACTACAAGTCGTTCTGGGCCGATCCGCCGGCGTGCGCGGTCAGCGAGCCGCGCAAGACCTATCTTGGAGAACGAAGCTTTCCACTCATCCTACAGAATTTCCACCGCTATTTTCTGCGGATCTCCTACTTGGTATGGGGTTTCCTGGCATACGACGCGGTGAAATCCTTCGTGTTTTCCAATGGCTTCGGAATCGGGGTCGGCAGCATCGTTTTGGTCGTGAATGTTGTGCTCCTGGGCGGCTACGTGTTTGGCTGTCACGCGTTCCGGCACCTGGTGGGAGGAACTGTCGATCAGATCTCAGAACACCCCGTCCGGCATAAGCTCTACGATTGTGTGAGCTGTCTGAACGCGGGGCACAAGAGATGGGCCTGGGCGAGTCTCTTCTGGGTGGGATTTTCGGATATCTACGTACGCCTTTGCGCGATGGGAATCTGGCACGACTGGAGACTCGTCTAGATGCCGGAATTCGAGCGCTTTTCTTATGACGTGCTGGTGATCGGCGCGGGCGGCGCCGGGCTGCGCGCCGCGATTGAAGCAGCGGCGGGCGGCGTCAAAGTGGGAGTCGTCTGCAAATCGCTGCTGGGCAAAGCGCATACCGTGATGGCCGAAGGCGGTGTTGCGGCCGCTCTGGCAAACGTCGACGATCGCGACAACTGGCGCGTGCACTTTGCCGACACCATGCGCGGCGGCCAGTATCTCAACAATTGGCGCATGGCGGAGCTGCACGCCAAAGAAGCCCCGGAATGTGTGCATGAGCTCGAGGCCTGGGGCGCGCTGTTCGACCGCACTACCGACGGGCGGATTCTGCAGCGCAACTTCGGCGGGCACCGCTATCCGCGCCTGGCGCACGTCGGCGACCGCACCGGCCTCGAGATGATCCGCACCCTGCAGGATCACGCCATCCACACCGGGATGGAGGTGCATATGGAGTGTACGGTGCTCAGCCTCCTGGTGGACGCGGGCCGCATCGCGGGCGCCTGCGGATACGACCGCGAGAAGGGGCGCTTCTATGCATGGCAGGCGAAGGCCGTGGTGTTGGCCACCGGGGGGATCGGACGCGCTTTCAAGATCACCAGCAACAGTTGGGAGTACACAGGTGACGGGCATGCACTGGCCTATCACGCGGGTGCCGAGCTCCAAGACATGGAGTTCGTGCAATTCCATCCGACGGGCATGGTATGGCCGATTAGTGTGCGGGGCATCCTGGTCACCGAAGGAGTGCGCGGCGAAGGGGGAGTCCTGCGCAACAATGAAGGCCGCCGCTTCATGTTCGACGAAATCCCCGATCTCTACAAGAATCAAACCGCCGACAACGAAGATGAGGGATGGCGCTATACGCAGGGCGACAAAAACGCGCGGCGGCCTCCCGAATTGCTCACGCGCGACCATGTCGCCCGCTGCATCAATCGCGAGGTGAAGGCGGGCCGGGGCACGGCCCACGGCGGCGTTTTTCTGGATATAGCGTGGATTAAGGAGCGCATGCCGAAAGCGGAGGAGCACATCAAGCGCAAGCTGCCCAGCATGTATCACCAATTCAAACAACTCGCCGATCTGGATATCACTAAAGAGCCGATGGAAGTCGGACCCACGACGCACTACATGATGGGCGGGCTCAGCGTGGATGGCGATTCGCAGATGTCCACCGTACCGGGACTCTTTGCCGCGGGGGAAGTTGCGGCTGGGCTTCACGGGGCGAACCGGCTGGGCGGAAATTCGCTTTCCGATTTGCTGGTGTTCGGAAGGCGCGCCGGGCGGTTTGCGGCGGAGTTCGCCAAATCCGGCGCGGCGGTAGCGATTGACGATGATCAGCTGCAAGCGGCCGCCAACAGCGCTCTTGCGCCCTTTGACCGCGGCCCTAACGGCGAGAATCCCTATCAGATTCAATACGATTTGCAGGAATCGATGCAGGACCTCGTCGGCATCGTTCGCATGGAGGATGAAATGCGGCGTGCGCTCGAAATCATTGGCCAACTTCGTGCCCGGGCGGACCGGGCCGGTATCGCGGGTCATCGCCAGTACAACAACGGCTGGCACACTGCCATGGATCTGGCGAATCTGCTGACAGTATCGGAGGCCATCACTCGCGCCGCGCTGCTTCGAACCGAGAGCCGGGGCGCGCAATTTCGCGAGGACTTTCCCGACAAGGACGAGGAATGGGGCAAGTACAACGTCATCGTCAAGACCGGCGGAGGTGGCGAAATGCAAGTTGAGAAACGCCCGCTCCGGCCCATGCCCGTGGAGTTGAAGGCCGTGATTGAGGAGATGAAATAGATGGCCACGCAAGCGATGTTTCGAATCTGGCGTGGAGACGCGGCCGGCGGCAACTTCCAGGACTTCGTCACTCCAGTCGATGAGGGCATGGTGGTTTTGGACGCGGTTCACCGCATCCAGGCTCAGCAAGCGCCCGATCTGGCGGTGCGCTGGAATTGCAAAGCCGGCAAGTGCGGCTCGTGCTCGGCTGAGATCAACGGAATGCCCAAGCTCATGTGCATGACCCGGCTTAGTAATCTCAACCTGGCGATGCCAGTCGTTATCGAGCCCATGCATGCGTTTCCGGTGATGCGGGATCTTGTCACGGACGTTTCCTGGAATTTTCGGGTCAAGAAAACGATTCGGAAATTCAAGCCGCGTTCACCCGATGCGCCTGACGGCACGTGGCGCATGCAGCAGGCGGATGTTGAACGCGTACAGGAGTTTCGCAAGTGCATTGAGTGTTTCCTTTGCCAGGATGTGTGTCATGTCCTGCGTGAGCACCATAAGCACGACGAGTTCATCGGCCCGCGCTTTCTTGTCCACGTTGCGGGGCTCGAAATGCATCCGCTCGATACCGAAGACCGAGTGAGCGACTTGAGACGCAAGCACAATATCGGCTACTGCAACATCACCACGTGCTGCCGGCAGGTCTGTCCGGAATCGATTACGATCACCGAGAACGCAATTATTCCGCTCAAGGAGCGGGTCGTCGACCGGTTTTTCGATCCTCTCAAGCAACTGTTTCATATCATCTAATCATTGGAAGGAGGCCACATGTTCACGCTAAAACCCATTTCCCGCGACAGCGTGGATAGCTCGCTGGCGAAGGCCGAGCGTTACCGCTTGCTGAATGAGCCGAGCGAGGCCGAGAGCATCTGCCGCGACATCCTCACGGTCGACCCGTCGAACCGGCAGGCGCGCGTCAGCTTGATCCTCTCCCTGACCGATCAAATTCATCAGGAGACTAGCGCGTTTTCCAGCGCTCTGAACGCGATTCCCGGCCTTGAAACGGCGTATGATCGCGCCTATTATTCCGGGATCGCGTGGGAGCGGCGTGCGAAAGCATTTCACGGAGCGGGCGGGCATAGATCCGGCGGTTATATTTACGCTTGGCTGGTCAAAGCGCTCAACCTATTTGAGGAAGCAGAGCGCTCGCGGCCCTCAGGCAACGACGACGCCGTGCTGCGCTGGAACGCCTGCGTTCGTTTCCTCGATCGTCACCCAGAACTCCAACCGGTGGCAGAGGAGGTTACGGAGCCCATTCTCTCGGAATGAATCAACTTGACGTTTTGCCTCCAATAGGCATACCGTTAACACATGCACCGTCGACGTTTCTTTGGTACTTCCGCGGGCCTGCTTGCCACGCTCCAAAGCGGTTCCCTTCTAAAAGCTCAGAAAGCAGTTGATTCGATCGCGGGCAGGCCGGCCGATACGGTGGCGCGCGATGAAGACTTCTGGTTCAATGTCCGCCACTCGTTCACCGTCGATCGCAACATGATCAACCTCAACAACGGCGGCGTTTCGCCGGCGCCCAAGACGGTGATGGATACCGAGATTCGTTACCTCGAAATTGAGAACATGAGCCCTTCCTACTACATGTGGAATGTGCTCGACCCAGGCGTCGAAACCGTACGGCGGCGTTTGGCCCAGATGTTTGGCTGCGACACCGAAGAGATCGCCATCACGCGCAATGCCAGTGAAGCGAACGAGATTGTACAACTCGGCATGAAGCTGAATCCGGGCGATGAAGTGATTACGACCAATCAAGACTATCCGAGGATGATCACCGCTTGGCAGCAGAGGGAACGGCGCGATGGCATTGTCTTAAAGCAGCTCAAGTTTCCCGTGCCGCCGCCCAGCATGGATTACCTGGCCAAGATGTTTGAGGCAGCGGTCACGCCCCGCACCAAGGTCATCCACATCTGCCATATCACCAATCGCACCGGGCAGATTTTTCCCGTCAAGGCAATTTGCGAAATGGCGCGCGAACGCGGCATTGAAACCATCGTCGACGGCGCGCACGCCTTCGCGCAGTTCCCTTTTAAACAGGCGGATCTGGATTGCGACTACTACGGCACGTCGCTGCACAAATGGGTGCTGGCGCCGATCGGGACCGGCATGCTGTATGTAAAGAAATCAAAGATCGAAAAGATCTGGCCGATGATGGCCGCGCCGCCGGAGATGAACGGCAACATCCGCAAATTCGAAGAGATCGGCACGCATCCGGCATCGCAGCGCAACGCGATCACCGAAGCTTTGGATTTTCACGACAGCATCGGCGGCGAGCGCAAGGCCGAGCGCTTCCGCTATCTGCGCAAACGCTGGTCAAATCGCTTGCGCGAATTGCCGGGCGTGAAGATTCTCAATAGCGAAGATCCGGAACAATCTTGCGCGATCGGGTTCATCAGCGTCGATGGGATCGACGCGCCCAAGCTTTCGGCGTATCTGTGGTCGAAATACCGGATCTGGACGGTGGCCATTGTCACGCCGGGCGAATATCAAGGCTTGCGGATTACGCCGAACGTGTACACGACAATGGAAGAAGTGGACACGTTTGCGAGCGTGATGGAAAAGATCGTCCGCAACAAGGCGATTCCGTCGTAAATTTACTCGTGGCGCAAAGCCTGAATCGGATCGATGCGCGCGGCGCGTAACGCCGGCACCAAAGACGCGAGCACCGCCGCGATGAACAAAACGGCAGCGGCCGAGGCATAGGACAGAGCATCGTGCGGCGCAATTCCAAACAGTAAGTTCTCCAGCAAACGGCTGGCATACCAAGCGCCGCCCAAACCCAAAGCGAGTCCGACAGCCGCCAGCTTCATGCCGCGCATGATTGAATCGAACGCGATGCCGCTTGACTCAGCCCCCAGCGCCAGCCGGACGCCGATTTCTTGCGTGCGCCGCGCCGTTTCGTACGCCATCAGGCCAAAGATGCCCAGGGCAGCGAGCGCCAAAGCCACCACTGCAAAACCCCCAACTAGCAGCGCGGCTGAACGAGGCGCGGATCGGGTCTCGGCAGTGCGTTCCTCGAGCGTGGCGACCGGCGAGAAGATTTGGCCTGCCATGACCGTCTGTATTCGATCGTGCAGGAAACGCGAGACTTCCGCCAGGGGACGATGTGTGCGCACGACAAAGTTCATCATGGGCCAGTACGTCGCGCCCCAGGGAACGTAGAGTTCGGCGGCGGGCTCGGCATCCGCGGGATGCACGGCCACCGAGCCGATCACGCCGACAATCCGAAACCATTTTGGTTCGGGCAGCGCGCCGTTGCCGCGCGGACTATCGGCAATCTCATGACCGATGGGGTCCTCGCCAGGGAATAGAACGGTCGCAAGACGTTGCGAGATGACAGCTTCGCGCACTCCTTTGCCGCCCTGCCAATCGCCATAAAGCGCACCGGCAACAAGCGGTATGCCCGAAGCCAGGAAGAACCCGGCGCTGGCCGTTCGAAAGCCAAATTCTCTTTCGGCAAGGCTAGCCGGGAGGGTCTTGCCACGGACTAATAGAAATCTCGTTTGACTGCCGCCGTGCAAGGGCAAAC
>Ga0209068_10001325_pt1 | contig 12396 bp, 7 predicted proteins | sample ColStrG_CSR_2012_FD_187200 | JGI IMG/M metagenome (GOLD analysis project Ga0209068, IMG submission 187200) | Freshwater sediment microbial communities in response to fracking from Pennsylvania, USA - Cold Stream Run_MetaG_CSR_2012 (SPAdes)... | ecosystem: Environmental > Aquatic > Freshwater >... | reverse complement strand
GCCCCCAGACCGACCTGGAACGCCTGCCCGACCTGGATCGCACGGACATGCTGAACGAGATCGAGGCCTTCGCGTCCGGGCTCAAACAGAAAGGGTTCACCCTCTACACGGTGGAGACCACCCGGGCGGACCTGGGCATCGCCACCAACTACAACTTCGTTCCGGGATTTCTTTTCCGGGAAAGGACCCCCAGGGCCAGCCTGGGCATGTTCGTGGGCCGGATTTTGGCCGAGGAATCCCCCGAGGAGCTGGCCGGACCGGGGCTCAAGGTTTTGGGCGGCATCTGCGAAGGCCAGCCGTACATTCCCTTCTTCAACGGCCTGTACGCCCTGCGCCAGGGAGAAATCGAAGAGGCCATAACGCTCTTTAAGCATGCTGAACCACTCCAGCCGGACCCCGAGGAGAGCGCCATGGCCATCTTCTACCGGGCCTACGGTCATTCGCTGTTGGGCCAGTGGGACAAGGTCGAAACACTGCTCAACAAGGCCATCTCCTTGAGCCATGAGGTCAAGGAATACTACAACCTGCGCGGCGTGGCCCGGTTCAAGGAGCAAAATTTTTTGGACGCCGCCGGCGACTTCGAGGCTGCCCTGGCCCTGGACTCCGGATCGGCCATGGACCTGGCCAACCTGGGACTTTGTCATAAGTTCCTGGGCCATGCCGACGCCGCGGCCGAATTCCTGGGCAAGGCCCTGGAAATGGACCCGAGCCTGGAATTCGCCCGGGAACACCTCGCGCAAATCCGACCTGAATGATTCCTTATGAAAATCAATTGACAACACTTGGAATTGGCCTTTAAGACGTCACGAATTCGGGTGGGGACCACGTAAGAAAGAACGCCCGAGCGCTTGCATAGCGCAAGGGCATCGGGTAAAGGACCCTCGTTCTTACCTGGTGTTCCAAAACAGCGGATCGCTGTTTGAAAATGGTTTGGAGCCCTCTTACGAGAGGCCGGCAACTTTGGGCAACCGACTGATTGTTCACAACGCCAAGGAGGATGGAGAATGGCCACTGTTGAATTCAAGGGCAAAACCTTCGAGGTCGACGAGGACGGATTCCTGCAGCGCTTCGAGGACTGGAACCCCGACTGGGTCGATTACGTGAAGGAGTCCGAGGGCATCAAGGAACTTTCCGACGAGCACAACAAGGTGATCGAGTTCCTGCAGGACTACTACAAGAAGAATGGCATCGCCCCCATGGTCCGCATCCTCTCGAAGGTGACCGGATACAAGCTGAAGCACATCTATGAGCTGTTCCCCTCCGGACCCGGAAAGGGAGCTTGTAAGATGGCCGGCCTGCCCAAGCCCACCGGCTGCGTGTAGTCCGAACAGGCTTACGAATGCCAAAGCGGGGTTCCATATGGAACCCCGCTTTTTTTTGTTCTTCACGTATTCACGCACGATGCGGCCCGAGAAATGCCCGGAGAGAAACCACCTCGCCGTAAAGAGTTACCCAGGGCCATGAGCCCCCCTTCGCCCCTCTCCCGCAAACATATCGCCAGAGACCATGACCTGGGCTGAATCCGCTTTATGGCCGTGTCGGCCTATCATCTCGCATCCGGGATATCTGCGTGGTTCAGCATCAAAACAGCGAACAATTGCCCTTTCACTCTGGCATAAAAATCTATATGGGAAGATAGAACATCCATTTCAACCGATTAAAATGACGAACATTGAATTTTTGGTGCTGTTGTTCTGGCACATGCGAGTCAGGCGTATGGCGTACTGGAATTAACACTCAAGACAATTCAAGGTGCTGTCGTGAAAAACATCAGGATTGCTTTCCGATTAGTCTGCGGATTTTTAATTGTCTCGCTCATATCCCTGGCCATGGGGCTATACAACCTTGGATCTATAAAAGGGTTGAATAATCATATTAACACCATTGGAGGCGTTTATCTTCAACTTACTTCACATGTTGGAGTTTTAAGCTCCGAGATAAACAACATAAGAGCAATATTGAGGACTGAGATCAACGAATCCTTGCCTGAGGATGTGCGGAACAGGCAAACGGAAACACTTGCCAAGGCGAGAGTTCGTTACAATGGCGCCATGGATGAGATTGACAAGTTGCACATCTCAAAGGACAGCCAAGCCAAGCTTGCAGCCTTGAAAGGGGCGCTCGCCGACTGGAGAGCGTCAAATAACCAATGTTTTAAATATGTTGAAGATAAAGATTTTGTGAAGGCCCGCGACTTGGCGCTGGGCGCCAACAGGGAACTTACCGCTAAAGCCTCTGAGGCGGCCAATGATCTCATAAAAAACGTTCACGATGAATCCGCCCGGCTCATCCAAACAGCAAATGAGAACGCTGAGTCCGCCACCTTCTGGTCCACTCTTCTCATGATCTCCGGATTTTTCGTTTCCGTCTGCCTCGGTCTTCTGCTGACGCGGGGCATCACCAAGCCGCTGGCCAGGGCGGTCACCGTGGCTGACGGCCTGGCCCGGGGCGATCTTTCCTTGCGGATGTCCATGCACAGAAAAGACGAGATCGGCATGCTCTCACGCTCGCTCGACTCCATGGCCGACACGCTCTCAAAGCTCAATGAGAATATTGTCCATACGGCCGACAAAGCTTCTTCAGGGTTTCTGCGGACTGTCATTTCGGATTCAGGATTTGAAGGTGACTACAAAAGCCTCATATCCAGCATCAACCATTGGGCAATGAACATGATCATGCTGATAGACAAGGTTCCATCCCCCATCATGATTCGGGATGTTAATAGAAACATGCGGTTCCTGAACGCTGCGGGTAGCCTTGGTGTTATTGACGTTGCCAAGCTGGATGGATTGAAATGCGAAAACCACTTCAAAACTGATGACTGCACCAACGGCAAATGCGCTTGTGATGCAGCTTTCAAATCACAAAAAGAAGAAGCTTCCGCCACCGTGGCCAAGCCTCTGCCCAGCGTCGAGCTGGATATCGAGTACAAGGCCATCCCCTTCGGCGATGACGCGGTTTTTGAATTCGTCACTGACCTGACTGAAATCAAAAAAATCCAGAGAAAGATTGTGGAGATCGCTTCCCAGGCTGAGCAGATCGCGGGGCATGTGTCTTCCGCCTCCGAAGAACTCTCCGCACAGGTCGAACAATCAAGCCGGGGAGCTGAAGAGCAGTCGCAGCGGGTCGGAGAGACAGCCACGGCCATGGAAGAGATGAACGCCACGGTGCTCGAGGTGGCCAGGAACGCGTCCCGGGCCGCTGAAACCGCTGACACGGCGAAGCGCAAGGCCCAGGACGGAGCCACCGTGGTAAGGCAGGTGGTGCAGGGCATCGCGGAAGTGCAGAAGAACGCTTTGGACCTCAAGAGCGACATGACCATCTTGGGGCAGCAGGCCCAAGGCATCGGCCAAATCATGAACGTGATCTCCGATATCGCCGACCAGACCAATCTTCTGGCGCTCAACGCGGCCATTGAAGCCGCCCGGGCCGGTGAGGCGGGCCGCGGGTTCGCCGTGGTGGCCGACGAGGTCCGCAAGCTGGCCGAAAAGACCATGACCGCAACCAAGGAAGTGGGCGACGCCATCCACGGCATTCAGAATGGAACCCAAAAGAACATCGGCAATGTCGAGCACACGGTCGGGAAGATAGACGAGGCCACCGTACTGGCCACCAAATCCGGAGAATCGCTCAGCGAGATCGTCACCTTGGTGGACATGACCACGGACCAGGTCCGCTCCATCGCCACGGCTTCCGAGCAGCAATCGGCGGCCAGCGAGGAGATCAACCGTTCCATCGAGGATATCAGCCGGATTTCCTCGGAAACTTCGGACGCGATGCGCCAATCCGCTCAAGCCGTGACTGAGCTTGCGAATCAATCCAACGTGTTGAGCGGCCTTATCGAGGAGATGCAGTCCGGAGGCGGCACAGACGGCCCGAACACCCAAGGCCGCGGGAAAGGACGCGCCCCGAAGCCTGCAAGCCGGGTGGCCTTGCGCTAGTTTTTTGGATCGTCTCCAAGCGGGACATCGCGGCTTTCATTGGAACGAGTCCGCTCCCAGCTCAGGTGACGTGCCTGGGCTGGGAGCGTTTGCGCAATTCCCTTCCAGACTTGCCGGATGAACATATCCAAACCCGTCGCCCCCCTCTCCGGCGGGCTCCCGGTTTATTTCCCCTTGCCTTTGCTGGCCACCGGCTTTCCGCCCCCGGGTTTGGCCGCCACGGCGCCGCCATTGCCCGTAGGCAGGGCCTTGGGCGCGGGTTTTCCCTTGGCCTGGCTCCCCCCCTTGAAGGCGCCGGCCTTGTCTTCCTCTTCCTTGAACAGTTCCGCCCTGCGCTTCTCGAAACCGAACGCGGTCTTGATGGCCGCGAAGCTCATGGCCACGATGCTCACGATGATGACGAGCCCTTTCTGGACCTGCCATTTCTGGGCTTCCATGACCCCGGCCAGCCAGTACTGTCCGGTTTTCTGGGCGAAATAGATGATGGCGGGCACGGCTATGAGCGACAAGGCCAGCCCCACCAGCTCTATCCACATGAAACTCTTGCCCAGGAGCAGCAGGAAGAGCGTGGCGTCGCGCACGATGCGAAGCGTCACCAGCCGCGCCCGCAATAGGGTGATGGTGGTGTCGATCTCCTCGATGTAGTCCTGGCTTTTCCTGAAATTGGCCGCCACCTGCAAGGAGGACGTGCGCATCCAGTTGAGTTTGGAGGCGCAGGAGTTGAAATCCTTGTTGAACTCGCGCAGCAGCTTGCCGAATGGGAACCAGGCCGCCTCATGGTGGATGTTTTTCAGTTCCTCGTGGATGGCTTTGAGCCGGTGGTCGATGGCCACGATCCCTTTTTCCACGGTCTGCTGCAGGTCTTTCTGCATCTTGTCGTAGGCCTGGACCAACTGATGGAAGCAGACGTAGTTGTTTATCTTGGCCAGCTCGTCCAAGACCTTGGCTTCGTCCAGGGCCTTCTTCAGGAAAGGGTGGTCTTCCTTGAACCAGCTCTTCAGATAGGCGGGCAACGCTGCCAGGTGCGTGGCCTTATCGTCCCTGGCCACCAGGGCTTCGCTCCAGGGCTTCCAGAGGGCCGCGAGGATGGAGACGCGCCCGCGCTCCACCTCGGGGTCGAGGAGCAGACGGTTGAATATGTTGGCATCGGAACGGAGCAGCTCAAGGAAATGATGCAGCCCCTGGCCGGTGAACCCCATCTTCACCATGCACACGCCGTAACGGTACTGGGGTTCGATCCAGCGCGGGCACTCGGAGCGGGCCTGCTGGTAGAATCCCATGGCCTTCTGGTATTCTCCCTGGACTTCCAGGGACCTGCCTTCCAGGTAGGCCAGCCAGCCCCGCTGCAAGGGGGTGAAGGCGCTGCGGGCCGCCTCCTGCCAGAAATAGGCGCTGCGGCTCCAGTCGCCCTGCTCCATGGCCAGGAACCCCTGGATCGAGCGGGGCTGGAATCCGCGTCCGTGCTTGGCCAGCCCCTGGGTGAGTTCGCGCTCGAATCCTTCGTCGTCGCGCTTGCGCAGCATGTCCAGCGCGCTCCAAAGGAACTCGCCCTCGTCATAGGGGACGAGATTGTCGAATCCATCGGGCAGGTCCTTGCCCTTGCTGCGCCAGATGAGGCTCAGGCTCCTGAGCTGCCCGGCGAAGGACTGCTCGAAAAGTCCGCGAAGGATAAGCCCCTGGATGTCCTGGCCGTCAATGATGCGGGTGAGTGTGGCGGGTTCCGCCCCGGCCATGTCCTTGTTGAGGGCGATGCCCGCCTGCTCGAGCTTGGCCAGGTCCACCATGCCCAGGTCGCTCCATACCGCCGGGTTTCTCTCCGTGAGGGCACGCGTGGGGCAGTCGCGCGGCTGATGGCTGGAAAGGCCGCAGTAGAAGCACGGGGGATTGGTCCCGGTCATGAGGGCCGAGGGGAGCTTGAAGGGCAGTTCGCCCTGGGGTTCCTCGGAATCCTCTTCCGGGGCCAGGGAAATGTGGCACCAGCTGTCGATGTCCAGGGTGCTGGACGAATGGCGCACGTCGTTGATCCTGAAGCCCTTGCCCAGATAGAGCGCGGACTTGAAGCTCATGTGCGGGTAGTCGGGAGCCACCTGCTTCCAATCGAGGTTGATGCGCTTGGGGAGATCCTTGTTGAGGTGGTATCCCTTCTTGAGCACGCAGGCCACGATGCACGGCCAGTACTTTTTCCCCGATTCGGGCTGCCTGAGGTCCCCTTCGAGCTTGAGCAGTTCGCGGGTGACGTTGCGCAGGGCGCGGATGTTGTCCAGGGCGAAGATGAGGTAGCCCTCGTTGGACATGTACTTGAGGGCCAGGCGCTCCAGCAGGGTCTGCAGTTCGGAGAAGATGGCCCGCCACCCATCCGCGTCGTTCTTGTCCAGGGGATCGCCCAGCGGGCGCAGCATGTAGTACCAGCCAAGGGGTGAGTCGTGCCCCATGGTGGCGTCCACGGACAACAACCCGAATTCGCCCGGAGCCAGGCCAGGGCGTCCCTGCATCGGCTTGATGCCAAACCCGGGCAAGGACTCGATCATGGCGTTGAAATGCGGATGGACCAAAATTTCCAGGTCCTGGGACGGGTCGGCCTCCTGGTTGGAGAATTCCTGGGCGCAGGAAAAAGAGAGCTCGTAATTGTAGCCGATGACCAGCGAGGCGGGAAACGTCTGGATAAGTATCGGCAGCCGGTTGACCCGGGCGTAGCCGGAGAGCCGCCCCAGGGCCTTGAAGGCCTCGTCGCCAAAAAAGAACCAGAGGGCCTGGTTGCCGTCCTGGATCTGTTGGAATCCGCCGAAATCCGTGAATATCTGGCCCACGATCGTGGAGAGCGTGCCTTCCCAGGCAAGCCACATGCCGATGCCGGGAGCGTCCAGCTTGGGCTGGGCGATCTGCGGGATCTGATCCGTGAGCTGTGCGAGTCTGTACATGAGCGGGTTGATCCTGTTTCCGGGCCTTGTGGAACGTCTCGCTCCCCGGCAGCATTTCATCGGCAGAATCGGCCGATTCCATTAGGGTATGCGGGATACGGCCCCTCCATACAGATTCCGCCCGCCGGGGGGAAGCATGGGCCGCCAGCTTGCCAGCCCGGATGGCTGATGGCAAACTCGCCAAGCGCGTTATCGCCGCGCCATCCTTCAGCATTCAGGAGTCACCACCGCCATGGTCCATACGGATCCAGACAGGGGCTACCGCGGCGCGCTTGCGCCGGGCAAGGGCGAGACCAGCTTCAGCGTGGTGGTGGAGGAATCCGACCTGCGCATTACCGCCACGCGGGACCTCTCCGGGGAGATCGCCCCGTATCTGACCCTGCTTCGAGGCGAACTCAAAAACTACATCCTGCTCCACCCTGAATTCGCCACGTCCCTGACCCCACTGCCCAACGATCCGGCCGCCCCGCCCCTGGTCCGGACGATGCTCGAGGCGGCCATGCACTGCCAGGTAGGCCCCATGGCCGCCGTGGCCGGGGCCGTGGCCCAGGCCGTGGCCGACCGTTTCGCCGCGCACTCGCCGGACATCCTCGTGGAAAATGGCGGCGACATCTACATGCACTCCACCCGGGAGCGTCTGGTGGCGCTCCTGGCCAAGCCCGTGCAAGGAGCCCGCCTGGCGCTCAGGCTCTCCTCCGGTGACTTTCCGGCGGCACTGTGCGGCTCTTCGGCCACCATCGGGCATTCGCTCTCCTTCGGCAGGGCCGACCTGGTGAGCGTGAAGGCGCGCTCCGGCGCGCTGGCGGACGCGGCGGCCACCACGCTGGGCAACCTGGCTCAAAGCGGAAGCCACCTGCCCCTGGTGCTGGAGCGCGCCCAGGAACTGGCCCGGTTTGGCATCACCGGAGTGTTCGCACAGGTGGACGACACCGTCGGGGTCTGGGGCGACATGGAGCTGGCGGTACTGGAATAGCTCTCCCCGCGCCGGGCGTGGAATCCCGCATCCCGGCGCACGGCCGCCCGCGCGGAAGCGGGCGGCCGAGGATTGAGACAAGCCTAGCCGCCTGATGATGGTTCAGGATGCTTGCGGCCGCCGCAACCGGTGGGCTTCAATGACGCCCAACGCTAGTTGGCCAGGCGTACGATGGCGGATTCGATCTGGCGTCCGAGGGGGGTTTGCAGGGAGAGCTGGCGCTCCACGGTGGTGATGCCCTTGACCACGGTGGAATGGCGGCGGTTGAAGCGTCCGCCGATGTCCTGGAGGGACAGGGCGGTGTGTTTGCGGGCCAGGAAGAAGGCGGTATTGCGGGCCAGGACGTGCTGGCGCTTGCGGCTCTTGGAAGACAGGTATTCGGGTTTGATGTCGTAGACCGAGCAGACGTGCTCCACGATCTGGTCGATGCCTACCGGGGCATTCTCGGTGTCGTAGTTCTGGAGGACATCCCAGGCCATTTCCATGGATATGGCCTGGCCTAGCACGCGCGCCTTGAGGGCCAGGTTCTGCAGGCAGGATTCCAGCTGGCGGATGTCGTTGGTGATGCGCTTGGCCAGAAGCCCGGCCACATCGCTCGGCAGGAGCACCTGATGGCTGCGGGCCTTGCGCTCGAGAATGTTCAGGCGGGTCAGAAAGTCAGGCTGGTCGATGGTGGCCATGAATCCGGCGCACAGCCTGGAGGCCAGCTGGTTGTCCAGGCCGGTGAGCTCCTTGGGAAGGAACGAGCTGGTGAACACCACCCGGCATCCGCGCGACTGCAGGACGCTTAAGGTGTTGAGCAGCTCATCCTGAAGCTTCAGCTTGCCCTGGAAGAAGTGGATGTCCTCCAGGATGAGGATGTCCACGTCCTCGCGGAAACGCGCCTTGAAGCGCTCCATGTCCCGGGTCTTGATGGCCAGGATCAGGCGCGAGGAGAACTCCTCGGCGGTGAGGTACACCAGCTTGGGTTTCGCTCCCCCGCTGCTGCTCAGCAACATGTTGCCCATGGCCTGGCTCAGATGGGTCTTGCCCAGCCCCGGGCCCGAGCTGATGAGCAACTGGCTGGCCGGAAGCGATTCCCTGCACAGGCCCAGGGAGGCTTCATAGGCCAAGGCATTGGAGGGGCCGACCACGAACTGGTCAAAAGAGAACCGGAAGAGATTCCCCGATTCGTCGTCTGGCTGGGGAACCCGTTTTGGGCGCTTGGCCACGGTTACGGACGGTGCGGCGTTTTTTATGGAGACTTCCCGGGACGGTTCCGAGGAGGCTTTGACGCTCACCCGAGGGGCCTGCCCCATGACCTGGGCAGCGGCGTCGGAGATTTGGCCGAGAAGCCTGTCCCGCACCCAGGCGGCCACGAATTCGTTGGGGGCATGCAGGAGCATGCCGCCCTCCTTGAAGGAGGCGGTCAAAGGCTTGATCCATACTTGGTAGAGACCAGGATTCAGGCTGCGTTCGAGTATGCGTTGGATGTGATTCCAGGTCGGGTTCGTCATGGAAAGTGTGATGCGCCAGGGGAGTGATTTTCTCAACCCGGATGAGCGGCTTGAGCCCGACGGGGGGGTGAGTGGTTATCCCAAACATAACCTCTTGTTATTACTGACAAGACATGAAAACGACGATCCGGTGTCAGCCCATTGCGGGTGCCCAGGAAGCGGCAGGACATAAGGGATTCCACTGGCAGTGACCATTTTTTATCAACATGGCATTGAAAACTTTTCCACAGGCATGAGTCGTGATTAGTCCAGATTTATGAGGAATGATTTCTTTTTTGGATAATAATTGTTTTGCTTACCCGCCATTTTTCTCGATTTGCCGCCCAGGACGGGCACATGGGAATTGTCCAGCAGTTTCTCGCCAACGTGCGAAATAAATACAACACCATGAAATAAAAAGATTTAGCTCGAAATCACAATCGAAATAAATTCTTCACACGAAGCAACATTGGGGGTTTCCCCCATACTGGAATTTGTCGTTTCAAGGAGTTTCCGACGATTCTCAAGGACTTCTCTGGCACAACACCTTAACCTGCCTGAACATAGTCCCTGCCGGCCCGAAATCCGCGCGACGCAAGGAATGCGGACACGTGTTCGGCCGCTCCCGGCGTGGCCACGTACGACACCACGAAGGTCTTCCCCGGCCCGGGGACGTCGTGGTGGTGCCACACCGGCCTGCCCAGGAGGACGTTGCCGATCTTGCGGGGATCGATGTCCAGATAGGCCGTGATGCGCACGCCGTGCCCGCACAGGTGTTCGGCCCGGCGCCGGGTTATCCGGCCGGCACCTACCACGATCACGTCTGGATGATGGGGATTGTTCACGGCCAGCCACCTGGCGAGGTAACGTGCCTTGAGGGCGTGGAAGCAGTCCTGGGAATATCTGGAATCCGTGCGCGACAGGCGCCCGGGAGGATCGTTCCAGGTCAGAAGCGTCTGGGGCAGCTTGGCGAAGCGCGCTCCGTTCTCAAGCCAGCGCAGCCAGAGCTCGTAATCCTCGGGGAACGCCCCCTGGCGGTATGGCCCCAGGCGGGCGAACGAAGACGCCCGGATCATCACCGACGGTTGCGCCAGGGGCGCATCCCGGAAAGCCCCGAGGGCCATCTCCTCGTGGGTCAGGAGGCCATTGATCCATTCCACATGGCGGGCATACCCGGCGCAGGCGTCCGGATCGCCGCCGAACCGCACCCGGCACCCCGCCACGTCGGTGTCCGGCGAACCGTCCAGGAAGGCCGCCTGGAGGCTCAGGCGCTCGGGCGAGGCGATGTCGTCCGCGTCCATGCGGGCCAGGTAGCGCCCGCGGGCTCGTGAGGCCGCCAGGTTGAGCGCCCCGGCAATGCCCAGGCGCTCCGACGCCGTCACCACGACGCGCCGGTCGCGGGCCGCGTACGCCTCCAGAACGGCCAGGGTCCCGCCCTGGTCGCTGGAGGCGTCGTCAACGGCCTGGATTTCGAAATCGGGCAACGATTGGGACAAAAGGCTGTCCAGTGCCCCGGGCAGGTGGTCCGCCGCGTTGCGGACCGGGAGAAGGACGGATACCAGCGGCTTCATATGAGAAAGGGCCGCCCCCCAAGGGACGGCCCGCAAACGTCACAGCACGGCGGCCTTGACGGCGTCGATGCCCACCCGCTCAACGAAACGGGCGCAGCGTTCCTTTTTCTTGGCGTTATCCCGGTAGAATTCCAGGATCTTCTTGACAAGGGCCACCACCTGGTCCTTGTCCAGGTCCTCGGCCACGATGTCCGCCACGCGGGGCTTGCCGCCGGGATGCCCCCCGAAGGAGACGGTGAAGCCGTTCTTCTTGCCGATCACGCCCACGTCGCGCACCAGGGAGCTGGCGCAGCACAGCGGACATCCGGACACGCCCATCTTCACCTTGGCGGGCAGCTCCATGCCCACGTAGAGCTTTTCCAGTTCGATCCCCAGGCCCAGGGAGTCCTGCACGCCGAACTTGCACACGCTGGTGCCGGGGCAAGCCTGCACGAAGTGGACGCACAGCTGGGTGGCCTGCCCCACCAGCGTGCCCAGGTCGGCCCAGATGCCCTCCACCTGTTCGGCCTTCACGCCCACCAGGGCGATACGTTGCCCGGACGTGATCTTGACGATGGGGACGCAATACTTTTTCACGACACTATTAAGGGCGTCCAACACCTCGGGAGTGATAAGGCCCACGGGCGTACGGGGAACAATGGCCCAGGTCTGGCCGTCGCGCTGCAGGATGGCGCCGCGCGGCGTATCGGTCGTACTCATGCTTAGCTCCAGTAATAGTAATTGATACTAAGAAGTTTTCACTTGATAGCGGACAAAAAGTCTGAAATCAAGACGAATGCGGCATGTCTGTGACGCAGCTTCCCGCAATTGTAAATCCCAAAGCCTTGCACTCTTGGCAGGGTTAAGACTATTAGTATTTGAAATAACGACAGGAAGTAAATATGTCCGCAAAGTCGAGCCTCATTGTGCTGCTGGTGCTTTCCGCTCTTCTCTCGGTCTTAGCCACCATCATGTCCCTGGTTTCAGGCGCCGCGCCCGGATGGATTCTCATCCTTGCTTCCCTATCGAGTTTGGCTTGCCTTGGGGGCTTCGCCTTCCTGGTTGCCGCTCCGCTGAGCCGCCTGACGGACATGGCGCGCCAGGCAGCCAAGGGCGGACTGCCCCATCAGGCGGACCCTGCCGGACCGTTTGAATTCAAGGAACTCACCACCGCCCTGTGCGAACTTTCCGGCTGTCTCAAGCAGGCCGAGAAGGCCGCCAGCGACAGCAAGGCTGCCCTTATGGCCTCGAGCAAGTCCTGCGACGAGTCCATCCTCCAGGCCCAGGAGGCCTCCAGGCTTGCGGAAGAATCCCGCGTGCGCAACCTGCTCACGGCCTCCACCAGACTCGAATCCGTGGTGGAGCGCATCATGACCTCCGCCGGAGCGCTCTCCAACCAGATGGAACGCATCTCCGAGGGAGCCGACCTCCAGAAGCAGCGCATGGACGAAACCGCCATCGCCATGGACGAGATGAACCTGGCCATCGCGGACATCTCCCGCAGCTCCTCCGACGCCTCGGTCAGCGTGCAGAGCTCCA
>Ga0209068_10001324_pt1 | contig 12398 bp, 13 predicted proteins | sample ColStrG_CSR_2012_FD_187200 | JGI IMG/M metagenome (GOLD analysis project Ga0209068, IMG submission 187200) | Freshwater sediment microbial communities in response to fracking from Pennsylvania, USA - Cold Stream Run_MetaG_CSR_2012 (SPAdes)... | ecosystem: Environmental > Aquatic > Freshwater >... | reverse complement strand
CTAACGCCGGTTTATGCGCACACAGGAACGCGAAAGACCCCCAGCCGAGACCGGAGACCCTGTAGTAACCGTAAGGGCTAAGCGAAGTACGGGTGTGTCACCCCCGATACGTCCTCGCCCCGGACAAACCGCTCCACGATGTCCACGAAGCTGTCGAGCTCGAGGGCGTCGTCGTCCAGGCCGGCCAGTCGCAACTCGCCGGCCTCGATACGGGCCGTGCGGACTGCCTCGGTGTATTCGTCGTTTGCCATGGTCCCTCCTTGGTAGCTGATTGCGGAACCGGTTCCGCATTAGCTACAATAGAACTGCGGAACAGATTCCGCAATAGATGGCAGATATCCCCGCTCCGGAATGCGCATACCGGTTACCTTGCGGGTGTGGGAAGGAAGGTCGACATGGATGACCTGGTGTCAGCCGCCGATATCGCTGAACGCCTAGGCGTCGGCAAGTCGACCGTGGTTCATGACTGGAGATACCGGAACCTCGGTTTCCCTGAACCCGTGAAGATGGTCGGCCCAGTGGGCATCTGGGACTGGCCAGAGGTCGAGAGGTGGGCCCGGAGTACGGGGAGGCTCAAGTGAGGGTTCCGCTCATCAGACCCACGAATGACGATGAGTTCGAGCAGTGGTGCAAGCGAGCGTGGCCTGTCGTTCATTCGGCTCAGCTTGCGGCGATGGCGGCGTCCCTTCCGTTTGAGGGAGGCCGACCTAGTCGAACGCAGTCCGACCAACTCGACGCAGCCTCGAAGCACCTGCGCCAATGGGCGGCAGACAATCCATGCCCAGACCCGGCGACCGCCGAATACTTCACGAAGCTGGTCAGTGAATGCTCCCGTGTCGCCGACACGTACGAGTTGGCCATTACTGAACCGCGGCGGCGTGTACTTGCCGGATTTCACCTATGAGGTGGACGGTCTGAGTCTTCGGCTCGCCCTGTTCCAGGGCTATCTGGGACCGGATCCCTCGGTGGGTACCTGATGGAGGTGCCCTCTTCGACAATAGACTAGGCGGGCCATGGCGGAGACTACCCCGCTCGTTCCGATCCGAGCGCTTCGTCGTGACGAGATCGTGACTCAGTACGGCGCTGTGACGCGGGCCGGAGGCGAAGTGGGGGCTTTTCGCAAGTGCCCTCGTCCCTCAGATCACGACGGTCTGTCGGCAATGGTGGGACGTTACACAGCCGAGGAGGCAAGCCTGCTGGTTCGTGGTCGACCTTCAGGAACGCCTGAGGATGACCGGGTCCGGTACTCGACCGTGGCTAGGCTGCATGACCAGGGATTCGTGGTGACCCACAAGCCCAGCAGAAAGAACCCGAATCACATTCTTGTAACCCACTCCAGACATGGTGTTGTTTGGCCGAAGGATCTAGAGGAGACCTTTAGGATGTGCTTTGATGTGACTGTAGAGGGAGGCGGGTGAGATGTCTGACGTGATTCGCGTGGCTCATGGGCAAACCCCCTGGCAGCCCTATGGCTCGGAAGTTATCGAAGTCTTCAACTTCTACGACCAGCCGCTAATGGGGATCATTCGACAGGACGGGTGCCTTTACCTATTCGACTGTCTCTATGGCCATGTCGAGGGTCTGAGTCTGTGGCTGTACAGCTTGATCCAAGAGTCAGACGCTCAAGAGCTGGCAAATGCGTCTGCGGACGAGTTCGACCACATCCGCGGGCGACTCCATGCTTCAGAGCGTGGGGTGATGGCGATCGCGATTGATGATGTGGGAATCGTTGCCAACGGCCTAGTTGAGAACGTGCCCGAAAGCATCTCTGAAGTAGTCGGTATCCTCGTCGACGAGTACCTCGAGATAGTGCGGCGGATGGGGATCCATCAACGTGAAGCTAGGGAGCTAGAGGACTCAGACAAGTCGCAACTTGTCCCAGCGGGCTCCTAAGCCCCAGCCCATATCCAGCCACTATCCGTGCAGCCCTACGAACAGGGACGGGTAGCCGGGCAACTATGAAAAGTGCTGGTCAGCAACCCTAACGATACCTGGCGTTCCCTGAGGATAACCACGGGTTCACACTCGTAATGCGTAGGTCAGGAGTTCGATTCTCCTCCCAGGCTCCAGATTCAAGGTGGTTTGGCCGTCGGACCCCGTCCATGCAGTCATCTCGGCGGCGCTGAACCAGGCCGAGAAAGAGAGGCGGACAGGCAAGTGTCCGTCGCGAGCCGACCGGTACAGCGGTCCCCGGAACCGGCCTAGCCCTGCGGGCCCGAGGTCGTTGCTCCCGTTGAGACATATGGGGCCCCCTGCAGAACTGCGCGTTCCATTCGGAACGAACCCCTTTAGCCAATCGCGATTTCCTCGGGGCTCGATCCGGCTGGCAATGGAATCGGCGTGCCCAGAGTTCTCGTGCCGAGGTTCAACGGAGTGACCGAGTTCGGCATCGAGGGGGTACCTCCGCCGACGGCCACATATGCCGTGGCGCCGTCAGGAGTGATGGCGATGCCGCTTGGGTCTGTGCCGAATCCGCCGATCACTGCCATCGGCTTTCTCTGTGCGATGTTGATCATTGTCACCGTATTGTCTCCCTGATTGGTCACCCACGCACTGCTGCCGTCTGGGGTGATGGCCACATCAAACGGATCGACGCCCACGGGTATGGGAGTACCCGCGGCGTTCGAGGCGATGTCGATCGGGGTCACCGAGTTTGAATTGAAGTTTGCGACGAAGGCCACTCGGCCATCAGGAGTGATTGCGATGCCTTGCGGGTCCAGTCCGACGGGGATTGGGCTCCCGGGGGTGGCCGTAACCAGGTTGATCGGTGTGACGGTGCCGGAACTGCCGCCACCGGCCACGTACGCTGTGTGGCCGTCTGGGGTGATGGCGATAGCTGTTGGAAACTTTCCCGCCGGAATGGGAGTGCCCGGCCGATTGGTCGTTGTGTCGATCGGCACAATGTCATTGTTGTAACCCGATGTGGCATAGACGGTTGATCCATCCGGAGTAGCGGCCACACTCCACGAGCTCGGGCCTACCGGTATGGCCGCCCCAGGCGTGTCGGTCACCAGGTTGATCGGTGTGACGGAACCGGGATTGTTGGCAACGTAGGCTGTGAGACCGTTCGGGGTGATCGCGATGCCGAGGGGAGTTACACCGACGGGGATGGGAGCACCGAGCGTTCCCGTCGCCAAAGCAAGGGGAGTGACGTTGTTGGCTCCAGTGCTGGAAACATAGGCGCGCACCGGCGGCGGGGCCGGCCGGAGGTCCCCCGCCACGATGGCCAACTTCTTTAGGCCCTTTCTGGCACCACATCCGGTGGGGCCACTCGCCGTTGCAAGGTTTTCGTTGGAGTCGAGCTCCGCCTGCAGGGGCCTCGGGAAGGAACCTGACGCCGCCTGGTTCGCAAATGAGATCCCGACGTTGCCGTTCTGGCCCGAGCCGAACCCGGCCACCATGGTCGGGTTTAGCTTGGCGCTGCCGGCCTTGGCCGACCACTCGATCGCCAACGTGCCGCTGACCGGATTGGGTCCTGACAGGGCGCTGCAGTTGTTGCTACTCCAGGTGATGGTTCCCTCGGCCTTGCCAGAGAAGTCGACGGTGGTGACGTTGCTCACGCTCGCGTTGCATCCGACGAACCTCACCTTCACTGTGGCCGTCTCACTGGCCGTTCCACTCTTCGTGAGCGATGGGCCGAACTTGAGCGACCCCGTCGCGGAGGTACACGAGACCGTATCCGTGCCATTCACCCGCGGCGATGCCGCTGATGCGGGGACGGCGTCCATCGCTTTCAGAGTGATCGGAATCGCGAGGACAAGAGCCAAAACAAATGTGGCCTTCCGCCGCATAGCAACCCACCTCCCTGAGCGCCGGCGCCGTCGCCAGAGCGTCCGCCCGGCATGCATGCTTACAGCTGACAGAAACGCTGTCAATCGGACCGTCATGGCGGGACGCGTCAGAATGCATCGCGGATCACCAACGCACCGAGCCGGCAACTCGGGCCTGCGTTCGCCGAGCGCACCGTCGGTAAAGTCCGCCGCGAGTGCCTCGACGGGATGCTGATCTTCAGCAGACGCCATCTGGAACACGTGCTGGGCGAAGTCCGTCGTCCGCGACAACGGACACCTGCCTCATCGCTCTCTTGGCCAGTAGAAACAGTGGGCCCCGCGCGTACGCACAGCTCAACTCGCACCCGGATGCAATACCCTTCCCTTAGTGACCACCGCCGCCGAAGTCAAGAGACTGCTTAGCGAGATTGATCGCTATCTCGATGCCGCCAAGAACACGCGTGAATCGCTGCTCAAGGTTGAAAGACGCCTCAAACGCATTAGGGAGCTCGCCACTGAGGGACTCGAGGTCCGTGATCTTCTGTCGCGGTTTCCTGATGCCAGTGCGAGCGCCGCCAAACTTGCGGACAGTCAGAAGGCACTTCAAGAGGCGCAGCACCGAACTCGTCGACAAATTGTTCTTTTGGGCCGCGGAGAAGGGCTCAGCCTCGCCCAGCTCGCAAGCCTGTGGGGAATCTCCCGAGCGCTCATCTCCCGCTACGCCAACGAGAGCGCCGAGGAAACCGGCCAATGAGAGCAGGAAGCCGTCGCCAATTACGAAACCCCGGTGTTGCTTGGCGGAAAGCAGAACCGGGGTTTCGATGCGTGCGTGCGGAAACCGCAGCCGCGTTTGCCTTCCGGGTTCGGCGGGAAACCGGTCGGCGTAGCCTCGATACTAGTGATCTGTCGGGAAAGGTGTCAACCGCTGTTGAATGGGTCATGCGGTCGAGGGACAGTGCAGATCGGACGGCTCAAGCCGACCCGTGGGTGCCGGAGGTGTCTCCCGTGCCTCATGCAGCCAGTTCGTGGACGAGGCCAGGATGAGCCCACCCGAGCTTGTCGGTCCGTCGCTATCGGGTCGATCGGCGTGTTCTTTCGTTGGCGGTCGCCTTCACAAGGGTCGTACTTCAACGGGGCGAGAAGCATTCGTCGATCTCGAACGCCAGTTCGGGGCTGGTTTCAATCGGGATTGATTGCACCGCCGCCGACAGAGGGCTGCGACTCGTTCACTCGCGATCGGGCCCCCCATCGACGCGGCACCTGAAAGCGAAGCCGGGTCGGTGAGGACGGACCTACTTGCTCGCGCCCACCGCCACATTGGTCGCCACGACCCCGGGGAATGCGGCGGTTAAGCCGGTCAGGCCGGCTGGCGGGTTGTCGAAGCCGAAGACATGGCGGAGTTGGGCGGTCACGGTCTGGCGTACGGCCGGCCAGCCCTTGGTAGCCGGTGAATCGGGGGAAAAGCAACCGTCGGTGGCCAGCGTCCGCAAGTTGGCCGGCACCGGGAGGTGGATCTGATCTGCCAGCGCCAGCAGGCCTCCCTGGCCTGGAGCAATCTCGCAGATATCGGAGAAGAGCAGGTGGCCGAAGCCCTGGAAGGTGACCAGCCGCTTGGGCTGGGCCATGGCATGGAATGCCCGGGCAATGCCAGCGGGGCTGACCACATGGTCAGCTGTCCCGACCATGAGCATCCCGGGCTTCTGGGGCACTTGGCTGGCCGGGCCCGAGGTCGCCTGCCCGAAAGCGCCGACGGTGGCTCCGGCCATGCCGACGAACGTGGTCACCTGGGGATCCGCTGCCGCGACGGCCTCGGATGCCGCCCCGCCGAGGGAATGCCCGACCGCGGCGATACGGGCCAGGTCGATGTGGCCGTTGAAGGGACTGGAAGGTCGGCCGTTCTCGGTGGACATCAAGGTGATGGTGTCCTGGATCTCCGCCAGGTCGGCGGCGTCACCCGTACTCTGCTTCCCGCTCAGCACGGCGGTGAGATCGTTGTCCAGCAGATCGGGCGCTGCGACCACGAACCCCCAAGAGGCCAGCCTGGTGGTGAGGAACGTCGACTGGTCACGGAATCCGGAATAGCCGTGGGTGAAGACCACCAGGGGGAACCGACCCGCTTCTATGGGTGCACCGCGGAAGGCCTCTGTGGTGAAGGTGGCCTTGGTGAAGTTGGGAGGAAAGAGCGATTGCAAGGAAGGCGGCAGCCACGAGGTCACGTTGTACGAGGCCGGAGGACCCTTCTCGGCGGCGCGCGGTGCCGGGTACCAGACCTCGACCAGCGCCCCGTCGCTCGGGAGCGAGAGCGTCGTCACCCCTGCACTGAACGGGCCGGGTCCGGTGAAGCTGGTCGGGCCGAGGTTGCTCACCATCGGCACGGTGTCACCGTGGACAACGCCGATGGTGACACTGCTGGATGTAGAAGGGGACGAGGAGGAAGAGGAGCAACCTGTGGCCAGGAGTACCAGGGCGGCGACGGCGACCCCGGCAAGGCGGTGTGCCCGCCCCCCCGCACCCATTCCGTGTGAAGGCCGGCCGTCAGCGGCGAGCGGCCGGGGACGGGAGACAAGTCGAGGTTGGTTCATGACCGCCTTCTGTGATCGGTGCTCCAGTACGGGAGTCTCAGGAATGAGGGCGCCGGCGAGCGCTCGGGTGTACTCCGAGCTCGCTCGAGTCTCGCGCCGATCGCCTTCAGGGCGCCGCCATCTCCGGTACCGCGAGGACCTGCGAAGCTGCCAGGTGGGGCCCTCCGCGGCTCACACTCCCCGGAACTCAGGAGGCCGCTTCTCACGAAATGCGGTGAACGCCTCCACGATGTCCTTCGACTTCAGGTTGACGTTCTGGGCGATCGCCTCTGTCTCCAGGGCACTGGCCAGTGATGACGAGGCGGCGTTGTCGAGCATCCGCTTGGTCATGGACAGGGCGATCGGAGGACCGCCGGCAATACGTTCGACGACCGCATCCACCGCGGTGTCGAGCTCACCGGCGGGAACGACGGCATTGACGAAACCCAGCTCTTCGGCCCGAGCCGCGGTGAGCATCTCGGCCGTCAACGACAGCTCCTTTGCCTTGTGGACCCCGATCCGCTGGGACAGGAGCCACGAGGTCCCGAAGTCGAGGGACAGGCCGAGTTTGGCGAAGATGGCGCTGAAGCGGGACCGGTCGGAGCACCAGAGCAGGTCGCCGGCCAGGGCCAGACCGAAGCCGGCGCCGATGGAAACGCCGTCCACCTTCGTCACCACCGGAGTCGGGCAGTCGTGGACGGCCATCACGCACTCGCCCAGCAGGCGCATGGCCGTCAGATGACTGCCGGCGAACCCGTCACCGCCTGCGGAGGTCACGACGTCGGCACCTGAGCAGAAGTCCTCGTTGGCGCCGCTGAGGACCACGACTCGAGCATCGGAGGCGCCTATCTCACGGAATGCATCGCGAATCGCCAGCCACATGTCCATCGAACAGGCATTGCGGGTCCCGGGGCGATCCAGCGTGACGGTGGCGACGTGGCCGGAGCGACCGACCTTGACGAATTCGCTTCCCATGCTTCCCTCCTCGACGGACTCGAACTCGGGTCCGCCCTAATATATCTAAAGGTATCCGGATTGCGAAATGCCGGCCGCCGAGGGGAGATCCGGTCTCGTTTCGGCGCACCGGCCACGAATCCAGACGTCGGCGATCGGACGGGCGACCGTGGACCACCATCTCGTCTCTGGCATCACCCGCGCCGTCGGGTGCCGGATCGGACTAGTCCGTGCCGATCCGGGCCATCCGTTTCAGCGCCTGGCCGAAGGGCACTCCCTTGTCGGGGAGCACGTCACGGGGGAGTCCGAGCGACCGTTCGGCCACGATGTTGCGCTGGATCTCGTCGGTTCCTCCGTAGATCGAGGAGGCCGGCGCAAAGACGAACGCCTCGGTGAACCGCCCGCCCCGGCTCCCGTCGGGGGCGGTCAGCATGCCGTCGGCTCCGAGGATGTCGAGAGCGATGGAGGCCGAGAGCTTCATGACCCGGGTCTGGGCGACTTTGCCGATGAGCGCCACGGCCTGCCCTCCCCCTTTGGCCGCTTCCGCCCTGCCCCGCAGAGCGTTCCACCGTCCCGTCTCGGCGTAGGCGATCAGCCTGGCCAGGCTCTGTCGTACAAGGGGATCGCGGTTGCGTGAGGTGGTACGCGCCAGCTCCAGTAGGTCGGGAAGCGAAATCGTGAGGTTTCCACCGGGGATGGGGTCCTGGGCGGCATCGCCGGCCCGGCGTCCCAGCATGCCGCCCTTCGGTCCGGGCTCGGGAAATCCGGCGTGGTCACCGCCCGCACCGATTCCTGTCCGTTCGAAGTGCAGGGTGGTCTGGGTCACTGCCCAGCCGTTGCCCGCACCCCCGATGAGGTCGGCGTCGGGGCAGACGGCGCCGTCCAGGAAGACTTCGTTGAACACCGCCTGGCCGGTCATCTCCCGAAGGGGCCGAATGGTGATCCCCGGCTGGTCGAGTTTGAACGCGAACCACGAGATCCCGGCGTGCTTGGGCGCCGAGAAGTCGGTGCGGGCCAGGAGCATCCCGTAGTCGGCCTGGAGGGCGTGGCTGCTCCAGACCTTCTGGCCGGTGATCACCCAATGGTCTCCGTCTCGCTCGGCGCGCGTAGTCAGGCCGGCCAGGTCGGAGCCGGCACCCGGCTCGCTGAACAGCTGGCACCAATCCACCTGTCCCTCGAGGATCGGCGGTACGAACCGGGCGATCTGTTCGGGCGTGCCCTGGGTGAGGATGGTGGGCGCTGCCATCAACAGGCCCAGGCCTCCGGGGGGGCGGAGCGCGCCGTAGTCGCTGAAGGCCGATCGAACCGTGGCCGGGGAGCGCCGCGCCAGGCCTCGCCCCCCTTGCTCCACGGTGAAATGAGGGGCCGTCCAGCCGGCCTTGGCCACCATCTGCCACCAGTCCTCGACGGAGAGGTCCGGATCCCAGTTCTCGTCCAGCCACTCTGTGACCTCCTGCCACAGGGCAGAACGGGAGTCGACCGGCTTGGGATCGGCGTCGGCGTCGTTCACTAGGGCGTTGTCCCCAGCAACTCGAGACAGTTGTCCCGCATGATCTTGCGGACTTCGTCCTCGTCGAACGCCGAGAGCTCCTTGGTGAAATCGGTGGGTCGTGCAAGGCCTTCGCCGTGAGGCCAGTCCGAACCGAACAGGATCCGCTCCACCCCGATCAGTTCGGCCAGGGCCCGCATGTCCTCCTCGCAGTACGGCGTCACCCAGATGTGTCGACGAACCACGTCCAGTGGGTCCTCAGGGAAGGCCCAGGGGGTCTGGTTGGCCAACTTGCGGAGTCGCTTGACCAGTACGTGGAGCCAATCGGATCCATTTTCGACGCTGGCGACCCGAAGCGCCGCGTGCCGTGTGAAGACACCGTCGACGATCAGGCTGGCCATGGTGTCATGGATGGCCCTGTCGGAGACCAGGAGGCGGCTCAACACGTCGGTCTTCCCGAACCCCTCGAACGCCGCGCTCGCTCCCCATGCCGCCGCGAACCGGTTGTACCCACTGTCTCCCAGGTGGAATGCCACCGGAATCGAAGCTTCGGCGAGCCGGGCCCAGACCGGATCGTGCAGCTTGTCGCCCAGCGATCGGGAGGTCCCGTTCGGTCCCGGCACCGGTGCAGGACGGATGTGGACGATACGCGCACCCTGCCCGATCAATCGCTCCAATTCCACCAACGCCGCGTCCGGATCGGCCAGGGACAGCATCGGGACGGCGATGAGCCGGTGGCGGTAGTCGTACCCCCAGTCGTCCTCGAGCCACCGGTTGAAGGCGACCAGGCTGGCCATGGTGGCAGGGATGTCATCGGTCAGTGCCTCTTCGACACCGCAGCCGAGGGTGGGGAACAGCAACACGGCATCGAGCCCCTGCTCCTCTGCTACCTCGACCCGCTGGTCACGGTCTCGGTACTCGGCCTTCATCGGTTCGACCTGCATGAGGCTGGCCGGGTTGATGCCTTCGGGGATCTGGCCCCGGAAGAGTGGGTCGAGGCAACCGGGGACGATGATCGGGTCGAAGGTCGGGTTGGGGACGAATCGGTTGGTCCGGTCGCCGATGAGGAGCTGGACCCGCTTGCCGTCCTGCACCGGATGGACCCCTCGGGTCTTGAACTTCTTGTCGAGATGCCGGGTGAAGGCATCCAACGGCTCGTAGTAGTGGTTGTCGGCGTCTATTGGCTTGAAAGCCACTCCTCACCTGCCATTTCGAGATCGACACTGCTCGGCGGTAACGCTGTCCGAGATTGACACCTTCCGATTGGACTCTACCGCTTCCCTCCGGATCGGCCGGGGGAGGAACCGCGCCCAATTGCTGACGACGCGCTTACTCGCCGAAGAAGAAGGCCTTGGCGTTCCCGATCAGCCACGACTGGCGGACGTCGTCCGTCAGGGAGAGCTTGGCGGCCTCTCCAAGACAGCGCTCCATGGACAGGACGGGATAGTCGGAGGCGAACAGGATCCGCTCCTTTCCCCGGGTCGACATGTAGTGGAGCAACGACTCGGGCAGGCGCTTCGGGGACCATGCCGAGGTCATCAGCCGGAGATTCCGGTACTTGAGCATCAACCGGATGGCCGTCTCCCACCAAGGGTCGGCGCCGTGGATCATGCACAGCTTGAGCTCGGGGAACCTCACGCACACCCGATCCAGATGGATGGGGTCCTGCACCTCACCCGGGAGGGGCGGGCCCGGAATGCCCGTGTTGATGCAGAGCGGCAGGTCGAGCTCGCAGCACTTTGTGTAGAGCGGGTAGTAGACGGCATCGCTGGGCGGATACATCCCGTCGCCCCAGAAGCTCGGCCCCACCGTGGCATAGGCCACTGGATTGTCCCGGACGAAGGACTCGAGGGCGCGGACCGTTTTCATCGGTCGCAACAGATTGAACCCACCGACGCCCAGCGAGAAGCGATCCGGACGTTCGGTGGCGAACCGCTGGCCGCGATCCCCCTCCCTTCTGACATTGGTCAACAAGATGGCGCGCTCCACACCGTTGGCGTCCATGTCGTCGACCAGCTCGGGGAGCTCTGGGCTCTTCAGGAACGATGAGCCCGCTTTGAAGTAGTCCTCCTTCACCCTGATCATCCACTCGGGCTGCTTCACGTCGCCCATGTCGACGTTCACCAAGCAGTCGATGGCTGAGGACATCGGGTTCTCCAGTGCGTCGGGCCGCCCGCGCTCGGGGTGGCAGTGGAAAGTCATACACACGTACCATGAAAGACCTACTTCCTCAAGGGGGATCGACTGCAGTGAACACAGCCTTCATCGACTACCGCTCCGACGGGGGCATCGCCACGATCACCCTCGACCGTCCCGAGGCGGCCAACGCCCAGACGCTTCCCATGCTCGACGATCTCGACGAGGCGTGGCGCCGGGCGGCGGACGACACCGACGTACGGGTCATCGTGCTCCAAGCCAACGGCAAGCACTTCTCAGCCGGTCATGACATCAAGGCCGTGGGGGACGACTCCGACGGACCCCCCACCTGGACGTTGGCCGGCATCTACGAGACGGAGGCCCGACGGTTCCTCGAATACTCGCTCCGGTGGCGCAACGTTCCAAAGCCGTCGATCGCCGCCGTGCAGGGGGTCTGCATCGCCGGAGGGCTGCTGCTGTGTTGGCCCTGCGACCTGATCATCGCCGCCGAGAACGCGAAGTTCTCCGATCCGGTGGTCAGCATGGGGATCGGTGGCGTGGAGTACCACGGCCACACCTGGGAGTGGGGCGCGCGCAAGGCGAAGGAACTCCTCTTCACCGGACGCGCCATGACCGCCACGGAGGCCGAGCAGTTGGGGATGGTGACCAAGGTCGTACCCCTGGACGATCTGAGGTCCGAGACGAGGGCGATGGCCGAGTTGATCGCCACCAAGCACCCGTTCGCCCTGCGCCAGGCCAAGCGGGCCGTCAACCAGACCCTCGACGTGCAGGGCTTCTATGCCGCCATCCAGTCGGTGTTCGACGTGCATCAGACCGGCCACGGGCACGCCCTGAGCGAGTCGGGGTTGCCCATCTTGATGATGCTCGAGGGCATGAAGTCCGAGATCGGCGCATCGGCACCCGCGGAGGTGATCCCCTGAGCAGGACGGGAGCCTCTTTCGGGTAGAAATGTCTAAAGATTAAGTACTAGTGTGAAACGGTAGGTGCGACGGAAGCGAGAGGAAGTCGTCGGTGAGCGAGGGAAGCGTGCTGATCGATCCGGATAGGGAGACGGGCATCGCCCGGATCACGCTGAACAACCCGGCCAGACGCAATTCCTACGACCCGGCCATGCGGGATCAACTCGGCGGGTACCTGGACCAGATGGCGCAGGACGATGACATCACCGTCGTGCTCCTGCGCGGCGAGGGCGGTGTGTTCAGCGCCGGGGCCGACATGGGGAACGCCTATTCCTGGTACGACGGGGACGGTCACCCCGAGAACGCACGTCGGCGCCCGAGTCAGCGGCGACGGCTGTCGGTGGACCGGAAGACGTTCAGCTTCTATCACAACTTCTTGGGCTATCCGAAGATCACCGTGGCTGAAGTCAGGGGCTATGCGCTGGGTGGGGGATTCGAATTGGCGCTGATGGCCGACATCTCCGTTGTGGCTCGACAGGCCAAGGTCGGGATGACGGCCACCCGGTTC
>Ga0209068_10001322_pt1 | contig 12411 bp, 12 predicted proteins | sample ColStrG_CSR_2012_FD_187200 | JGI IMG/M metagenome (GOLD analysis project Ga0209068, IMG submission 187200) | Freshwater sediment microbial communities in response to fracking from Pennsylvania, USA - Cold Stream Run_MetaG_CSR_2012 (SPAdes)... | ecosystem: Environmental > Aquatic > Freshwater >... | reverse complement strand
GCAGGACGCCCACCAGAACACCGGGCCGCCGAACCCGTCACCTCCACCACGACGTTGCCGGCGGCACCGGGCATCAACATTGCGCCGCTACCGGTTCGGCCCGTGCAGAGGTCGCAGCTAACCGCCCCGAACAACTGCCCCGCTACGAATCCGAACGCACCGGAGCCGCCGGACGCCGTTCTCGTTACCTGTGACCTTGCCCGAACCACCCTCTACACGCTGGGTCCACAGCTGATGCAGATCGTCCTGACGCACGTGGACGCGCCCAAGTCACTGACGGCGGATTTCTACGAAGTGAACCTGATCATGGATCAACCGACGGCTACCGCATGGGCGTCATTCACCGCCGCCCATCTGCATTCCCACGTCGCCTTCATCCGTGACGATCTTGTCTTGGAAGCGCCGATCATCGAATACCACGTCACTTCTGGTCAAGTCGTGTTGACCACCCAAACAGCCCAGGCGGCCGACCAATTGGCCGGACTGGCAGGGCGCCCCGCATGACGGACCAGCTGGGTATCGGCATGCTCAGCGTATTCGCACTTCCCCCGCTGGAGCTCGTCGAGGTTGCCGCGGATCTCGGTTGCCGCTACATCTCGACCGTCGTCCAGGGACATCCCTTGGTGCCGCTCGGCTTTGCGCCCTACTCGCTGAAGGACGACGCCGGGCTCAGAAAGGACTTACTTGCCGCGATGGCCCACCGCGGCGTGAGCATCTCGCTCGGCGACGGCTTCCTTGTTCTGCCCGGCACCGAAATGCACAAATTCTCAACCGATCTCGACGTCCTTGCCGAGCTCGGCGTGCCCTGGATCAACACCGTCAGCCTCGACCCGGATCGGAACCGCACGTTCGACCAGTTCGCCGCCCTCACCGAGCTTGCCGCCCAGCGCGGAATTCGGACGGCCGTCGAACCAGTTCCCGGCCTGACCATCGCCGACCTGCCCACCGCGCTGGCCGCGAGGGAACACGTCGGACGACCCGACTTCCGGTTGCTGATCGACACCATGCATCTGGTGCGGTCGGGACACAGTGCCACCGACCTCGCAGCCCTCGACCGCGAAGACATCGGCTACGCCCAGCTTTGCGACACGACGCTGCGGCCGCGCATCGACATTTACTCGGAGGAAGCCATATTTGAGCGCATGGTTCCCGGCGCGGGCGAACTACCGCTGTGCGACTTAATCGGTGCTCTCCCACCCGACATCGTCATCGAACTCGAAGTACCGCAGCGATCCCTGGCGCTCGCCGGCGTCAGCCCAGTCGATCGCTTGCGCCCCTGCGTCGAGGCAGCACGCCGATTGTTCTCTGAGGTGGAAGCCGGCCGATCGGGTTGAGTTTCAGCTCGGCTGGCGCAGCGGGAGGCCGGCGGCGCGATAGATCGCATCGATCACCGTCATGTTCTCGATAGCGTCTGCCGGCGTCGTCTTCACCGGCTCGCCACGCAGCACCGCCGCAACGAACGCGTCGAGCTGATACGCGTAGGTGGGCCGGCGCGTGAAGCGCTCCACACGTTTTCCCTCGGCTGAACGAACCGAGAGACGATGGAACATCTGCGGCAACACCGGATTGAGCACACCCAATTCGCCGCGCTCACCAATCACCTTGGCGCTGATTCGCAGTGGATTTGACGACCACATTGAGCAACGAATCCGGCCGGTGTGACCCTCAGGGAACCGCAACTCGGCGGTCATGGCCCGGTCGATTTGCGGATTGCGCAGTTTCACCTGTGCCGAAACGACTTCCGGGGTGCCGCCGCCGAACGTGCGGGCCATGTGCACCGCATAACACCCGGCATCCATTGTCGCGCCACCGGCCAGCGCGTAGTTGTATCGGATGTCGGAGAACTTGGGCAGCGGGAAGCACATGGCCGTCTCCACCCGCTTGAGCTTGCCGAGCTCGCCTGAGGCGATGATCTCCTCGACACGCAAAGCCAGCGGGTGGTATCGGTAGTGGAACGCCTCCATCACCACCCGATCCGACTGCGAGGCCAGGTCGGCGATCTCGCGGGCCTCGGCGGCATTGGCGGTGAACGGCTTTTCACACAGCACGTGCTTTCCGGCGGCCAGTGCGGCCCGGGTCCACCGGCCGTGCAGGCCGTTCGGCAGGGGGTTATAGACCGCGTCGACATCCGGGTCGGCGATCAGCGCCTCGTAGCTTTCGTGCACCGTCGCGATGTCGTGCTTGGCGGCGAACGCCCGCGCGCGCGACAGATCGCGGGCCGCCACCGCAGCCACTACGACCTCGGCATTTTCCTTGGCCGGCTTGGTGAGAGCCATCGGTGCGATGTTGGCCGCACCCAGGATGCCGATTCGAATCTGTGCGGACACGGACTCGACGCTAGCATTGAGCCACGTTCCTTCAGGTCCCCTGGTCTTCGAAGGCCAAGGCAGGATCGAGAACGACGCCGGTTTGCTCGACGTAGCGTTCCCACAGCGCGAGAAGCTCGGACAGCTTGTCGGGCCGCGAGGCGGCCAGATCATCGATCTCGCCCGGGTCAGCGGACAGATCGTAGAGCTGCCAGGTCCCCGTGCCGTACGGCTCAGGCAGGTGCAGCGCCTTCCAGTCGCCCTGTCGAATGGCGCGGCGACCGAACAACTCCCAACCGGTGCTGGTTCCGGCTTCATGAACCGCGTCCGTGTCGCCCGACAGATACGGCACCAGCGACCGGCCGCGCATGGGTGCCACCTCGCGGCCGCGGTAGGTGGTGCCGGGATGTGCGGCACCCGCGAGTTCGAGCACGGTTGGGGCGATGTCCATGACGGTCGCGAACGCCGTGCCGATCTCGCGCTGCCGGGCGAAGCCCGGCCACGTAGCGAACCCGACCACCCGGATCCCGCCTTCGGCGGTGAACGCCTTGTGCAGGCGCGATGGCGCGGTGGCGGCCTGTGCCCAGCGTGGGCCGTACCAGGTGAACGAATTAGGGCGACCAAGGTTATCGAGGCTGTTGTCGCAGAACTTTTCGATCAGCGCCCCAAACTGCGCACCACGCAGTGGCATCGCCTCGACGATCGTGCCCTCTGCCCCGTTGTCGGACAAGAAGATCACCACCGTGTCGGCAAGCTCGCCGGTCTCAGCCAGATAGTCGATCACCCGGCCGATGTTCCAGTCCATCCGGTCCACCATTGCGGCGTAGACCTCCATGCTGCGGGCCGAACGGGCGCGCTCGTCAGCCGACATGTCCGCCCACTCCGGAACGCCGTCAGCCACGACCGGGTGCGCCGCCACATCAGGCGGGCACAGGGCAAGCTCCTTGAGTGCCGCCAGGCGGGCCTCACGCAACGCGTCCGGCCCGGCGTCATAGCGGCCGTGATAGGCAGCGATGCATGCTTCAGGAGCCTGCAGCGGCCAGTGTGGCGCTTGAAAGGGCAGATAGGCGAAGAAGGGACGGTCGTCATCCTTTGCACGCTCGTCGAAATAGCGCAGCAGAGTGTCGGCGTAGAAGTCCGACGAGTAGAAGTCGTCGCCAACCGTGACGAACTGGTCATCTTCGGTGTAAAGCCGGGGCGGGGCGGGGAGACCGGTCGCGGCGCCACCGTAATGGCTGGCGCCACCCGGCAGCAGGGCGAACGAACGCTCGAATCCGCGGGCCCACGGTGACCTGTCGATCGTGTTGCCCAGATGCCATTTGCCCGACATCAGCGTCAGGTAGCCGGCGTCGCGCAACAGCTCCGGCAACGCCACAACGCGATCGTTCAGATAGCCCTCGTAACCGGGCGCACCGCGGAACCCTGGGCCCGCGACCTCCAGCATCGTGCCGATCCCAGCGATGTGGTGATCGGTTCCGGTCAACAGCATTGACCGGGTAGGCGAACAGGCCGGCGCTGAATGAAAATCGGTCAATCGGATGCCCGCGTGAGCGAGCCGATCCAGGTTGGGGGTATTGATCTCGCTACCGAAGGCGCCGATGTCGGAAAATCCGAGATCGTCCGCCACGATCACCAAAAAATTGGGTCGCTTCACGCTGAAACATCCTGTCAGGTCACGCAGCCGAATGGAACTTCAGCCCTCGCCGGTTACGCCACGACTAGGCTGTCGTCAGGCTCGGACACCGACGTAGGGGCAAGAAATGTTGACACAGTTTGGGATGTCCATTCCGCTGATCGCCGCACCGATGTCCGGCGGCCCGACCAACCCGGCGATGGTGTCGGCCGCGACTCGGGCCGGTGGCCTGGGCATGCTAGCGGCGGGCTACAAGACCGTGCAGGCCATCGAAGGCGAGATCAAAACCGTTCGGAACGAGGGAATCCCATTCGGCGTCAACGTGTTTGTGCCCAATCCGTTGCCGGTCGACCCCGAAGGCTACCGGGCCTACGCCGCGATCATTCAGCGAGAGGCCGACCAGTTCGGTCTGACTCTGCCGCCGGAGCCGACGGAAGACACCGACAGCTTCGACGAGAAGATCGCGCTCCTGCTCGATGACCCGGTACCGATGGTGTCGTTCACTTTCGGTATCCCGCCGCGGCGCGTGATCTCCGCACTACAACAGGCCAACAGCGTTGTCGTCCAAACGGTGACGACGGCGCAGGAGGCGATCCAAGCACGCGACGCTGGTGTCGACATGCTTGCCGTGCAGGCCGCGGGGGCCGGTGGCCACTCTGGAACGCTCTCGCCGCGGCAACCTTTGAAGCCCGTGCCGATCGTCGATCTCGTCAAACAGATCGGTGCGGCGGCGGGGCTGCCGGTATTGGCCGCGGGCGGGCTCGCCACCCCTGACGCGGTAGCAGAGGTGATCCGCGCTGGCGCTGCCGCGGCGATTGTCGGCACGGTTTTGCTGCGCGCCGCCGAAAGCGGCGCCTCAGCGACGCACCAGGCGGCCCTGACCGATCCGGCGCGCACTGAGACGGTCCTGACGCATGCCTTCACCGGACGGCCGGCGCGGGGTCTGCGCAACGCTTTCATCGACGCCCACGAAGCGGAGGCACCGCTGGGCTATCCTGCAATCCACTACCTCACCAGCCCGCTGCGCAAAGCCGCAGCGGCGGCAGGGAAACCCGATTACGTCCACCTGTGGGCGGGCACCGGATACCGGCACGCCACTGCCGAGCCCGCGTCCGACATTCTGCAACGGCTTGCTGCCGACCTGTGAGAGCCCGCGAACAGACGCAAAATCGCCCAAAATTGGGCTTTTTTGGGGGATTTTGCGTCTGCTCGCGCAACCTGGTGACCGTCAGTACGCGTCTGGGTCCCGCTGGACTTCGACCGGCACCGGATGCCGATATAACCTCGCGGCATTCTCCCAGGTGAACTTGCGTATCGCGTCGGTTGGAAGATCGCCGATCTCTTCATGGATGGTTTCTTGAGTGTGCGGCCAGGTCGAGTCGCAATGCGGATAGTCGGCTTCCAACATGATGTTGTCCATACCGATGCGCTCCCTCTGCACGAACGACGACTTGTCTTCCACCGCGCAGAACCAGAAGTTACGGGTGAAAACCTCTGCCGGAGTGAGACTCTCGCCCAGCGCTTGCCAGGTGCCGTACATCGCGTGATAGCTGAGCATGTGGTCGAGGCGATCCAGCAACCCGGCCACCCAGCCGATGCCACCTTCTGACAAGCAGATCTTGAGGTCGGGGAACCTGCTGGGCAGGCCGGAATACAGCCAGTCCACCGCCGCCGAAATGGCGTAGGCGAAGAACAGCACACCCTGCACATCCGGCGGCGCGTCCGCGGTGGTTGACGGCGACGAACCCGAGGACCCGATGTGCAGATTCACCACGGTGCCGGTCTCCGCGCACGCTGCCATTATCGGATCCCAGTGGCCCGAGTGGATGCTGGGAAATCCGAGCATGGCGGGATTCTCGCTGAAGGTGACGGCGTGAAATCCGCGTTCGGCGTTCTCATGGATCATTTTGGCGCCGAGCTCGGGATCCAGCAGCCAGGGCAATTGGCAGGGAATGATCCGATCGGGGTAGGACCCCGCCCAAACTTCGAAATGCCAATCGTTCCAGGCGCGGACCGAGGCCAGCGCCAGGTCGCGATCCGGGGTTACCTGCTGCAGCCGCTGCCCGGCGAACCCTGGCAAAAAAGAGGGAAAGTTGAGTGAGGCGTAGATGCCGTTCAGGTCCATGTCCTTGACGCGCGCATGGATGTCCCATGCACCCCTGCGCATTTCGTCGAACCGGACCGGCTCGAATCCGTACTCCGACACAGGCCGTCCGACCACGGCGTTGAACCCGACATTGGGCAGTTCCTGACCGTCATAGACCCAGGTCTGTCCGCCGTTCTCGGTGTCTACGACTTTGGGCGCCCGGTCGGCGAACTTTCGCGGGAGGCGGCCGGTGAACGTGTCCGGGGGTTCGACGATGTGATCGTCGGCCGAAATCACCGTGTAGCGGCGTCGCGCCCGGGGCGGGTCGGGCAGAAACGTGACCGAGCGATCCTCCCCCGTCTTGGCGGTGGTGAAGTTCAGATCGCCGGCCAGCTCGTCGATCGATTTCACTCGTCAGCCTCCTTGCCTGGCTGCACGTTTGATTGTGCGGTGGCGGCTTTCAGTTGTCGATGCCCTCACTTCAGCACGCCCGGATCCGCTTTGATGGTCATCCGGGCCGCTCCCGCCCAGTACACGTCGGCGGCCCGTTCAATGAGCGATCGTTGCATGCCGGCCATGTCCGACCAGTCCATCTTGAGCGGCTCCTGGCCGGTCAGCATGATGTCGTAGGCCAGCTTGCAGACTCGTTCGATCGATGCCGCCCGGTAGACGGCCTCGGCCAGGTTGTGACCGGTTGCGATCACACCATGGTTTGCCAAGATCGTCAGATTGGCGCGTCCGATTCGCGTCGCGAGATCCGCCGCGCCGGCCGCGCTGTCGATTTCACCGCCGTATGTATCGACCAGGCACAGATCGTCCAGGAACAACGAACCGGTCTGGTGCAGCAACTCGGGAAGCCTGCCCAGCGCTGCGAGCACACACACGTAATAAGGGTGGTTGTGGATGACCACCCGGGCGTCAGCACGGACCCGGTGCAGTTCGGTGTGGATGTGAATCGCCGGCGTCACGTCCCACCGACCGCGCACTACCCGCGCATCGCTGTCCACCGCGCAGATGTCCGACGCGGCGAGCTCCTGCCACCACAGTCCCCACGGATTGACAAGCATGTCCGTCTGCCCGTCGAGCTGCCAGGTGATGTGTCCGGCCATGTTTTCGGCGAACCCGGTGCCGGCCAGATGACGGAAGGCCACTGCGAGAGCCTGCTCGTTGGTCAGCTCGACTCCGATCGGGGGTACCACCGATGGCGCCCACACCTCCAGGCCGCCTCGCCGCGGGTTAGGAGCGTTCATCATCGCCTTCCGTCCTTCGATCGGATATCGTCCTTGTTTTAATATCCTCGCGGAGTTCGCCTTTAGCGATCTTTCCGCCGGACGACCGGGGTAGCGCGTCGACCACGATGAGTCGTTCGGGCAGCAATTCCTTGGAGACTCCGAGCCCCAACAGGTGCTCGACAAGCTCGGGCAGATCGATGGTCGCCGCGTCGACGAGTTCGGTGTAGAGGCATACCTTTTCACCGAATATTGGATCGGGCATCGCGACCGCCGCCGCGACCGCGATCGCCGGGTGGGTCATCACGGCGTCCTCGACCTGCGATGCGCTGATGTTCTTGCCACCTCGCAGGATGAAGTCGGATGTTCGGCCCGTGACGCTCAGATAGCCGTCCGCATCGATCTCGCAGATGTCGCCCATCCGCATCCACCCGTCGCGGGTGAAGAGCTTGTCGTGGTCGGTCCCGCCGAGGTAGCCGAGGCTGGTCGCGGGTCCCCGGCACGCGGGCTGGCCCCGACCCGTTTCGGTGACGTCTCGATCGCCGTCGAAGAGCCGGACCGCCATCTCCGGCACGATCCGCCCGCCGGTGCGCAGTCGGCGTTGCAGCGTGTCATCTACCGTCGTCCCGCTGAGCAGCCCGGTTTCGTTCGACCCGTAGAACTGCAGAATCTTGGCGCCGGTGAGTTCCTCGAACTCGGAGGCGGGCCGATACGGCAGCGCCTCGCCGCCCGCGAAAACGACGCGCAATGAGCTGAGGTCGTAATCGCGGCATTCGCGGTCAGCCATCAACATCGTTAATTGCGTGCTGACACAACACAACACGGTGACCTTGCGCCGGGCGATGGCCTCGCACGCCGCCCTGGTGCTGAAACGTTCCATGAGCACCGTCGTGGCACCAAGGTGGATCGGGGTTGTGTGGCTGGTCCAGATTCCGAAGCCGAACGGCATTGGTATGACGGGCAAGAAAACGTCATCGGAGCTCAGCAGCCCGTTGGCGACGGCCTTCTGGTGAAAGTAATACCAGCGATTCTGGGTGTGCACGACGCACTTGGGCAGGCCCGTCGTCCCAGAGGTGGAGTTGATCAGAAAGACGTCGTCGGGTCCGAGCTGCGAGTCGGCTCTCAATGCCCTGGGCGCCGCATAGACGTTCAACCGCAGAGCGCCACCCACCAGGCCCAAAACCAGCAACGGCACTCGGGCGGCCTCAACCACCTGCGGCGCCGCGTCGCTGCGCTGACTGTCGCTGATCACGATCTTCGGCTGGGAATTACGCAGTATCGCAGCGACCTCACGGGTGCCGGCTCGAGCGCCGATACCAACGACCACGGCCCCGCAGCGTTCGACCGCAACGAACAACGCGTGGATGGCGGCGGAGTCGCCGTGCCAGACCGCGACCCGATCCCCCGGCCCGATGCCGACGCCGGCCAGCTGTTCTGCCAGGGCGGTTGCCGCAGCATCGAATTCACGCCACGTCAGCGAGATGCCTTCGTCGAGATAGGCGACGCGGTCCGGTGACCGCTCGGCGTTGCGACGCACCGCATCAGACAATGTCGCGTCCGCCCACCAGCCGGCGGCACGAAACCGAGCCGGGTCCTCGTCGGTGAATGCCGGCGAGCCCACGGTATCCAGCCCACCGGCGCTCATCACCAAATCATAGGCACCGAATCATTTGCGTAGACGCCGAGCGTCGACCTGTTGGTGACATCGCCGCAGGATTTACCCGACAACCCGACATTCGGTGCAGAGTTGTGGAATGAAAACCACATCGGTGGCTCAAGTTTGTCCTGGACTGCTCGTTGGCGCGGTCGCCGGCGCCGCCGGCACCACCACACTCAACGTGATCACCTACCTGGATATCGCCATCCGGGGCCGGTCGACCAGCACAACGCCCGAACGGACAGTCGAAGCCATGGCGCGCCTACTGCACCTGACGGTGCCGGGCAGTGGTGACGTGCTGGCGAATCGAATCTCTGGCATCGGCGCGCTCACCGGGTACGCGGCCGGCATCGGCATCGGCCTGATTCTCGGGCTGGCCTACGCGCTGGGCTGGCGGCCCGGGCTACTGATCGGCACTCTGGTCGCGATGGCCCTGGCGCTGGTCGGCACCAACGGACCGATGACCGTGCTCGGCGTGACCGACCCGCGGACCTGGGGTGTTGTCGGTTGGATCAGCGATCTCATTCCGCACTTCGGATACGGGCTCGTCACCGCCCTCGTGCTGCATTACTTCTACCGAGCTTGGGATCGGTAGCGAGGAGATCGGCTTTCACTTGCCGCATGACCGCTGCCACCGGCGGCGAACTGCACGGAGGAGTCGCGAATGAAAGCCAAGGCCGTGGTCCTGTTGTCGGGGGCGCTGGTCGCGCTGTTGCTGCTATCGCGCTATTTCGCGCTGAGCCGAGCCGGTCTTCCGTTGGGCTGGATGCTCTACCTCGGGCTGCCCATCACGCTCGCCGGCGTGCTGTTTGCGCTGCGACTGCTGGACCTCGGCGCGGGCTGGGGCACCAACATCGAGCGACCGGTGGTCTCAGCGCCCAGGCGGCTGAAGGACCTGGACGAGCTGCACGCAGAAGGAGTCATCTCGGACACCGAGTACAGCGCCCAACGTCTGCAAATCATCTCCAGCATGTAACAACGCGACGGTCCGGCTGCAGCCACTAGACGGTCGTCTAGCCCGCCGGCCGGTGACCGTATACCCTTGCTCGGTGGCGTCCACCAAACAGCCGCGCACGCGCCTTGGCTCAACCCCGCGAAGCGCCTCGCAGATCCGTACGCTGCACGCCACCATGGACCTGTTCGCCGAATACGGTGTCAGCGCGACGTCGTACCAGATGATCGCCGACGCCATCGGCGTCACCAAAGGCGCGATCTACCATCAGTTCAAGACCAAGGACGAGATCATCATCGCGGTGGCGGAGATGGAGCTCGCCACGCTCGAGGACGCGCTCGAGGCCGCCGAGGCACTGGACTGCCCCACCGAGGCCCGCGAATTGCTGTTGAACCTCGTCATCGATCACGCCGTGGAACACCGCCGCGCGGCCAACACGCTGCAATTCGATCCGGTGATCGTGCGTCTGCTTTCCGAACACGAGCCGTTTCAGCGCTTCATCGAGCGGCTCTACGGGACGCTCGTCGGCGACGAACCTGGACCCGACACCCAGGTCCGGCTGGCGGCGCTGACCTGCGTCATCGGCGGAACAGTCTCCCATCCCCTCGTTGCGGACCTCGACGACGAAACCCTGCGCGATCAATTACTGGATATGGCGAGGCGGATCGTCGGACTCCCCGAGGCGACTCAGCCCAAGACCGGCCGGAACCGTAACCGCAAACGGGCCACGGCCTGAGCCACGCGCCTCCGCGGTGCGCGCCGCAATCTGCTTCATGACAACCTATTTCGGCGATTAAGCAATTCACTATTGACATCGATAGACGTTCGTCTAGGGTTACTAGACGATCGTATAGCAGCCGTGTAAATGGAGGCCCCCGATGTCGTGGAGCGAACAATTCATCGACGCGTTCAACACGCACCAGGTGGAACCGATGCAGGCGATCTGCTCTCCCGACATCAAGTGGGAGGACGTCTCCGGCCATATCGAATTCGAGGGCCACGACGGTGTCAAGAACATGGTGGAGATCACCCTGATGGCCGTGCCGGACTGCAAATTCATCCACCACGGCGGCATGCAGAACGGCAATCATTACATGGTCGAATGGACCATGTCGGGGACCGCGTTTGACATCGAGTTCGCCTGTCGCGGAGCCTCTGTCGGCGAGACCGACGATCAGGGTCGCATTCTGCACAATCGTGATTACTGGGATTCCCGGTCGTTCCCGATGATGCCGGGCGGCCCGGTGAACCCCTCCCTGGAAGAGCTCCAGGCCGAGCACTCTTAACGCGCCCAACACTGGTAATACTCGAGCCCAACAGGAGGAGGCGCCATGGTGCCCGAGAAGCTCATCACGGCCGACTGCCACATCACCCCGCCACTGTCGATAGTGAACGAGCTGCCGGAGCATTACCGCGAGTACTTCCCCCGAATCGAGAAGGACGAGAGCGGCAAGGACGTCTACAAGATGGGCCACATCGTCTCGCTTTCGATGATGACCGGCGAGGGCGCGGACTCCGACATCCAGGCCGACGCGACCGGCGCCGAGGGCAACATAGTCAGCGAGGCCCACCTCAGTCTGGATGCGGCTGAGCAGCTCGCCGATCTGGAGCGCGACGGTGTCTATGGCGCGGTGTTGATCGGGCGGATCGCCGATATGCCCAACGGGATTCCGGCCGACGCCGACACTGCCTACTGCAAGGTGGCCAATGACTGGCTGGCCGACCACTGGGGTCCCTACCTCGACCGCGTCGCGCCCGGCATCCACCTGCCGTTCAAGGACGTTGCCGCATCTGTGGCGGAGTTGGAGCGGGCCGCGGGGATGGGGCTTCGTCCCGCGCTGCTGCCCGACGGCATCTTCGAGCGCCCTTACTATATGGAGGAGTGGGAGCCCCTGTGGGAGGCCGCGGACAGCCTTCGGATTCCGATCACCATGCATGTGGGCGGTCTGCGGAGCCCGCTGATCGGGCCCGGTCTGATGGCCTACCCCGGCCGTCAGGACATCGGCTGGTACATGCAGAGCTGCGGTATGGGCGAGACGCTGGGATGGCTAACCTACAGCGGCGTCTTCGAGCGGTATCCCAACCTGCACGTGGTCTGTACTGAGGGGTACGCGGGATGGCTGGCCTTTGCGATGCAGTTCTACGACCACCACTTCAGCCAGAGCCGACTGCACCAGCTGGGCATCGACGACCTGATGGGTCCTGCCAAGATCGACGTGCACCCGAGCTACTACCTGAAGCGGCAGGCGCACGCCACCTTCATGTGGGATCCGTTGGCGATTCGGTCGCGCGACCTGACCGGGCTGGACTGCCTGATGTGGGGCAACGACTACCCGCACCACGAGGGCTCGTTCCCGTTCTCGGCGGAATGGATCGAGAAGCAGTTCGACGGTGTTCCCGACGATGAAGTCGACCAGATCTGCCGGGGCAATGCCGCCGAGATCTTCGGAATCAAGGTCTAACCGGTGCCGGATATCACCGACCAATTTCGTCTCGACGACAAGGCCGCTCTGGTCACCGGCGCGGGCAAAGGCATCGGTAGGGGTAT
>Ga0209068_10001321_pt1 | contig 12412 bp, 9 predicted proteins | sample ColStrG_CSR_2012_FD_187200 | JGI IMG/M metagenome (GOLD analysis project Ga0209068, IMG submission 187200) | Freshwater sediment microbial communities in response to fracking from Pennsylvania, USA - Cold Stream Run_MetaG_CSR_2012 (SPAdes)... | ecosystem: Environmental > Aquatic > Freshwater >... | reverse complement strand
AGGCTTGTTCCTCAGCATCTATGCCCGGCCCTTGGTCATCGACGGCCAGCCACACCCAGGCCCCCTCGCGTCCGGCCCGAACCGTGACCGCTGAGCCCGCCGGGGCGAGCCGGACGGCGTTGGCCAGGAGGTTGGCCAACGCCTGGCGCAGCGCATGACGGTCCCCGGTGACGAGCAGGCCGCTGGTAGCGGCGCTGTCGATGCGGAGGTGACGCGCTTCGGCTGACGCCCGAAACTCCTCAGCGGCCTCGTGCACCAGGCTGGCCGCATCGAGGGGTCGGCGTTCGAGGGCGGGGGTCTCGTTGCGGGCGTAGAGCAGGAGATCGTCGACCAACCGCGTCATCCGCTCGCTGGACCGCTCGACCACCTCAGCCGTGTGCCGAAAATCATCAGCCGTCGCGTCAGGATCGCTGAGGGTGACCTCGAGGTTGGTTCGAATCACCGCGAGGGGATTACGCAGCTCATGCGACGCCTCTTGGATGAACTGACGCTGACCGTCGAACGCGGCATCAAGGCGCCCCAGCATCTGGTCGAACGTGTCGGCCAACTGATGGAGCTCGTCATCGGGCCCGGCGAGATCGATACGCCGGGACAGATCGGTGGCAGAGATCTCCCGCGCCACTCCGGTGATCCGGCCGATGGGGCGCAGCACGTAGCCGGCCACCGCCCACCCCACACCCACGCTGGCGACAAAAAGGATCAGTACCGCGCTCAACGAGTAGTTGCGCAGCTTCTGAAGCGTGGCCTCATTGACGACCCGCTCGACCGTCTTGAACGTCTCTCGCTGCACCACGATGCCGTCGGGGGTCGCCACCGGCACCGCCCGGGAGTAGATGGGAGAGCTGTCGACGGCGTGGGCCAAGGCGAGGTAGATGGCACCGACGGCCAACGCCGCCAGGATGCACAACACCAGCGAATAGATGAGGGCCAGTCGTAGGCGAATGCTCATGGCTCGTCTCGCAACCGATAGCCACGCCCGACCACGGTGTCGATCACCTGTTCCTCGTCGGCCACCGCCAGCTTGCGCCGCAAGGTGCCGACGGTAACCCGCACGGTGTTGGTGAACGGGTCGGCGTGTTCATCCCAGACATGTTCCAGCAGCGTCTCCTGGGATAACACGTCGCCCGCGTGGGCCATGAAGTAGTGGAGGAGGGCGAACTCCTTGGCCGTCAGGTCAAGCGTGCGTTCGCCCCGACAGGCACTGTGGCGAGCGACGTCGAGTTCGAGATCGCCGACCACCAACACCGACGTCGTGGTGGCCGCCTGTCGGCGCAGGAGCGAACGAGCTCGGGCCAGGAGCTCCGGAAAGGCAAAGGGCTTGACCAGGTAGTCGTCCGCGCCGTCATCGAGGCCGGCCACTCGGTCCTCAAGAGAGTCGCGGGCCGTCAGCATGAGCACCCGGGGCGGTGGTTCGAGGCCCAGGTCCGATCGGATGCGCCGGCAGACCTCGCGGCCGTCGATCCCCGGCATCGTCACGTCCAGGCACACGAGGTCGTACTCGTTGATCATGAGCTTGTCGATGGCGTCGGAGCCGTCGTAGGCCACGTCCACGGCGTATCCCTCACGGCGCAGACCTCGAGCCACGGCATCGGCCAACTCGACCTCGTCGTCCACCACGAGCACACGCACAGCTCGAAACGTAGTGTCGATCTCGCGGACAAGGGCACAGGGTGGGTCTCAACCCACGACCGTGGCTTTATGTTGACCTTCGGCGCGATGTGGTTTTGTGCCCACCTATGACCGATCTTCAGGAGCAGCCGCCGATGAGCGACCCCACCCCGACGCCACCGTCCGTGTCACCCGCCCGCCTCGAGCAAGCCATCTTTGAGGTGAAAAAAGTCATCGTGGGCCAAGACCGCGCCATCGAGCGCCTGATGGTCTGCCTGCTCTCCGGGGGCCACGCCCTCTTGGAGGGCGTGCCCGGCTTGGCCAAGACGCTGGCCGCCGAGACGCTTTCCACCGTCGTGGGGGGCACGTACACCCGCCTGCAGTTCACGCCAGACCTGCTGCCGGCCGATATCACCGGCACCCGCATCTACCGGGCCTCGACCGAGCGCTTCGATGTCGAGCTCGGCCCGATCTTCGCCAACTTCGTCCTGGCCGACGAGATCAACCGGGCCCCCGCCAAGGTGCAGTCGGCATTGCTCGAGGTCATGGCCGAGCACCACGTGTCCATCGGGGGCGAGACGTTCGACGTTCCGACCCCGTTCCTGGTGCTCGCCACCCAGAACCCGATCGAAAGCGAGGGTGTGTACGCCCTGCCCGAGGCCCAGCGCGACCGCTTCCTCATGAAGATCGTCATCGGCTACCCGACTCCCGCCGAGGAGATCGAGATCGTGCATCGGATGGGCGTGAACCCTCCCCACGCCCAGCCCGTCCTCACCCTCGACGAGCTCATGGCCCTCCAACGCCTGGCCGACGAAATCTACGTCGATCACGGCGTCGTCGAGTACGCGGTGAGCCTCGTCCTAGCGACGCGTAATCCCGGACAATTCAACCTGCCCGAGCTCGAGGAGCTGCTGGCCTTCGGTGCCAGCCCCCGCGCCAGCCTCGGCCTGGTGGCGGCGGCCCGCTCGCTGGCCCTGCTTCGGGGTCGCACCTACGCCCTCCCCCAGGATGTCTATGACATCGCCCCGGACGTGCTGCGTCATCGGCTCGTGCTGAGCTATGAGGCGCTCGCCCAGGGTCTGACCGTCGACCACCTCCTCGCCCGTCTGCTGGCCACGGTTCCCGCGCCCCGCGTCTCACCGTCGCAGGAACAGTCATCGGCCTCGGCCGCCGCGGCACCCACACCGCCTCCTCCCCCGTCGGCCACCACTCCCTTCGCCGCGCCCACCTCGTGACCGATCCTCTCCACCCCTCCGGAGTGACACGGTCGAGTGGGCCACCGAGTGGTCCGCCCGACGACACGCGGCCCCCGATTGCCGCCAATCAGGCGATCCACACCCAGACCCGCGACAACCGACCCCCGAGCATTGCCACCGGTCCGTCCTCGGAGGTCCTCCGCCGGCTCGAGCTCACCGTCACGCGACGCCTCGATGGCTTGTTGCAGGGTGACTATCGGGGACTCGTCCCCGGCCATGGCAGCGAACCGGGCGAGACCCGTCCCTACGCCCCTGGCGACGACGTGCGGCGCATCGATTGGAACGTGACGGCTCGCACGCAGGAACCTCACATCCGCCAAACCATCGCGGATCGCGAGCTGGAGACCTGGATCCTGGCCGATTTCTCGGCCAGCCTCGCCTTCGGCACCGCCGACTGCGAGAAACGGGATCTTGCCCTCGCCGCCATGGCCGCGGTGGGCTTCTTGACCCAACGGACTGGGAACCGGATCGGCGCCGTCGTGCTCGAAGGCGAGCACGCGGTCACCCTGCCCGCCCGGGGAGGACGGGCCAACCTCCAGGGGCTGCTGCACCGGGCCCTGGTGGCGGCGAAGACCGACCACCCGGGCGCCTCCGACCTGTCCGGAGCGCTCCGCCGCCTGGCCACCGCCACGCGCCGCCGGGGCCTCGTCGTCGTGGTCTCGGATTTCCTGGCTGGCGACGAATGGGAGCGCCCGCTACGCGTGCTCGGTGCTCGCCACGAAGTGCTGGCCGTCGAGGTCGTCGATCCTCGCGAACTCGAGCTCCCCGATGTGGGCCTGCTCGAACTCGTCGATCCCGAAACCGGCGCCATACGCGAGGTGCAAACCAGCAACGCCAAGACGCGCAGCCGCTACGCCGAAGCCGCCGCCGCCCAGCGGGCCGAGATCGCCGGGCGCATCCGCAGCGCCGGCGCCGACCATCTGGTGCTCCGAACTGACCACGACTGGCTGCTCGACCTGGTGCGCTTCGTCGCCTGGCGTCGCGAGCGGCTCCAATCCCTCTCGAGGATTCCTTCATGACCTTCCTGACCCCCGAACGACTCTGGCTCCTGGCTGCGGCCGGCGCACTCGCCGTGATCTACGTCGTCGCCCAGACGCGACGTCGTCGCTACACGCTCCGATTCACCAACATCGCCCTGCTCGACCAGGTCGCGCCCAAACGCCCCGGGTGGCGGCGCCACGTGCCGGCCGCGCTCTTCCTGCTGGCCATGTCGACGCTGATCCTCGGCTTCGCCCAGCCGGCGCGGGACGTGAAGGTCCCCCGGGAGCGGGCCACGATCATGCTGGCCCTCGACACCTCGTTGTCGATGGAGGCCACCGACGTGTCACCCACGCGGATCGAGGCGGCTCAGTCCGCGGCCAAGGCGTTCGTGGAACAACTCCCCAGTCGGATCAATGTCGGGCTCGTGACCTTCAACGGCAACGCGTCCCTGAGAGTCACACCCACCACCGATCGTGAGGCGGTCAAGCGGGCGATCGACGACGCGCAGCTCGGTGAACGCACCGCCATCGGCGAAGCCATCTTCACCAGCCTCGACGCGCTCAAGCAGGTGCCCGCCAGCGATGGCACCGAGGTACCGGCCCGCATCGTGTTGATGACGGACGGAACCACGACCGACGGGCGTCCGAACGACTCGGCCGTGGCCGCGGCCAAGCAAGCCAACGTCCCCGTGTCCACCATTGCCTTCGGGACCGATGCCGGAACCATCACCATTCCCCAGGAGCCGTTCCCCATCCCCGTGCCGGTGGACAAAGAGGCGCTGAAGTCCATCGCTTCGGCCACCGGTGGCACGTTCTATTCCGCGGCATCCGAGGGCCAGCTCAAGCAGGTGTACGACAACATCGGGAGTTCGGTCGGCTTCGTAACCGAGCAACACGAGATCTCCACCTGGTTCATCGGAGGTGCCCTCGTGTTCATGCTCATCACCGGTGGGCTCAGCCTGATCTGGTTCCAGCGCCTTCCCTGAACGCTGAGGCATCATGGCTCGCACCATGACCCCCGCTGCTCCCCCTGCCCCCACGCCACGACTCCGCCTGGCCCTCACGCTCCCCGGCGCCGTGTCGCTCGGCGCCTACCACGGTGGCGCCCTGGCCGCCCTCCTGGTCGCCGCTCAACACAGCGACGGGCAGTTGCTCATCGATGCCATGGCCACCGCCTCGGCCGGTGCCCTCACGGGGGTGCTGGCCGCCCGGGCTCTGCTCCGGGGCGCGGATCCGGTGGACCTCATGGTGAAGGCCTGGGTCGAGGCCGACTCCCTGGCCTCGCTCCGCAGCCACACCACGGCGTCGGTACTGGATCCTGAGCCGCTACGGGCACTGGCACGCGACCTCCTGAGCCCGTCCGGTTCGGTACCCGACGGCGCCGCCGACTCGTACCGCCAGGGCGACTCCGTGCGGATCTCGATGGCTCTGGCCAGCCTCGGCGGCTTGGCCTACCGGCTGCCCAGCTTGGACGCCAACCAACCGTGGTTCAACGCCTTGACCCACCTGGATTGGTGGAGCCATACCTTTGCGGCCAACGATGCCGACGACGGCTTCGCGGGGGCCGGCGAACCGGCGCTGGCCTCGGCCGCCAATGCCCTGGGCTTCCCGCCCTCCCGCCTCGATCGAACCGCGGATCGGGCCGACTACGAAGCGAACCACATCATTGCTCCGCCTATCCGACCCGATCGCAGCCAGGACGAGCAGTGGATGCTCTGGTACACCGACGGCGGCACGATCGACAACCAACCGTTCGGGCGAGCCATCGATCTCGTCGTGGAGGCCGAGGCCGATCCCCAGGTCGGCGACCTCGCCACCGACGAGCGTCTGTTCGTACTGGTCGAGCCTCAACCGGCCACCGTCGACTTCAACGGCCGCTGGTGGGACCCGGAGACGAAGCCGCGGTGGACGTTCACCCTCTTCGATGTGTTCAATCTGAAGGGGGAGCAGTCAGTCTACGACGACCTCTTGTTGCTGGAGAAGACGAACAGCCGCATCCGTTGGACCGATGCCGCCGCCGAGGCCCTGGCCGACGCGCTGGACACGGCGCTAGCGGCGGTTGATCCCGCCAACCGACCGGCGGTGGAGGCGGCCGTTCGCCAGCGCCTGGGCCAGGCGGCCGGCACCATGGACAGCGACCATCTCCGTCTACGCGCTCACCACCACGGCACGGCGACACCCGAACCGACCGGCGAGGTCGCGGCCGACCCCATCAAGGGCGAGTTCGCGACCGCGGTGAGCGACCTGTTGACGCGGGCCAGCGGACTGAAGGACAAGCGACCAGCCCGGGTCGAGATGGTGTCACCGCTCCTCGACGGAGATTCGCCGCCGGTCAGCGACCGGCTGGCCGGCGACTTCCTCTTCCATTTCGGTGGCTTCGTGGACGAGGACTTCCGCCGCCATGACTTCCTCGTGGGTTGGTCCAACATGCGCACGTGGCTGACCACTCGGGCCGAGGCCCACGGATTCACGGCGGCGCTGGCCGAGGTGGATCGACGCCACGACGCGCTCGGCTGGACGCTCGACGATTGCAATCCAACGCTCGGTTCCCTCGACCTGGGCGACAAGTGGGAGCTCCTGCGCACGGCCGGACACGTCGGTCGGGTGATCACCCACGACCTGGGTGACCTGGTTGGACACGACGAGAACGGCTAGGCGCCCGAGCCGACCTTCTCGCTGACCACCCGAGAAGAACCACCCGGTTGCATGGTGACGCCGTAGAGACAGTCGGCGGCCTCCATGGTGCGCTTCTGGTGGCTCACGATGATGAGCTGGGCGTCGTTGCGGAACTCAGCCACAAGCCCCAGGAACCGGTGAAGGTTGACGTCGTCGAGGGCCGCCTCGACCTCGTCCATCACGTAGAACGGCGACGGCCGGCTGCGGAACACCGCGAACAGGAAGGCCAGGGCGGTGAGGGAACGCTCCCCACCGGAGAGGAGCGACAGTTTCCGGACGTTCTTGCCCGAGGGACGGGCCTCGACCTCGATGCCGGTGTCGAGGAGGTTGTCGGGGTCGGTGAGACGCAACCGGCCCTTGCCGCCAGGGAAAAGGGTGTCGAACAGATGCTCGAAGTTCTGGGCGACATCGGCGTAGGCGGCGGCGAACACATTGACGATCTCACCATCAATGGCTTTGATGATCTTGGCCAACTCGCGTCGCGATTCCTTCACGTCATCGAGTTGTTGTTGGAGGAACTCGTGGCGTTCGGTCAACGCCTCGAACTCCTCGAGGGCGAGCGGGTTGATCGGGCCCATGATCCGCAGGTCACGTTCGAGCTCACGAATACGCCCGGCGGGGGTGGCGCCGTCGGCCAGCGGGGGCCGCTCGGTGGCCATGGCGGTGTCGGGCTCGCAGTCGAGATCGCGGCGCATCGACTCGACCGCGGTCTCGATGCGCAGCCGCGTCTCCGCGTCGTCGATCTCCAGGCGCTGCTCACGCTCGCGGACCTCGCTCAGGTTCCGCTCGGCCTCCACCCGGGCCTTGCGAAGGCGATCGAGCTCGGCCGCCACCTCGCGTGCCGCCTCGCTCTGGCGACGACGACGCTCCCGGAGGCCCCCAAGCTCGTGTTCCACCACGGTCAGCCGCTCGGCCACGAGGGAGATCAAGCGGTCGGTGGCCAACTGGCGTTGATCTAGCTCGACACGGCGCTCCTCGGCTGCGGCCCGTTCTTCCGCCGCCCCCGTCAAGCGTTGTTCCACTTCGGTGAATCGGCGCTGGAGGAACTCGCGGCGCTCGCCGACGCCGGCCCCTCGCACCTCGATGTCGGTGCGCAGCGAACCGACCTCGGCCGCTCGCTCCTCGAGCCGGGACCGGGCCTCGCCCATGGCTCGACCGCGCTCGGCCGTGGCCATCTCGGCGGCTTCGAGGCTGGGAAGCGTGGCTTCGAGCTCGGCGATCCGTTCTTGCTCACGAGCCACACGGGCTGCGAGTTCATCGAGATGGGTCTGGAGCGCCTCGGCCTCGGTCGACGCGTCACGACGGTCGGTCTCGACCCGTTGCAGCCCGTCTCCCCCGGCCGCCAGCCGGCCGTCGTTGCCATCCAGCTGACGCGACAGCTCGTCCTCGGCGCGTCGGGCCTCGTCCAGGGCCTGGCGAGCAACGCCGAGTCGCTCAGCGGCGGCGGTGACGACGTGGTCGGCCTCGAGCGAGCGTTTGCGAGCCTCCTCGAGGGCCGCGCCGGTCGCACCGGCGGCGCCGGCGGCACCCACCCGCCAACCACTCAGCCCAAACCGGTCGCCGCCGGGAGTCACGACGACGGAATCGGGGTGGGCCAATGCCGCGTCGACGGCGGCCGCCCACGTTCCGTCGATGACTACCGCCGAACCAACCAACGCGTCGAGCAAGCCGTCGACGCCAGGGCGGGCGCCCCGAACATGGCGGCGCAGGGGCTCTCCCACGGCCGGTGCCGGACGGCTCATCCCCCCGGCGCTGAGGGCCAGCACCGCACCGGAGATGGCCTCGCCGTGCAGTGTCTCCAACGCCCGTCGAGCGGCGTCGACGCCGTCGACGACGACGGCGGCCAAGGCCTCACCGGCGGCCGCCTCGAAGGCTGCCTCCCAGCCGGCATCGACCTCGACGAGGTCCAACAAGGTGCCCAACACACCATCGACGTCGGCCAACCGCTCGGCCCCGGCGCGTGAGCGCGCCTCGTCGAGCGCCAGCGCCAGCGCATCGGCGCGGGCCAGCCAGGCATGGTGATCGGACTCGCTGGCCCGATGGGCGGCCTCGGCCTGAGCCAGGGACGCCTCGGCCTCCGCCCGATAGTGCTCGGCGCCGTCGAGAGCCTCGACCAGTGGCAGTTCGGCTTCCTCGGCCGCTCCGATCTCCACTCGCAGACGGTCGGCTTCCTCGGCCAAACGGACGGACTTGTCGTTGAGCACGTCGAGGCGGGCGCGCATCCGAGCCATCTCACCACTGCCCCGCTCGACCCCTTGACGCAGCGCGGCCAATTCGCCTCGCACCTCGGCGGCCTGGCCGCTCGGGGCGATCACCCCTTCGGCCCAATCGATCTCGAAGCGCTCACGTTCCTGAGCCAGGGCCTGCTCGGCCGCGGCGAACTCCTCGACCAGCGGCGCCAGGACGGCCGCCTCCTCCTCGACTTCGCGGAGTTCGGCCTGCAGTCGGGCCGACTCCGCTTCGAGGGTGGCGATCACGCCTTGGTCGACGAAGGCGCCCCGGTCGCGGTCGATGCCACGGCGACGTTCCGTCAGCAGCGAGGCCAGGCCACGGGCCTTTTCGAACAACGACTCGAACTGGGCCAGGGAATCGCCCAAATCGTCGCCGCCCATGGCCGTGAGCGTGGCTTCAGTGGCCATCACCGAAGTGTCGAGTCGGGCCAGCTCGGACTTGAGATCCCGATCGGCGGCGCCCAGTTCGACGCGGCGTTGGGCCGCCCCATCCAGTCGGGTGCGCAGGCCCGCCAACTCCCGCCCGGCCACGTGGATCCGGAGCGCCTGGAGCTCGGCCACCACGTCACCGTGGCGACGGGCGGCGTCCGCCTGACGCTCGAGAGGGCGAAGCTGGCGTCGCACCTCACGCAGCAGGTCCTGCAGGCGGGTCAGGTTGCCTTCGGTGGCTTCGAGACGCCGCTCGCTCTTTTCTTTGCGGCGCCGGAACTTCAAGACGCCCGCTGCTTCCTCGATGATGGAGCGCCGCTCCTCGGGTCGAGCGTTCAGGACGGCATCGATCTGGCCTTGGCTGATGATGACGTGCTGTTGACGCCCGACCCCGCTGTCGCTCAGCAACTCCTGGATGTCCAACAGCCGACAGGGGATGCCGTTGAGGGCGTACTCGCTGTCGCCGCTGCGGAACAGCGTCCGGGTGATGGTCACCTCGTTGAACTCGATAGGCAACATGCCCGACGAGTTGTCGACGGTGAGCGAGACCTCGGCCCGGCCCAGCGAGCTGCGTTTGGCCGTGCCGGCAAAGATCACGTCGTCCATCTTCTGCGAGCGGACGGCGCTGGGGGCCTGCGCGCCGAGCACCCAACCGATGGCGTCGACCACGTTGGATTTGCCGCTTCCGTTGGGCCCCACCACCACGGTGACGCCCGGTTCGAGGTCGAGGGTCGTCGCGTCAGCGAACGACTTGAACCCCTTGAGGGTCAAGGACTTGAGATACACACCTACTCCGCGGTGATTTGGTGGCCCGACCCTAGTGGGTGGCGATCTGGCAACGGTTCATGGCTCACACCTGGCAGAGCTCGCAGTAATAGGTCGAGCGACCGGCGAACTTGGCCTTGGAGATGTTGGCCCGGCGGCAGCGGAAGCAGGGCAGCTTCTCCCGGTCGTACACCTTGTGGTGTTCCTGGTATTCCCCGGGCTTGCCGTTGAGGTCCACGTACTGCTCGTCAGACAGCGTCGAGCCCCCGTACTTGATGGCGTCGTGGAGGGTCTCCACCACCGAGCGGTACAGGCGGCGGATCTCCTGGGTGGACAGCGAGTCGGTCATCCGGTCGTAGCGAAGGCCCGCGGTGAACAGGATCTCGTCGGCGTAGATGTTGCCCAGTCCGGCGATGATGGTCTGGTCGGTGAGGAACGCCTTGAGCTTCATCTTGTGGTTGCGCAGCAACTGGCCGAACGTCTGCCACGACACCGGTTGCTCGACGGGGTCGAAGCCCAGCTCAGCCAGCTCCGGCACGTCCTCGTTGATCGTCTCCGGCGAGGCGACGAACATCTCGCCGAACGTGCGCGGATCGACAAAACGGAGCTGACCGCCCACGGTGAACGTGATGATGACGTGGGTGTGCTTCGGCACCGGGTCCTTGGCTGCCGCCCGCAACAGTTGGCCGCTCATCCGCAGGTGGACGATCAGGACGTCGCCACTATCGAGGCGGACGAGTAGGTACTTGCCCTTACGTTCGACGCCGGTGATCTTCACGCCGTCGAGCTTGGACGCAAAGGCCTTCTTCGTCTGACGGCGGACGGTCCGGGTGCCGTGGACCTCCACCGCCTTGATCTTCTTCCCCACCGCCTCGCGCTCGAGCTCGCGCCGGATGGTTTCCACCTCGGGCAGTTCAGGCATCGTGCGACTCACTCTCTCGAGCCCGGCCGGCGACGGCAGGGCGGGGTTCGGCCCGATCGGGCCTGGGAAGATCAAACGGGTCAGCGGTCCGTGGGCCGTCGCGATCGGCCGGCCCATTGACGGGATGGGTCGGCGCCAGTCGTTCGGCTCGGCTGACCCCGTCAAGCTCACGGGTCAACTGGTGCCACGCGGCGCGGGCCGCGGCCTGCTCGGCCACCTTCTTGCTGTGACCCTCACCTTGGCCGACCTGACGCCCGCGGACCGACACGCTGGCAAAGAAGCGCTTGGCGTGGTCAGGTCCCTCGTCGCGCAGATCGTAGGCGGGCAGTTCTTCGTACTCGCGGGCCGCCAGCTCCTGAAGTTGGGTCTTGAAGTCGTGTCCGCCGGGCCCCTCGGCCGCCGTGTCGATGCGGTCCCCAACTAGGCGCAGCACCAGTTCGCGGGTGGCGGCCCACCCTTGATCGAGGTACACCGCACCGATCACCGCTTCCATGCCATCGGCCAGGATGGAAGGCTTCTCGCTCCCTCCGCTGGCCGCCTCGCCCTTGCCCAGCGCCAAGACGTCGCCGAGGCCCACCTCGGCGGCCACCTCGGCCATGGTCGCCGCGCTCACCACTGAGGCGCGCACCTTGGCCAGCTCTCCCTCGGGCATGTCGGGGAACTCGGCGTAGACGTGCGAGGTCACGACCAACCCGAGCACGGCGTCGCCGAGGAACTCGAGCCGCTCGTTCGACTCGAAGCCGGCGTGCTCCGCGCACCACGACCGATGGGTCGCGGCCAGCGTAAGCAGGCTGGGATCGTTGAACGGGCAGCCGAGAAGTGTGGCGAACCGGGAGAGGGCGGCGGTGTCCAGAAGATCAGCCCACGCGGGCGTGCACGTAGTCGATGGCGTCGCGCACGGTCTTGAGATCTTCGAGGTCTTCGTCCTCGATGCGAAAGCCAACGGTGCGCTCGCCGAGCTCCTCTTCGAGCGCTTCGACCAACTCGATGAGAGCCAGGGAGTCGGCGTCGAGGTCCTCGGCGAACGAATCACCCTCATGAATGGCTGAGGGCTCGATCTCCAGGATGTCGGCCAATCGATCACGGACCAGATCAACGATCTCTTGGCGGTCGATCGGGCCCTGTTCGACGTGGGTTTCTGCAGGCACAGGGATCGTTCTCCTTTGGTGCCGAGACGGTCGTGCGGCTGCACGGGAACGGGCGAGATTGTAGCAGATTTCGACCTTGTGCATTCGTGAACGGCGGTAAAAGTGCAGGTCAGAGGCACTATTTTGCCTCATGAGGCTCGGAGGCGGAACTCCCCCGGGACGCGAAGATGGCCGGGAATGGCCGAAATGAGCGACGAACGCGTCCGTCGAGCCGAATCAGGCGGTCGTGGCGTGACGGAGGTGCTCGACGACGTCGCCGGTGACCATCTCGTGGGCCACCTTGATGGCGTTCACCATGGCCGTCGCCGAGGACGAACCGTGGCTGATAATGCACACACCATCGACCCCGAGGAGCATCGCGCCACCGACGTTTTCTGGGTCCAGCTGGGCGTAGAGC
>Ga0209068_10001318_pt1 | contig 12454 bp, 14 predicted proteins | sample ColStrG_CSR_2012_FD_187200 | JGI IMG/M metagenome (GOLD analysis project Ga0209068, IMG submission 187200) | Freshwater sediment microbial communities in response to fracking from Pennsylvania, USA - Cold Stream Run_MetaG_CSR_2012 (SPAdes)... | ecosystem: Environmental > Aquatic > Freshwater >... | reverse complement strand
GTTAAGGACCGCGCCCGGCGCTTGCGTGAAAAAGGCGAGATGGCTCTCCGCACTCATCTCGAACGTGAGATCGGACACCGCCGCGCAGTGCTCGCTGAGTCCCGTGCGCTCGGGCGCACCGAGCAATTCACATCGGTGCGGCTCGCCGAACCGGTCGCAGCCGGTGTTATTCTTGATCTGACGATGACCGGGCATGATGGCCGTCAACTATTGGCCGCTTAGGGGAGACGTACGATGGCCTATCGCAATCATCTGATCACGACCATGGAGCAGCTCCAGTCACTCTACGGCGAGAAGATGGGAGCCTCGGTCATCAAGGAAATCGATCACATCAATGACGGCTACCGCAGGCTGATCGAGGCGGCGCCCTTCGTGACGGTGGCAACCTCCGGGCCGGAAGGACTCGACTGTTCGCCCAAAGGTGATGCTCCTGGCTTTGTGCATATCCTCGACGAGAAAACGCTCGCGATCCCCGATCGGCCTGGCAACAACCGCATTGACGGTTTTCGTAACATCGTGCGTGATCCACGCATCGCGCTGTTGTTTCTTATTCCTGGCGTCGGCGAGACTTTGCGCGTCAACGGTCGAGCCTTAATCTGCATTGATCCGGAACTGATGCAAAGCTTCGCGGTCAACGGCAAGCTGCCGCGCTGCGTCCTGATCGTGCATATCGATAGCATCTACTTCCACTGTTCAAAGGCGATCGTGCGCTCAAAGCTGTGGGACGAAACGACCAAGATCGACCGCAAGAGCCTTCCGTCGACCGGCACCATTATTGCCGAGCTGAGCCAGGGCAAGTTGGGCGGTGAGACCTACGATCGCGAGGCGCCTGAGAAGATCAAGGCGATGCTTTACTGACTTCGCCCGCCCAACCGCAGGCGGTGAGCTTTTCGCGCATGGATTCAGGAACCGCCGCGGTCACTTTGACTGGTGGCTTATTCTTCGAAATCGGCACCGTGACTTCGCGTGAATGAAGATGCAACGCTGGGCCGCCCATGCGGGCCGCACTTCCATAGATATTGTCCCCGACGACTGGCCATCCCATTTCGGCGCAGTGCACGCGCAATTGATGAGTGCGTCCGGTCAATGGCTCGAGTTCAAGCCAGGTGATACCGGGGCCGCGGCCCATCACTTTCCAGGTACTTGCAGAAGGAAGACCGTGGCTGTCCGCCTTCATCCACCAGCCCCGTGAATCGTCTCGCTTGGCGAGGGGAATGTCGATACGGCCTTCGTTCGTTTCGGGCCCGCCTTCGACCACCGCCCAGTAGCATTTGCCGACATGGCCCTGCTTGAACAGCTTGCCAAGCAGCGCCAGCGCCTTGCGATGACGGCCAAGGACCAGGCAGCCCGTGGTGTCACGGTCGAGCCGATGCGCCAATGCCGGAGGACGCGGCAATCCGAAACGCAATGCGCCGAAATAGTCCTCGAGAGCGTCGCCGCCTTTCGGACCTCGATGCACCGGCAAACCCGCCGGTTTATCGACCACCAGCATCAGGCCGTCGCGATAGAGGAGGCGGGCGAGCATCTCTTCCGATGTCATGCCGAAACGGCTATCACGGGCGCCGCATGGACGACAGCACGCAAGACGGAAATTGGTGGAAACGCCTGAGCGGCGGGCTCAAACGCACGTCGTCATCGCTCGGCGGAGCCGTCACCGGTCTGGTGTCGAAGCGCAAACTCGATGCTGAGACACTGGAGGAATTGCAAAACGAATTGATCCGCGCCGATTTGGGACTGGAATTCGCCGTGCGTATCGCGGACGTGCTTGCCGAAGGACGTTTCGAGAAAACAATCGCATCCGACGAAGTGAGGGCAGTGCTCGCCGGCGAGATCGAGAAAGTGCTATTGCCCGTCGCCAAGCCGTTAGAGATAACGACGCGTCCATTTGTCATTCTGGTGGCAGGTGTCAACGGCTCCGGCAAGACAACCACTATCGGCAAGCTGGCGGCACGGTTCCGTGCGGAAGGAAAGAGTGTGATGTTGGTGGCCGGTGACACTTTTCGTGCCGCTGCGATCGACCAGCTGAAAATCTGGGGCGAACGCACTCATGCCGGTGTTATGGCAAGCGAACCGGGCGCCGACGCCGCCAGTCTTGCTTTCGACGCTGTCGCAGCCGCCAAGGCACAGGGTGTCGAAGTGGTCCTTATCGACACGGCCGGCCGTTTGCAAAATCGCGCTGAGCTGATGGGCGAACTTGAAAAAATGGTACGCGTCATCCGCAAGGTCGAGCCAACCGCCCCGCATGCGGTACTGCTGGTCCTTGATGCGACCGTCGGTCAAAATGCGCTGAGCCAGGTGGAGATTTTCGGCAAGATGGCGGGAGTTACCGGCTTGGTGATGACCAAGCTCGACGGCACTGCGCGTGGCGGCATTCTGATCGCAATCGCTGCCAAATTCGGTTTGCCGGTGCATTTCATCGGCGTCGGTGAGGGCGTGGCCGATTTGGCGCCATTCACCGCACGTGATTTTGCCCGTGCGGTCGTCGGGTTGGAATCGTAGTCAGGGAATCGCATGGCAGAGAAGAAACGACTCAATCCTGTCCTCAAGCTGGTGCTCGACATTGGGCCGTTGGTGCTGTTTTTCGCGACCAATGCAAAGTTCGGCATCTATGCCGCGACCGGCACGTTCATGGCGGCAATTCTGATTGCGCTTGCCGTCTCATACGCAATGACACGGCACCTTGCGGTGATGCCGCTGGTCACCGCCGTGATCGTGCTCTTGTTCGGCGGATTGACGCTGATCCTGCACGACGACCAGTTTATCAAGCTCAAGCCAACCATCATCTATGTTTTGTTCGGAGGCACGCTGGTCGGAGGACTCGCATTTGGTAAGCCACTGCTCGGGATGGTCTTCGACTCGGTCTTCCAGTTGCAGGAGGAAGGCTGGCGCAAGCTCACGTGGCGGTGGGCGTTTTTTTTCTTTGCGCTTGCGGTTCTGAACGAAATTGTCTGGCGCACGCAGACGACGGATTTCTGGGTCAGCTTTAAATTGTTCGGCGTGGTGCCGCTGACTTTCTTGTTCGCGGCGCTGCAAGTTCCGTTGCTGACGAAATACAGCACAGAGAAGGGCAAGTGGAACTAGCGCAGCGCCTTTTCGATTTCCGGGTTGAGCGTACGGGTGAGATTTTCCGCCGTTATCGGGCCCACCAGCTTGTAGGCGATCTTGCCGTCGCGGCCGACAAGGAAGGTCTCCGGGACCCCATAGACACCCCAGTCGATCGAGGCACGGCCGGATTCATCCCGGCCTGTCGCCACAAAAGGATTGCCATAACGATTGAGAAATCGCCGTGCGTTGTCCGGTGTATCCTTGTAGTTGATGCCCACAAGTTGGATGCGCTTATCCTTCGACAATTGCTCCAGGAACGGCACTTCGTCATGGCAGGGCACGCACCACGATGCCCACACGTTCACCAGTGTTACGGCACCCTGGAATATCGTGTTGGTGACGCCCGGCACCGCCTTGCCGTCGCGTTCAAGCCCCGGCAATGGTGGCAGTTCGGTCGCCGGTACCGGGCGTCCGATCAGCGCAGAGGGAAGCCGCGAGGGATCGCCGGCACCGAGCCGGTAGAAAAACAGTGCCGCCAGCGCCAAGAATATAATGAGCGGCAATAATATCAGGATATTAGGACGCCTTTTGCCGGAGTCTTCGCTCGACGCGGTACTCATCATCTAGCCTTTGCGCTGCGATCGTCTCGTCACACCGCGTTCCTCGAGGTCGCCGAGAATGCGGCATTGTGCCGAATAGTCGAGCACCACCCACCCGACGAGCGCGGCGACCACAAATAGAGTCACCGCATAAGCGGCAATGATGAAATCGGCGTGCGGCCCGAGATTCATGTCGCTTCCGCCAGCTCTTGCGCTTGCATGAGCCGCATGCTGCGCACGCGCCGCCGTAAAATCTCGTTGCGCATGGCGGCGAAATGCAGCGTCGCGAACAGGAACGTGAAGGCCAGTGCCATGATCAGCAATGGGGTTAGCAGCGCCGGATCGATCGTTGATCCACCCATTCGGAAGACCGAAGCAGGTTGGTGCAGCGTGTTCCACCAGTCGACCGAAAACTTGATGATTGGAAGATTGACCGCGCCGACCAGGGACAAGATGGCCGCGGCGCGCGCGCCGCGGCCAGGCTCTTCTGCGGTCCAGTAAAGAGCGAGCACCCCGAAATAAAGAAGCAGCAACACCAGCATCGAGGTCAGCCGCGCGTCCCAGACCCAATAAGTGCCCCAGGTCGGGCGCCCCCAGAGCGAGCCCGTGACGAGACAGATGAATGTGAAAGCTGCCCCGATTGGGGCCGCCGCTTTACCGGCGACGTCCGCCAGTGGATGACGCCAAACCAGTGTGCCGAGTGCGGCGACGCTCATCAGCCCCCAGCCAAGCATTCCAAGCCAGGCCGCCGGCACGTGCAGGAACATGATCTTGACGGTGGCACCCTGCTGATAGTCGTCAGGCGCGTTCATCGCGTAGAAAAGGCCGAGCACGAACAGAATAATGGTCACCGCGATCAGCCACGGCAACGCGCGGTTGACGATGTTGACGAAGCGCGTGGGGTTGGCGAGATCCATCATTGGCATTTGCAGTCTCTTGTCATCTTACTCCAGTCCCTGCCGTAGGGCCGCCGCAGCAGCGATCGGGCCGAGCACCAGGCTCGCCAAGGTTAGCGCACAAAGAATGGTGAAAGGTGGGCCAAACGGCGTGGCTCCGAACAGCGCGGCATTGGCCGCGGCGACGCCGAATATCAGGACCGGAACGGTGAGCGGTAGCACCAATACTGCGAGCAGCAGTCCGCCGCGTCGCAGCGCTACGGCCAGTGCGGCGCCGACGAGTCCGATAAAAGTGAGCGCGGGCGTGCCGGCTAGGAGTGTCAGTGCGAGCCAGCCCATTGCATGCAATTCGACATTGAGCATCAGCCCAAGCAGCGGCGCGATTACAACGAGCGGCAGACCGGTTGTCAGCCAGTGCGCAATGGCTTTCGTCGCGACCGAAAGCTCAAGGGGCAAAGAGCCCATCATCAAGAGATCGAGCGAACCATCCTCGTGATCGGTCGCAAACAGCCGGTCGAGCGCAAGCAGACTCGCCAGCAACGCGCCAAGCCAAAGAATCGCCGGTCCGATGTGCGCGAGCAGCGCGAGGTCTGGGCCGATAGCGAATGGCATCATGGTGACCACGATCAGGAAAAACAGTGCACCCATCAATGCGCCACCGCCAACGCGGATCGCCAGCCGCATGTCACGAACTAGGAGAGCGTTCAATGCGATCATGCTGGATCCAATTTCAGTTCGCGCGCGCGTTCGAGTCCTATTGGTCCGTGCGCAGCGGCGACGAGCATTCCGCCCCCGGCCAGATGGCTCTGCATGAGTTCAGCGAGTTTTTTTTGTGAAGGTGAATCGAGCGTTGAGGTCGGCTCGTCGAGTAGCCAGATCGGTCGTCGTACGGCAACAAGACGGGCGATCGATAGGCGGCGGCGTTGGCCAGCCGACAAGTAAGCGGCGGGCAGGTCGGTGAGGGGTGTAAGATCGACAGCTTGCAGCGCGGACTCTACGGCGTTGTGATGGGCGCCGAAAAACTCGGTCCAGAATCGCAAGTTTTCGCGCACGGTGAGTGACGGTTTCATCGCGTCCTGGTGGCCGAGGTAGTGGCATTGTTCGGCGAGTGGCGTATCACGCTCCCCGCCGTCGAGCGTCAGCCGTCCGGCGGCGATCCGCACCAGGCCGGCGATCATGCGCAAGAGGGACGATTTTCCGGCGCCATTGCGCCCGGACACGACCATGGCCTCGCCGCTGGATAGCGCAAAACTCAGGCTGCGAAATACCTGGCGCCCGCCACGGTCGCAGGCCAATTCATCGGCAATTAGGCGCATCACGGCTGCCGCGGCCCGTTCATAGACGCCGGCAGGGCTGCACGAGGCCTGGAAAACCCCGATATTTCGAGCATTTTTGGCGAAGTTCCCCAGTCAATGTAGCTTCGGACGTGAAAAGACCTTATAAGCCCGGACTTGCGACGTTACGTAATTGGAAATCGGACGCAAGTCTCGCCAGCGAGAAAAGCATCACCTTGCCAATAACTTAGTCCGAGCCAGCGCCGCTCAACGGCCGGGAATGGAAACAGCCGACATGACTTCGCTCGACAGCTTCAGATGCTGCAAGACCCTCCAGGTTGGCAGCAAAAATTACGCCTATTTCAGTCTTCTTACCGCCGAGCGAAACGGCCTCAAGGGCATTTCTCGATTGCCCTTCTCCATGAAAGTGCTGCTGGAAAATCTGCTGCGCAACGAAGACGGGCGCACGGTGACCAAGGATGACATCAAGGCGGTCGCTGAGTGGCTCAAGACCAAGACGTCCGATCGCGAGATCGCGTTCCGTCCGGCGCGCGTGTTGATGCAGGATTTTACCGGTGTTCCGGCGGTCGTTGATCTTGCCGCCATGCGCGATGCGATGAAACACCTTGGCGGCGATCCCAAGAAGATCAATCCGCAAGTACCGGTCGATCTGGTCATTGATCATTCGGTAGCGGTGACGTTCTTCGGCAACAATCAAGCATTCAAGAAAAACGTCGAGGAGGAGTACCGGCAAAACCAGGAGCGGTACAAGTTCCTAAAATGGGCGCAGCGCTCATTCGACAATTTCAGCGTGGTACCGCCTGGCACCGGCATCTGCCACCAAGTAAATCTCGAATACCTCTCGCGCGTCGTCTGGCACCGCAAGGACAAGGTCAAGGTCGACGGCAAGGCTGCCACTATGGAAGTTGCCTATCCCGACACGTTGGTCGGTACCGACTCGCATACCACAATGGTGAACGGCCTATCGGTGCTCGGCTGGGGCGTTGGCGGCATCGAAGCGGAAGCGGCGATGCTCGGCCAGCCGCTGTCGATGGTGCTGCCCGAGGTGATCGGGTTCAAGCTTGCCGGCAAGCTGAAAGAGGGCGTTACCGCCACCGACCTGGTGTTGACCGTTACCGAGATGCTGCGCAAGCGCGGCGTCGTCGGCAAGTTCGTCGAATTTTTTGGTCCAGGCTTGGCGCACCTCACCATCGCTGACCGTGCAACGCTCGGCAATATGTCGCCGGAATATGGCGCAACTTGCGGCTTTTCCCCGATCGATGACGACACCATCCGCTATCTCAAAGATACGGGCCGTTCGCCGGAACTGGTCGCGCTGGTGGCCGCCTATGCCAAGGCGCAGGGCATGTACCGCGTTAAGACGACGCCAGATCCGATGTTCACCGACATACTCAAGCTTGAATTGGGCTCGGTCGAGCCGTCGCTCGCGGGACCGAAGCGTCCGCAAGATCGGGTCGCGCTAAAGGAAGTGAAAGCCGATTTTGCCGCTTCGATGGACAAGGAATTCGGCAAGAGCGCTGAGGCGAAGAAGCGGGTGAAAGTTTCCGGCAAGAACTATGATCTCGGCCACGGAGATGTCGTGATCGCGGCGATCACATCCTGCACCAACACCTCTAACCCCAATGTGATGATTGGTGCCGGCCTGCTCGCCCGTAAAGCCGCGGCGAAAGGTCTGACCGTCAAACCCTGGGTGAAGACTTCTCTCGCACCAGGCTCGCAGGTGGTTGGCGAATATCTCGACAAGTCTGGCCTGCAAAAGGACCTGGACAAGCTCGGGTTCAATCTGGTCGGCTTCGGCTGCACGACGTGCATCGGCAATTCCGGCCCGTTGCCGCCGGAAAACTCAAAGGCGATCAACGACAATGATCTGGTCGCCGCTGCGGTCCTGTCGGGCAACCGCAATTTCGAAGGCCGCGTCAATGCGGACGTCCGCGCCAACTATCTTGCGTCGCCGCCGCTTGTGGTGTCCTACGCCCTCGCCGGCTCGATGAATGTTGATGTGGCGAAGGAGCCGCTCGGCGTCGATCAGAAGGGCAAGAAGGTCTTCCTGAAAGATATTTGGCCATCGAACAAGGAAATCGGCGAGTTCGTTGCCAAGAACATCACCCGCCAGATGTTCTCCAAGAAATACGCCGACGTGTTCAAAGGTGATTCCAATTGGCGCAAGATCAGCGTCAAAGGCGGCGTCACCTACGACTGGGACAAAAAATCGACCTATGTGCAGAACCCGCCATATTTCGTGGGCATGGGGCGACATCCGAAGCCACTTGAGGACATCGTCGACGCCCGCGTGCTGGCCTTGTTACTCGACTCGATTACGACCGACCACATTTCTCCCGCCGGCTCGATCAAGATCGACTCGCCGGCCGGCAAATACCTGGTCGGACATAAGGTCAAACCAGCCGACTTCAATCAGTACGGCACGCGCCGCGGCAATCACGAAGTGATGATGCGCGGCACCTTCGCCAACATCCGCATCAAGAACCAGATGGTGCCGGGTGTCGAAGGCGGGGTCACCGTCCATTATCCGTCGAAGCAGCGCATGCCGATCTATGATGCGGCTATGAAGTACAAAGCCGACAAGGTCCCGCTGGTGGTGTTTGCCGGCAAGGAATACGGCAGTGGCTCTTCCCGCGACTGGGCCGCGAAAGGCTCTGTACTACTCGGTATCCGTGCAGTGATCGCGCAATCTTTCGAGCGTATCCACCGCTCCAACCTCGTCGGGATGGGCGTGATCCCACTGGTTTTTGAGGAAGGAACTTCTTGGCAATCTTTGGGGCTCAAGGGCGACGAGCAAGTGACGATCCGCGGGTTACACGGTGAACTTAAGCCGCACCAGCGGCTGATCGCCGAAATCGTGTCGGGTAACGGCACGCTCAAGCGGGTACCGCTAATCTGCCGCATCGACACCCTGGACGAGCTCGACTACTTCAAAAACGGTGGCATTTTGCAATATGTCCTACGTCAATTGGCAGGTTGACGGGCGGTTAATTAAAGTTGAGCAAAAAAGGGCCGGTCACCTCGAAGTGAGTAGCCGGTGAAGGGAAGAGCACTCTATAAGTCTGCGGCGAGGCAGGGGATTGCGGTATCGATATGAATTATCGCCACGTCACCTTCGCAGTCGCGTTCGCTTGCACCTCTGCGGCTACACCAGCCTCGGCCGAGCCACGCGCCGTTATTGAGCTTTTTACCAGCCAAGGTTGCTCATCCTGTCCGGCCGCCGACAAGGTGCTCGGAGAGTTGTCGAGCGATCCATCGCTCGTAACAATGAGTCTGCCCGTCGACTATTGGGATTATCTCGGGTGGAAAGACACGCTCGCATTGCACGGCCATTCCGACCGACAACGCGCTTACGCTGATGCGCGAGGCGACCGTGAGGTCTACACCCCGCAGGTTGTCGTCAACGGCATTGTGCATGTCCTCGGAAGCGACAAGGCGGCGATCGAAAAGGCAATTGCGCAGACGCGGCGTAATCCCGGCGTACTCGCGTTGCCTGTTACTATGACCGTTGGCGACGGCAAAGTGACCGTAAACGTCCCCGCCGCACAGAGCGAGCTCCGCAGCGGCGAAGTGTGGCTCTGCCCAGTGTCGGGCAAGGTGTCGGTCGAGGTCGGACGCGGTGAGAATCACGACCGTACGCTGACCTACCACAATGTGGTGCGTCGCTGGGTGAAGCTCGGTGATTGGAACGGTAAGTCGGAAACTTTCAGCGTTCCGCTGACCGAACTTCCGAAAGGCGAATATTCGCTCAAAGATATCAACCGGCTCGATGTCGTCGTGCAAAGCGGCGCGGCTGCGAAACCCGGACTGATTCTAGGCGCTGCATCCGCGAACTGCTGCACCGCTTCAACGAACTGACCCCCAGATTTATTCAGACAAAAAAACAGGCCGGCTGTAAGCCGGCCCGAAGGCATTAGGGGATTGAACCGTACGCGGAACTCAACTGGCCCGGCCGATCGAACCCCGGGGGGCTGGGGGGCTGAGGAATCCGGTGCTCGTACCGGACCGGGCCTTGAGGCAACGCTCACCTTATCCCAGTCCAGCGTGACCGGCGGTTGACGGAAATTGGGCGTTATTGTGGGAGCTTTTAACGAGTTCGTGATCGCCCAATCGTCATTTTCTGCCCCTTTTTAGGTCACCTGGGTCTGGAAGGAAGCTCTTGCCGTACGCCGCCTGTGGCGCGATCATTACCCGAACCACAAAAGGAGGCGCCGTATGACGTTCGGTTCCGGCGAAATTGATCCCAGCCAGTCCCTCGGGGGCGGTACCCCGGTGCGCGCACCGTCCGCCCCCGCAAATCAGGTGACCTTCAGCCGGCGCGAGCTCAATCGCATTCTCGACCTTTACGGCCGCAAGGTCGCTGCCGGCGAATGGCGTGATTACGCCATCGACTTCATGAAAGACCGGGCGGTTTTTTCTGTATTCCGCCGCAGTTCGGAAGTGCCGATCTATCGCATCGAAAAAAACCCCAAGCTCGAACGCCGTCAGGGCGCCTACAGCATAATTTCGGCGACGGGGCTGATCGTTCGCCGCGGCCCCGAACTCGAACGCGTGCTACGCTCGATTGATCGATCGCAATTGGCGGTGGTGAACTAGTCAAAGAGCAGCCGTCCACCGCGACGGCGTGAGCCCCGGTCGACACAATCGATGCCCCGATTGTTGGTCGTGACAATCAAGGGCTTGCCGATCCGGCATTTCCCAATGCTCGCTGCATCAGCACGCTATCGAGCCAGCGGCCATGCTTGAAGCCGACATCCTGCAAAATGCCGACATGCCGGAAGCCGAGGGCTGCATGCAGACCGACGGACGAAGCCTGTTTGGTTGAATCCCCGATCACCGCGATCATCTGTCGAAAGCCACGCGCTTCCGATGTTTCAATCAGCGCTTTTAGCAGCGCGTGCCCGATGCCGCGGCGGTGCATGTCGGGCGCGATATAGACCGAATCTTCGACTGTCCATCGGTATGCCGGCCGTGCGCGGTAAGGCCCCACATAGGCGTAGCCGCAGACTACGCCAGCAACCTCTGCCGCAAGATAGGGAAAATTGCCGGCTAGCAGGTGCTGCATCCGACGGCCCATCTCGGCTTCATCGGGCGGGATGAGTTCGAATGATGCCGTGCCTTGCTCAACTGCATGCGCGTAGATCCGGGTGACAGCCGGAATATCGGATGTGCGGGCGGGGCGTAAGGCGACGGTCATAGGTTGACGACGCTAGCAAAACGAAAGCGCCCCGGCCTATAGCCGGGGCGCGCATCGCTGTCTTGTCGCTGGTGCTTATCGACGATCGCCGAGGAAGCGCAGCATGAACAGGAACAGGTTGATGAAGTCGAGATAGAGCGCTAGCGCGCCCATGACCGCCTTGCGGCCGGCAATGGTGCCGTCATCGTTGGCGCTGTACATTTCCTTGATCCGCTGGGTATCCCAGGCGGTCAGGCCGGCAAAGATCAACACGCCGATTGCTGAAATCGCAAAGTCGAGCCCGCTGCTCTTCAGGAACATGTTGACGAGCATCGCGAGGATGAGCCCGAACAGTCCCATGGTCAGGAACGAGCCGATCGGCGAGAGATCGCGCTGTGTGCTGTAACCATAAACGCTCAATGCACCAAACGACGCCGCCGAGATGAAGAAGGTGCGAGTGATCGACGCGCCTGTATACGCCAGGAAAACGGACGACAGCATGAGCCCCAGCAATCCGGCGTAGACCAGGAACAGCGTGAGTGCTGTGCCGGGCTGCAGAGTGTTGATCCGGAAGCTCATGAAGAACACCAGTCCGAGCGTTCCCAGGAACAACACGATCGCCAGCGGGCCGCTGAAGATGGCTTGACCGAACGGGGTCAGTGAAGTGATCCGCCCGGCCGCATCGGTGACCACGGCGGCGTTGTAGGTGAACCAGGCGACGACGCCGGTCAGAGCGACGCCGGCGGCCATGTAATTGTAGACGCGGATCATGTAGGCACGCAGGCCTGCATCGATCGCGGTAGCACGCGCGGCGCCGAAGCCGCGGGCAGCTACGTTACGGTCGTAGTCCGACATCGAAGTTTCCTCTCTCATGTTCCGGCTTTTAGACCGGCTAAGTCACGCGCGCCGGCGTGGTGCCGTCGCGCTCGTGTCCCAAATCTAGTGGTTGGCCAGCCTTGGCGCCAGATATGGCTTGATGATGACCTCGCACTATTGCGGATCGTTAACGGCCGGTAGCCCGCTATTATAGCGAAAACGCCCGCCTTAGAGCCGAGGTGTGTGGCACGTGGCGGAATGTCGCAAAAACTACAAATTCCTCAATATCGGCGCGGGTTTCTGTCCAAGCGCCATAAACGTGCCGGCAAGTCCGAGGCCGACGGTAACCACGACGGCAGCTGTCGCCGCCGCCAAGGCCGGCAAAGGCAACCAAGTAAAGGACAGGTGCATGAGCTGGACGACGATCAGCCAAGCGGCGAGCGAACCACCAATCACTCCGAATAGCGCCGTGGCTGTTCCGGTCAGCATGTATTCGATGCCGTATGCCGTAAGCAGCCGACCGCGAGTGGCACCGAGCGTCTTGAGTATGACAGCGTCATAGACTCGATAGTGGTGACCGGCGGCCAGGGCGCCGCCAAGGACCAGGGCGGCGACCACCAGGGTGAT
>Ga0209068_10001314_pt1 | contig 12480 bp, 9 predicted proteins | sample ColStrG_CSR_2012_FD_187200 | JGI IMG/M metagenome (GOLD analysis project Ga0209068, IMG submission 187200) | Freshwater sediment microbial communities in response to fracking from Pennsylvania, USA - Cold Stream Run_MetaG_CSR_2012 (SPAdes)... | ecosystem: Environmental > Aquatic > Freshwater >... | reverse complement strand
GGTGGCCATGGCGGCGGAGAGACACCCGTTCCCATTCCGAACACGGCAGTTAAGCCCGCCAGCGCCGATGGTACTTGGGGGGTAGCCCCCTGGGAGAGTAGGACGCCGCCGGGATTTCTCCACGACTATGCCCTCTGCTCCGGCGGGGGGCATAGTCGCGTCCGGGCCCCGCCATCAGCGTCCGGGACCAGCGGGATGGGCAGATGAGCACGAGTTTTCGTCTACTTCCTGTGCCAGGATGCGGCCGGACTGGAGTCCACTTCCCGGACCGGAGTCCGGACCGGAGCCCACTTCGACGAACGGGACCCGCATGCGCCTGCTGTATCTGGACATCGACACACTGCGTGCCGACCACCTCGGCTGCTACGGCTACCACAGGGCCACGACGCCCAACATCGATGCCCTGGCTGCCGGCGGCGTGCGGTTCGCCAACGCCTACGCCTCTGACGTGCCGTGCCTCCCGAGCCGTGCTGCGCTCATGTCAGGCATGTTCGGCATCCGCAACGGAGTTGTGAACCACGGCGGAACCGGCGCCGAACTCCGGAACGAGGGCCCTGGCCGCGGCTTCGTCAGTCGCTACGCGTTCAGGTCTTGGGTGGGAGCGTTGTACTGGAGCGGCTGGCAGACGGCCTCGATCTCCAGCTTCCCGTTCCGGCACTCGGCCACCTGGTGGAATCACGGGTTCATGGAGGCCATGAATCTCATGCGTGGCATGGGAGCCGAGCGCGCCGACCAGGTAGTGCCCGCGGCCCTCGACTGGCTCGAGCGTCGGGGCCGGGCGGACGACTGGTTCCTCCACGTCCACCTGTGGGACCCGCACACGCCCTACAACACCCCGGACGAGTTCGGGAATCCCTTCGCATCCGACGATGTGCCGGATTGGCATACCGAGGAGGTGCGAGCCCGCAACTGGGAGTTGGCGGGCCCCCACTCGGCCCAGGAGCCCTGGGGCTTCACCCCGGACGAATGGGGCGAGCCTCCGCCACGCCAGCCGTGGGATGCAGGCTCCATGGAGGCGGTCAAGGCGATCTTCGACGGCTACGACGTGGGTGTTCGGTACGCAGACGACGCTCTCGCAACACTGGTGAACAAGCTCGACGACCTTGGCGTTCTGGACGAGACCGCCGTTCTTGTCAGCACCGACCACGGTGAGGCGTTCGGCGAACTGGGGGTGTACGCCGACCACCAGGCGGCTGACGAGGCGACGTGTCACATCCCGGCTGTCCTGCGCTGGCCCGGGGTGGCACCACGAGTCCACGAGGGGCTGCAGTACCACCTCGATGTCGCCGCCACCGTTCTGGAGCTGGCTGGAGTGCGCGTCCCGAGCGGTTGGGACGGTGTGCCGGTCGATCTCGACGCCGGCGGGGGACGGGACCACATCGTGCTGTCCCAGGGGGCCTGGTCGTGCCAGCGCGCGGTCCGCTATGGCAGTCACCTCTACCTCCGGACCTGGCACGACGGCTACCACGGGCACTGGGCCGACGAGATGCTCTTCGACGTGGCCCGCGATCCCCACGAGACCGACGACATCCGAGACGAGGACGGAGCCACGACCCGGGCAGGGTCGGGCTTGCTGGACGACTGGACGGCCGAACAGCTCGCTCGGACCGGGATGGGCGACCCCTTGGACACGGTGCGAGACGAGGGGGGACCGTTCCACGTCCGCAAGCATCTGGGCCCCTACCTCGAGCGGCTGCGGGCAACGGGGCGTGGGGGCTGGGCAGAAGTGCTGGCCACGCGGCATGCCGACGAACTGTAGAGATCGGTCGGGACAGCGCGAAATCCGAGGCGTCCTCGAACAGGAGCCGTTCTGGCCTGAAGATAGGCTTGCGGACATGGCAGCGAGCAAACCCCCTGGTCCGCCGCGCCCGCGAGGATCCGGTGGCGCGGGGAGGGGATCCCCCCGAGCAGCTACCGGCGGAGGAAGCAGCAGCAGCAGGGGCAGCAGCACGGGCGGCAACAGGGGCAGCGACAGCAGGGGCAAGGGCAGTGGCGCCGGACGCAAGGGAGCTCGACGGACCGATGCGGGGCGGGCCGCACCGAAGAACGGGCCCAGCCAGCCTCAGGCCCGGTCTGGCCGCACCGGCGACGCGGGCCGGGGGGACGGTCCCCGGCCGGCCGGCCGGCGCTCAGAGTCGGGCACTCCGTCAGGCGCACGTTACGGAGGTGCGGGAGGCAAGCCTGGAGGGGCTCGCCGATCCGGAACCGGACCGAGGAGCGGACCGGCCGACGGATCGCCCAGGTCGCCCAGGTCGTCCAGTTCGGACCGGTCAGGCCGGTCAGGCCGGTCGGGCCGGTCGGGCCGGTCGGGCCGGTCAGCCGGGTCCGACGACGGTCCCCGGTCGGGGTCCCAATGGGAAGACCGATCCCGCTCGCCGGTGGTGCGAAAGGGCTGGGGCAGTGTCGCCCGGAGGGGCGCGAGCACGGTACGGGAGGAGCCCGGCACCCGCCGAGGAGACGAAGACACCTCCGACGGCCGCCGCCGGGGGCAGGCCAGGCGCGACGAGTACGTGCCCGAGCGCTGGGTGCGCACCGACACCCCCGGCCGGGGGAAGAGGACCGGAGCGGAGCCGTTGCGCCCGCCTGCCCACCGGACGGTCCGGGCGCCAGCCGAACTGCCGGCGGACATCGCCAACGAGCTGGCCTCGGCGGCCGGGCCGGACTGGAACCATCTCCGCGAGCGGATGACCGAGCGGATGGCGGCCGGCATCGGGGCCTACGAGCGCGAACGGTACCGGGACGCCTCCCGGATCCTGAAGACGGTGGTCGACGCCGTGCCCAACGCCCCGTCGGCCCGTGAGCTCCTGGGGCTCAGCCAGTACCACCAGGGCTACTGGAGGGCGGCCCTTCCCAACCTCGAGGCGTTCTCGGCCCTCACCGGCTCGGTCGACCAGCACCCGGTCCGGATGGACTGCCACCGGGCGCTGGGCCGCCCCAAGCGGGTGGAGGCCCTCTTCGCCGAGCTCCGACAGGGCTCGCCCGAGCCCGAGGTCCTCTCCGAGGGCCGATTGGTGTTGGCCGGCACCCGGGCCGACGAGGGCGACCTCGCCGGTGCGGTCACCCTGCTGGTCGAGGCCGGAGCAGGCCGCCTCGTCCGCAATCCCGCGGAGCGGCACCTCCGCCAGTGGTACGTCCTCGGGGACCTGATGGAGCGTTCGGGCGACCTCCCGAAGGCCCGCGAGCTCTTCTTGCGGATCAGGGCGGTCGACGAGGACGCCTACGACGTCGCCGATCGACTCGAATCACTCGGCCCGACGGCCAGGGCCCGGCGGGCGCCGAAGAGGCCGCGCCGCTCCAGTTAGGCTTTGCGAGCATGAATCTCGAACAACTTCTGGGCGATGAGGCGGACTCGCTGCTCAACCACGTGGCCACCGCCTTCAAGGCGGACCAACTCTCCATTCCCGGCCCGGGGCACCTCGACCGGATCTTCATCGAGTCCGACCGGTCCCCGACGGTGCTCCGCAACCTGGGGACGCTCTACGGCACCGGACGGCTGGCCGGCACCGGCTATCTGTCCATTCTCCCGGTCGACCAGGGCATCGAGCACTCGGGAGCGGCCAGCTTCGCCAAGTTTCCCGCCTACTTCGACCCGGCCAAGCTGTGCGACCTGGCCATCGCCGCCGACTGCAACGCCATCGCCACCACGGTCGGGGGCCTGGGCATCGTCTCGCGCCGCTACGTGCACAAGATCCCCTTCATCGTGAAGCTCAACCACAATGATTTCCTCAACTACCCCAACACCTACGATCAGGTCATGTTCGCCGGGGTGGGCCAGGCGGCGGACCTCGGGGCGGTCGGCGTCGGCGCCACCATCTACTTCGGTTCGGAGGGGGCGGACCGTCAGATCGTCGAGGTGTCGCAGGCCTTCGCCGAGGCCCACCGGCTGGGAATGTTCACCGTCCTGTGGTGCTACCTGCGCAATGCAGCCTTCAAGCAGGGCGAGACCGACTACCACCTCTCGGCCGACCTCACCGGTCAGGCGAACCACCTGGGGGTGACCATCGAGGCGGACATCATCAAGCAGAAGCAGCCCGAGAACAACGGTGGCTACAACGCCCTCAAGTTCGGGAAGACCGATCCCCTGGTCTACAGCGACCTCACCACCGACCATCCGATCGACCTCACCCGCTGGCAGGTCGTGAACTGCTACGCGGGCAGGATCCCCCTCATCAACTCCGGCGGAGAGTCCAAGGGGGCCGACGACCTGGCCCAGGCGGTGCGTACCGCAGTGATCAACAAGCGAGCCGGGGGAGCGGGTCTGATCGTGGGCCGGAAGGCCTTTCAGCGGCCCACCGCCGAGGGAGCCGCCCTCATCCACGCCATACAGGACGTCTACCTCGACGAGACGGTGACGATCGCCTGACCGACCCCGGCCGGGAACCGCCGGGAAACGACCGAATCGCCGGGAACCGCCGGAAAACGACCGAATCGACCGGAATCGTCCCGATCGGGCCGGGGATCAGGGTGTTCCAGCCCGGGATCACCCGAACGGCCCCGTGGGTGTCGCTACGGTGAAGGGGGCCGACGGTAGACTGCGGTGTAAGAACAAACTGGAGTCTTGGGTGTTCATCCGGGCGAACACCGGCAATAGCTGACAGCGCCGAGCACGCATCCGGCGACTGAGCGCGGTAGAGCAGGAAGAGGAGCATGGTGTCCGACACCACCACCGATCCGAAGTCCCCCCACTCGATCGATCGCGTGGTGATCCGGTTCGCCGGGGACTCCGGGGACGGTATGCAGCTCGCCGGCGACCGCTTCACCACCACCTCGGCCGTCCTCGGGAATGACCTGGCCACCTTCCCCGACTTCCCGGCCGAGATCCGGGCCCCGGCCGGAACGCTGGCGGGGGTCTCGGCCTTCCAGGTGCACATCTCCGACCACAACATCTCGACACCGGGCGACTCTCCCAACGTTCTGGTGGCCATGAACCCCGCCGCGCTCAAGGCCAACATCGACTCGCTTCCCAACGGGGCCACGGTCATCGTCAACGTGGACGCCTTCGAGGAGCGCAACCTGGCCAAGGCGGGCTACGACGCCGACCCTCTGGGCGACGGCTCCCTGTCGGCCTACACCGTCTACGAGGTCCCGATGACCTCGATCACCACCGAGGTCTCCAAGGATGCCGGGGTGAAGCCGCGGGATGCCGAGCGGTCCAAGAACTTCTTCGCCCTCGGACTGATCAGCTGGCTCTACACCCGGCCCATCGAGGCCACCATCGGCTGGATCGAGGACAAGTACGCGGGCAAGCCCCTGGTGATGGAGGCCAACCTCCGGGCCTTCAAGGCGGGGTACCACTTCGGCGAGACCGCCGAGCTGTTCGAGTCGGCGTACGAGGTGAGGCCGGCGGCCCTTCGCCCGGGCGAGTACGTGAACATCACCGGCAACACGGCCACGGCCTGGGGCCTGATCGCCGCCTCCACCCAGAGCGGACTGCCCCTCTTCCTGGGCACCTATCCGATCACCCCCGCATCGGACATCCTCCACGAGCTGTCGAAGCACAAGCAGTTCGGGGTCAGGACGTTCCAGGCCGAAGACGAGATCTCCGGGATCGGCGCCGCCCTGGGTGCGGCGTTCGGCGGTGCCCTCGGGGTCACCACGACCTCGGGCCCGGGGATCGATCTCAAGTCCGAGACGATGGGCCTGGCCATCAGCCTCGAGCTCCCCCTGTTGATCATCGACATCCAGCGGGGAGGGCCCTCCACCGGGCTGCCCACCAAGACCGAGCAGGCCGATCTGCTCCATGCCATGTACGGGCGCCACGGCGAGGCGCCGCTCCCCATCGTGGCGGCCAAGACGCCGTCCCACTGTTTCGAGGCGACCCTCGAGGCGGTGCGCCTGGCCGTCAAGTACCGCACGCCGGTGATGCTGCTCTCTGACGGCTACCTGGCCAACGGTACGGAGCCCTGGCGGTTGCCCGACCTGGATGACCTGCCGGTGATCGCACCCGCCTTCGCCACCCATACGAACCACACCGACTCCGACGGCCACCCGGTCTTCTGGCCCTACATACGGGACGAGGAAACGCTCGCCCGCCCGTGGGCCCCCCCGGGAGTGCCGGGCCTGGAGCACCGCATCGGCGGGCTCGAGAAGGCCGACGGCTCCGGCAACGTGGCCTACGACGGACCGAACCACGAGCGGATGACCCGGCTGCGGGCCGCCAAGATCGCCGGCATCGCCCATGACATCCCCCCGACCGAGGTGGATGACGACGGCGGCTCCGAAGTACTGGTCATCGGCTGGGGCTCGACCTACGGGGCCATCGCAGCCGGCGTGCAGCGGGTCAGGGCCAGGGGCCACCGGGTCGCCCACGCCCATCTGGTGCACCTCAATCCGTTCCCCGCCGACCTCGGAGACGTGGTCCGCCGCTACGACCGCGTCCTGGTGCCCGAGGTCAATCTGGGCCAGCTCAGCCGTCTGCTCCGGGCCGAGTACCTGGTGGACGCTGTTTCTTTCACCCAGGTCCAGGGCATTCCCTTCCGGGCCGCGGCCATGGAAGCGGCCATCCTCCAACAGATCGATGCAGCCACCCCCGAAGCGGGCCTGGCCAACGGGGTTTCCACCGCCAACGGTGCCGGAGGGTACGGCACGGGCGGCACAGGCGGCGCGACCGGAGAGGTGACCGACTGATGACCGATCTGGCCCATGCCGACGGAGCCCCCGTACCCGTCCCGATGACGACCCGTAAGGACTGGTCCTCGGACCAGGAGGTCCGCTGGTGTCCCGGCTGCGGTGACTACTCCATCCTCTCCGCGGTGCAGATGCTCATGCCCGACCTCGGTGTTCGACGGGAGCACACGGTGTTCCTCTCCGGCATCGGGTGCGCGGCCCGCTTCCCGTACTACATGAACACCTATGGCATGCACTCCATCCACGGGCGGGCGCCGGCCATCGCCACCGGGTTGGCCACGACGCGGCCCGACCTGGACGTATGGGTGGTAACCGGCGACGGTGACTCGCTGTCCATCGGGGGCAACCATCTGATCCACGCGCTGCGGCGCAATGTCAACATCACCATCCTGCTGTTCAACAATCAGATCTACGGACTGACCAAGGGCCAGTACTCGCCGACGTCCGAGGTGGCCAAGGTCACCAAGTCCACACCGTTCGGCTCGCTCGAGCAGCCGTTCAACCCGCTCAGCCTGGCGCTCGGGGCGGAGGCGTCCTTCGTGGCCCGCACCCACGACATGGATCGCAAGCACATGATCGAGACCTTCCGACGAGCCCACGCCCACCGGGGCGCCTCGTTCGTCGAGATCTATCAGAACTGCAACGTCTTCAACGACGGCGCATTCGAGCAGATCACCGGCAAGGAGCACCGGTCGGACATGCTCATACCGCTGGTCCACGGCGAGCCCATCCGGTTCGGTCCCGAGGCCGAGCACGGGGTGGTCCTCCATCGCGACGGATCCGTCGAAGTGGTCAAAGTGGCCGACGTCGGGGAGTCAGCACTGCTCGTCCACGACGAGCATCGTGACAATCCCGGCCTGGCCTTCCAGCTGAGTCGGCTGTCACGGGGACCCTACGAGCCGACGCCGATCGGTGTTTTCCGAGACGTCGAGCGTCCGGAGTACGGGGCGGGGATGGCCCGGCAGATCGAGGAGGCGACGGCCAAGCGTGGCGAGGGAGACCTCGGTTCCCTGCTGCGCTCGGGATCCTCCTGGACGGTGGAGTAGGTCCCGAGCCGGGACCGAGGACCGGACGGTTCGGGGACGACGGGATGGCGATCTTCGTGGCGATGTTGCGGAGCATCAACGTCGCCGGTCGGAACCGGCTGCCGATGGCCGACCTCAAGGCCCTGATGTCGGCCCTGGGTTTCGAGGACGCCGTCACCTACCTCCAGAGCGGGAACGTCGTCTTCTCGGGGACGGGCACGCCGAAGGCGGTGGGCCGGGCCATCGAGGAGCAGATCGCCGCCGACCTCGGGCTCGAGGTGCCGGTGGTGGTGAGAAGCAGGCGGCAGCTGCAGACGACGGTCGAGGGCACGCCCTTTTCGCGCCCGGCCGTCGATCCGAAAACGCGGCACGTGACCTTCTTGGCCCAGCTTCCCGAGCCGCGGGCGGTGGAGGAGCTGGTGGCCCTGGACGGCCGGTTCGGCAGCGACCGGTTCGAGGTCGTGGGCTCCGACGTCTTCCTCCACTGCCCGGGCGGCTACGGCGAGACCAAGTTGAACAACGCCTTTCTCGAACGGCGCCTGGGCGTGGTCGCCACCACCCGCAACTGGCGCACCGTCCTCGCCCTGGCCGACACGGCTGGCGTGCCGGTAGGGGAGCCCCGGGACTGACCCGGGACTGACCCGGACTGATCCGTGCCTGGCCGGGTGGGACCGGGCGGCTTACCACATCGACGGGTTGTAGGCGGCGTTGCCGGCGCCCTCAGGCTCTCAGGTTCTCAGGTTCCGGGTTGCCGGCGGGGGAGTTCCGCGACTGTTTTGACCCGTTCGAGTGTGCGGAGCATGTCCCGCTGGTTGCGACGCTCCCGCAGGAACCCGCCGAGCGGGTGCCAGATCTTGGTGAAGAGGTTGTCGCCGAGGTCGAAGGACTCGGTGACCTCAGTTCCTCCGTCATCCGTGGCGCGAAACTCGTAGCGCCACGTGTTCACCGGCCGATCGCCCATCACCACCACGAACTCGAACACCTGTCCGGGCACGCATTCGGTGACCTTGCAGGTGGTCCAGTAGAGAACGGGCCAGTTCTCGTTCCTTCTCACATGGCCCCGATACCTGGCGCCGACGGTCGGACCGGTGGCACCATCGATCCACTCGGCCTCGACCACCTCAGGGCTGTACTCGCCCATCTTGGTGATATCACTGACGAGCCCCCAGACCTTGTCCGGTGGCGCGTCAATTTTGAGATCGACCGCAGCGCGCATGCCAGCAGACTGTAGGGCGCCGGGGGACAAAAGTCATTCCCGCCCAGGATGGGCTGTGTCCTACCCCCAACCCCGCCTCAGGGACATGGTGGTCGTCCGATCGCCATCATCAGCCGGTCTGACGAAACTGCCGGGACATCGCGTCGGGGCATCGCTGGTCCCATCACGGTGTCCCGAACCAGGCGGTCAGGGCGTCACGCAATCCCGTATCGGTACCATTCCCCACCCAGGCGACGTATCCGTCGGGCCGGATCAACACAGCACTGGGAGCGGCGACGCGGCCAATCACCGGAAGTTCCCACGGGCCGACATATTCGGCATCGATCAACTGGACCCGGTCAGCCCATGGAGTGATGTCGATGCCACCCGGCCGACCGAGGTCGAGCAGCACCGGCTTGGCCTCGTGCAGCAGCGTGAAGACCCGCCGCGGGCCGTCGGCGGCCCGCACGTCCAGATCGGGCACGCGGCGTCCGAGCAGTGGGTGGCCCTCGCCGAGGTCGTAGCGGATGTCCAGCCCGGACATCATGGCGGCGAAGCGCTGGCGGGGCTCGTCCATGCTCAGCAGCTCGGTCAAGGTGTCGCGCAATGCGTCGGTACGCACGTCGGTGGTACTGAGCGGCATCTGCGCCAATGTGTTGTGCAGCACGCGGGCACCGACCGGGTGACGCTCGGTGTGGTAGGTGTCCAGGAGGCCCTCGGATGACGTCCCGGTGACCACCTGGGCCAGCTTCCATCCGAGGTTCACGGCATCCTGCACACCGGTGTTGAGCCCCTGCCCACCTTGCGGGGGATGCACGTGTGCGGCGTCGCCCGCCAGCAGCACACGTCCCTTGCGGTAGGCGGCCGCCTGCCGGGTCATGTCGGTGAAGCGGGAGATCCACGTAGGGCTGTGGACCCCGTAGTCTGTCCCATCGACGGCGATGAGTGCCTCGCTGACATCCCGCAGGGTGGGCTCGCCGATGTGTTCGAGGTGCTGTTCGGCCAGCACGACCCCTATCCGCCCGCCGTCCGCCGGGCCGATGCCACCACCCCCGCGCAGTCCGATCTCCGGCTCCTCGTCCATCTCGACTTCGGCGATCAGCCAGCTGATGGTCGGATCCCATCCGGGGAACTCGATGCCGGCCACCTTTCGGATCACACTTCGTCCCCCGTCGCACCCGACGAGGTAGTCCGCCCGTAGTGACCGACCTTCGGACAGCTCGACGTCGACACCGGTGTCATCCTGCACGAAGCCCGTCACCTCACGTCGGCGAGCGATCGGCGCCCCCAGTTCGCCGACCCAGGCGGCCAGGATGCGTTCGAAGTGGCTCTGCCCCAGCGCCAGCCCGTAGTTGTGGCGGGTGGGGAAGTCGCTGATGTCCAACGGGATCCCGGCGAACGCCTGGACCTGCATCGCCTGACCCTCAGCGAGGAACCGATCGGCGATGCCGCGCTGATCGAGCACCTCGATGGTGCGCGAATGCAGACCGCGGGAGCGCGATCCGTCGAACTCCTGGCTGGCGCGCCGTTCGACGATGGCGACATCAATCCCCGCCAGAGTCAACTCACCCGCCAACATCAGGCCCGTCGGCCCTCCTCCGGCGATGACCACCGAATGATCGGTCATGCGCATCCCCTTGCCCTTCTTCCGCGGTTCTGGTCCGGACCGGAGATTCTGCGCACCGACAGGGGCCTTGATGCAAGCGCCCGCTGAGTGTTAATTTGATGATGGCGGGGTGTGGGTATTTCCTCTGTTCGGTGCGGCGGACAAGCCTCTTTGCAATCTGGGCCTGCGCCGCGCGCCGGGCGATACCGTGGGACCGCTCAGGACGTTGTTCGTGGCTTCACCGGATGGCTCCTGTGAACGGATGTGTCCGGCCGCCAGGCACATTTGCGGCCGCCGTGCGGGGACCGCGGTGCCCGACGGGGTGCTGGACAGCGCGAGTGGGACAGCGCGAGCGGGACACCCGCCCGTCTCCGAGAGCCCCTCGATCCCCGCCTACGACCCGACGCCGAGGGTCCGGAAGACCATTCCGGTCCGGGGCTTGGGATGGAAGTAGGTGCTCTTGGGCGGCATCCGGCGGCCGGCGTGGGCCCACTCGGCGATCTGGCCCACCGTCACGGGTCGGAGGAGGACCACGGCCTGGGCCTGGTCGGAGGTCACCGCGTCCATGCCCCCCTGCCAGCTGTTGACGAACTCCAGCTCGTGGTCGGGGAGTTCGGCGATGACCAGGGCGACCATGGCCGAGTCCAGCTCGGATCCGGCCGCCTCGGAGGTCCCGTCCTTGGGCGAGAGCAGCCAGGCGCCGGACGGCATGACCAGGGCCAGGGTCCCGGTCTCCCCGAGGGCACTGGTGGTGCGGGCGTCGAAGTCTCCGGCCCGGGTCACGTCGAACCACGACGAGAAGGCGTCGACCAGATCGAAGCCGTCGGGCAGCCCGGACAGGGCGCGGTGTATCGGGCCGACGTCGAGTTGCTCCTCGGTGAGCTCCACGATGAGGGCCATCACCAGTCCCGCTCCCCGAGCCCCCTCCTCGGTCGGAGCACTCTCACCCTCGGCCAGGGCACGTCGGTAGGCGCGGGCGGTCTCATAGCGGTGGTGCCCGTCGGCGACGACCACCGGTGACGCTCCGACGGCGTCGACGACGGCGCCGATGACCTCCGGATCGTCGATCACCCACAGCTCGTGCCGGATCTGGTCGGCATCGACGGCCATCCCGTCAGGCGGGTCATGGATCACGAACGTCTTGCTCAGCCCGGGGCTCAAGGAGAGCCCCCAGATGGGCGAGAGGTTGGCCTGGGTCGCCCTCAGCAGGTCGAGCCGGTCGCTCTTCGGCTTGGGCAGGGTGAGCTCGTGGGGGAGTATCCCAACCGCGCTGTCGTCGTCGATGCCGAGGGCGCCGATCACCCCGTTGGTGGCGCGACCGTCGGGAGTCGTCATCCGGTAGGCGTAGAGCGCCGGAGCCGGGTCCCGGACCAGGACGCCCTCCTCCTGCCACCGCTCCAGCTGCCCGGCGGCGTTGGCGTAGCGGTCGAGACCGGCGCGGTGATCGGGCTCGGGCAGCTCGACCCGGACCGCGTTGGCGCTGTGGCGGGCCGCCAGCTCGGCCCGTTCCGGCGGGCTGATCACGTCGTAGGGAGGGGCGATCACCATGGACAGATCGACCCGGCCGACGTCGTACCGGAGCCCGGCGAAGGGTTCGAAACGAGGCATGGCCCCTGCGTAGCACATGTGCGACCTGGTCGTGGCCGGACGGTGGTCCGCCAAATCATACGTTGACGTAAACTGTGTGAGTGAGCTTCACAGCGACGGCCGCAACAGGAGCCGAGGAGGCCGCCGCCGGGCGCACCCGGTGGATCGTGCTCTCCAACACGACCCTGGGTGTCTTCATCGCCGGGATCAACCAGTCGATCGTGATCATCTCCCTGCCGGCCATCTTCCGCGGCATCCATCTCGACCCCCTCCAGCCGTCCAACATCGGGTATCTCCTGTGGCTGCTCCAGGGCTACATGGTGGTCACCGCCGTGCTGGTGGTCACCCTCGGACGGATCGGCGACATCTTCGGCCGGGTCCGCATGTACAACGCCGGCTTCGCCATTTTCACGGTGGCCTCGATCGCGCTGGCCGCCATG
>Ga0209068_10001313_pt1 | contig 12493 bp, 6 predicted proteins | sample ColStrG_CSR_2012_FD_187200 | JGI IMG/M metagenome (GOLD analysis project Ga0209068, IMG submission 187200) | Freshwater sediment microbial communities in response to fracking from Pennsylvania, USA - Cold Stream Run_MetaG_CSR_2012 (SPAdes)... | ecosystem: Environmental > Aquatic > Freshwater >... | reverse complement strand
AATCAGGACCGCGCGCAAACTGATCGCTTGGCCTACCTTTACGATCAACACGTCAAAGTCGGCACGCGCCATACCAACGGCAAACTCGCGCGCGAAGAAATCGCCGATTATACCGTCACCCCCGGCGCCAAAACCGTGGAGCGCAAGCAAATAGCCATTCAAGGCCGCTACTTGAAAAAGGGCCGCTATAACGACTTCACCGGCGATCCCGTACCTGAAAGCGGCACACTCGATGGCGGCTTGGTTACCGGCTTTCGCGAATCGCTCTTCGACAAGGATTCAAAAGACGGCTTGGACAAAGATCTGTTCCCGCTCACGAGCGAAGAGCAAAAAGAACTACGCTTTGAACTCGCTGGCGAACAAATGGCCGCGGGCCGCAAGGCGTATCGCTTGCGATTTGGACCCAAGGATTCGCATGAATACACTTGGGCGGGCGAAGCGTTAATTGATGAAGAAGAGTTTCAGCCGGTGAGTGTTTACACACGGCTCTCTCGCCGCCTTCCTTTAGCCGTGCGTACCCTCTTAGGTACAGACGTGCCGGGCATCGGCTTTAATGTGGCCTATCAAAGATTAGAGAAAGATATCTGGTTTCCCGTCAGCTTTGGAACTGAGTTCCGTTTGCGTGCCGTATTCTTTATCAACCGCGTCATTACCGTCTCTCTGGAAAACAAGAATTTCAAGCACGCATCCGCCGAAAGTCAAATCCGCTACATTAACTGAACCGCGCGCCCTCACGCCGGCGAATGCGTCCCTTCCGGCGCATGCGCCGTGCCGAAATTCATCACTCGCCGCGGTTGCAAATCGGCGATGGGGCGCGCCCGCAGCGGCCGCTCATTCAGAATCAGTTCGCTGGCCTGCACCAGGCGGCCGGCGTGGAACCAGCGCTGAAATGGACTATCGTACAGCAGGTTGCAAATCGAAGTTAAGCTCATGCCCTGGTGGTGAGCCATAAAGCAGCGCACAAGTTCGTATTTGCGGGCGCGAAAGGCCCGGCTTGAGGAAGCGGTGTAATCCGCCGCCTCGTAAAAACCAAATTCCGCCAGCCAACCGTGGCGCGACATCCTGCTCAGATTTCGCACGGCGGCGGCCGGATCAACCAGCAGCGCCAGGCAGCTTGAATAGGGCGACGCCACGAGGAAACCGGCGCGCGCCACGTTCAGCGCCATGCCGGGCACGCCGAAAGCGGCGTATTGATAGTTGCCGTGCTCGTCCGTTGCGGCGTGCGCGGATTCGGAGATGCCCCAGGGAATGCCGCGCCGTCGGCCGTAGCTCTGTTGGGCGCGCACCGCCGCGCCCATGGCCCGCGCCAGCAAAGTGTCTGGGTGGGAGCGCATCCATATCAACGGCATGAGGTATTCGAACATGGTGCCGGTCCATGAAATGAGAACCGATTCGTCTTCGCAAACTGTGTGCTGCCGGCCTAGCCTGAACCAGGATTCCTGGCTCGCTTGGTTCTGCGCCACGGCCACGAATGACGCGATGCGCGATTCAGACGCGAGCAGGTCATAGCACGATTCGTTGAGTTTCTTCGTCTCTACGTTGTAGCCGATGGAGAGAAGCTTGCGTCGGTTGTGGATAAGGAGGCTGAAGTCCATCTCCTCCGACAACTGCTCGCAATCGTTGGCGATGCCGCGCAGCCTTGCGGCAAGGCTCTGGAGTTCGGGGCCCGCGTCCGCGGAGCCGGGAGTGGGCAGAGTTTTAGGTAAAGGAGTAGGAAGCAAGCTGCGTGCCGCCGCGCGCAAGGCTTCCACTCGCTCGCCAGATAAGTCTTGCCTCGAAAGGATCTCTGTGAGTTGGTAGGGCAGACCTCCTGGTCTGCGCGGGGCCTCCTGGCCCGACTCCGCAAAATCGTGGAGTCCTTCGAGCGCACTCGGCAGAATCACCGGCCGGTCCAGCAGTTCAAGGCAACCTTGCCGGAGACTCCAGAGTGAAGCGATGAGATTGCCGTTGTCGACGCTCGATATCACGAGCGGAGCCAGTGGTTCAAGGGTGCTAGTGTCATACCAATTGACGAAGTGCCCCTCCCAGCGGCGCAGCTTGCGCGCTGTGGCCAGTGTGTTTTCGGTGAGCGAAACAAATTCGGGAAGCGTTAGATAGCCGAATTCCAGCGCCGCTTGCCGGGCATTGAGAAGAAAGCCTAAGTTGGTGGGCGAGATACGCTCCGCCACCCGGTACGGTTCTTCTTGCACGTTATCGGGAATAAGCCAGTGATTGTCGGCGGTGCTGAAGGTGGTAAAGAATTTCCAAGTGCGGAACGCGGTTTCGCGCAGTAGCAACGTCTCTTTTTTCGAGAGTTCGTAGTCGCCCAGTCGAGGAGATCGGTTGAGCCATTTGGAGAGTAGCTTGGCGCAGCACCAAGCAATGATAAATGGCGTCGCGTAAGGGGCGGCTTCCGGACGGAGCAGCAAGGCAAAGCCTAAAACAACGCAAAGCAGCGGCAGCCAATCGAGATAGATATCCACCGGCGTGCGCTTGCGGATACCGAGTTCGGCCTCCGTAGCGGTCTCCCACTCGAGCAGGCTGCGGTGAGTAATGTGAGTGCGCACAATGGTTCGTACGATAGCGTCGATCGAAACCAGAGCTTGGTGAGCCAGAAAGGCGATGTTCAGCAGAATGGCGGCGTGAGAAGTAAAGAAGTCCTCGAACGATTCGCGAATCGACCGCCAATTGAGAGCCAGTGTGGCGTTGGTAACGGCGAAAAGCAGGCGGAAATAGATGGGCAGAAAAAATAGCGCGAGAGCTACGATGGTCCAAAAGCGCGGGCCTCCAGGCAAGAAGAACCAACCGGCGAGAAATAGAAAGAATGCCGCCGGTTCCATCAGGCTGCGCCTCAGGTTGTCGGCTATCTTCCAGCGTGAGACTAAGGAGATTGGATTGCGAACCAAGTGGCGGCTTTCGTTGGGGACCTTATTGAAGATCCAGCGAACAATTTGCCAGTCTCCGCGCAGCCAGCGATGTTTGCGGCGGTTATAGGCGCTGTAGTGGGAGGGATAGTCGTCAATTACTTCGATGTCGGACGCCAGGCCAGCGCGGGCGTAGGCGCCTTCAATGAGGTCGTGGCTGAGCAGCGCATTGCGCGGGAAGCGCTTTTCCAGTACGGCCCGCAGCGCGTCAACTTCGTAGATCCCTTTGCCGGTGAAGATGCCTTCGCCGTAGAGATCCTGGTACACGTCGGAGACGGCGCGCGAGTAGATATCGAAGCCGGTTTGGCCGGAGTAGATGCGCGCCAGGCGCGAAGTGGCGGAAGTATGCACGCTGATGCCAACCCTGGGTTGCAGAATGCCGTAACCGCCGGTGACCACCTTGCGCTCCGGGTGGATGATGGGGCGATTGAGCGGGTGAGCCATTGCGCCTATTAGTCTCTGCGCCGACCCGCGCGGCAACTGGGTATCGGAATCGAGCGTGATCACGAAGCGGATGCCACTTCGCGGAAGCCGAGTCAGATCGCCGGTTTTAATCGGGAACGGGTCGAAGTCGGTTCGGAGATATTGGTTTAGGTCGAGGAGTTTGCCGCGTTTGCGCTCCCAACCCATCCAGGCGCCTTCGCGCGGATTGTAGATGCGATGCCGGTGAAACAGATAGAAGCCGCCATAAGGCAGGGAGGCGTAGCGTTCATTGAGATCATTGACCAGATCGATGGCAAGATCTACCCGCTCGTCGCTCTCTTCGCCGCCGGGTTCGGCTGTATCGGGCAAGTCAGTCAGCAGCGCGTAATAGATGTGCGGGTCGCGGTTGGATAGATAGCGAATTTCCAGGTCTTCAATGAGTTGGCGGATCTGTTTTTCATTGATAAGAAGAGTAGGGATCGCCACGATAGTCGCACTGCCCGGGTCGATTCCCTTGGAGAAATCGAGCTTGGGCAGCGGATGAGGGCGCAGGACCGTGGTGACGAGGTAGTTCACCAGCTCAACCGCCGCCTGAGTGGCTGGCAGGAGCAGAGCCAGAGCGGCGGCGATTAAGCCAAAACCGCTGTGATATTTCACCAGGCTCATCAGAATGAAGACGACTGTGAGAAGCGTCACGAACTCGATGCCGATGATATAGATTTCGTCGGGATAGTGCCGGAAGAGCCGCTGAAGCATGGATGCCAGCGCCGGGCGGTATCCTACTCGTTGCAGGAAGTCGCGCGAACCGGTGGTGTCAAGAAGGAAATAGCCCACGTGGCGCAGCCGGCCGCGTATGCTCTCGGAGGCGCCCGGATCGATCTTGGCGTTCTCCGCGAAGTCGACGGCCAAGCGCGCGATCTCGATTTCGCCCACGTCGGAATGCCTCGCGATATTGGCCACCCGGCCGCGGTACACGCCGCGCGTTTCCGGTTCCATGCGCGCATAGACGCCGGCTGGGTCAAGGCACAGCGTTCGATGGACGACGGAGAGATGCTCCAGAGTCTCGCGCCAGTCTTCCTCGCCGATGAAGCGCAGGCTGGCGATCGCGGCGCCCACCTCGAAAGAAGGCGCGTCACGCCCGCTTTGCCGGAACGCATCCAGCGCTTGCGAACCGCGCTGCGCCAGCAGTTCGAGCAGCGCCAGCTTCAGGCATAGCAAGAAGTTGTCGATCTCCGCCAGCCGCAGCGGCTCCACTTCCTGAACGGCTTCCAGGTATGCGGACAGCCCCGCTTGCGTGAGCCGGCATTTCGCGGCCGCCAACAGGGCTCGGGCCAGGACGATGCAACGGGGAATGGCCTCTTCCGCGGCGGTGCGCACTGCCGGCAATTTGCCAAGCCCCTTGGCCCTTTCGCTCAGGTCTTGCAGTTCCGCATGAACCAGCCGGATATTGTCGTAGAGCCAGCGGAGGTCTTCTGAGGGCTCGCCGCTGCGCAGTGTGTAAAGCTCGCGCTCCAGAGTCTTGAGGCGTCGCAGGCTCTTGCGGTAGATCTCGCTGGTGCGGCCGGAAGAGCTTCTACCGCTCAACCAGGCGCAGGATTTCGCCGTCTGTTTGGCGTGCTCCGTTAACTCGGCCCGCTCGCCCGCTGTGGTTGTTTCAGCGGCGGCGGGTGCGGTCGAGTCGAGTTTAGGAGAAGGTTCAGCCATGATCTAAACGCTCAGCGATAGCTCGCCGCTTGCAGTTCAAACATGCCGGCATAGGTGCCTCCGAGTGCCATCAATTGGTTGTGGCTCCCTTGCTCGCTGATGGCGCCGTTCTCCAGCACGATAATACGTTCGGCCATGCGGACAGTCGAAAAGCGGTGCGAGATGAACAGCGCCATCTTGCCGACGGTGAGATCGTTGAACCGCTGGAAGACTTCGAATTCGGCGCGGGCGTCGAGCGCGGCGGTGGGTTCGTCGAGGATTAACACTTGCGCATCGCGCAGATAAGCGCGCGCCAGGGCCAGCTTTTGCCACTCGCCACCGGAAAGATCGACACCGCCTTCAAAGCGGCGGCCGAGCATCTGCTCGTAACCGCCGGCTAAGTGGGAGATGACGCCATCCGCCAGGCTCTTCTCAGCGGCGGATTGGATTCGTTGGTCGTCGTCGAGAAACTCGATGCGGCCCGCGGCTATGTTCTCTCGCGCCGTCATCTCGTAGCGCATGAAGTCTTGGAAGATCACGCCCGTTTGACGGCAAAGATCCTCGATTTGATACTCGCGCAGATCGATGCCGTCCAGCAGCACTTTGCCGCCGGTCGGATCGTAGAGCCGCGTGATGAGCTTAACGATGGTGGTTTTGCCTTGTCCGTTCTGTCCTATTAAGGCGATTCGTTCACCGGGTTCGATGCGCAAGTTCAGGCGGTTGAGAATCTGCCTTTGCGTGCCCGGGTAGGAAAAGCAGACGTCGCGAAATTCGAACCCTTGCTTGATGGCGCGCGGCGCCGGTAGCGCGTTCGGCTTCGATGCCACGGCGGGCTTCATCTCGAAGAACGCGATGAGATCGGTAAGAAAAAGCGCTTGGTCGGCAATGCTCGACAAAGTCGAGAAGATCTGCGAGATGTTGCTCGATGCGCTAATGATGGATTGCGTCAGGAAGGTGAGCGTCCCGATGCTGAACGCGCCCGTAACCGTTTTGAAGATGACCCAAACATAGGCCCCATAGTAACCCGCCGTACTCAAAACGGAGAGCAGCGAGACAGCAACGAGGCGCTTGCGCGCGAGCGCCAGATTCTCGTCGAGAATGCCGTTCCAGATGGTAGTGAAGCGGCTCGTAAAGAACTCGCTCAGGTTGAACAGCTTCAGTTCCTTGGCGGCTTCCTTGCTGCCGCCGAGTTGCCGCAGGTAATCGAGCTGGCGGCGGGCGGGCGTTTGGCGGAAATTCTTGGCATAGCTCAAGAACGCGAAGTGGCTCTCGCCGAGAAAAGCGGGCAGCAGGCAGGCGATGAGAACCAGCAGCAACCATGGCGAGAACCAAAGGATGGCCGCCGAAAGGGACACCGTTGTGATGACCTGTTGGAAGAGCCGGCCAATAGACTGAATCATTCCCAGGCGATCGGTGGCTTGCACGCGCGCGCGTTCCAGCCTGTCGTAAAAAACTGGGTTTTCGTAGGCTTGCAAGTCAAGCTGCGACGCGTGCCGCATGACTGCGATGCTGACGTGGCGCGTATAGCGGTCGGCCAGCAGCGCATCGTAGTAGTCGACCACGCGGCCGAGCACGCCGCCGAGAATCGCCAGGACAAATTCGGCGCCGGCCAGCCACCAGAGTTGCGGCGAAAGCACGGCTTTGTGTTGAACGATGGCGTTGATCAGGTCTATAATGAGTTTGGTGATCCACGCGGTGCTGACGGGGATGAGCGAAACCGCCGCGCGAAAAACCAAGCCGAGAATGACGATGGACGGGCCAGAATCCCAAACAATGCGCAACACCGGCGGCACGTTTTTGAGCGCGTGAAGGCGATCTTTCCAGGCTGCGAGCATCGGTTGCTGTGATTCTGCATTCACGCGTTGTCGAAAGAAAAACCTATTGTAAAGCCTCCGCTTGTAGATTCACGCAAAGCGCCAATTGTTACGCTTAGCGGGGTGTGATACATTTGCGATAGACCGTTTTGCTAGGCGTAAGCGGGAGTAATTCAGTGGTAGAATGCCAGCTTCCCAAGCTGGACGTCGCGGGTTCGAACCCCGTCTCCCGCTCCATCTTTTCAACAACTTAGGAAGAACCGGAAATCAGCCGTTACTCCGTTTACTCCGTTAACACGCAAGCCCTCACTCAGACTGCAAATTTCCACTATTGAATAACCTCAGCTTCGAGGCGATTCACTGCTTCGATCTTTTGTTCCAGATCGCTAAGCGAATAGACTTCCAAACTCACACCTAAACCATGGCCTCGCTGGTCAGCGGCCACCTTGTCATCCACCTTCGCCTTCCGCGAAAGCGTGGCATTCGTACGCCGTAGAACCTGGAAGGTTGCCCAGCCCAAGCCTACTTCTTCCAACCGGGGAAACATATTCCGGTTCCAAATGTTGTCGCGGCTCAATGGTGTTCCGCTCTCGCTCGGAAACAGGTATGCTTCCGGCGAATGATCCAGCAATTGCGGTAGCCATACCGCCAGATCCGCCAAGGTACCCGGCGAGAGTGCCACCGTCCGGGAACTGCGCTTTCCTTTGCGACCCTTTGGCGTGTCAAGGTTGCCCTTGTACACGCGCTGATTGATGAAGACCGAATCCTTGTGGACATCCGCCAGGCGAACGGCTAGAAGTTCGCCCGGTCGCATTCCGTCGAAGACCGACATCCTGAACAAGATGCGCTCTCGCAGGTCAAGCGCGTTGAGCGCCCGAAGAATCTGTTGCGGCGTCAAGGTGAGTTTTTCGGCTTCGGCCTTGCAGGGCGGCGTAAAAAGGCCGGCTGCAGGATTCGAGTCGATTAGGCCGTCGCTCATGGCGGTCTTCAAGATGTTGTTCAGATCCCAGCGGAGATGATCTACAATGCTCCGCGAGAGTGTTTGTGCCTTTTGATCCAAGAACAATTGCAAATCATCCCGCGTGATGGTGCGAAGCATTCTATTTCCGAATGCCGGTTTGAGATGAAAGATCATTCTCGGCTCCGTGGTCATCCGCGTGGACTCCTTCCACTTTCGCCGGCAGAGCGGAAGAAAGACTTCTTCCAGATAGCCGCCGAATGTATAGGCAGGTTTCTCGGCGCGACCGGCATCCTCGTTTACTGCTTTGAGGATCGAAGCCATGTGGGCTTCCGCTTCGCACTTCAGCATGTCTGCGAAACGGCCGATTACCTTTGATCTCTTGTGTCCGTTGTCCCACCATTGGGCAACCCAAACTTTGGTCTTGCCGTGTTTGCGGGGTCGGATGCTTCCTTTTTGGAAACGCTTTCGACGCATGATTATTACTCTTTCTTGCGCCATGGACGAAGCATTCTGACATATCTGCATACTAGCTCGCTTTGTTGCTTTCCATCCATTGATCGAGCCACTGGCGGCGAACTATTTTTCGGCGGCCCATCGGAAGATGAGTAAGGGCAGGCATCCCTGGGACTCTGCCTCGCAGAGCGTTTTGAACGTGTGCCTTCGAGCAGCGCAAGAGTTTTGCCACGTCTTTAATGGTCAGGTTGTCATCGATGAGTTCCATGCTTCCCCTCACCCTGTACGCCCTGGGAAGGCGGGTGTGTGACAGGAAATAGCGAAATCTATTTTTCGTCGCCCAACGAGATTTAAGATGTCGGCATTCTAGGGGCGCAGAAGATGTCCGTCAAGGGTCAAAAACGAGCCTCACATATTCGCCCAGGCTTAGTCAGCGCGTGCGCTGATCAGGTTCACCCAAATGCGGCGTGCTGATTTTGCAAAAGACGCACAAGCGCCGCGAATGATTTTTCGTACCCGTCTTTCCAGAGATCGAGCATTACCCGGTTGAGAAGTAGGGGCCCAATTTAACAGGGCTCCAGAACCAGAGGAATCAAAATCACGGACTTTCCGGCTAGGTGAGCATTGAGTGTTGCGCTCCATTCCTCGTTGCACCATGCAGATTCCAAACTTGACTGGGAGACCAACGCAATCACAAAGGCGGCTTTCGAGAGAACGCTGTCGATAGAAGTCGTAATGTTTTCTCCTGCGGAGACTGCCCTATGATCGATCCACACCTTGATTCCTTCCTTCCTAAGGTCTGCGGCCAGCCTTCTCGCGAAGTCCGAATTTCGGTGGCTGTAGCTGATGAATACAACGCCGTGGTGGATATTTTCGTGGGAGTATCGGATTGCTGGAACGAGCTTCGAAATAAGAGGAGCGTCTTCACGGTCAATTGTTGGGCACAGATCCAAAAACTCCTTTATCGCGCTGAAGCCGTCGATATTTTTCGCAGATGCCTGGGCGAGCTTAAGAAAGTGGGTGGCTGGTTCTTCCCCATATCGGACCTGATAGGAATTGGGCATCACGTTCCAGTACCAGATGCGCCGGCAGTATTCACGCAGACTGCGGGCAAGTAGCGTTTTCCATATCAAATCAACGTCGCGACCCTCTTGTGGAACGCTCCACCACCGTCCCACTGCACCCAAAAGGTCCAACGATTTGTGGCTGAAATCCAACAACCCCATAGTTGAGTCGCAGATTATATGCAATACGTCGTCCCATTTATTAACAAGAGTCAGACCCGATTCGAAGTCTATGTCGAACGTGTTCAACCTTAGCCATTCGTAGACATGGCTCGGGTCTGTGTCCGTAATCCAATCGTGAATCATGCGTGAGGACGTGTCGGTGTTCCCAAACTTTACAACCCGATTTTTTAATGTGGCATCGCGGAATGGTGTGTCGACATCTTGGGAAATCTCGCGGCCGAGGTCACTTACGTCTGAGATGCACTTCGCTATTAAGGGGCGCTGTCGACTCACGTAGAGCGCGGTTTCCGCGACGGCCTTTTGCAGTTTTTCAGACCATGGATATTTTCTCAGTCGACTTTGAAGTTTTCGATCTTCGCGAGCGACATTTCTGAACTCCGCAAGGGCGTGCAATGCTTGCATGCCGAGAATCCCAAGGATCTCCTGGCACAAAGTCAGTTCTTTTGGGTTCTCCAGCGCTACTTCTCGGACGCGTAGGGCTAAGTTGCGGCACGTTATACCATCGATCCGGTGAAAACATAGCACAGACGGTTGATCGTGTTCTTTTCTGTCTAAGACCCTAGCTATTCGTACTGGCTTAAAGTAGACACTATGGCGCGTAGGTGAAAGGTCGGAACACCAGGCAAACTCGGCAAGGTAACTCGACCGCGTCGTACACCCTTTTTCGAGAGTAGTCTCCTCTGAGAACCAAATTGCATTGCCCTTGTATAAGCTCGGCCATCCCCCGAGCACGGAAGGCAAGTCGTTCTCAGAGTGGACAAAGATAGTGCTATGCTCCGACTTAAGTTGTTCGTAATAGGCGATTAATGCCTCCGCCAACCTAGCGCGACCGCCGGTTCGTAGTCTCAATTCTGCGACTTTCCCATCGTGACCTGTCGCATCACGGTTATAAGCCCGCAAAGTGACGGACTGATCTGCTGCGATTCCAAGATTCCAAAACAGAGCTGAAGAATGAAAACCGATCAAGACGCTAGAGTGCCCTTGCATCTCGCGTTGAAGACCAGCGCGGATCAATCCCCCCGCGAATTCCAATACCTCACTTCGTACCCGCCAAATGTCGGCAGGTTCCTTACGCTCTGCATCCATTCGTGTAAGGAAAGCCTCGCAGTAAGGGTTACTCAGAAGAACTTCAATGTGTTTCAGATTCGGGTCCAGCAGCAAGCGAAAACCTGGTGTGATGGACTGCTGGTCCCCGACGATGAAAGACTTGATGTCATTCCTAAACCGTTTGGGCGCTGCCAAGCGGAGTAGTTTTACACCACCCCGTAAGCGGGAAGCCTCTTCGAAAAGGTCCTCTAGACTACGATCAGCTGCTGTTGGACCGGCTGTCACCTCGTCGATCCCCAAGAGGGCGGCGAGCTCGGTGGGTAAGATGGGACCGGAATCACTCATTTGGGCGCTTCGTCAAATTCAATTATCTACGCCATATTTTAGTCGAGGAGGACTTCTCGCTTTGGATCAACTATGGTTCGGGACTTCGACATAAAGAGACACAGATCGCAGGTGGAGACGTTTTTTCGAAGGCAGACAATCGAATTGGTCAGCGAAGAAGAATTTAGAGTTGCTTCGATGACGAAGAACCACGTCTTTTGAAAGACAGTACGCTGTTCGGCAAACTGGGGGCCGTGCGACGGCAATTTTCGGCTTTTTAGGGGCGAATCGTCGGCATTCTTGGGGCGCATACTTCCTGTATGTACCTTTAGGAAGAACCACTAGTAGGCGCTGGTTATTTGTGGATTTGTGGGAAATGCAAACGAACGCCGCGCCGCCTTTGGCGAAAAACATTTCTCATTGGACTTGTGAGCGTTTCTGGTATGCTTGCCAAGTAGAGTTGTCGCACACTCCGGCGGCCATTGGAAGCATTGGCGGCGACACGAATAAGTTCTTTCCTCCGAAATTGTCCGAACATGGCAGTATTTACAATTCCGTTTGACTACGATGAGACCGACAAAACCACGGTGCCCATCTGCGTCCGGGATACGGACGATTTAGGTAACCTAGTTCACTTCGAATGGATTGAGCAGGGCGTAGCGCCGATTGCGAAGAAATTGGTGAAACTGGCGTCGCGGGTGCTTCACGACGGCTGGCGGGCTTCTGAGATTGTTGAGCCGGTGGTGTTCAAGTTGTCTCTAGACCATGGTGCCAACGTCGGCGACAAGCCAAGCGCGCTTGTGTACAGCAAGGCGAAGTGGTTCGCCGAGGATGTGAAGGTTGGCGGGCGCAGGGTACGCCGCAAGACCGAAGTCGAGTTGTTCGTTAAGACGATGGAGTCAGTAGAAGATCAATTTGACTTTTTGCAGTCTCTAATGGCGAAAGATACGCTTGACCGGCTGCTGCACCGACTGACGGAACTGGGGATGGATGATGTGCGCGCCATGGTTCCGATGATTCTGATGGAGTGCGATGCGCATGAGTTTCAACGCCGCTTCAAGAAGTCACGCAACGCGGTCTCGCAGCAATTCTTTAGAGGCATGCGCAGAGCGGCGCAAAGTGCGGGAATCATGGGGCGGCTGCGCGATGGTGAATAAGACCAAGCCGCTGTGCAGACCATGCCGTAGAAGCGTGGATTGATGCGCCCGGACGAAGCCCCCGAAGCAAAATACGACCGGCTCAAACGGAAGCTTCAAGACTCCATTCTGAGCGAATATCCTAATCCTGAGCGCAAGGGATGCCCGGGGGATTTGGCTTTGCGTGAGTTGGCGAAACGGTCTGCCGATGAGGGCGTTGAGACGGATGCGAACTGGCAGCATGTGACGCATTGCTCGGAGTGTTACCGCGAGTTTCTGGATGGCCGGCTGAAGTTTAAGAGTGCAGCGAAGAGGCGGGGCCAAATGGTTTGGGCGGTCGCGGCGGCGGCCGTTTTCTTGGCGGTGGCTGGGCTGTTCTTGGCGAGGCGGCAGGGCGGGTCGTTGGGACGTGAGCGCCCCCAGAATGCCGAGGTTGCCTACAACAAGAGCACGATTGATATTCCGGCAATGGCGCGTTCGGATGGGGAGCGCGCGAATCGGC